>WNGB01017104.1_pt1 | contig 11855 bp, 10 predicted proteins | sample 5400681 | NCBI WGS metagenome assembly WNGB01 (sample SAMN13153367, study PRJNA577476) | soil metagenome | isolation source: 115 cm soil or saprolite under grassland replicate 2 | place: USA:California | collected 2016-06-15 | reverse complement strand
TGAACAGCGCCTGCTCCTCCGGCATGTAGAAGCAGAGGTGATCCGAGGCGTGCCCCGGCGTGTGGACGGGGATCAGGGTCACGCCGTCGCCCCCGACGGGCTGGCCGTCCCTGAGATCCTGGACGCCTTCCGGGAGCCCGGCGTCCTTGAAGATCATCTTGCAGACGGGGGTTTCCGGAAAGCGTCCGCTCAGCTGGGCCACTCCCCCCATGTGGTCGCGGTGTCGATGGGTGAGCACGATCAGCGTAGGCCGCGCCCAGCCGCGCCGTCGCAGGTAGGCCTCGAAGAGCGGCAGATACTCCGGCACGCCGGCGCCCGTGTCGATGAGGATGGGATGGGAGCGGCCGACGAGGTAGGTGTTGGTGCCGGGACCCGTCAGCATCCCGGGGTTGAGGCCGAGGACGCGTCCGACGAGGTCGGTCGGCTCCGCGGTCCGGGGGAAGTCGGGATCGATCCAGCTCATGGCTCCCTCGTGCGCTCGTCCATATTACTTTACTCGACCTCACGCGACCCCGAGGTAGCGCCGCTTGACATCCTCGTCACGCTCCAGGCTGGCGGGCGTCCCCTCGTAGACGATCTGCCCCTTGTTCATCACGTAGACGCGGTCGGCCACCCGCAAGGCCAGGTGATAGTTCTGCTCGACCAGCAGGATGGACAAGCGCCCGCCCTTGAGCCCCTGAACGATGTTCCCGATCTCCCTCACCATGAGCGGCGCCAATCCCTCCGAGGGCTCGTCCAGCAGGAGCATCCGACCATTGGTCAGGAGCGCGCGGCCGATGGCGAGCATCTGCTGCTCGCCGCCCGAGAGCGTGCCGGCGGCCTGCTCCTCCCGCTCCCTCAACCGCGGGAACAGCGCGAAGATCCCGTCCAGGGTCCAGCCGTCGGCGCGCGCGCCCAGGAGGAGGTTCTCGCGCACCGAGAGCGGCGCGAAGATGCGGCGGCCCTGGGGCACGAGGGCCAGCCCGCGCCGGGTGATCCGATACGCGGGCCAGCCGTGGATCGCCTCGCCGTCGAGGACGATGCGCCCTTCGCGCGGCGGCGTGAAGCCGACGATGCTACGGATCACGGTGGTCTTGCCCGCGCCGTTGCGTCCGAGAAGCGCCACCGCCTCCCCCGGCGCCACGGAGAGCGAGACGCCGTGGAGGATATGGCTGTCGCCATAGTAGGTGTGGATGCCGTCCACCAGGAGCCGACTCATCAGGCGCTCCCGAGGTAGACCTCGTACACGCGCGGGTCGGCCTTGACCTCGTCGAAGGTGCCTTCGGTCAACACCTCGCCGTAGTGGAGCACGGTCACGCGGTCGGCGAGGGACGAAACCACGTCCATGTCATGCTCGATGATGAGGAGCGTCACGCTCCGCGGCAGCCGCTCGAGCATACGCGTCATGCGCTCGGTCTCGTCGGGCGACATGCCGGCCGTGGGCTCGTCCAGCAAGAGGAGCTTGGGAGAGGTCGCCAGCGCGACGCCGACCTCGAGCTGGCGCTGCTCGCCGTGGGAGAGCACGCCGGCGGGCTCGCCCAGGCGCTCCGCGAGCCCGACCGCCGCCGCGACCTCGCGCGCTTTCTCGAGCGGCCCCCGCAGCCGCCCGACGCTGCCGAGGAGGTTGTAGCTCCCCCGCCCGTCGGCCGCCGCAGCCAGGCGCAGGTTCTCGAGCACGGAAAGCCGCGGGAAGAGGTTCGTCCGCTGGAAGGATCGCGAGATGCCCCGGCGCGCCACGGCATGCGGCGGCAGTCCCGTGATGGCGGCGCCGTTGAAGACGATGCGTCCCGCGCTGGGCTCGATCTGGCCGGTGATCAGGTTGAACAGCGTGGTTTTCCCCGCGCCGTTCGGCCCGATGATGGCCCGCCGCTCATCGGCAGCCACGCTCAGCGAGACCCCGTTGACCGCGGCCAGCGCGCCGAAATGACGGCGCAGGTGCTCGATGGTGAGGACAGGGGCCGGACGAGTCATGCACGGAGCCCGATCCGCCCCCGCAGGGCGCCGACGATCCCGCCGGGGGCGAAGAGCACGAGCAGGATGAAGGTGAGTCCGAGGATCAGCATCCAGCGTTCCGTGTACGAGCTGACGAGACTCTGGAGCAGGATGAAGGCGGCCGCGCCGAGCGCCGCGCCGCCGAGAGTGCCGGTGCCGCCGATGATCACCATGAGAAGCACCTCGCCCGAGGTCGTCCAGAAGAAGGCGTCGGGCGTGATGGAGCCGACGAACTGCGCGTAGAGCGAGCCCGCCACCCCGGCGATGATCCCCGCGATCACGAAGGCAAGGAGCTTGTAGCGGTTGGCCGGGTAGCCCACCGCCTGCATCCGCGCCTCGTTCTCGTGGATGCCCATGATCACGTGACCGAAGGGCGAGCGCACCACGCGCCAGAGCACGAGCGCGGCCAGGGCGCAGAGCGCGATGAGGTAGAGATGAAAGCTCATGGGCTGATCGAGGTTCACGCCGAGGATGATCGGGCGCGGCACGCCCACGATGCCGTCCTCGGCGCCGAGCCACGCCGCTTGGAAGGCCACCGCATAGAACATCTGGGAGAACGCCAGCGTCAGCATGATGAAGTAGACCCCGCTGACCCGGATGGAGAAGAAGCCGACGGCGAGCGCGGTCAGGCCGGCGGCCACCGCGGGGAGGATGAGCGCGGAGAGCGCGCCGGGCGCGCTCTTGAGCAAGAGCGCGGCGACATAGCCACCCACGCCGAAGAAGGCGGAGTGGCCAAAGGACACCATGCCCGCATATCCCATGAGCAGGTCCAGGCTCATGGCGAAGATGCCCCAGATCAGGATCTCCTCCAGAAGCTTCACCGGATAGACCCCGGCGAAGAGGGGAAAGGCCGCCAGGAGTCCGACGAGGAGGGCGAAGGCCGTCGCGCGCAGGATCGCTCTGGTCATTTCAAGGGCCGGCCGAAGAGCCCCTGAGGCCGGAAGAGCAGGATGAGCGCCATCACCACATAGATGATGAGCATGGAGCCCCCGGGGAGCCACGCCTTCCCGAAGGTCTCGGCCTGGCCGATGATGAGGCTGCCGGCGAGCGAGCCCTTGAGGCTGCCGAGGCCGCCCACGACAACCACGATGAGCGCCGGGATCAGGATGCTGGCCCCCATGGGAGGATAGGCGGACTGAATGGGCCCCGCGATGACGCCGGAGAGTCCCGCCAGCGCCGCGCCCCCGGCAAAGACGGCGGTGAAGACCCGATCGATGTTGATCCCCATGCCGGCCGTCATCTCGGCGTCGAACACCCCTGCCCGCACGATGGCGCCCAGGCGTGTGCGCTCGATCAGGAGCCAGAGCACCACCGCCACCCCGAGCCCGAAGGCGATGACGAAGAGCCGGTAGGACGGCACCGTCGCGCCGAAGACCGTCACCGAGGCCGAGAAGAGATCGGGCGAGGGAATAGAGCGGATCCGCCCGCCCCAGATCCACTTGACCACGTCCTCGAAGAAATAGATGAAGCCGAAGGTCAGCAGCACCTGGTCCAGGGGCGGCCGCCGGTACAGGGGCCGGAGGCAGCTCCGCTCGATGAGGGCGCCGAGACCCCCCACCACCAGCGGAGCGAGCGCGAGCGCCAGCCAGAAGCTGTCGGTGGCTGCGATGAACGCGAGCCCCGCGTAGGCACCCAGCATGTAGAAGGAGCCGTGGGCCAGGTTCACGATGTCGAGCATGCCGAAGATCAGCGTCAGGCCCACCGAGAGGAGGAACAGGAGGACACCGTAGGACAATCCGTTCAGCGCCTGGCCGAAGAGGTCGGGGACGAAGGACACGCGCGGGGCGGCTGGTGGCAGGGGGCCAGGCCCGGGAGCCCGGCCCCCTCGCGCGAGCTCAGGCCGGGAGGGTGCAGCCGGTGCCGGGATCTCTCACGTCGGCCACCTTGTCGATGGGGACATTGTTGATGCCGCCCGCGACTTCCTTCACCTCGCGGATGTAGATGAACGGCTGGATCACATTGTGGGTCTTGGGGTCGAAGCGGAACCGGCCCCGCGGGCTGTCGAACTCCACCTTCGCGATGGCATCGACCAGCTTGTCCTTGTCCTGCGTGTTGCCGTTGACGGCCTTGAGCGCGCGGATGATCACCTCGGCGGTGTCGTAGCCCTGGCAGGCGAAGCCGTCGGGCATCTTCCCGCCGAACTTCTCCCGGAACTCCTTGACGAACCGCTGGTTGGTGGGGTTGTCGAGCAGCGGCGTGTAGAAATGCCCGGTGATGACGCCGAGCGCCGACTTCCCCTGGGCCGGCAGCACGTCGGGCTCGGTGAGGAATCCGGCGCCCGTCAACTTGACGCCCTGCTTGAGCCCGAACTGGTCGAACTGCTTCACGAAGTTGACCGCGTCGCTACCCGAGAAGAAGCAGTAGACGGCCTTGACGCCGGACTGCCGGATCTTGGTCAGGTAGGGGGCATAGTCGGTCTCGCCCAGCTTCGGATAGTCCTCGGCGAGGACTTTACCCCCCGCCGGGAGGAACGTCTCCCTGAAAGCCTCCATCATGTCCTTCCCGGCCTGGTAGTTCGGCGCGATCTGGAAGACCTCCTTCGAGACGTTCTTGGCCACCCAGCCGCCCATGGGCTGGTTCGGCTGCCAGTTGGAGAAGGAGGTGCGGAAAATCCACCTGGAGCAGCGCTCGCGGCTGATGGCGTCGGCGCCCGCATTGGACACGACGAGGATGGTCTTGCTGTTGTGGACCTTGTCCCGCATGCCCATCAAGATGCCGCTGTGAACCGGCCCCGTGAGGATGTCCACCCTATCCGAGTCGATCAGCTTCTCGGTCTTCCGGATGCCGACCGGCGGCTTCATCTCGTCGTCTTCCTTGATCATCTCGATCTTGCGGCCGGCCACCGTCCAGTTCTCGCGCGCAAACGCGAGCTCCATGGCCTGGGTGATGCTCTCGCCGAGCACCGCATAGACGCCCGTGTAGGGGAGGACGAGCCCGATCTTGACCGGCGCCCCCTGGGCGTGGGCTCTCAGCACCCAGGGCCCGACCGCCGCGCTCGCCCCGGCCATGGTCGCGGCTCCCAGAAAGGTTCGACGCGTCACCTGATCCATCGTGTTTCCTCCTCTGCTGTGTGAGATGACGTGGCCTGAAGCGCGGCACGCCGCCCGAGGGCCCGCCCACCACCCCCGGGGGCTCAGGAGCCCCCCAAGACTACACCCAAGCCGTTTCCCGATAAACCCAAGGGACGCAGCCTGCCCCGCACGAACCAGCGGCACCGAGGCGGCGGGACGCGGTCGGGCCGGGGTCACGCGGAGGAGGCGCCGGAGCGCTTGATCTCGGCGAGCTGCTCGAGCAGCGACTCGGCGGACACGGGCTTGGCGATCACGCGGTCCACGAACTGGCTCGATTCGTGCGCCGAGACGCCCTCGCCCCATCCGGTCAGGATGAACACGGCCGTGTCCCGCGAGCGCGTCTTGACGCGCTCGGCCACCTCCCAGCCGTTCATCCGCGGCATGCCGAGGTCGGTGATCACGACGTCGTGGGCGGCCGGATCGAACAGTCCGAGCGCCTCCTCGCCGTTGGTGGCCGTGGTCACCGCGTGGCCCTCGGAGCGCAGCATGTCGGAGAGGACGGCCACCAGCCGCGGGTCGTCGTCCACCAGCAGGACGCGCGCCGCCTGCTCCGGCGCGAGCGCGCGGTCGACCATGCCCGCGGAGGGCGGGATGATCTGGAAGCGGCTCGCGTGCAGCCGTATCCGCGCCGTCGTCCCCTTGCCCGGCTCGCTCTCGATGGACAGCGAGCCGCCGTGGCGCTCCACGATGTCGGACGCGCGCTCGAGGCCGTGACCCGAGTCGGAGCCCGGCCTCAGGCTGCGGGCCCGCTCGAGGACGCGGCGGCGTACCTCTTCGGCCATCCCCACGCCCGTGTCGCGGACCTCGACCATCACCCATCCCGATTCTTCGCTCGCGGCCCGGATCGTCAGCACGCCGCCCTGGGGCATGGCGGTCACCGCGTTCAGGATCAGCCGCAGGATTGCATCCCGCAGCTCGAAGGCATTGCCCTCGACGGGAGGGAGCGCCTCCAGGTCCTGCGCGATGGTGATCACGATACCGCGCCGCTGAGCCTCGTCCCGCCAGCGCGGCGCCGCCATCTCCACCGCCTCCGCGATCACCGCGGGAAGTCCGACGGGGCCAAAGGCGACCCGGGGCTGGCGCGAGACGAACTCCTGCAGCCGCCGCACGGTCACCGACGCCTCCAGCGCCACGTCGCGCATGACCGTCAGGCGTCGCCGCGCGCCCTCCGGCTGCGCCTCGCGGAGCATCATCTCGGCGTAGGCCAGGATGGCGGCCAACGAGTTGTTGAGGTTATGCGCGAGCCCGCCGACGGTCTCGCCGAGCGTGCGGAGCTCGTCGTTGCGCGCAAGGGTGAGACGGGAATCCGTCAGACGCCGCCCGAGGTCCCGGGCCCAGCTCCTGAGCGTGAGCACAGAGCGGTCCAGCTGGACCTTGGTCCGCGTCATCTGGCGCGCGATGTCCTGGATCTCGTCGTGGTCGGCGAACAGGAGGCTATGGGGGGACGCCTCGCCCGCGTCCCGACGGATCCATCGACCGACTCGGTGCCGGACCCGCTCCAGCATGCGTCGAGGATGCTACAGATTCACCAGTTGCGCGACCCGCTCGCGATGATACGTCGCATCGCCGAACGTGAACTCCGAGCCCTTGGCCCGCTTGAAGTACAGGTGCAGGTCATGCTCCCAGGTGAAGCCGATGCCGCCGTGCAGCTGGATGCCGGCGGCCGACACGCGGCGATAGGCGTCGGAGACATAGGCCTTAGCCATGCTCGCCGCCAGCGGCCCCTCGGCCACGCCCTCGTCAAGCGCCCAGGCGGCGTAGTACGTGATGGACTTGCTGTTCTCCACATCCACCAGCATGTCCGCCGCCTTGTGCTTGACGCCCTGGTAGGAGCCGATGGGCCGGCCGAAGGCCTGGCGGATCTTGGCGTACTCCACCGTCATGTCCAGCACCTTCTGGGCGCCGCCGCACATCTCGGCGCAGAGGGCGACGGTGGCCCGGTCGAGCACCCGGCCGAGCGGCTTCCAGCCCGCGCCCGCCGCGCCGAGCAGCCCGTCGGTCCCGACGACCACGTCCTTCAGCGTCACCTCGCAGAGCTTGCGCGTCTCGTCCATGGTGGGCAGGAGCTTGACGTCGAGCCCCCGAGTCCCGTTGGGCACCAGGAAGAGCGACACGCCGTCCTCCACCTGGCCCATCTTCGTGCGGGCCGCGACGACGATCGCGTCGGCCGTATGCGCATCGGGGACGAAGAGCTTGGTGCCGGACAGCGCGAAGGTCTCCCCCTTCTCCGCGGCCGGGAGCGTCACGCCCTCCGCGCCGAGGGTGGCGCTGGGCTCCAGCCAGGCCAGGGTCACGCGCTTCTGCCCGGCGGCGACCTTCGGGAGCCACTCCTTCTTCTGTGCCTCGCTGCCGGCCTCGAGGATGGCGAGTCCGCCGAGGAGCACCGTGGAGAAATAGGGACCCGGGACCACCGCCCGCCCCATCTCCTCCATGAGGACCACGAGATCCACCAGCCCGAGCCCCATCCCGTCGTAGGCCTCGGGGTAGATGAGGCCGAGCCAGCCCTGCTCGCCGAGCTTCTCCCACAGCTCGGGCGTCATCCCCTCCGGCGTGTCCATGAGCTTGCGGACCACCGTGGACGGGCACTCGTTCTCGATAAACTTGCGCGCGGTGCTGCGCAGCAGCTCCTGCTCTTCGTTGAACCCGAAGTTCATGGGTTAGCCTTTCGGCAGGCCGAGCACGCGCTCGCCGATGATGTTCCGCTGGATCTCCGTGGTGCCGCCCTCGATCGAGTTGGCGCGGGAGCGCAGGAAGGTGTGCTGCCAGAGCCCGTCGGCCAGCGCCCAGGGACTGCCCTTCATGATCTGAGCGTACGGCCCCTCGATCTCCATGGCCAGCTCCTGGAGGCGCTGGTGGCCCTCCACCCACATCATCTTGCCGGTGGAGGCCTCGGGACCGGGCATCTCGCCCTTGAGCAGCTTGGTGATGGCCCGCGCGCCCGTGTACTTGAAAACCTCCGTGTCGATCCAGAGCTGCGCGAGCTTCTGTCTCATCACGGGGTCCTGCGTCACCGGCACGCCGTTCTTGCTCGTGTTGCGGGCCAGCTCCACGAGGCCGTCGAGCGCGATCCGGAGCCGCACCTGCAGGCCGAACCCGAGCGCCAGCCGCTCGTACATCAGGGTCGTCAGCCCCACCGCCCAGCCGTTGTTGAGCCCGCCCAGGATGTGCGACTCGTGGACGCGCACATTGTCGAAGTACACCTCGTTGAACTCCGCGTCGCCCGTCATCTGCCTGAGCGGCTTGATGCTGATGCCGGGGCTGTGCATGTCCAGGAGGAAGTAGGTGATGCCCTTGTGCTTTGAAACGTCCGGATCGGTGCGGGCGAGGAGCATCATCCAGTCGGCGACATGGGCGAGCGAGGTCCAGACCTTCTGGCCGTTGAGGACGTAGTACTCACCGTCCTTCACCGCGCGGGCCTGGAGCGCGGCCAGATCGGAGCCCGCGTTGGGCTCCGAGTAGCCCTGGCACCAGATCTCCTCGCAGGAGAGCATCTTGGGCGGGTAGCGCTTCTTCTGCTGCTCCGTCCCGTAGGCGATGATGGTCGGGCCCGCCATACCTATGGCGAGGATGTTGAGGACGGGCGGCGCCTTGTGGAGCGCCATCTCCTCCTGCAGGATCATCTCTTCCATGAAGGTGAGGCCACGCCCCCCGTATTCCTTTGGCCAGGTGAGCCCCACGAAGCCGGCTTCGTACATCAGGCGCTGCCAGCCCCTGAGGAACTCGTAGGCCTCGGGACGGGGCACGTCGGAGCCCTGCCGGAGCCGCGCGACCCAGTCCTTCGGGAGGTTCTTGTTGAGCCAGTCGCGCACCTCATCACGAAAGGACTGCTGCTCCGGGGTCAGCGTGAAGTCCATACACTCTCCTCGGGAACTCGGAGGGGAGCTTCGCCGCGCTTGCGAAGCCTCCCCCAGGATGCACTGCGCGCCGCAGGACGCGGTAGGGGCTGGAACCCAGCCGTCCGAGGCAACCGACTCGGAAAGCCTGCGCCGGCAAAGCCGGCGCTCGAACGGCGATTACGTCGCGCGAGCTTTTCTCCGACACCCTCCCAGGCGCTTGACGGAATAGAGGGTATCGCGTTCAGGGCGTGACTGAATGACAGTTCAGTTCCATCATACGGGCCATCGCGAGAGAGTGTCAAGGGTCTCTCGGGACGGGACTCATCCCGCCAAGGGCGGCCGGAGCCATCGCCCCGATGAGATGAGCGACTGGAAAGCCATCCAGCGCGGAGCCAATGTCCTGCTCCAAACCCGGCGGACGGCATAGGCCATGTGAACTATTCCACTTGGCTTTTTTTCCTCAGTAAAGTACACTTCGCTCCTGTAGCAGCGATAACCCCGACGAGGGCGTTGTGTCCACGATCGTGCACCTGCTGCTGGCCGTCATCCTGACCCTGTTCCTGGCGCTCCAGGCGAGGTCTCTCGCCGTCGTCCTGCGCCATCGGCACGCGCGGGCCGCCTCGCGCCCGCCGCGCCGCACCGATCTCCTCTGGACCTGTATCCCGGTGGCCATCGTGCTCTTCCTGGCCGCCCGGAGCTGGGTCGCCGTGTTCGGCCTCGAGCAGCCGCCGATCGCCTCCGCGGTCACCCAAGCGGAGCCCGGCGCGAACCACCGGGCGGCCCTCTCACGGTAAGAGGAGTCCAGGTAGCCACCATGACCAGGCGCGTCTTCGCCCCCTCCCGAGTCCGGACCGTCGTTCTCCTCCTCGGCGTCCTCGTGCTGGCGACCTCGTGCGGGTGGAGCCTCTGGGACAGCCCCATGACCACCGTCCGGCCCCGCTCGGACTTCGGCAGATGGATCGACGGGATCTTCATGCTGATCTCGTGGACCACCCTGGTGATCTTCCTGGCGGTCGAGGGGCTCCTGCTCTTCTGCTGCTGGCGCTTCCGTGACCGCCCCGGCGCGCCCGTGCCCAAGCAGACGCACGGTCACACTCCGCTGGAGATCTCGTGGACGGTGGCTTTCGCGGTGGTCCTGCTGATCATCGGCATCCCAACCATCAGGATCATCTTCAAGACCCAGGAGGCCCCGGCGGCCACGGATTTCCGCGTCGACGTGGCGGGGCATCAGTGGTGGTGGGAGTTCAAGTACCCGGACTACAACTTCACGACGGCCAACGAACTGCACCTACCGGTGGGGCGGACGGTGGCGTTCCATCTGCACGCGCCGGACGTGATCCACTCGTTTTGGATTCCGGCCCTCGGCGGCAAGCGCGACGTGGTCCCACACCGCGTGAACCGGCTCATCATGACGCCCGAGGCGCCCGGCGAGTATTACGGGCAGTGCGCCGAATACTGCGGCACGTCCCACGCCAACATGCGCTTCCGTGTCATCGTCCACCCTCAGGGCGAGTTCGAGCAGTGGGTCAAGGCCCAGCAGGCGCCGCCGGTGGAGGCCAGGGACGCGCTGGCGCAGCAGGGCAAGGACATCTTCGGGAGGTCGGCGTGCGTGGGCTGCCACACCATCGCCGGCGTGTCGGCCGGGCTGATCGGCCCCAACCTGACTCACTTCGCCAGCCGCCACACCTTCGCCGGGAGCCTCATGCAGACGACGCCCGAGAACGTGATCAAGTGGATCGAGAACCCCGGTCATATGAAGCCCGGCGCGCTCATGCCCAGCCTCGCGATGGGCGGCGATCAGAGCAAGGCGCTCGCGGCCTATCTGCTGAGCCTGAAATAGAGAGGACTCATCATGGCTCTCCAAGCGGCGTTCATGCCCGGGACGGAAGCAGCCAGGACCCAGAGCGTTCTCTGGTCCTGGTTGACCACCGTCGACCACAAGCGGATCGGGATCCTCTACGGCACCTCCGCCTTCGTCTTCTTCCTGATCGGCGGCATCGAAGCGATCATCATGCGCCTGCAGCTCGCGCGGCCGGACAACACGCTGGTGAGCGCGCAGACGTTCAACGAGCTGTTCACGATGCACGGCACCACCATGATCTTCCTGGCGGTGATGCCGTTCTCGGCGTCATTCTTCAACTACATGATCCCGCTGTTGATCGGCGCGCGGGACGTGGCCTTCCCGCGGCTCAATGCGCTCAGCTACTGGATCTTCCTCTCGGGCGCCCTGTTCATCAATGCGAGCTGGCTCTTCGGCGTGGCGCCCGACGGCGGCTGGTTCGGCTATGCCAACCTGAGCTCGAACCAGTTCTCCCCGACGCACAGCATCGACTTCTGGATGCTCGGCCTGCAGATCCTGGGCATCTCGTCGATGCTGGCCGGGTTCAACTTCATCGTGACCATCATCAACATGCGGGCGCCCGGCATGACGCTCATGCGCATGCCGCTTTTCGTCTGGATGAGCTTCGTGACCCAGTTCCTGCTCGTGCTCGCCTTCCCGGCCATCACGGTGGCCCTCATCCTGCTCATGTTCGACCGCTTCTTCGGCACGCTCTTCTACGCGCCGGCGGCAGGTGGCGACCCCCTGCTCTGGCAGCACCTGTTCTGGATCTTCGGCCACCCGGAGGTCTACATCCTGATCCTGCCCGCCATGGGCATCGTCTCCGAGGTGCTGCCCACCTTCGCGCGCAAGCCGCTTTTCGGGGCGCCGTTCGTGATCTTTTCGGGGATCATGATCGGCTTCTTCGGCTTCGGCGTCTGGAGCCATCACATGTTCTCCGTCGGCATGGGTCCGGTGGCCGACGCGGCCTTCTCCATCGCGACCATGCTGATCGCCGTGCCCACCGGGGTAAAGATCCTGAACTGGATCGCCACCCTGTGGGGCGGGACCATCCGCTTCAGGACGCCGCTCTACTTCTCGCTCGGCTTCATCGCCATGTTCACGATGGGCGGGCTCAGCGGCATCATGCACGCCTCG
>WNGB01011931.1_pt1 | contig 11855 bp, 11 predicted proteins | sample 5400681 | NCBI WGS metagenome assembly WNGB01 (sample SAMN13153367, study PRJNA577476) | soil metagenome | isolation source: 115 cm soil or saprolite under grassland replicate 2 | place: USA:California | collected 2016-06-15 | reverse complement strand
TTGAGCCCGAAGCTGAGGTTCACCGTCGTCGCCTCGCCGGCCGGACCCAGGTCGACCGCGGTCCGGATCGCGCTGGCGAGCGTCGGGGGCGGCTTGGGGACGGGGATCGTCTTGACGACCGGGGGCGAGGGCTGCGCGTTCTGGCAAGCCGAGAGCAGGATGGCGGCGAAGGCTGCTGCGGCCCTCGCGCGTGGAAATTTCACGAGTGCGTAGCTTCCCAGACCTCCGGCACCAAAGTGACGCCGAAGCCAAGTTTCCGGAGGGTGGAGCTCAGGCGGTGACCCGGGTGACGACCTCGTCCACCTCGGGGAGTTCGCGCCGGATGGTCTCCTCGAGCTCGCTCTCGATCCGGTGCGCCTGCTCCAGGCTGATCTCACCGGCCACCTCCGCCACCACATGGGCGTGGATGCGGTTGTGCCGGTTGCTCAGCTCGACGTCGACGCACCGCTTGACGCCGGCATGCGACTCCGCGATCTGGCGCATGCGCGTGGCGAGCTGCTCGTTGCGCGCGGTCACGTCCAGGCCCGGCACCACGTCAGGCTCCATCGGCTCGAGGTGGATGTCGACGCGTGTGACATCCGGCAGCTCGGCGCGGATCGCGCGCTCCAGGGCGCTGCTCGTGCGCGAGGCGATGGCCAGCGTCTGCTCGCCTGGCAGCTTGGCGTGCATCGTCAGGTGAAGCGATCCGTCTGCCTCGCGCTCGACGGTAACGTTGTGCAGGTCGCGGACGCCGCCGTTGCGCGCGGCCGCGGCGTGGATCCTCTCGACGAGGTCGCCCTGCCGCTCCTGGCCTTCGACCGCCACCGCAAGGTCCAGGCCTGGCAGGACAGAGCCGGCACGGGCCTTCACGTCGTTGGCCAGGGCGCTCGCTGCCTCGACGGAGAGCATGCGGCGGGTCGCGATGCTGGCGTCGCCGATGAGGTTCGGGCCCGACCGGCGGACCCGCACCGATCGCACCTCGCGGACTCCGTCGACGTCCTGGATCGCCTCCCGCAGCTGTTTTTCCGCCCCCGAAGCCGCGCGGTCGATCAGGATGTCGCCCGAACGCCAGGCGAGCAGGCCGGCGGCGCGGAAGATGACCACGGCGACGAGCAACGCCGCGGCGGCGTCGGCCCACTGAAGCCCAGCGCGCACTCCCAGAAGGCCGACCAGCACACCGACGTTGGCGAGCACGTCGGCGCCGCGGTCGGTGGCATCCGCGAGCATCGCCTCGCTCGAGACAGTCCGCCCGACGCGGCGCAGCACGACGCCACGTCCAGTCTCGATGACGAGCGTCCCGATCAAGAAAGCGAAGGCGTAGCCGGCCGGGTTCACCGGCGGTCCCCCGACGGCCAGCCTCCGTACCGCCTCGAAGGTGATGACCGCCGCCGTGACGATGAGCAGGATCCCCTCCGCGAAAGCGGCCAGGTTTTCCGCGCGGCCGTGGCCGTATGGGTGCTCCTCGTCGGCCGGCTTCCGTGCGGTCCGCACGGCCAGCAGCGTGAAGGTGCTCGCGGCGAGGTCGAAAAGCGAGTGCACCGCCTCGCTCAGGATGCCCAGGCTGCCGGTAAGGAGGCCGACCACGAGCTTGGCCAGGACGAGCGCGACGCCGATGACGACGGACGCCGCCGCGACCAGCACAGGCCGCCTCTCGAGGCTCTTCACGCGATCACTCTAGGCCGATGTTTGGGGTGTGCCCCCTCGCGACTACCTCAGCTTGGAAGCGCTCGCGAACAGCTGGTCCTCGGTGCCGAGGGCGATCACCAGGTCGCCGTCCTCCAGGCGCAGGTTCGCCGCCGGGTTGACGTTGACTGAGCCGTCGCGCCGCCGGACCGCGAGCACCCTCGCAGCGTCGGATGCCAGGAGCCCCGCGCCCTCCAGGGTCTGGCCCGCCGCCTTCGTGCCCGCGGCGACGACCATCTCCTCGACGCCGATCCCCGCCTCGCCGTGGTGCAGCCCTTCGAGGACGTCCACCATGGCCGGGCGGATGGCCAGCTCCGCCATCCGGTGCCCGGCCATCAGGTACGGGGAGATCGTCCGCGTCGCGCCGGCAAGCTCGAGCCGGCGTATCGATTCGGGGCGCCCGGCTCGGGCCACGATGTAGATGCCAGGGCTCAGTGCCCGCGCCGCCAGCACGATGTACACGGCGCGCTCGTCGGAGTCCACCGCCGAGATCAGCCCACGAGCCCGCTCGATTCCGGCCTGCTTGAGGATCTCTTCGTTGGAAGCATCACCTTCGATGTGCAGCCGGCGCTCGGCGCGGATGCGCTCCAACGCCTCCTCGGTCTGGTCGATGACGACGTACGCGACCTGGTGGTTCTCGAGCTCGGCCACGATCTGGGTGCCGATCCGGCCGTAGCCGCAGATGATGAAGTGGTCGCGCAGCTGGTCCAGGTCTCGCCGCAACTGTGTTTCCCTCCGGTAGTTACCGAATGCATTGTCGGTCAGCAGCGACGCGAAGACTCCGAAGCCGTAGAGCATGGTGGCGACCCCGAAGACGATGAGGCCGGAGGTGAAGATCCGTCCGGGAATGCCCTGGGGATGTATCTCGCCGTAGCCGACGGTCGCGATGGTCGTGATCACCATGTAGAAGGAATCGGGAAGGTTCCATCCGTCGATCAGCATGTAGCCGGCGGTGCCGACGACGATGACGATCGCGAGCAGCGTGAAGGCGAGCCGGAAGCGAAGGAGCGGATGCTCCGTGCGCCTAACCTCCTCCGCCGGGTCCTTCGAGTCCTGGCTTGGTCATCTTGCCCAGGTCGAGCACCTTGTTGAGCTGTTTTTCGGAAACGCCGCGTCCGCGCGCGAGCTGGCGGATCGAACGACCGCTGCGCATCGACTCCTTGGCCAGCTTGGCCGCCTCGTCGTAACCGATGACCGGGTTCAGCGCGGTGGCCAGCATGGGGCTCCGCTCCACGAGCTCGGGGCCGCGGTCAGTCGCCTGCAGGCCCTCGACGCAGCGCTCGCTGAAGTTGCGCACAGCCGCCGCCAGCAACGTGATCGACTCGAGCATCGCGACCGCGGCCACCGGCATCATCACGTTCAGCTCGAAGAGGCTTCCGGCCTGGCCGGCCACGACCACCGTCGTGTCGTTGCCGTACACGCGCGCGATCACCATCAGTAGCGACTCGATGATCACGGGGTTGACCTTGCCCGGCATGATGCTCGAGCCGGGTTGCGTCTCCGGCAGACGCAGCTCGCCCAGCCCGGCGACGGGTCCGGTGCCCATGAGGCGGATGTCGGAGCCGATCTTCCAAAGGCTCGTTCCAATCGTGCGCAGCGCGCCGTGGGCCGCGACCACGGCATCGAGGGTCGCCTGGGCGTGGAAGTGGTTGGTGGTTTCGCGGACCGGGAGCCGCGTCGCCTTGGCGAGGCGCGCCGTCGCCAGGCGCGCGTATTGCGGATGGGAGTTGAGCCCGGTGCCGACCGCGGTGCCGCCAAGTGGCACGCGCACCAGCTCGTCGACAGCCCCGCGGGCTCGACGGACCGACTCCTCCATCTGTCCTGCGTAACCGCGGAACTCCTGGCCGAGCCGGATCGGCGTCGCGTCCTGTAGATGCGTGCGGCCCGTCTTGACCACCGGCCAGAACTCCCGGCTCTTCACCTCGAGTGCGCGCTGCAGGCGCTGGATGGCCGGGATCAGCTCCTCCTGGATCGCCAGCGCGGCCGCGAGCTGGATCGCGGTCGGGATGACATCGTTCGAGGACTGGCACAGGTTGACGTGATCGTTTGGGTGCACGAGCTTCGAGCCGCGCTCTCCACCCAGGATCTCGGTGGCGCGGTTGGCGATGACCTCGTTCGCGTTGGTGTTGGTCGAAGTGCCGGACCCCGTCTGGTAGATGTCGATCGGGAACTGGTCGTCGAGCTTGCCGTCGACCACCTCCTGCGCGGCAGCGGCGATCACGCGGGCCCTTTGCCGCGGCAGGAGGCCGAGCTCGCGATTGGTCTGCGCGGCCGCCCGCTTGACCATGCCCAGCGCGCGGATGAAGCGGCGCGGAAATGGCTGGCCGGAGATCGGGAAGTTGAGGACGGCGCGCTGCGTCGAGGCGCCGTAGTACGCGTCGGCCGGGACCTCCATCTCACCCATGGAGTCGCGCTCGATCCGCGTTCTCTTGGCCAACGCCGTGATTCTAGGCGCGTCCCTAAAGTGGCTAATGAATGCGTCTCGCTGCGCTCGACATCGGCTCCAACACGGTCCACGTCCTGGTCGCCGATGTGGTCCGCGGCAAGCTCGAGGACGTCGCGCACTACGTCGAGATGCCGCAGCTTGGAGCGCAGGTCGCGCGGACCGGCGCCATCGGGAGCCGCGGCGAGGTTGCGCTGCGGGCGGTTCGCAAGGTCCTGGCGGAGGCGCGCAAGCACCGCTACGACGGGTTGATGGCGTGCGCAACGGAGGCTGTCCGCCAGGCGTCGGACGGCGAGACGTTCGCGCGCCAGGCGGCGGAGGAGATCGGGGTGCCGGTCTGGATCATCTCGGCCAGGCGCGAGGCGGAGCTGAGCTTTCTCGGCGCCGCCAGCCGGCATGCCTCGCGGCGCGAGTGGGTGCTCGTCGACCTCGGCGGAGCATCCACCGAGGTCGTCATCGCACAGGGTCGCGAGATGCTCCGCTCGGCCGTGCTCGGCATCGGGTCTGGCGTCCTCGCGGCCCGCTATCTTGCCGATCCGCCTCGCCCAGAGGACCGGGCACGCCTTCGCAAGGCGGCGCTGCGCGAGCTGGCTCAGGCGCCCGACGGTGACGTCGAGCGGCTCGTCGCCACCGGCGGCACCGCCTCCAATCTCCCAGCAGTGCTCACCAAACGCAACCCGCCGCCGGTCCTCACGACCGCCGACCTGTTGGCCTGCGAAGCCCGCCTGGACCGCGATCGCGCGAGCCGGGTGGCTGCCGAGGTCGGCCTGCCCGCCGCCCGCGTCAAGGCCATGCGTGCGGGGGTCGAAGCCCTGCTCCTGTTCCTCGACTGGTACGGCCTGGCTCTCATCCACGTCAGCCATGAGGGGCTGCGCCACGGAATGCTGCTCGCCTACCTGGAACGAGGAGAGGATTGGTTTCGCGATGGGTAAATTAGGTCTGTGGAACGTGTAGGCGAGAGCGGCTCTCGGCTCAGGCTGGCCCTGGGCCTCACCGTGGGCGTCCTGCTGATCGAGCTCGCCGGCGGTCTGCTCTCGCACTCCCTGGCCCTGCTCTCGGACGCGGGGCACGTGCTGACCGACGTGTTCGCCCTCGGGCTGGCGTGGTTCGCGGTCGAGCAGTCAAAGCGTCCCGCCGACAAGCGGCGCAGCTATGGCTACCAACGGGTCACGATCCTGGCCGCGTTCGTCAACGCGATCACGCTGATCGTGATCGTGCTCGCCATCACATTCGAGGCGGTGCGCCGGCTGATCAACCCGGAGCAGGTCCAGGGCGGGCTGGTGATCGCCACCGCCCTGGTGGGCATCGCCGTCAACGCGTTCGTGCTCCTCACGCTGCGCGGCCACACCGCCAGCCTGAACCTCCGCGCGGCGACGCTCCACGTCACCGGCGACGTGGCCGCCTCGGCCGGGGTCGTCATCGCCGGTGCGGTGATCCTGCTGACTGGTTGGCTCTACATAGACCCTCTGTTGTCGCTGGCAATCGCGGCGCTCATCGCGTACGGCGCGTGGGGCATCGTCCGGGAGACGGTCAACCTTCTGATGGAAGGCACACCGCGAGACGTCGACCTTGCCGCCGTCACGGCCGAGATCACCGGAGCCAAGCTCGTGACCGGGCTGCACGACCTCCACGTGTGGGCGCTGTCGTCGGACGAGATGGCGCTGAGCTGCCACATCGTGATCGATGACACGTCACTGGGCGACGCAGAACACGTGGTGCGCGACCTGGAGAGCAGGCTATGCGATCGCTTCGCGATCGGGCACACGACGATCCAGGTCGAGAGCTGCCATCCCTGCGGGGAGATCCACCACGGCGCGGGCGCGCACAACCACCCGCACCGCGTGTTCACTTCTTAAAAGGAACCAGCGCCTCCTCCTGCTGAAGGATCCTGCGCGCGACCGCGATCGCTGACGCGTACGTCGAGTCCATGCCGCGATAGCTCAGACCGCGCGCACCGAGCGTACGTGCCTGCGTGTAAGGCGTGTCGGATGCGTAGTGGACGATGCCGAGGTCGAAGTGGGCCTGCGCCATGTTGACGCTCTCGTTGACCGGGTATCGGTCGGGCTGTCCGATCTCATAGCAAGCATCGAGGTAGGGGCCGGCCTCCATCTCGACCACGGTGTAGCGGCCCTGGTAGTAGAAGTCGAGATAGTCGCGGTTCTGGAGAAACGTGCCGCGGACGGTGACCGCCCTCTGGTTGTCGAGCGCTGAGCCGTAAACGAGGTTTGGCTGCACGTCACTTGCGGTGAAGCAGTTGTCCAGCCAGTAGGTGTTGCCGGAGTGCTCGTTGTACACGACGTTGGGGATCATCACGTCGCCGACGTCGGCGTTCAGCGTCGCCGCCTTGCCCAGCACGTATACGCCGGCGACCCACGCCGCCTGCTCAGCGACCTGGCGGAGGATGTGGTAGGCGGCCTCGCCGAGCGGGTAGTCGACGTTGATGATGCAGGCGTCTGATTCGCGAAGCTTCCTCTCGTCGACCGCGCCGACGCGAGGGTCGATCGTGGAGGGGTCGAGCTTCGACAGCATGAACACCTGCGCGGCAGAGTCCACGCCCGTGCCCACAGCGGGGATGTGGCGGACTCCGTTGGCAGCCTCGAGCTCGGCGCGCCACTTGCGCAAGCGTTCACGGTGAGGGCTGGCGTCGAAAACCTGGCGCGCGCCGTAGTACAGCCAGTTCTGGCGCGAGGCGCGGCTGTGCCCTGCCTCCAGCTTGCGACGCTCCTCTTCAAGCTCGCTGTCGCTCGTGGCGATCCAGTCGACGATCTCCCTCTCGATGTGACGGGCGACGCCGGTCAGGACGTTGACCAGGCTGTGCGCGTTCGAAGAAACGAAGTAGATGGGAGCGTCGCGAGCGCCGAGCTCGTCCATCGCGGCGGCGACCGGCAGCCACCACCGGCTGGCGTTGCGCGCGAATCCCAGGTGGCTGCCCCCGATCAGGCGCAGGACGATTCGGCATTCGTCACGCTTGATGGCCGCGAGGTTGGCGTCGAAAGCATCGCCCCACGCTTGGCGCAGCCGGCGCCAGTCGTCATGCGACGCACCGGTCGCCTGCCTGGCGTCTTCGTCGGCGAGAGTGACGTCCTGCAGCGAGCGGTGCATCTTGTTCCACTCGATCTGGAAAGCGACGAGTGTGGGCACCAGGTCGTCGATATCGGAGGTCGACGCGATGAGCACCGCGAGGGTGTTCTTTCCGTCGTGGTACCAGCGGCGGCGCCTGGCGGGCGCCTTGACCGCCTCCCAGGTGAGGATGTCGGCGCCGAGCACCGCCCTGAATCCCTGCGGGCTCTGGCCCATGATGACCCGCCGGCAGCGCGTGATCGCCGCCGGCAGGCGGCGAGCCGCGTACAGCAGGGCGCCCATGTCCGACTGCGGCTCGGCCGCCAGCGGATGGAGCACGGAGCCCATGCCGAGGTGGGCCTGGACGAGTGATTCGACTTTGATGTCGCCAGAGCTCTGGAGCATCGTCGTGTACGTCCGGACGTAGAGCTCGACGGCGTGCTTGCCAGACCATCCTGAGCCTGGGCCAGCGCCAGGCGGACCTTCCATGGGCCGAATATAAGCCTGTGCCTCGGGGGCCAATTACAAATGCATGAAGATGCCGGCCGGCCCCGAGCGGAAGATTGAGGTCATGTTCAAAGGATTCGACAGCCCGCGTTTTCTCCGCGTCGCCGGCCTGGCTGCCGGCGCCGTCATCATCGGCGGCATCGCCATCGTGGCCACCGCCTCGGCCGCAGGCCTGACCCTGGGGTTCCGGCCGTCTTCCACGGCGCTGGCGAACGATGCCTCGCTGAACGCCGCCCAGGCGCGTGTGTCGTCCGCCGTGTGCACCGACTTCATGAAGCATTTCGCGGTCGAGATCAGCAAGACCCAGGCCGAGATCAACGCTGCCTTCCAGCGAGCGATCGCGGACACGCTGGCCGACGAGGTGAAAGCCGGACACCTGACACAGGCCCAGGCCGACGCCATCAAGAAGAAGCTCGCCAACCAGACGCCGTGCAACCTGCCAAAGCTTGAACCGCGCGGCGCCAAGCTCGAGGCGTTCATGCAGCAGTACCTCACCGCCGCGGCGTCGGCGCTTGGGATCAGCGAGACCGAGCTGAAGACCGACCTGCGCAACGGTCAGTCGCTGTCTCAGATCGCTGCCGCCAAGAACGTGTCCGAAGCGAACTTCCGGACGAAGGTCATCGCCGGTCTAAAGCCCGTCCTGGACAAGGCCGTGGCCGACAAGAAGATCACGGCTGCGCAGGAGCAGACGATCTTGAGCCGGCTGCAGACCGCACCGCTGCCGCTGTGGAACAAACCGCTCAAGCGCAAGCCGCCGACAACCGCGAGCCCGTCGCCAAAAGCCGCCTGAGCGCGAACCCAAACTGCGCGTGATCGTCCGACGCTCGACCCGCTAGTTCAGCTCCTCGGGAGGTGGCGTGCCGCCCAGGCGGCGCATCAGCTCCTCGAGTAGCTGCCGCGTCTCGGGGTCCGCCATCAGCTTCTCCTGCATCTGCTCGGCAGAGCGGCGGATCTCAGGGTCCGACATCAGGCGCTCGGACATCGCCTGGAACCGCGACGTCATGTCTTTCATCGCCGTTTCCTGGGCGACCTGGATCAGGATCGGCTGACTCGCGGCGGCCGCCACCGCCTCGGCCTGCACGCGCACCATCTCGATGCCCTTGCAGCCCAGGCACTCGCCCTTCAGGCCGCAGTGGCACAGCTGTGGGCGCAAGCGGTCCAGCGCCGCATGAAGCTCCGACAGGTCGACCGGCCCCGCCACGCTCGTGAGATTACGAGTCTTTGGCCTTGCCCGTGTACATGGCCTCGATCTGGTCCCGATAGTGCTCGGCGACCACTTTCCGCTTGACGTCCAGCTTCAGCGAGAGCTCGCCGCGCTCCTCGGTGAAGTCGTTGTCCAGGAGCGTGAAGTACTTGATGGTCTCCCAGCGCCCGAGCGAGGAGTTCACCTCGTCGACGGTCTTCTGAATCGACGCATTGACCGCGTTCCTGTCGAGGCCTTGCTTTTTGGCCTCCTCCCAGTCCGGTACCACGAGCGCCGTGACATAGGGCTTGCCATCGCCGATCGCAAGCACGCGAAGGACGAGGGGATTGCGCATCAGGCCATGCTCCAGCGGAAGTGGGGCGATGTATTTGCCGCCGGCGGTCTTGAACAGCGACTTCTTGCGGTCCGTGATCCTGAGGAAGCCGTCGCTGTCGATCTCGCCGATGTCGCCGGTGTAAACCCAGCCTTCCTTCAGGACCTCTGCAGTCGCCTCCGGGTTCTTGTGGTAGCCGAGCATGTTGCCCGGTCCCTTGACCAGGATCTCGCCGTCGTCGGCGATCTTGATCTCGACGCCCGGAAACGGTTTGCCGACGGTGAGGAACTTGTGCTGGAGAATGGTGTTCGAGCTTACGCCGGACGACAGCTCGGTCATGCCCCAACCGTTGAGGATTGGCACGCCCATCGCCCAGAAGAACTCCTCGACCTCGCGGGACAGTGCAGCGCCGCCGCTGATGAAGAAGCGAAGCCGGCCACCCGTGAGACGCTCCCGCAGCGCCGCGAGGACGAGCCGCTCCGCGAGGCGATGCCGTAGTCGGAGCCACGGGCCTGGCGATGTGGCGTGGAAGTGTTTCTTGCCAACCTCGATCGCCCAGCGGAAGAGACGCTGCCGAGTCGGACTCGCCTCACGTACGCGGGCCATGACTGCCGCGTACATCTTTTCGTACATGCGCGGAACGCTGCACATCACCGTCGGCCGTACCTCGTGGAGCTCCGCACCAAGGTGATCGGCTCCGCGCGAGATCCATGCCTGGCCGCCGAACACAAGCCCAACGAAGATGTCGTTGAACCGCCCGAACACGTGCGCATAGGGCAGGAATGAAAGCGACGAGTCCTGGTCGCCTATCGGGTGCACCCTTGCCGCCGCCTTGCACATGTCGACGACGCATCGGTGGGCAAGCTCAACGCCTTTCGGATCGCCTGTGGTGCCGGACGTGTAGACGATCGTGCAGAGGTCGTCGGGCTGGAGCCGGGAGAGCCGGGCGCTGATCTCGATCGTTTGCGTCGGACCCCGCCGGACCCACTCCGCGACCTCCTCGCCCATCAGTGCGACCTTCTTGATGGTGAGCTTCGCCGCCACCTTCGCGTCCGAGGCGATGGCGTACGTCGCGCTCGAGTTCTCGATGATCTTGTGAGCGATCTCGGGCGTCGAGTTGGGATAGATCGGGACGGTGACCGCGCCGGCGGCCTGGATCCCGAAGTCACAGTACAACCACGCGAGGCTGTTCTCGCCGATCAGGATCACGCTGTCGCCCGGTTTGACGCCGGCCTCGATCAATCCCGACGCCACCGCAATCAGGTCGCGCCGCATGTCGCTCCAGCTCTCGACCTGCCAGGCGCCGTCCTTCAGGTGGTGAATGAGGGCTCGGTCACCGTACCTGGCCGCCTGGTGGAAGAAGACGCCGATTGTCGTCCGGTCACTGACAGTGGCCGGATCAATCTGTGTGACGGACCCGGTGGTAGTGGCTATTTGACCGCCTTGATGGTTAGCGTCAGCGTGCCCGACGGCACGCTGACCGTCACCCTGTCGCCCTTTTTGTGTCCGACCAGCGCTCGACCCACCGGGGAATCGACCGAGATCCGCCCCGCCGAGGGGTCGCTCTCGACCGCCCCGACCAGGTGGTAGGTCTCGCTCTCACCCTCGTGGTCGACGACCTCGATCGTCGAACCCGGTCCGACGATGCTCGAGTGCGTGTCCCTGATGATCTGGGCGCGTCCGATCATCTCGTGCAGCTCGTAGATGCGGCCGTCGAGGAGCCCGACCTCCTCCTTGGCCTGCTCGTACTCGGGGTTGTCCTCGATGTCACCCGGCTGGAAGGCCTCCTTGAGGCGCTCGCCGGCCTCGGCGCGCCGCTGCAGCGCGACTTCGAGGTCCCGCTTGAGCTTCTCGAGCCCCTCCGGGGTCAGCAACACAGGTTCGGTTAGGTCCATCACACCAGCCTCAGTCTGAATAATAGCCGGGCGTATGGACCCCTCCGATCTCAGGGCCGAGATCGCCGAACGGCTGGCGAATAGTAGGCCGCTCGACGCCGAAACCGTCAATGCGGCGTGCTTCCTGCTGACCCGCGCCCTGGAGGAGCTCGAGTTCAGCGTGCCCGAGGCGGGGCCCCTGGTCAGGCGCCTGCTGAGGGTCGCCGGGCGCGTCGTGATCGACACCGCCACGCCGGGAGCCTCCCCGGACGCATGGCCGAACACGAAGGAGATGGCCATCCAGTGGATCGACGAGGCGCTGCGCGCGCTGGGCTACGAGGCCGTGTCGTCAGGCAAGTCGCCGGAGACGTAGTCGCCGGATCTGCGTCACCCATTTCGGCCGAATGCCGTTGTCAGCTCCTGCGCTCCTCACTTGCGCATCAACGGATGCGCTCGCTCCGGTGCTCGTCGCTTCCTAGGCCTCGGCCGTCTGGCTGCCGCAGCTCGCGGCGACCGCCTCCGTCGACCTGCTTAGTTGATCAGGCGCGCTGCGGGCGGCACCGGCGAGTAGTTCGGGTTGAAGTCGATGCCGGCCTGGCCGCCGCCGGAGACTTTGGCCGTGTAGCAGATCACCTGGCCGGCGAGCGGCGAGCGGTCGCCACCGCTGATCGTCCAGTCCATGCCGGGCGTGTAGATGGTGCCGATGTACTGGGTGGATGCCCCACCGTTCATCGTGGCCGGGCATGTGTTGGAGGCCGGCGCGTAGATCACGATCCAGTTGTACTGGACGCC
>WNGB01014856.1_pt1 | contig 11856 bp, 7 predicted proteins | sample 5400681 | NCBI WGS metagenome assembly WNGB01 (sample SAMN13153367, study PRJNA577476) | soil metagenome | isolation source: 115 cm soil or saprolite under grassland replicate 2 | place: USA:California | collected 2016-06-15 | reverse complement strand
ATGGTCGTAGCATGCCACCCCGGACCAGCGGCCTGCCGCGCCACAGCCGCCACCGGGCACCCATGCCTGCCGGGCAGACTCGCCCTCAACCCGTCAGCACCGCAACATCACGCACACACGATCATGCCGGGACCCTGGGGGTAAGTGGCCCACCGGCGCCGAGCGCTCTGGCTGACCGAGGCCGTCGACGGTGCGCTGGTTCGGCTCGAAGGCGGCCGGACCCGCACCGAGCTCATCGAGTTGCTGAGCGCTGAGGCAGATCGCAACCCCACCTCATCGTCGGCTTCGACTTCGCGTTCTCGCTCCCCGCCTGGTACCTCTAGGAGCGGCAACTCGCACCCCGTCAGCTGTGGGCGCTACTTGCTGCTGAGGCGCTAACCTCGACTATGCGACAGCTTGGCCTGACCCGTTGGATAAGCAGCCCTGAGCTGCCGTTCTGGATCACAGGCGAGGCGCACGACCAGCTCACAACAGAGGGACTCACCGACCGCTCGAAGGAGGGGACCCTCGGCTTGCCATTGAGACCAAACGGCTGCTCTCGCTCGGCGCCCTCGACGGCACGAGAGCCGCACCTGATCGTCCACACACCGGAGAGGGCCTGGCGGCGTGAAGAAGCAGTTGACCGCCGAGAGGCCGGAGGGCTGTCTCCCTGTCGAGTGTTCGGCGGTCGGGGACGCGAGAATGACTCTTCGTCGTGTCTGGTCTGATTCTGCACGGGGGTGGCGCCGCCAAAGTTAGCGGCGCCTACGAGGAGGAGTGGAACCTGTTCTGCATGCTCGATGTGCTGGCGGGTCTTGCGAACTCGATGCTCATCGAAGTCCCTGGCCCTGCCGGGGTGGGATTCGAGTTCTGGATTCGGCGCCCGTCCGCTCGCGAGTGGCACCAGGTGAAGGCGCAGAACAGCAACCGGTCCCGCTGGACACTTACTGAGCTTCGGAAGGCAGAGGTCCTGCAGAACTTCGGCGACAAGCTGTCGGCCGATCACGACGACCTCTGCGTCTTCGTCTCGGCCCATTCGGCGGCTCCCTTTAGCAGGCTGTGTGCCCACGCCTCGCACGCGCCCGACTTGGCGGCAATGCTCGCGACCTACATGCCCACTGCGGAAATGCAACAGGCATTTGAGAAGCTGCGTGACACGTACTGGCAGCTCGGCGACGATGAGATGACATGGCGTTGGCTGCGCCGCATCCTCGTCCGGACGATCGACCACCAGCTGCTACGGCAGTTCGTCGATGAGCGGCTGGCTGCCCTGGTGGATGCTGAGCCGGCTACCGCGCGCGTGATCCTTGAGCGCGTGATGGAGGCGACGCTCCACAACCCGGTCACGACCGACGAGCTGCGGCGGCTGATGGAGGAACAGGCGTGCCCGCGGCGAGCCTTGAGCGTCCCCGGCGGTACGCTGTCAGGCGCTATCCGCGAGCGCGCGCTTGCTTTCCGCGACTCGCGCCGTCGGGGCCTGATCAATGGGAGCTTCATCGGGCGGCCGCAGGTCGCCGAGGCGCTCGGGATGCTGAATCGCGCCCGGCCGCCTCGGTCGGTGCTGTTGACCGGAGAAGGTGGCAGTGGAAAGAGCCAGGTGCTCGGGGAGATAGTCGACGAGCTCTTGGCCCTCGGCCTTCCTGTGCTGACGCTCGACGTGTCCGAGCTTGGCACCCAAGGCGACGCAGAGAGCGTCGGGCACCTTCTCGGGCTCCCCGCAGCGCCAGCGCGGTCGCTCGCCGCAGCCTTCGCAGACCGTCACGCCGTCCTCGTGGTTGACGCGCTGGACTCGGCAAGCTCGTTGAACGACCGCCCGATCATGTTGCTGCGCGCGGTCGGCGAGGTCATTCAACAGGCACGGGCACATCCGAATGTCGTACTGCTGCTCGCGTGCAGGTCATTCGACCTGGAGAACGACGATCGGCTCCGCGGCCTCGTGTACGGCGAAGAGCCGGGTGAGCGCTTGGAGGTGCCGCGGTTGACGGTCGAAGACGTCGAAGGTGCCATCGCGGCTGCAGGGATTACTGCGACGCGAACGGAGCCCCAGACCGAGCTCTTGCGCAACGCGTACAACTTGCGCCTTTACGTCGAACTTGGGGGCCGTGTGCCTGCGTCGTTCGTGTCTCGGCAGGATCTTGAAGCGGCGTACGCTGAGGAGCTAGTGAAGCAATGATGGCCGTGATGGAACCAGGCGCTCGCTGGGATGCGGCGAAAGCGCTCGCTCAACGGCTCGTTAAGTCGGGTTCGTTGGAGATGCCGGCAACTGAGCTGGATGACCTCCAGCCGCACATCAGCGAACTCGTCGAACGCGGCGTGCTGCTCGAAGAGCGCGGAAAGATAAGGTTCTTCCACCAAAACTTCCTTGACTACGTGGTCGCGCGCGACTTCGCTGAGCGCGGCTCATCGCTAGTTGAGTATGTGCGGCAGGGCCAGCAAGACCTGCGCCTGCGAGCGACTGTGCGCCGGGTCCTTGACTATCAGCGCGCCGAAGACCATGACGACTTCATCGCCTCCGCGGAGCAACTCCTCTCGGCTGACATCAGGTTCTTCATCAAGGATGTGGTCTTCAGCCTGTTGCAGCAGGATGACCAGCCAGCACCGAGCGTTTGGCCGATTCTTAGGAGGCTCGTGCTCGATCCGAGGGCTGTCGGCCACGAAGCCGCGTGGCAGGTCGTAGCCCAACCAGGCTGGAGCCGCTCACTTGACGCGTCCGGCGAGATCTTGCGATGGATGGCGAGTGAGGATGAGCGCGAGCGCGACGCGGCGGTCGGGCTGCTCAGGACGATGCAGTCTCACGACAGCGAACGCGCCGCCCGCCTCCTGACTCCCTTCATCGGGCTGCTTGATTGGGACGCCCGCCTGCGCTGGCTCATCCGTTTCAGTGACGCCAACTACGAGCGCGCGTACTTCGACCTGATCCTGCGTGCACTCCGCGAAGGGGCCTTTGACGAGGACGAGGATCACGCCCAGTCCCAACTTTGGCTGGCGGTCCATGAACTCCCTACTGCTAGGCCCCAATGGGCGGTCGAACTTCTCGACGTCTATCTTCAGCGCCACGGCCGACAGAGACTGTTTGCCGCAGCAGAGGGCCGCTTCCGTATCGGGGATCGCGACTACTGGAGCGCCGACTTCGCCCCGCAAGCAGCCAGGGGAGCGCCCCGCGCGTTCGCCAAGGTTGTCCTGCCGGTCGTTCTCGACGTCGTCACCGGGACCGCCAGCGAGCCAGATGCCGACCGCGTACGGCGCGATCCGCTATGGGCACACCAAACAGTGAACGAACGCGACGCGGGATTCGTCGACGGCATCTACTACGGGCTTGACTTGGCTCTTCAGTCGATCGCAAGAAGGAGCCCGCGATCGTTTGCGCGATTTGAGGCCACACTCGTCCCGCTTGCGAATTACCACAGCGCGACCTTCCTCCTGTTCCGAGCATGGTCCGCCAATCCACGAAGGTTCTGGCGACAGGCAATTTCCCTGCTGACAGAGAATGCGACGTCTCGGCGGTGCGGCTACATCGACAGTCCTTATTGGGTGACGCGGGAGCTGATCGTCGCAATCCAGCGATATGCGGACGCATCCTCCCTCACTCGGCTCGAAAGAGCCCTGCTCTCGTTCTACCCCGCCTGGGAGAAGTCGCACGATGGGCATGCCGCCTCTGGCCACGCCCAGTACGTGCTCCTATCCGCGTTCGACCCAGGTCGGCTCACCAATCGCGGCAAGAAGCGGCTGCGCGAACTCCAGGACAAGTTCCGAGAAGACATTGAAAAGCCACAGGGGATCACCGTCGGCTGGGTAGGGTCGCCGATCTCAGACGCGGCAGCGGCAAAGATGTCAGACAGGCAGTGGCTCAACGCGATCAACAAGTACGGCCGTGACGAGTCGCGGGAGTTTCTTACGGGTGGCGCGGTCGAGCTATCCAGGGTCCTAGAAGGCCGCACGCAGGAAGATCCACACCGCTTCGCAGCGCTGGCGCTCCAGTTCCCTGACGGCGCAAACGAGAACTACTTCGACGCCGTGCTGAGGGGGCTTGCGGACTCCGAGCGCGACGTCGCACCTCAAGACGTCTTCGAGGTCATTCGCCGAGTATTCTCCATTCCCGCCAAGCTGGGCGGGCGATGGATTGGCCGACCGCTCGCGCGCGTTGCCGAGGCCGTTGAGGTGCCGGGCGACGTTGTGGACATTGTCGTGTGGTACGCCACGGAGCACCCTGACCCGGAGCAGGAGCTCGCGAGAGTCGAGGCTGGCTCGTCGGGTCCCTACTACGGCGGCGACCTCCTCACGGCGGGCATCAACAGCGTTCGCGGCTCCGCTGCACAGGCACTTGCGTATGTCCTCTCGCGAAAGCCGGATTCCCTGCCGCGCTTGGAGTCCTCGCTGGAGACGCTTGTTCGAGATCCCGTCTTAGCTGTTCGCGCGTGTGCTGCGTGGACGGTGGCAGCCGTCACTCGTCACGATGTCGACCTCGGGCTCGCGCTCTTCAGCGCGCTGGTCGATGCAGATGACGAGATTCTTGCGGCACAACCAGTCGAAGAACTTCTTCGCGCGCTGGCACAAAGGCGACTCGACGCCGTGCGCCCAACCCTTGTGCGGATGTTGCGGTCGTCGGTTGGTGGGGTTCAGCAGGCGGGCGGGAGGCAGGCGGCTCTCGCGCACCTCGCAGCCAATGAGGCGGCAGATCTTGCCGAGCTTGCCCTTCACGGCCCGGCGAGTGCCCGGGTTGGAGTGGCGGAGGTTGCGGCGCACAACATCACGAACCCAGATGTCGGCAACCAGTGCGCACGCTGGCTTGAGGCGCTGTTCTCCGATCCTGATCCAAGCGTGCGCGAGATGACGACGGGTTGGTGCACGCAGCTCGAAGGCGGCGACCTCAACACGTTGCTGGACCTCGCGCGCGCCTACGTTGAGACGCCCGCGCACGCCGAGCACGAGCACGCCCTGCTGCGCGCGCTCGATGAGGCGGCCGGTGTACCGATCGCTGACCTTGCCTTGCGGGCCGCTGAGGTGTTTGTGGAGCAGCACGGCGGCGAGATCACCGACATCAGGCGCCCCGCCGCTTTCGACGCGTCGACGGTGAGCAAGCTGGCGTTCCGCGCTTATGCCTCCGCGGAGTCGACCGGGTTCCGAACTCGCTGTCTCGACGTCATCGATCGCCTACTGGCCGCTCGCGTCCGTGACGTTGAGCACCTGGTCACGCAGTTCGAGGTCGAACGCGCCTAGCGCGAAGCGCCAGGCGGCGGCTGATCTCGTACGCCTTGGGTTCGGGCGATACGTCCACCGCATCAGCGAGGCCGACCGGTAGGCCGCTCGGCACATGGGAGAGCCGTTTGACAGCAGGAGTCGGACGCGAGCCAGGGGAGTGAGGCCAATCAGGAAAGCGAGTGTAGGCACGACCAAAGATTGACAGACTGCTTGTTAAACGAGAATGCTTTAGACTCATCTAGCAACGATCTAATAGCATCGTATTGGGCTCTCTGAAACCTCGTCAGACTCGTTGCTCTATCAGCCTCCAGCTTCCCAGCCACAGTCGCTCAACTACCTACGTCAGCCTCTCTACCTGCATCGACAGTCTGATCGCTACTCACGGCAGCAGCCTCACAGCTCGACCTTGCGTGCACTGGCATTTTCCTTTCCGGTCATCCTCTCAGCGCTATACTTTTCAGCACGACAGATATGCATCGGGGATGCCGCCAGGCCCTCCGGTGCGCACCGGGAGGCGAAGCATCGTGGCCCTTGGAACCCGCGACCCGGAGACGCCGGCGCCGGCGATGCAGGCCGGCTCGGAGCTGGTGAGGATCAACCGCTGGCAGGCCCGCGCCTGGGAGCACGCGATCGCCACCGCCTACCAGCCCGACCAGCCGCCCGCGGTGCGCGGCTGGAACCCGGCCGGCGAGCACGGCGCCCCAGCAGGCTACGACCTGGTCTTGGCGACCCCGCGGACGCTGAGCGCGCTTGGCTGGTGCTTCTTTGACACCGACCGGGGCGTGGCGGACGAGATCATGCGCGCCGACCACCGGGCCGTGCAGGATGTCGCGGTTGAGTTCTCCGTCACGATCGGGTCAGAAGTGCCCGTGCTGGTGGCCCACCAGTTCGACTCGGCTGGGCAGCCCTGGCTACACACCATGTCATCGTGGGCGCGCTCGCCCGGCCCGAGCGGCCCGGCTGGACCGGCCCGCAGCGCCAGCGCGAGGTGTGGGCGCCGCTCAACGCCACCACGGTGGCGGGGATGGCCGAGCGGCTTGTCTTCGGCTACCACCTGCTGGTGCGCCGCACCGTCTCGCCGACGCTGCGGGAGCTGGGGTTGAACTGGCAGCAGATGGCACTGGACGGCTCCTGCGAGGTGTGGGGCCTGACGGCGCCGATGCTGGCCTGTGTCAGCCAACCGGTCCGCCCGCTTGGCGAGATCCACGCCTGCCAGGTCGAGTAGCGAGAGGCGCCTGTGGTCGCGGACCTGCACAAGCTGGCGGTGGGGCGAGAGGACTACTACACCCGCGAGATCGCCAAGAACCGCGAGGAGTACCTGTCCGGCAAGGGCGAGTCCCCCGGCATCTTCCACGGTGGCAGCGCCCGCGCGCTCGGCCTGGAGGGGAGTGTTCCCCGGAGGCGTTCAAGCGGCTGTTCGCCTGGCAGGACCCCAGGACCGGCGAGCAGCTTGGCCGCGCGCCCCGGCAGGACGCCATGCCCGCCTGGGACCTGGTGCTGCGGCCGCACAAGGACGTGTCGATCCTGTACGCCCTGGGCGATGAGGCAACCGGCCGACGGGTGGCCGCGGCGCATCAGGCCGGCGTACGCGCCGCTGTGGCCTATCTGGACGGGCAGGTTGGCACCCGCACCGGCCGGCATGGGGCCGGGCATGTGCAGGGGTCGGGCCTGCTGGCGGTGGGGTTCACCCACCGGACCAGCCGCGCGGGCGATCCGCTGCTGCACACGCACCTGATCGTCACCAACCGCACCCAGGGTCCGGACGGCGTGTGGCGGACGTTGGACTCCCGCGACCTGCTGGCCCATCGGGCGACCGCGGACGCGATGTACCAGGCGGCCTACCAGCAGGAGCTGACTCGGACCCTCGGAGTCCGCTGGGAGGCGCCGGATCGGTGGGGCAACCGCGCCGTCCAGGGGATGCCCGAGGAGCTGCGCCGGGTGTTCTCCAAGCGCCATGAGCAGATCAGCGCCGAGCTGGAGCGGCAGGAGGCGCAGGGCAAGCACCGCACGCCGAAGCTCGTGCAGAAGGTGGTGCATGAGACCCGGCCGGCCAAGTCCCACGAGACCCCCGAGACGCTGTACGGCCGCTGGCAGCAGGAGGCCCGCGACCTCGGCTTTGAGCCGGGGCGGCTGGTGCGCCAGGTGACTGGGCGAGAGCGGTCCCGCGAGCAGGACCCGGCCAAGACCGGAGAACACGACAGCACGCCGGGCGGGACGCCGGCAGGACTGGCCGGGACGCTGACCACCACGGCAGGACTGCCCGAGCGGACGGTTACGACGATGTTTGACCGGCTGGCCAGCCCGGAAGGGCTCACCGCGCAGGCATCCACCTTCACCCGCCCCCAAGTGCTGTGCGCGGTCGGCCGCGAGCTGCCCGTCGAGGCGGCCGGCACGGTCGGCCCCGCCGACCTGGAGGCGCTGGCCGATCGGTTCCTCGCCGAGCGTGCCGTCAGCGTGGTCAGTGAGCACGCCATCGGGGAGCGCCACTACGCCACCCCGGAGCTGCTCCAGGTCGAGCAACGGCTGATCGATGCCGCGGTGAGCCGGGGGGACGAGCAGACCGGGGTGTGCTCGCACGACACCCTGCGGGCGACCCTGGCGGCGCATCCGACCATCGGTGAGGACCAGGCGGCGATGGTGCGGGACATCACCCAGGGCGGCCAGGGCGTGAGTGTGGTGGTCGGCAAGGCCGGCGCCGGCAAGACCTACGCCCTCGGGGTCGCCCGGCACGCCTGGCAGCTCGACGGCTACCGGGTCCTCGGCGCGGCGCCGACCGGGATCGCCACGGTCTGCTTGGACGCCGAGGGGTTCGAGCGGTCCCGCACGGTGGACGCGCTGCTTGCCGAGCTGGACCAGGAGCGCGCCGCAAGCCTCAGAAGTGGTCGAAAAACCGGAAGACCCGGGGAGCGACAACCAAAGTTGTCGCTTAAGCGTCAACCACCACCGGGTCGGGACCGTGATACGACTCGTATCAACCGCGACGAGCACCAGGACGAGCGCGTGTTGGACGAGCGGACGGTCCTGGTGGTGGACGAGGCGGGGATGCTCGGTTCCCGCAAGCTCGCGCGCCTGCTGGACTACGCCGCCGAGGCGCGCTGCAAGATCGTGCTGGTGGGCGACGACAAGCAGCTCGCCGCGATCGAGGCCGGTGGCGGCTTTCGGGGACTGCGGCTGCGGCTTGGCGCCAGTGAGTTGACCGAGAACCGCCGGCAGGCCGAGCCGTGGGAGCGCGAGGCGGTCGAGCACCTGCGCGACGGCAACATCGACGCCGCGCTGCATGCGTATCGGGAGCATGAGCGGCTGGTGGCGACCGAGACGCCCGGGCAGCTCAAGGAGACGATGCTGTCGGACTGGTGGCAGTCGTTCCAGCAGGGCAACCGTGTGGTCATCCTGGCCTACCGGCGTGATGAGGTGGACCAGTTCAACACCGCCTGCCAGCAGCTCCGCGACGCCGAAGGCCACCTCGGCGCCGAGCGGCTCCAGGTCCGGGATCGCAGCTTCGCGGTGGGCGACCAGGTGGTGTGCGGTAAGAACGCCATCAAGCAGTTTGGGGTCGCCAACGCCACTCGCGGCCAGGTCGTCGCGCTCGACCCCGAGCAGCGCTCGATGACGCTCAAGCTGGACAACGGCCGCGAGGTGACCCTGCCCAGGGCGTACCTGGACAAGCGGCCGGCCCGCTGGCTTGGCAACAACCCCGACCGGCGCACCGTGGACCTTGCGTATGCGACCACCGGGCACAAGTCGCAAGGGATCACCCGCGACGAGGTGCTGGTCAGGGTGACCAGCGCCGAGGACCGCCAGTGGCTGCACGTCGCCGGGTCGCGGGCGATCGGGCGCACCCGCTACTACAGCGTCATCAGCCCCGAGCCCGCCATCCGCCAAGACCGGGAGCGGGAGCAGGTGGACGTGCCCGCCGCCGACCGCACCCCCAAGCAACAGGCCGACCAGTTCGCCGCGGTCGCCCGCCGCGACGGCAGCAAGCGCCTGGCCGCCGACACCTCGGCCCCGGTGGACGGGCGCCGGATGAGCAAGCACGACCTGCGCGCCGAGCTGCACCGGCTGGAGGAGGTCATCGACAAGGGACCACGCGACCAGTCCCGGTTGGTCGCCCTTGCGACCAGCCGGCGCGAACAGCACGACCAGCGGTTGGCCGAGGCGACCACCCGGCACCAGCAGGCCCGCGACCTGGTCGCGCTCATGGAGCATGGTCCGGCCCGGTGGCTGCGCCGAGGCGACCTCGCCCGCGCCAGAGAGCAAGCCGACCTGGCAGCGCAGGCCGAACTGGTCGCCCGGCAAGCTGCCGACCGTGCCGCCGACCGCGAACGCGACGCCCGCCAGCAACAGCAGCAGTACCAGGCCCACCGGGAGGCCAACCCCGACCTGGAGGAGCGTCGCCGCGAGTTGCTTCGGGTGCAGGCGTGGCGCAAGCGCGCCGACGCCCGCGCGGTCGAGCTGTTGCGGCCGGAGTGGTCGCGGGAGCTGGGCGAGCGACCCGTCAGCGTCAAGGGTGGCCGTACCTGGGATCGGGCGGTGGAGCAGACCATCGAGTACCGGCAGCGCTGGGGCGTGGAGGATGCTGAGCATCCGTTGGGGCGGGAGCCGCACGCCCTGAATGCTTCGCTTGAGCAGCGGCAGGCGTGGCAGCACGCGACCAGGGCGGTTGGTCGCCTGCGCGACCTCGCCGACGACCGGAGCGACCGTGTCGAGCGGGGCGACCATCGGGAAGCGACCGGTCGCAGCGACCAGAAAGGCGACCACGGGACGGCGACCGGTCGCAGCGACCATGAGGGGGCGACCAGCCGCAGCGACCGCCAAGGCGACCACCGTGGCGACCAATGGCGCGACCGTAGGCAGCGACTACTCGACCGCGAACGCGACCACGGCCACGGCCACGAGCGCGCCATGTAGCAGGCGGTCGCTGCGACCGGCCCACGGCCGCGTTGATGCGACCAGCGACCATCAGCACACTGCCGTGGCACAGGTGCTCTTGACTCGTACCGTCATGGCGAGGATCGCACGCTCACGGCAGCCGTGTTGTGGCGAGCTGGTGGGCATGGGCAGGCGAGCGGGCCGAGCAGCCGCAACCTCGGCCCACCTGCCAGGTCGGCCGCTCCTCAGCTGGCCGTGTGCACCGACGGGCGTCACCACGAGGGCAGATCCTGTGCGCATGAGCCGAGCGTACGGGTCTTGCACGATTGACGGGACTATCCAGCCTGCGTAGGGTCAGCGGGTTTATCGAGCTAGGGTTGCCCGAGAGAAGGGGCGGCCCACCAAAGGGGGAGCGTCATGCGGCGACTGATCGTCCTCGTGTCCCTGATCGCCACGATGGCCTTGGCGGCCGTCACCTGGACCGCCCTGCCTGCCGGCGCGTACGGCGGTGGCGCCAACCACGACATGTGGCAGGTCGGGCTGTCGTTCAACTGCAACAACCCGTCGATCTGCAACACCCCGGAATTCGGCGGCACCGGCGGCCTCTGGGGCTGGGCCGAGTTCGACCGCTCCGCCGACGGCACGCAAACCTGGGGCGATGCCGAGTTCGCGTTCTGCTTCCACACCGTCGGTGGTGGCGGCGCTGGTGCCGGGCACACCTCGTTCGAGATCGAGAGCTGGACGATCGAGCCCGGGTCGGCAGGGCCACAGACCTTCTTCGCCAGCGGGGAGGAGACCGACACCGGCCACGGCACCCCCACGACCACGGACTTCACCCACGAGGACACCGGGATTCCGGCAACGCCGGGCCACTACAGCAGCAGTGACATCTTCGGCTTCACTGCACCCGGTCTGGCTGCGCAGATCCAGGTCGCGTTCCGGCCCGCCAAGTAGCGCTGGCGCTCGATTCGCGCTCCTTTGGGCTGGTGGCCCATGCGCAGCGCGTGAGGATCGGACGTACGCCACACAGGTCAGCGGCTACCGGGAGGAGCTAACGTCTCCTCCCGGTAGCCGCTGTGGAGCAAGGTCCCGGGGACAGGACCCTTCCTCTCCTGGATACTGGCCCACATGGACGCCCTGCTTCTCGACTCCGCCTGGTACGAGCCTGTTGCGCAAAGGACGCCCCGCCAGGTTGCTGACGGCCCCGCGTGCTCGGGCCCGAGCGATCATCCAGGTGGCTGGTCGCTGGCGGTAGCCGCGGCGCCCCTGCGAGCCCTCTGGCTGGTTTCTCAGGCGACCCGGCCGTTACGAATCCGTCACGGTCGTCATGCAGCATGAATCGGACTAGGCTGAGCTGGCCGTGCCGTGCGTGCGGCAGGAGGCGGCGATGGACCAAGACGCAGCGGGCGACCAGAGCTCCCCGCCACGCGCGCACGGGCAGCCGGCTCGCACCAGCGCGCCAGCGCCAGCGCGGACTGCGGCGTGGTTGGCCTGGTCGATCTGTGCGGCGTGCGTGGCCGGCACGATCGGCGGGATCGTGCTCGCCGCCCGCAACCGGCAGCTCGACTCCGGCCAGGTGCTGGGCGTTGTTTTGCTTACCTACCCGGTGGTCGGCGCCCTGATCGCCGCGCGGCAGCCCCGCAACCCGATCGGTTGGGAGCTGTGCGCCCTTGGCCTGTGCTTCACCCTGCAATTGTCGAGTGATCCCTACGCCCGCTACGCGCTGCTGACCTCGCCCGGGTCGCTGCCCGGTGGCGTGGTGGTCGCCCTGGTGGGCGGGCTGACCTTCGCGCCCATCTTCGTGCTCAC
>WNGB01011928.1_pt1 | contig 11857 bp, 8 predicted proteins | sample 5400681 | NCBI WGS metagenome assembly WNGB01 (sample SAMN13153367, study PRJNA577476) | soil metagenome | isolation source: 115 cm soil or saprolite under grassland replicate 2 | place: USA:California | collected 2016-06-15 | reverse complement strand
GGCGCGCGTTGACGGAAGCCAGCGGCTCCGGCTCGTCGCGGATGATCGACGTCAGGGTCTCCACCGCCGTCTCCTTCTCGAAGGGCTTGCGCCCGGTCGCCATCTCGTAGAGCACGCACCCGAGAGAGAACTGGTCGGATCGGAAGTCCAGGGCGCGCCCGCCCGCCTGCTCGGGAGACATGTATGCGGTGGTGCCGAGAAGGACCCCTGCCTGCGTCGGGTCGATTCCCGCCATCGTTTCGACCGTGGACTCATTTCTCACCATGGGATGTTCTGCTGCGGCCGCTTGCTCTCTTCCGGCCGCGTCGAGCGGCCGCTCAGATGCCACGAGCTTGGCCAGGCCGAAGTCCAGGATCTTGACGAATCCTTCCTTCGTGACCATGAGGTTTGCGGGCTTCAAATCGCGGTGGACGATGCCGCCGGAATGCGCGCGGGCCAACCCTTCCGCAATCTGGGATCCGAGCGACAATACCTTCCGCGAGGGGAGAGGCCCGGCCGCGACGAGCTCCTGCACGGTCTGTCCCTCGATGAGCTCCATCGCGATGAAGAAGGTCGCGCCCTCCTGTCCGACGTCGTAGATCGTGACGACGTTGGGATGATTCAGCGCCGAGGCCGAGCGCGCCTCCCTCTCGAATCGGGAGAGGCGCTCCCGGTCGGAGGACAGCGTCTGCGGCAGCACCTTGATCGCCACATCCCGGTCGAGCCGCTCGTCCCGCGCCCGGTACACCTCTCCCATCCCGCCCGCGCCGAGCGGCGACAGGATCTCGTAGGGGCCGAGCCGGGTTCCCGACGCGATGGGCATGACAGCTACCAGACTACTTTGACGAGGCCGGATTCCTTGATGTCGGCGTCGCGCGTCAGGAGCGGCAGGGAAAGGCTCCGAGCCGCCGCGCAGATCAGAGCGTCGAAGGGATCGTCATTGGGTCTGGTTTCCTCCGCCAGGAAGATCTGCTCGACCGTCAGTTCGAGCCGCTGGTAAGCGGGATTGCTGAAGAGATCTTCGAAGAAGCGGCGAAAAGAGGGTCGCAGCTCGATACGCCCTCTTCTCGCCAGCAGAGAGCACTCCCACAGGACCGCCATTGGAACGTAGGTGAGCGCCGAGCGTTCCTCGCACGCCGCGAAGTGCGCCGCCGCTTTCCGTGAGAGGCGTCGGTCGCCGCTCGCAAAGAACAGAAGAGGATGCGTGTCGGTGACGTACGCGGTGTCAGGCACGCTTTCGCGGTTTCGCCGCGCGAGAAGGGAGCTTCTCGAGGCGCGTGGCGAAGCTCGCCGCTTTCTTTCGTTGGACCGATCTGCGGAAAAGGGCGCGAACCTGCGCGCTCGTCTCGGCCAGGGCCGCATCCGAGCGCGGAATCCGGGCATTGCCCGCGACGGAACGAACCGCCGCGGCCGAGGCGCCGGCTCCCGCGCGAGCCTGCGTGATGATCTGGTCGAGGGCGTCGCTCAGACTGCGTCCCCCGATCGTCTTGACGCGGGTCTTCAGCCAGAGAAGGTTATCGGGATGCAGAGTCACGGAAACGGCCCGTTTCATACGATAATTATACGATAAACTGAGGCCCGCCGGCGCCAGACGGGCACCGGTGACCGCCCTGTGGAGCTCGGCTCCTCGGCTCCTCCGCTCTATTTCGCCTGGGAACCCTTCTCCGCGCCCGGTTTGTTTTCTGGCGCCGGCGGCTTCTCCACCGGTTTCGCCGCCGGTTTCTCCGGCTGCACGTCTTCGGAGATGAGGGCCAGACTCTTCTCGCGCAGGGCCCAGCCGCGCGCCTGGAGCTCACTCGCCGTCCGGGGGGAGGCCCGTCCCGTCAGCCAGAGCTCGCGCTTCGCCTTTGGGAACTCGGCTTGCGCGACCTTCGTGATTCGGTCGAAGTGGCCGGCCACGCCCTCGGTCCACGCGACGTAGTCCAGGGGAAAGAGGCATGCGAAGCGATCTCCCTGCGCGATCACGCAGGCCCCCGGCAGGTTGGCGACGATCCTCGACAGCGGCGCCTGCGTCCGATTGAAGAGGTCGGCCAGCATGGCGCTCTCCATGTAGAACTGTCCGTCCGCGTCCACCTGCGCCCCGGCCGCCCGCGCCACGAACTCGGGGCGCCCCGCGATGGCCGGAAGAGCATCGAGGGAGGCGACGAGACGGACCTGCCGAGTCAGGTTGTACTGCGGGTTCAAGCGGAAGGCGCGGCTGACTTGCGGCGACACGCCCATGGCCTTCAGCCTCGTCTCGTTCAAGGTCACCAGCTCGTCAGGCTCCTTCATCCAGATCAAGTCGTTGACGGTGGCGGTTGTGGACAGCGCCGTCAGCACGATGCCGCCCGGCACGAGGTTGATACTGAACCGGCCGCCCGCGTCGTATTGAGCGACATCCCGCAGCTCGGCATGGAGGACCTCGTTTCTCGTATAAGGGTCCACGCGGAGTTTCTTGGCCCAGGACCGCATGGCGTAGTTGACGCCGATGATGTCCTTGGCCAGATCGCCCGTCGCGCCGACGGCCTTTCCGGCGGTCGACTGTCCCGGAGCTTTCTCTTCCTTTGCCGGAGGGCTCAGGTTCTGCGGCTCGCTTTTGTAGCCGTCGTCGCTTCCCATCTTCTCGGCGGTTCTCTTGGCGCCGCGGCCGATCCGGCCAAAGAGCCGCCCGACTCCGTCGGCGACCCCCGTCACGGTATCGACGGGATGGGTCACGATGCTGGCCACGCCCTTGCCAACATCCACCGCGCCGTGCGCGATGCCGCCCGCCGCCACCGCGATCTTGTCCACCTCTTTCAGCTTCGCGATGGCGCCGATCTCGTGCACGCGCGTCGCGGCGAGCGAAGTGCTCTGGACCTTCCACGTGCCGAAATTCGAAGAGATGGTGTAGGTGTTGAACACGCCGTCGCTCGAGACTTTCTCCTCGAGGATGTAGTCGGGACCCTTCAGGAGCGCGGCGTCGAGGAAATCGGACGCCTTGAGGACGGGTGGCGCCTCGAATGGCTGGTTATTGGCGGCGGCCACGACGGCGAGCGCGGCGGAGAAGCAGACGGCGATGCGACCGAGTTTCATCGGAGGCCTCCTCAATCCCGGGAGCAGGATTTGGCAAAGTCTATCAACAACGCTCCAAGACCTCGCCGGGCCCGAGCCGAGTTCCGGCGTCAAAATCAGATCCCTTCGACGAGCTCCATGACGAGGAGATGCCGCCCGGAGATTTCTTCAAAGGAGTAAACCGCCGCGATGCCGGGACGGTTCAGCGCGGCCAGCGACTTCGCGAGAGACAAGGTCGGGGTTCCCCTTCCGAAATCTGCATGCTGTCGTCAGCCCGACAGTGCCAGGCGGCTGGCCGCTTTGGCGAGCCGGCCGTCCAGCGTCCAGAGAGAGGCACGGCTCAACGCCGTCGAGACGAGAAGATGGGCGTCAATCCAGCCGATTCCGCTTCCGGCGAGCGAATGGCGGGCGACGAACTCGAGGGCCTCGGCGTGGCTGGCCGCTTCCGCCTGCGGCATCTCCTCGAGAAGACCGAGGATCTCCGAGCGCTTCTTCAAGGCTCCGAGCGCCAGCTCGCCGACGACGAACAGATGGACGAGAACGAGCCCGTCGTTTAAGAGACCTTCCAGCCGCGCGTTTCTCTTGCGCAAGTGGTCGACCCAGACCGACGTGTCCACGAGGATCAACGAGACGTCTTTCGCGTCTGGCGCCGCCGGGGCACACGGCGCAACGCTCTCTCCGAGCCGCCGAGCGCGGCGAGCCTCCGGGCGCTCTCTCGGGCGATCAGGGCCTCGAGCCCGGCGTGCACCATCGCCGTCTTCTCTTTCAGCCCGGTCAGGCTCCGAGCTTTTTCGAGCAGCTGGTCGTCGAGAATAAGAGTTGTTCTCATATGTATGAGTATGGTTGTTCGATATGCTCCCGTCAAGACGTTCCGGACGACGTTGACGGGAGCGCCGTTACGGGCTGAACCCCGCCTTTCGCAGCAGGGCGGCGAAGCGGGGGTCGTCACGCAGGTCGTCGTTTGAGGGATCCACCTTGAGAAAGATTACCTCGAAGGCACGGTCCTCGCAGGCCTTCCCCGCCAGTCGAGAAACTGAGCTTCATCGCCGAGGTGGCGAAGAACCATCGCGACGAAGCTGGCCGATACGTATCGGCGTCCCCTCGGGCCTCGCCTCGTTGAGAGTCAGCTTCGCAAGACCGAAATCGAGGATCTTGACGCGGCCGTCGTTCGTGATGAACAGGTTCTCGGGTTTCAAGTCCCGATGCACGATCCCTTTCTCGTGAGCGGCTGCCAGGCCGTGCGCGATTTGCAGCGCATAGTCGATCGCCTTTCGCTGCGCTATCCTCCCGCCCGAGAGGGCTGTGCGCAGCGTCTCCCCTTCGAGCAGCTCCTGAACGACGTAAGGAGCGTCTTGGTGGGTCCCGATGTCGTAGACGGCGGTGATGTTGGGATGGTTCAGGACTCCGGCGGCCCTGGCTTCCTGCTCGAAGCGGCGCAGGCGATCCGCGTCCTGCGAGAGCGAGGCAGGAAGGACCTTGATGGCAACGTCGCGGCCCAGCCTCGGATCCTTCGCCCGGTACACCTCTCCCATCCCGCCGGCGCCAATCTGGCCGAGGATCTCGTAGGGACCGAGCTTCGAGCCGGCGGCAAGCGTCATGGCTTCTTGAGCACCGCGGCCCAGTTTAGGAGCACGGTGATCGGCTCCTCCTTCGACGAAATCAGCTGATTGACGAGGAAGCGCCTGCCGTCCGGGGAGACGTCGTACTGAGGATCGGTCGTGTAGGGCACCGCGACTTTGAAGAGCGGCGTCGGTGTTCCGGTCTGGAAGGGTGCGGCGCCTGTCACCGGTGCGGCCATCAGCATGCCGTCGGGCGCGAGGTAGTAAATCTCACGCCCGTCGCCTCTCCATGTGGGAGTCTGCCCGCCTCGGGTCGAGACCCTCCACGTGCCGCCCGACTCGTGGAACAGCTGGACGTACATCTCGTGGGCGCCCGAAACATCCGATGTGTATGCAACCCACCGGCCGTCGGGAGAGAAGCGGGCATTCAGCTCGGAAAAGGGCGTCACCAGAAACGGAACCGGCTTTCGATCCCCTTCGAGAGGGAGGAGCCAGAGATCCTGCCGGCTCTGAGGACTGCTGACTTCGAAGGTCAGAGAGCGGCCGTCGGGCGACCATGAATCGGGGCCTTTCGGGGCCTCGCTCGCGAGAAGAAGCTCCTCGCTGCCCGGCTGGTCGGCCCGCATGACGTAAAGGTCTGCCGCGGCGCCTTTGCGGCTGGAGTTGAAGACCAGCCGCGTTTGATCGGGCGACCAGATCGGCATCGCTTCATCCGCCGGGTCCAGCGTCATCCGCGTCGTCACGTTTCGCGCGAGGTCGATCATCCAGATGTCCTCGACGGTGGTATCGGCGACCGCCCGCGCGATCGCCAGCTGCTGCCCGTCGGGGGAGAGGCGGGGGTAATACCAGGTTGCGGCCTCCGCGAGCCGGCCGATCTCGTGTCCCTGGCGATCGAACCAGACCGGCTGGCTCGTCGCGCTCGCCTGGCTGTGCCAGCAGAGTGTTCCGTCGAGAGAGGCGGAGAGGGCTCGCAGGCCGCTCGTCGCGGAATTCGAGGGCAGATCCACGCCGAGGGGCACCGCTTCCCCGCGAACCTCCAGGCGGCCGGCCTCGAACGGTTGCGCGACAAGAGCGCTGCCGCGGGCGAACAGAAGATAACCGGGGGACGCGTAGACGGCGAGCGAGCTCGACTGCCCGATGTGCTTGACGTCGCGCGAGCCGAGATCCCCCACGCAGATCTCGCCAGTCTCGCCCTCCCGCCCCACGTCGTAGAGTGCGCAGATATGCGGATGCGAGAGCTGCGAGATTGTCTTCGCCTCCCGCTCGAAACGCTGGCGGCTCTCGGGAGATGCCGACAGGTGCGGCGGCAGCACCTTGACGGCGACCATCCGCTCGAGCCTCGTATCCCGTGCTTTGTACACCTCTCCCATGCCCCCGGCGCCGATCTGGCCGAGGATCTCGTAGGGACCGAGCTTGGACCCGGTGGCGAGCGTCATCGCGCGAGCCCCGCCGCCCAGCCGAGGGCCACGGTCAATGCCATGGTGTCCCGGCTGATGAGGTCCACGCGGATGAGAAAGCGCTGGCCATCGGGAGAAACGTCGTAGTCGTTCCAGAGCGCGAGCTCCGAGCGGTTCGACGTCGCGGTCGGCGAGCGAAAGAGGGGAACGGGCGCTCCAAGGTCCACCGGTTCGCCGGCCCGGACCGGAACCGCCATGAGCCGTGCGTCGGCGGCCAGGAAGAAAAGCTCTCGTCCGTCCCGGCGCCAGCGAGGCTGGGATCCCCCCTCGACGGAGACGCGGCGCCTGCCCGCACCGGTCGGGAAAGACGCGACGTACACCTCCGACCTTCCCGATTCGTCCGAGACGTAAGCGATCGAGCGACCGTCCGGCGACATCCGGGCGTCGGACTCTTCGAAACTCGTCTTGAGAAACGGGATCGGCTTGCGATTACCATCCATCGGAAGGATCCAGATGTCGTTGTGCGTCTTCGGATCATCGTCGCTGTAGACGATGAAGCGGCCGTCGCTCGACCAGTCGTGCGGGATCTGGAAGTTCGTGGGCGCGAGCAGGTCCTCGCCCTCTCCGGTAGCGCCCACTTTCTTGATACGAAGGCGCACCGAACCATTGCCCGGATCCTGCGCGAAGACGATTTGCCGCCCGTCGGGCGACCAGATGGGAACGAATTCCGCGCCCGCGGAATAGGTGAACCGCAGCGGCGGCTGGCCGCTGAGGTCCTCGATCCAGAGGTGGATCGATCCCGCCTTGTCGTCCGCGACGCCCACGGCCACTCGACGCCCCTCGGGTGAAATCGACAGAGTGTCGAGATTCCGCGATTCGCCGACGGCGCCGAGATCTCGCCCGCCCCGATCGAACCAGGCCATCCGTCCCTGAGGCTCGCCTTCCACGAACGCGAGCGTCCCCGTCTGGGAGACCGCGAAGTCGGCGCCACCCGTTATGGCGAAGTACGGGACCCGGCCGGCCACGGTCAGAGGATCGCCCGAGAGACGAAGCCCTTTTGGATCGAACGGCCGCGCGAGCAGCGCACCCTCGCTCACGTAGAGCAGGTAGCCCTCGGAGGCGAATAGTGCGCGCGAGCGCACCGGCAGGAGCTCGCCGAGATCACCCCGTTCGAGCGAGCCCAGCCGGATGGAGCCTTCGGTCTTGAACCACACCGAGTAGAGAAAGTGGCGCCCATCCGGCAGAAAGCTCGGCCAGGCGTGCCAGAAGTCGCCCCGCTTCTTATCGAAATGCGTGACCTCGGCAACCGCGCCGCCGCCGGCAGGGACACGCAGAATCCCCTCCCGCCCGATGTTGTCGATGAAGAGAATCGTGTCATCGGGCCCCCAGCACGCGTTGCCGCCGTTCACGGCATCCGTGATCGCTTGCGGGGCGCCGCCGGAGATCGCGAGGCGCTTCAACTTTCTGTCGGCGAAAAAGCCGAGCGAACGACTGTCGGGCGACCAGAAAGGAGAGGACCCGCCCTCGGTTCCCGCGAGCGGTCGCGCGGACACCACGTCGAGATCCCGAAGCCAGACCTGCCTTCGTCCCTGCGACGACGCGACAAAGGCCAGATGGCGTCCGTCGGGCGATATGGCCATGTTGGTTGCGACCACGTCGTGTGTGAAGAGCGCGCCGGCGGGAGGCGCGATCAGAAACCGGACTGCCTGCGGGCGGGAAGCGCCGGGCCGCAGACGTGACAGCGCGAAGGCCGCCAGGAGCGCGGCGAGGAGCAGCAACGCCACGATCGCGACGGCGCGGCCGTTCCTCGACCGTACGGAGACGGCCGGCGCCCCACGCGAGGGCGCGCTCGCAAGCCAACGCAGCTCTCCCGACACATCGCCCGCGCTCTGCCAGCGATCGTCCGGGCCCTTCGCGAGGCAACGCTGCACGATGTGCTCGAGCCCGGGCGGAGTCATCGGCTCGACTGTCGAGATTGCGGGCGGTTCGGAAGTCATGATCGACGAGATCAGCGATGCCCGGCTCGCGCCGGTGAACGCCGTCCTCCCCGTCGCCATCTCGTAGAGCACCGCGCCGAACGCGAAGATGTCCGTCCGCCCGTCGGCCTCCTTGCCCTCGAGCTGCTCCGGCGCCATGTACTGGAACGTCCCGAGGATGGTCCCTTCCTGCGTGACGTTCGGCGTGCCGGCCACCGTGGGACCGGACGTCAGGGCGGACTGCGGCTGCGCGGGTGCCATCGCCTTCGCCAGGCCGAAATCGAGCAGCTTCACTCCCGATTTCGTCAGCATGATGTTGCCGGGCTTGAGATCCCGGTGCACGATCCCCTGGCGGTGCGCCTTGTCGAGCGCGTCCGCGATCTCCGTCCCGTACCGCAGCGTCTGCTCGAGCGGCAGCGGCCCCTTCGCGAGCCGATCCGACAGCATCTCGCCTTCGAGGAGCTCCATCACCAGGTACTCGGTCTCACCCTCCCGCCCAACGTCGTAGAGCGCGCAGATATGAGGATGCGAGAGCTGCGAGATCGTCTTCGCTTCCCGTTCGAATCGCTGGCGGCTCTCGGGAGACGCCGACAGGTGCGGCGGCAGCACCTTGATTGCCACCGTCCGCTCGAGCCGTGTATCCCGCGCCCGATACACTTCTCCCATCCCGCCTGCGCCGATCGGCGCCAGAACCTCGTAGGGGCCAAGCCGTGTTCCTGCGGCGAGCGTCATCGCGCTCCCTCCACGAGAAACAGGTGGGAGATGGTCCTCGAGAAGACGTAGGCGTAGCTCTTCTCGTCTTCCGCGAAAAACGGAGAGCTGACGGAGGTCACGCCGCCGAGGTCCGTCGGTCCGACCGTCCGCACGGAGTCCCGCCGGCCGCCCGGGAGGGCGATCCGCTCGATTCGCAGGGGAACATCGCTCTCGCGGCTGACGAGGAGCGAGCCTCCCTCCCGGCTCCAGCGGATTGCATGCTCGTCCGGAGTCGTGCCCGGCACGGGCCGCCCCTCGCCCCCGCCCGCGGGATAGAGGACGAGTCCGCCGCCGCTCGCTTTAACGAGGATCTGGCGCGCATCCGGAGAAAGAATCCCTCGCGCCGTTCCTTCCGGAGTGACGGCCCGCGGCTTGCCGCCGACGATCTCCTGAACGTAGCAACGCGGCGCATGCCCTGGCTCATGGCCGCACACGAGCACCGACCGGCCGTCGGGAAAGAACACGGCCGATCCGTAGCTCTCGATCCCGCCGCGATCGAGCCGGCGCGCTTCTCCGGCGCCAGTGGGATAGAGCATGAGCTGCTGCGGCGACGTCGGCACGATGGCGAGCGCCCATTTCCCGTCGGGAGACAGGTCTGTGGGCGTCCCCTCTCCGAGCCGGGTGACGGGTGAACCGTCGGTGCGGCGAAGGCAGACGGCGTAGTTGGCGCCGAGGCTGCCGCTCTGCTCGGTAAAGACAATCGTCTTCCCGTCGGCCGAAAGCATGGGGCGGTCGGAGAGATCGAGCCACGACAGGTCCCGCTCGGTGGTCTGCGCGGCCAGGAGGACCGGCATTCCTTGAAGAAAGTCATCCCGTGTGGCGAGCCACCGACCGTCCGGGCGCACGTCGTGGATCGTCAGGCCTCCCGCGCTTTCGAGCGCGGTCCGCCGGCGGCCCGAGAGCGTCACGGCGAGGACACTGAAGGCACTGTAGGCATTGCCGGCCGAGAACACGACCTCCCTCCCGTCGGATGACCAGGCGAGGCCCTCCTCCCCCCAGAACCCATCGGCCAGAACGGTCTTCTTACCCTGGAGATCCACGACGGCGACCCCCCCCGGTCGTCCCACTTGGCCGGGTGCTCGAAGAACGCGATCCGGTCGCCGCGCGGCGAGAACCGAAGGTCGCTCACGTAGCCGCCCGTCTCGCACAGGACTTTTCCTACGGGAAACTCCAGACGATCCTTGCCACCGATCTCGCGGATCACCGCCAGGCTCGCGCCGTCGGGCGACCAATCCGCCTCGCGCACGTTCTCGAGAACGTCCCGCGGCGCCCCGCCCTCGAGCGGCATCCGCGCCAATGTGCCCTGGTAGACGTTGTGACCCATGTAGTGCGCACCTGTCAGCAGCGCCAGCTCACCGCGCGAGGAGACGGAGAGCAGATGCGCGCCCCGCTGGCCCAGTGACCGGGCCTCCGGGAAGTCCGGTCGGACCGTAAAGAGCTCCGGCGTGTTCCCCTTCAGCGCCGCGCTGTAGACGATCGTCCGGCCGTCCGGAGCGAAGCGGGCGTTGAAGATCGACTGCTGGCTGAACGTCAACTGCTGAAAAGAGGCGCCGCCCGGCCTGGAAGCGTTCGCCGCGCGGCGCCCGACAAAATAGGCCAGGGCGGCCGTCAAGACGAGGAGCACGGCAACAGCGGCCGGAAGGAGCCGGAACTTCTTGCCGGTGGAGGGAGCGGGCGCGGGCTGCAGGCCGGACGCCGAGAGGCCCGAGAGGGCTTCGAGGGCGAACGCGACGTCGTGCGCCGAATGGAACCGCTGCTCGGGATTCTTCTCGATCGCGTGCCGGACGATCCGCTCGAGACCCGGCGAGATGCTCTGGTTCGTGACGGAGAGGTCCGGCGGTTCTTCCCGGAGGATCGCCGACATTGTCTCCGCGGCCGAGTCGCGGTGGAACGCACGCTTCCCCGAGAGCATCTCGTAGAGAATGGCGCCGAAGGAGAAGATGTCCGACCGGGCGTCGGCGGGCTTGCCCTTGACCTGCTCGGGCGACATGTACCCGAGCGTCCCGAGCACGACGCCCGGCTCCGTGCCTCCTGTCGCCGTCGGGAGGCTCGTGGCCCCGGGCTCCACCTCGATATGCGTCAACTTCGCGAGGCCGAAATCGAGTATCTTGACGCGGCCGTCTCTCAAGACGAACAGGTTTTCGGGCTTCAGATCCCGATGCACGATCCCCTTCGCGTGCGCCGCCGCGAGGCCGTGCGCGATCTGCAGCGCATAGTCGATCGCCTTTCGCTGCGACAGTTTTCCGCCGGAGAGCGCCGTGCGCAGCGTCTCCCCCTCCAGCAGCTCCGACACGACGTACGGAGCGCCTTCGTGCGTGCCGATGTCGTGAACCGCGGTAATGTTCGGGTGATTCAGGATCCCCGCCGCCCGCGCTTCCTGCTCGAAGCGGCGCAGGCGATCCGGATCGGCCGAGAAGGAGGACGGCAGCACTTTGATGGCGACGTCCCGGCCCAGGCGAGAGTCCTTCGCCCGGTAAACCTCCCCCATGCCTCCTGCTCCGATCAACGTGAGGACCTCGTAGGGGCCCAGACGCGAGCCCGGCGCTATCGTCATTTCAGGTCAGGGGTCACGGATGTTTTCGACACGGTTGCTCGGCCGGCCGTTTCAGCGCGCGAGGTCGGCGCTCCAGTTCAAGACGACGGTCGTCGGGTTCAGGGCCTCGCGGCCGAGGGGGGCGACGAGGAGGAAGCGCTCTCCGTCTGACGACGGCACGTACTTGTTGCGGGCGATGCCCGGCTGGACCGTGGCCGCGAAGAGAGACTGGGGGATCCCGGCCTTGAAGCTCTCCCCGGCCTGGATGTCCACCGCCATGAGCTTCTGATCGGCCGAGCGGTAGTAGAGCCGCTTCCCGTCGGCGCGCCACGAGGGATCCGTTCCGCCGGAACTCGAGACCTGCCACTTGCCCGACGCGACGGGGAAGGACTGGACGTAGATCTCGGGGCGGCCCGACTCATTGGACTGATACGCCACGAAGCGAACGTCCGGCGAGAAGGCGGGAAAGAGCTCCAGGAACGGCCCCCCCGCGATGAGAATCGGCTTGCGGTCTCCGAAGGTCGGCAGCGCCCAGCAATCCCACCCGGTCTCCTTGCCCTGCCTCCCGTAGGCGATGTAGCGGCCGTCGCTGGACCAGTCGGTGGCCATCTTGCTCACGTCGTCCTTGAG
>WNGB01014753.1_pt2 | contig 11858 bp, 8 predicted proteins | sample 5400681 | NCBI WGS metagenome assembly WNGB01 (sample SAMN13153367, study PRJNA577476) | soil metagenome | isolation source: 115 cm soil or saprolite under grassland replicate 2 | place: USA:California | collected 2016-06-15 | reverse complement strand
CTAGGCGCGAGCCGTTCCAGTTCGCTCTCTGGAATGACCATCTCGCCCGATCTCGCTCGTGCGGATTTGATTTCACCTGCCTGAATGCGCGACAGCAGGCTGAACTGGTGCAGACCGAGCAAGGCGGCGCTCTTGTCAACTGTCAGCGCGGCCTGGTCCGGCCTTTCAATCGTCACTTGCATAATCATCTTTCCTTTCTGGACAAAATTTCGCCTTCGTTGCGCGCGCGATTGCGCGCAATCGAAACGAAAAGTGAACTGCCCAAGGCACACGGCCAAACTGTTGGGCAGTGGGGTCATCAAGCTGACCGCAAACCGGCGGTCAAACTCTCGCCAATGAGGGCCTCTCAGTTGAGGGACGCTTTCGCGTAAACAGGCATTAGGCCTGACCTATAACAGGATAAAAATACCGGACAATTGTCCGGCCCCATATTCAGGTAGGAGAATCGAGTTTCCTCGTCTCAGATTCATCAATAGCACAACTACTTGCGGTATGCAACCCACCCACGCCCCACCCGTAGCGTGCTTCCTTTATTGTTAACGTCTCCCAATTGCATTGGCAACTCTGAGCATTCGGTTCAATGGAAAGGTTCGGCTGCCTTCGCGCGGCCTTGTCCTTCGTACGAAAAATCAATAAACCAATGGTCCAAAAGCACGCGCTTTTTCGCGAATCATGCCTGCCAGGAAAAGAACCGACCACCGAGCAGTGGCACAGCGCGCACGTTTAGGGCGGCAGCTTCTCCACCGGAGCAGAGTCGCATAACAAAGTTGATGCTTGCGCGCGAAGGCCAGCAGGGAGAGGCCGCTGCGCCGATATTCCCGGAGGATCGTTGCGATTTCTTTAGGAGCCCGACGCCTCCCGACCGGACCGACATGAGATAGATGGTTTTTCACCCACCCATCCTGCCATAGCCGCGCCGCGTCCGGTAAGACGGCTCCGCCGGACGGTTACCAACTTTCGGCTGCTGGGTGACATGAGCCGTCAGGTCGGCGAGGTTGTGGCCAACGTGGATACCGCTTTGGTTAACGCTTCCAAAATCGAAACTTTGAGCCAACAATCTCCTGTGAACGATTGCTTAGGTCGATAATCTTCAGCTTCCGGAAGCCAAGTAACCGCTGACGAGCGTAACACGTTGTTAAAGAGCTATTCGGGAGAAAATTTGTCGAAGAGGCGATTGGAACTGTTCTTTTACGAATCGCCTGATTTGAGAGGGGGACGCATTTGCAAGAATGGTATTTTCTTGTGCGTCAGTCAGCTTTTCCAAATAGATATGGTCTTCGAAATCAATTCGAACGTCGTCGCTTTGGTAACGGAAAAACGCCTTATAAGTCCCATTATCTACGTAGAACTCAAACGGATCAAGCCCACCATTGCCGCCGACAGCCAACGCAAAGTCTTCCGTTTTGTGCCAAATGGATTCACCGTCAAATAGCCCTTTGGTTTCGCGCCAGCACCCAAGATAATCCAACAGGGTAGGTAATATGTCGACATGAGAAATCACTTTGCAGTGAAGACCGATGCTAGGATTCGGTTTCTTTGGCAGCTTGATCAATATGGGGACAGCTGTTTGGGCATCATTGAGATGAGTGCCATGAGTCATATGGCCGAATTCAAGGAACTCCTCACCATGATCGCCGGTTACGACTATGATAGAATTGTCATACTGGCCGCGATCTCGCAATGTCTGAAACACTCGTCCAATCAAACTGTCCACAAAATGAACCGCATTTAGGTAGCGGTTCTTGACCGAGACAAGCTCACTGGCGGTTAGGTCCCATCTTGCAAAATCCCACTTTGCCGCGTAAGGCTCGAACAGCGGTAAAAAATTTGGAGGCCAATAATAATCGTGATGTGTGGATTCAAAAAACGTGACGAAGAGCAGCGGCCTTTTATTTTCATTGTTGATAATCCGTTCGATGAGAAGTTCGGTTGCGGGAATGTCCATTTCCGGACGATCCAGATCTTCTCTTGATCGGCTATCTACGAGGGTCGCTGCTAATTCTAGATTCTTTCCGAAAATCATGCGATCACGGTCGCGGTAATCCAAACGGCTCCCAGAAATTACGTGGGTACGATACCCCAATTGCTGAAAGAGGTACAAAGGGACGCTTCCCCATAGGTTCTTATTCAGGTGCGTCATGTGGTGGTAAAGAGCATGGTCAGCGAAAAAGATGGAATACCAAGACAGGTGTGTCAGGTTTGCCGAGGCAACGGTCTTCTCGAAGGAAAGGCAATCTTGCTTAAAGCGATCTAAATTAGGCGTTGCTTTAATGTCTATGGCATCATTGCGAAAGCTCTCCAGTACGAAAATGAAAATGTTCGGACTGGCGTCGACTTTCGGAGCTAAATGACTTAATGAACGCTGAAGGTTCGGGCGAATCCGTGGCAATCTTACATTGTACCGCACCATACCAATCGGCGGGCTGAAAAAAGGCAAATACAACGGCATGACTTGGCACCGCTTTCGCCAGATGTCTGTCCGTCCGAAGGCACGCCACCCGACTTGGTCGAGAACAATGAGGACAATTCCAACGAAGACGCTAAGGCAAATATGTGCCCGTCTTACGTTGATTGGGAATCGGTGAGAAAGTAACCGGGTCGCCCACCTTGTTATAGCGCCAATCATTGGCAAAAGCACAATCGCACCAACTACGAGCCACATTTGTTTCCGACCCACCAAACCGGATGACTGCAGAACTAGGGCAGTCTGTTCAAGTCCGTCGTCCATTAACATTCGTAATGCCTTGAGAAGATGTATGGATAAGACTTTGAATATCCTGATATCAACGGCGAACCCCAATAAACCAATGGTACCAACGGCATCGGAAACCCACCTGAGCCTGCGAGACCCTCGTTTCGTCAATACAGATTCAATGAGCATTAGTGACAAGACAAAAAGAGCGAAATGAATGATTCCTGAGACAAAAATGGAGAACTCCTCGAGTGGAATGGTGAAATCGATAAGCTGGAGGAACCGAAGATTCACCCAGGCTAGGCATAAAAAAGCGGGGTACCAGAAGAAGTAGTCTATAGCTACTTTCTCTCGCAGCCATCCTGAAACTCTCGATTGCGATGCCATTGACATTTAACGGCTGCAAATGGGCGGGCGAGCAACGGCAAAAGCGAAATAAACCGACTAGCACGGCTTCGCTTTTCGCGGCGCGTCAGCTATGCTCGGATCGTCCGACTTCGGACTCAGCAGTAAACAAGTTAGACTGCCAAGAAGGAAGTAAAGCAAAATCCCTGCGAGCAATAAATCAACAGATTTCGGGCTTATGGGCCATTTGTCAGTCAGCGTCCCCAAGCAGGGGCAAGGCTTCTCGGAGTCAGCCAGCCAGGCCGCGATTCTGTAAGAGAGGAAACCGAATGAATACCACAGAATTACCAAATAGCGAAGCCACAAAGTCGGCAAGAAAAAGATTAAAAATGCTCCTAAGATTTCTGCAAGTCCGGTGGCGCGCATCAGCGTTGCGTTCGTCATTGGAAATACAGGATCATGAACATGGAGAATGTCCTCCGTCCCAAAGGAGCTATACATCTTTGCGAAGCCTGTTATGAGCAGAACGCATTGCGCACTGCGTACGAACGCGATTTGAAAACGGCGGGCCCTCAACATATCCATAAATCGTTCCATGAGAGTCTATTCAGCTCTGCTCAATCAAGACTCGTCCTAGGCCGCTCAAGGTAGGTCCACCCGCTCGTTAAAAGTTCCCCGCAGAGTTGTAGCGTAATAGGCCGTAGCAACTGTCTGCGATCGCTCAGGCTACCGCAGAAATAAGCGCATCGCCGCTCATAGAGGCCGCCACGACAACGGTTCGTTTGCAACGGTGGACTAGGTTGCGTGTCTCGTATTCGCATGATGACGTTTATCAACTTAACCGGGGCACATCAACCCTAACGTTGCATAAAACCTACATGACTCCTCACCCTTTATCCCCTCCCCGTGCGTTGTACCAGCCTTGCTTGCACCGGCGCGGGGAGAGGGTAGGGAGAGGGGCAAGTCCCACTGGAAATGACAGGTCATGCGGTAACAGAAAAGCCGCTTTCAGTTGACAGTTAAAGGCCGATGGTGCATATCTCGCACGTTCGCACGTTTTTTATGCAACTATAGGGTCAACTTAACCGAAGCACGACCGAGTTCGTCGCCCAGAGCACTAAGCGTCTTTCTTTGACTGCTCGCAAACTGCTCGGAAACTGAGAATTGAAAGGGGATCTGCCCCTGAATCCCTTTATCAGGAGCAGATCAACCTAATGTGTACTACGACGGGCAGTTGTTAAAACCTAAATCGTACACATCTGTCCCGGTTCGGCATTTTCCGTCACCGTAGGTAATTCCGTCACAAACATATGTGCATGTGCACGTGCACTTGCGCTGGATACGAATCTTACCAGTCTGAGTTGTGGTTAATCCGGGAGAATATCCATATGTCGCACAAGAACATCCTCCCGACGGGCATGTGGCCGTGCTACCGCAGGATGGCGCCAAGTAGAGAGTGACATTTACATTCTCGCCGGCTTCCGCGCACTGGAACGGAGTATCGGTAGACTTCCAACATTCCGCGTAACTGAAAACGACTGAAGCCGCGACGGCAACAGTCCCGATAACTAATTTTATCTTCCTCATATCTTTACCTTTGTTATTTTGTTTCGCTATATTACCAATCACCCGACTGGCAAAATGTGAGATTTACGGCAATCCGAGAGCACTACTCCACTTAGCAGCGCCTTGTCTTTAGCTGCCTTACGGCGAATGTGCCCACCCCGATCAGCGACACAAACAGAAAAATCCAAATGTAAAGTGCCTTTCGTCTGTAAACCACCGCATCACCAGTGGACGATGACTTAGCAACAATTTTAGGTTTTCCGCCAACGAAGTGCACGAGATGCTGGTTTGTGTATGCAAAGACATTTGTGTTCTGATAGGTGTAAGAATCCCACGCAAAATACTGTCTTGGCAGTTCTGTGGCATTGGTTTCCAATATTAAAATTCGTACTTTCCGCACAGTTCTGCTGTTACCAGACTTTTCAATGACTTGGTGAAGCCACTCCGAAGGCAGGTATGGAAAAGGGGAACCCGACTCGAAAACATAAGCGATCTCGTGCTCATAAATCTCCCGAGAAGCAAGTTTGGTGGCGCGAAGTCTCAGCGCAGTTGGCAATTTGCCGGAATCTGCAATTATTTCGCCGTGCCAGTGAACGCCCGATGCATTTGTCTGATCGAATCTGTTACCAAACCACACAATCGAACCGATTGGCAAGTTATATGCTCCCAAGTTTAACACGGTAGAGACAAAATCGCGATCAATATTGTAGACGTTGAGTACCTCATTCTTACGCAATTGGCCTGTCTCCAGTTCCTTATCTACAACACCATACGGCTGGACATAAATAAGAAGACCTAGTTCAAAATTGTATCTCCAAAACTCCTTTCCGTAAGAACCTGTTGCACGGATAGGAGGAATAGTCGTTTCGTAATCTAATTCGTCCAGGTTATGAAGTTGGCGAAAATAAAAGGCATTAGTTTGGATTCTAGCAAGAAAGAGCTGACGTACAAGATTTGAAGACGATAACTCATCATTTCCAATCTGCGGTGGAACTATTTCAAAAACCAACCTGCTTATAACTGGAGGAGACGCAACAAAGGATTTGAACATTTGAAGGGCTTCTTGATCTGCATCGTTGGCGAGTTGACCGGCCAGAGAGGACTCAAGAACCGTCAGAATGGCCACCGTACCACCCAGCCATGCAATGCTGCATCCGCGAATTCCTTTGTTGCATCGCATAAGATAGAGGCGATTGATTTTTAAATGTGTTTTCGACCAATTACGTCCAATACCCGAGCTAAGGTAAGCTCTTCATCCCAGGTTTTTCGGTATAAGAACGCGTTTAAATGCTGTCTACACCTACTTGCAAGCAATTTGTCAGACCGCGCGTAGGCAAGGTCATTCGCCTGACTCACCAATCTAGTCGCTTCAAGAAAATCTCCTTCGCGCGCGTACGCGCAAGCAAGGACATCAAGGGAATTCTGGATAAGAGCCTTCGTAAATCTCTGTCAAGTCGCACGCCGTGCGAGCATGCGTCACAGCCTCGCCGCCTTTATGAATGCGCGGGTCCGGGTGACATGCCAGAAGCCTAGCTAATCGGAAATGTAAAAGTGCGCTCTCAGGGAAAAGCCGTACACCTGTGTCGTACAAAAGCATCGCCTTTTTCGGCTTCTTCTGCAATTCCGCGATGTATCCGAGATTTACATAGGCAACATCCACCGGGCGTGCAGCGGCGCTAAGCAGTGCATGCTGCGACGCGCGGCTAAGTTCAAAATCGTAAGCCGTAGACTTGCCATTTAGGAGCTTCCTCATTGCTGACATGCAAAGCTGCATATTTGCCACGTAATTATTGGGATCCGCCTTCAACGCATGCGCGAAAAGTGTCTCACTGTCCCTCCACTTACCGACATAGCTCGAAGAAAGGATCAAAAGGGGTACGGTACAGAGTATCGCTCCTAGAGCGACGGGTATGCTTCTTGCGAGCCGTCCAGGCACCAAGGTCGGAAAAGCCCACGCGAGCACGACAAATAGACCGATATACGGAACATAAGTATAGCGGTCCGCCATGTAGTGTGGACCAATGGGCACAATGCCAGAAACTGGGATAACCGTTATCGCATACCAGAACCAACCAAAGAATACGAATGGGTGCGAAAAGGACAGTCGGATCGCAAGATACGACGCAACGGTAAGGACGCTTATACTGAAAAGAATCAACGTCGGTTCCCAATACTCCGGTCGCGGATATACGATGGACAGATTAACAGGTAGAATCATCATCTTTATGTATTGTGCCAGAACAGCAAACATATTTGCCACTCGGTAGCTCATCGGCAAAAAGTCAGCGATTTCTTGAGTACGCACGGATATATAACAAAACAGTGCAGAGGCCAACAGCATCGGCACTTTATCAAGCAATACTGTTCTGGGGTAGGTTATTGCAGGAAAGCAGGTTCCCTTCCAATTCACTTTGCCACGATTTAGCCTGATGCGCTTTAACGGCCACACATCAACCAGTAGAAGAACGAAAGGCAACGAAACCAGCATTGGCTTTACAAGGCAACCCGTGATGAATGTGCCTAGAGACATCAGGTAGTCAGACAGTTTTCTTCTTTGCACGTATTTTAAGTAAGTCAATAGCGTGATCAGCCAGAAGGTCGTACTGAGGACACCTTTCCTCTCAGAAATCCAAGCTACTGTCTCCACATGGCACGGATGCCACGCAAAAAGCGCTGCTACAAGGGCACTGCGATTACTACAAGCTGTCAACCTAAAAAATAACAGGTATAGTAGGAGAGTATTCCCAACATGAAGCCACACATTCGTCAGATGGAGGATGCCCGGCGAACTTCCCCAAAGCTGTACTTCGACCATGAACGAAATCCAGACGAGCGGATGCCACATCCCATTCTGCGCCGTCCTGAACGCCCATTCAATCCCCTCTAAAGTCAATCCTCGCGCGACAAAGGGATTCTCATAGACGTACACTCCGTCGTCGAAATTGACGAAAGCATGCCTCGTAACGGGGAAATAAAGGGCCAAAGTAATCGCTAAGATAAAAAACATCGTGAAATGGGCTCGCGAAAACATAGATTGCAAAACGTGTACCAAGTCCAAAATCGGCGCGGACCAATTCGCTTCGCTGTTAAAGGTGTGTCGGTTTCCTGTTGTATTCATAAACGGCCGTGCAAAGTTGGAATCCTGTCGTGTCAAACGCCTTAAGTCTGACCCACAGATTCAGCTGACGAGGTAAAAACTTACGTCTTACGTCACCGTGGAGGCTCAGTAATGCCTTCGTCTTGAGAGAGCTCATAACTCAGTGCCCACTTGGGACGTGTTATCCATTCAACGTGTCCGTCGCAGAATTCAACGTTTAGCCCACGAGTCCCGTGATTTCCATCTGGTGACGGATAGTTTCCAAATCCGTCATCTCCATCCAACAGCAACCAAATTCGCGATGGGCCTGCGATCGTACCGCGCAAACCGAAGGCATTGGACTCGTGTTGATAGGTTTGAACCGTTGAAATTGTCTTTCTGACTCCGGGAACATTCGTCACAATCCCATCAATGACCAATTGCGTAAGCTCTGAACCGTTGAAATGCATAAAGCCAAATACCTCATAAGCTGAACCAAATCCGTTCCCATGGTGAGCGTAGTGCGTCAGGTCATCTAGATAGACCAAGCCAGTCAGAGGATTGCGTTTCGCCGACTCGGTTCTCACCGCGTTGTCGAGGTTTGGGCAAATAAAGGTTTTGAGGTTTGAAACATAGTTAGGATATAACCAGTTTTGGTCGTCGTCGGTGTCATTCTTTGTGCTGGACAAGACGCCATTGGCATTGTCGTCCGAATACATGAGGCTCCCCAACCCCAATTGTCGGAGATTGCTTAAACATGTGGTTCTTAGCGTCGCCTGTTTCGTCGAAGCTACTGCACCTAGAAGCATGGCCGCCAGAACCGTCACGACGGCTATTGTCGCGAGAAGTTCTACCAGAGTGAAGGCGCCAGACTGATAATCTGTCCGCTCTGCAATCATGTATGGTAATTTGAACCGCGCTCTTGTTTTCTCAATTTAGCACTTTGTAAATTTGGGAATGTCTAATTCAGCGTCTCCGTGCTGTCCGCCGACGGACAGCGCCAGCGCAGTACCTCCAAATGTCTCGGTATCGTGACGCCGCCAATTTTTCTCTAATCAGTCCTGATAAACATATCGGCGTTGCTGGCGCTATAAGAAACTCCCACTCAGAAAGTCCCGCCCGAAGCACGGACGCGGGATCAAGGAAACTGGGTGGCTCCCTGTCACTGTCAATATCGAGTTGAAGAAATTCCCGACCCAGGAACCGGGTTCTTCCAACCGTGCGCGCATGTATCAATCCGGCCTCGTCGTTCACAACGGAACTCAAATCCCGCACGTCCGTGAGGTGCTGCTGCCGGTCGTCAGTCAGCCTTCGTCGACCTCGTCTCGCGTCAGACCCCCAATCCTTGCCTGACCGGTACCCGGGTTGCGGATTGAAGTGCCCCATCCTCCTGCCATCGGGTGCCCGGAGATATTTTCCCGCACCGGGAATCTCGACATTGAGCCAGAATTTCTGTGGCTCCTTCCCGAAGCTTTCCACGGAGCCGCTCACTTTCTGCTCCGGTGACTCGAACCCCAAAATCCAGTGATACGACGGGTCTTTCAAAAGCGCCGCGCACCTACCGATCACATCGATATGCCTCACAACAACGACCTGTGACATCGGAAAAGGTGATGAAGTATCCGTGGTGTCAGTCGCAGTGGCTGTGGCTTGCAAGTCGAGCGTGAGCACGATCGCTGCGGGCCGCTTTGCCCGAGACAGCTTATCCGAGTTCGACCGGTTCCCTGCTTCCACCTTCGTCGCTTTCATGGTATTTCGTCCCCTCCGAATGGCAGAAAAGTGCTCTGATTATCGCAGAGTCATACTTCGCCATCGCACAAGTCTTTTTTAAGCGGGCTATTCCTCTAAGATCTCCAATTACTGTGCTCCAAATTTTGACACGACTGTCCGAATCTTCCACCCATTGCACGGGTAAATCAAAAATCCGGTAGCCAACTCTCTCTGCATGTATCAACAACTCGGTATCCATAAACCACTCGTTGTCTTCCAAACTTGGCAATAGAACCGAGGCCGCCTCTCGCGTGATGGCTTTGAATCCGCACTGCGCATCAGAAAAACTCGTGTGGAAGGAGAATTTAATTAGCCGGTTGTACATGCGTGAGATGACCTCTCGCTTGAAGCCGCGTGTCGTCAGGGAAGGCTTTAATAGTCGCGACGCGGCTGCGACCTGAAACCCACCGCTGATGAGAGCCTCAATTAGCGGCGGGAGAGCAGCCAAGTCCGTGGACAAGTCTACGTCCATGTAGCTCAGGATATCAGCATGACTTTCACTCCATACCTTCTTCAGCGCCCGGCCGCGCCCCTTTTTGTCGAGGTGCACTGCCCCAACCGCGGAATACGTTTTTGAAAACATCCGAGCAATTTCCAAAGTTCGGTCCGTCGAGGCGTTGTCCGCAATGACAAGTTCAAACTTGAATCGGCAACGGTCGGAGAGGAATGCGTGTAATTTCGGAATACACATCCGGAGTCTCGCCTCCTCGTTGAAAACCGGCACGGTGACGTTGACGAGTAGTTTTGGCCATATTTTCGTACGGGCTCTGGCAACATTTGCGCTGGCAATCCATTGGGCCTTGGTCACCGCTTCACAGGGAGGGAAACCGGAGCAGGCGAAAAGCTCGACCGACCTCCTGTCATGGGCTATCCGCGTTCTTTGCGAAGATGGATTTGGCTCCATCGTTCCTGAACTGACACGACCAAGCATTACAACGCAAACAGCTTGGCAGGCATTCATGAGCCGCTCCGAAAACGGATTATTCCAGTCTTTAGCCTTTTTTAGCGTGGTGACTATTTTCAGTCTATAGGGTGTCTACCTACCCCCCTCGGTGGGTGCTCAGCATACGATAAGTGCCGACTCTCAAGAGCTGTCTTGAATGGGCACAAGTAAGGGCGCTTTGAAAGCGGAATTGATGAAAATGGTCCCAACAGCTTCTGACCCAGTGAATTCGGCACGCAATTCTTTTCTCTCGTGCGCACGAACCAGCGTTCGTTCCATCGTGCCGTTTGTCACAGACACTCTATTTCCCCAGCCAGCCGAGTGGACATGAACCGGCGCGGAATCATAAACCGTCCTGAACGACTTGCGGCCTGCAGACCGCAGTCCTCCTGCAAAATGGGGTTGTGAACTCTACGCGGTGCCACCCGAGCACCAGCCCGGCACTCAACCCCGCGCGGTGGCTATCTGGCAGGAGTCCGGCGACAAACTCGTTGTGCAGGCGGCAAATCGCAAAGACGAGACATGCATCTTCATCAAGGGCGAAGATCACGTTGCGGTTGATCTACCTTTGGACAACAGCCAGTTCCTTCAAATTCTCAATACCGCCTTCGGCTTGGATAAATGAAAGCTGACCGTTGAACGATCCATGAAAGCAGGCGGTTCCTCGCGACCGGCCGACGTTTTCAGATTCGTTATCCACGCATTCCTTGAGAATACGACTGTCTGACGCGCGCGTGCAGAAAATGTCTTCTATGCAAACGCATCATCGCTCTGTTCGGCGTCTTCGGGGTATCAGAACGTAAACACTTTCTGCCCGCGCGATTCAATTGCGGCGACGGCCTCCTTCATCATAGTGGTTTTGCCCGTGCCGGCGCCTCCGCGAATGGCCGTCACCCGATCCGTGCTCCGCAGGACATGCCCCACCGCCTGCCGCTGTTCCTCGGAAAGCGTCCGGTTCTGGAACTGGTATGTCCCTACATTTAACGGTTTGAATTTCCCTCGCCCAGCCTGCACGAAATCGATCAGCCGCTTTTCCTCTGCCAGCACTTCCATCGTTGTAAACCATTGATGCCCGCGCACGTCCTCTGTTACGAATTCATCGCGCAGTAGCTGACGTTTGACCTGGTCCACGTTGACATCGCCCACACCAAAGCGCAGAGCGTGTCGGAGCAATTCCTTATCCGTGACAACCGACGCTCGCTCGTAACAGTGCTGTACGGCGAAATCCATCGCCTTCATTTCGCTAACCACTGGCCGCTCGACAACCGGATTCGTCATGGCGGTTTGGAGCGCCGCCCGCTCATCCGCCGAAATCCTCCTATCCCACAACTCGCGCAATTCCGCCTTGGTCAGATCCTTTTGTTTCCGCTCCCGAGTCAGGGCCGCGAGACCATCCTTCCCCCTGGCTGATGTAATTCCCAACTCCTTTGCCTTTTGCTCGATCTGCTCCGTGCGCCGAGAAAACT
>WNGB01039079.1_pt1 | contig 11861 bp, 10 predicted proteins | sample 5400681 | NCBI WGS metagenome assembly WNGB01 (sample SAMN13153367, study PRJNA577476) | soil metagenome | isolation source: 115 cm soil or saprolite under grassland replicate 2 | place: USA:California | collected 2016-06-15 | reverse complement strand
CGGCCGGGAGCACAGCTCCCCGCTCGTCAGCCACGGCCCGGATGATGCATCCCTCGCTCACGAATGCATGATGCCCAGGAAAACGAGGGTGCCCTCATCAATGTGGGCAACGGAAAGGTCACATTGATGTGTCGCGCGACCACGTTCCGAACACGAAATTACAATGAGTAATCAATTGACTACTGTGGGTAATTGAATTTCTTCGGAGTGTCGCTTTCGCGCCAAAAATAGCGAACCCTCAGCCCACTCGCCCGCAACCCCGGCTCACAGCCACCCGCCCCGCCACCCGGGGCCACAGCCCACCCGCCCCCGGCAACCCCCAGCGCCGATCCATGATCATCACACTCGTGATCATGACATTGGTGTCGTTGGAGCGACACCAATGTCATGATCACCAACGTCCCGGGCGGCCGGCCGGCCGCTGTACTCCATGATCATTAGCTTGATGATCAGACGACTGGTGCCGCTGGGGTCGCACCAGTGATCTGATCACGAAGCCGTCGGGGCCGCCACGGCTGGGTCCGCGGGGCGGATGGCCTTCCTGCGCGCACGTTCTCGCGCGCGGCCGGGGGAGCCCGGGCATACCGCCCCGCGGCCAGTACGCCGCAGGCCCCCGCCCCGGCCGGAGCCGGGGCGGGGGCCTGCGGTTTTCGTTGCGGAGGTGTTGACTTTTAGTGGGCGTGACCGTGCGAGTGACCGTGGCCACCCGCCGCCGCAGCCTCGTCCTCTTCCTCCGGCTTGTCCGCCACCAGTGCCTCGGTGGTCAGCAGCATGGCCGCGATGGACGCGGCGTTGAGCACCGCGGACCGGGTCACCTTGACCGGGTCGATCACGCCCTGGGCCAGCAGGTCACCGTACTCGCCGGTGGCCGCGTTGTAGCCCTGGCCATGGCCCAGCTCCGCGATCTTGGCCACGACGACCATGCCCTCGGCGCCGGCGTTCTCGGCGATCCAGCGGGCCGGCGCGACGAGGGCGCTGCGCACCACTGCCACCCCGGTCGCCTCGTCGCCGGTCTTGCCGAGGTCACCCAGCTTCGCCGCGATGTGCACGAGGGCACTGCCGCCGCCGGGCACGATGCCTTCCTCGATGGCCGCACGGGTCGCCGAGATCGCGTCCTCGAGGCGGTGCTTCTTCTCCTTGAGCTCCACCTCGGTGGCGGCACCCACCCGGAGCACGGCCACCCCGCCGGACAGCTTGGCCACCCGCTCCTGCAGCTTCTCCCGGTCCCAGTCCGAGTCGGTCGACTCGATCTCGGCCCGGAGCTGGCGGACCCGGTCGTTGATGGCCTCGGTGTCCCCGTGGCCATCCACGATCGTGGTGTTGTCCTTGGTCACGACGACCCGGCGGGCCTGGCCGAGGGTCTCGAGCCCGATGTTCTCGAGCTTGAGCCCGACCTCCTCGCTGACGACCTCGCCGCCGGTGAGGATGGCCATGTCGGCCAGCATCGCCTTGCGGCGGTCACCGAAACCGGGCGCCTTGACCGCCACGACGTTGAGCAGGCCGCGGATCTTGTTCACGACCAGCGTGGAAAGGGCCTCGCCGTCGACGTCCTCGGCAATAACCAGGAACGGCTTCTTGGTCTGGGCGACCTTTTCCAGCAGCGGCAGGAAATCCGCCATGGACGAGATCTTGCCCGCGTGCAGCAGGATGTAGGCGTCGTCCGTAACAGCTTCCATGCGCTCCGGGTCGGTCACGAAGTACGGGGAGATGTAGCCCTTGTCGAACTGCATTCCCTCGGTGAACTCGAGCTCCAGGCCCATGGTCGGTGATTCCTCGACGGTGATGACACCGTCCTTGCCGACCTTGCTGAACGCCTCGGCGATCAGCTCGCCGATCTTGGCGTCCTGCGCGGAGACCGTCGCCACGTTCGCGATCTCCTGCTGCTCCTCGACCTCGCGGGCCGACTCCAGCAGCAGGTCGGACACGGCGGCTGCGGCCGCGTCGATCCCCTTCTTCATGGACATGGGGTTCGCGCCCGCAGTGACCGAGCGGCGGCCCTCACGGACCATCGCCTGCGCCAGCACGGTCGCGGTCGTGGTGCCGTCGCCCGCCACGTCGTTGGTCTTGGTGGCGACTTCCTTGGCGAGCTGAGCACCCAGGTTCTCGTACGGGTCCTCCAGGTCCACCTCACGCGCGACGGTCACACCGTCGTTGGTGATGGTCGGAGCGCCCCACTTCTTGTCGATCACGACGTTGCGGCCCTTCGGACCCAGCGTCACCTTGACGGCGTCGGCCAGGCGGTTCACGCCGCGCTCGAGCGCGCGCCGTGCCTCCTCGTCGAACTCCAGCATCTTGGCCATGAGCACCTCAAATTGCCGTGTATAGGTCGTGCCCGGCGGCCGGGTGAGCCCGGCCGCGGGCCCGGTTCAGTCCTGCGGACCTCTGGTCTTACGGACCACCGCCCCGGACGCCAGGGAAGCGCCGGGGCGGTGGTCCTGTGCGGTCCTGGCCACGGGCCGAGGCCCGTGGCACAGCCGCCGTTACTACTGCTCTCTACTTCTCGATGATGGCCAGCACGTCACGCGCGGAGAGCACCAGGTACTCCTCGCCGTGGTACTTGACCTCGGTGCCGCCGTACTTGCTGTACAGCACCACGTCGCCGACCTTGACGTCCATCGGGACGCGCTTGGCGCCGGCGTCATCGAACCGGCCGGGGCCCACCGCCAGGACCTCGCCCTCCTGGGGCTTCTCCTTGGCGGTGTCCGGAATCACGAGCCCGGACGCCGTGGTCTGCTCGGCCTCCAGGGTGCGGACCACGATCCGATCTTCGAGTGGCTTGAGAACAACCTTGGTAGCGGTCGCCACGATCTGACCTCCTCCTCCGAAAAGGATGGGGAAACGACTATTAGAGAGGAACGACCATGGCCAGCTGTCGTCGCGGGTGCCAGTCCAGCCTCGTCGCATTAGCACTCTACCCTAGAGAGTGCCAGTCCCGAACAGTAGTCCGGGCGCGCCGCGACGTCAAACCTCGGGCGCGTTCCGGGACGGCCCCCGGCGTGCGCCGGCCCGCCGTCAGATCAGGACGCTGGTCACGGGCAGCCCCGAATCGGCGCCGACGTCCAGCGGGGACGGCTTGGCGTCGCGCGCCACGAGCTCCGCCCCCAGCGCCGCCACCATGGCCCCGTTGTCGGTGCACAGGCCGGGCCGCGGCACCCGCAGCCGGATGCCGGCCGCCTCGCAGCGCTCCGCAGCCAGCGCACGCAGCCGCGAGTTGGCCGCCACGCCGCCGCCGATGACCAGGTGGTCCACGCCGCTGGCCCGGCAGGCCTGCACCGCCTTGCGGGTCAGCACGTCCGCCACCGCCTCCTGGAAGGACGCCGCGACGTCCGCCACCGGGACGCTCGCCCCGGCCGCACGCCGCTCCTCCACCCAGCGGGCCACCGCGGTCTTCAGCCCGGAGAACGAGAAATCGAAGGTCTGGTCCCGGTACTTGGCGCGGGGGAAGGCGATCGCGGCGGGATCGCCTTCCCGGGCCTCGTTGTCGATCGGAGGCCCGCCCGGGAACGGCAGCCCCAGCACCCGGGCCACCTTGTCGTAAGCCTCACCCGCGGCGTCGTCGATCGTGGCGCCGAGCGGCTGCACATCGCCGGCGATGTCCCGGGCCAGCAGCAGCGAGGAGTGCCCGCCGGACACCAGCAGCGCGATGGCCGGCTCGGGCAGCGCGCCGTGCTCCAGCTGATCCACGGCGATGTGGGCGGCCAGGTGGTTCACCGCGTACATCGGCTTGCCCAGCGCCAGCGCGTACGCCTTGGCCGCGCAGACGCCCACCAGCAGCGCCCCGGTCAGCCCCGGGCCCGCGGTCACCGCGATCGCGTCCACGTCGGCCAGAGTGACCCCGGCCGTGGCCAGCGCCCGGTCCACCGCCGGGACCATGGCCTCCAGGTGGGCGCGGCTGGCCACCTCGGGCACCACGCCGCCGAAACGGGCGTGCTCGGCCACGCTGGACGCCACCGAGTCGGCGAGCAGCTCGTGCCCGCGCACCAGCCCGGCGCCGGTCTCGTCGCAGGACGTCTCGATGCCCAGGACCAGGGGGGCGAGGGGTGCCGTCATCGGGGGCCTCCGGCGGCCCGGTTGCTGTCACGCCGTCTGGGGCCGGCGAAACCGAACCGGCGCGGGCGGGGCAGGCTGAGCTGCATCACCAGGGCGTCCGCGCCGGATGGCTGGTAGTAGCCACGCCGGAGGCCGATCTCGGTGAAGCCCCGGCTGCGGTACAGCCGCTGCGCGCGGTCGTTGTCCACCCGGACCTCGAGGAAGACCTCGGTGCAGTCTCGCCGGGCCGCCTCGGCGATCAGGGCGTCCAGCAGCATGGCCCCGATCCGCTGGCCCCACCGGTCCTGGGCCACGGCCATGGTGAGCACGTCGGCCTGGCCGCCGCCCGGGCTGAGCAGGCCGGCGTACCCGACCAGCGGGCTGCGTTCGCGGGCGTCCCCGGCGGCGCCGGCTTCCCCGGCGTCCTCCGCGACCAGGTAATGGCGCCCGCTGGCCACCCCGTCCAGCTCGGACGCCAGCATGGCCTCCGACCACGCCTCGTCCCCGAACAGGGCGTCTTCCAGCCGGACCACGGCGGGCAGGTCGGCGCGGGTCATGGCGCGCAGGGTGATGCCCGGCGGGGGGGTTGCGGGGGCTGGAGGGACCGAGGGGCCCGATGCGGCCGCGGGGCCCGGGGTGGCGGCGGGCGCGGCCGGGGCGGCGGGCATCGGGCCGCCGCAGGTAGATCGGCTCGGCCCCGATGGCGGCCTCACCCGCGGTGAGCTGCCGGGCCGCCAGCCGGGCCAGCGTGCCCGCGGCCGGGTAGGACGGCCCGATCGGCTCACCCAGGACACCGGGATAGAGCAGCGCGCCCGCACCTGCGGCCAGGACTCCCGGGGCGGCCTGCGCGGTCTGGCGGGCCGTGGCCACGTCCGCCACGCCGGCGGGGATGCCGACCGCCGGGCCGTCCAGACGGCGGCCCGAGGCGTCGTAACGGGCCCAGTAGACCTCACGCCGCCGGGCGTCGGTGGCCACGATGAACTCCCGGCCCCCGGCGGCCGCCGCCGCGTCGGCGGCGATCACGTCCAGCGTGCACACCCCGTACACGGGGACGCCGAGGGCGCTGCCGAGCACCCGGGCGGTGACCAGTCCCGCGCGCAGCCCGGTGTACGGACCAGGCCCGGTCCCGGCCGCAACGGCGCTGATGTCCAGCCGGCCCGCGCCGCCCTCGGTCAGCACAGCGTCGATGGAGGACGCCAGCAGCTCACCGTGGCGGCGCGCGTCGACCGTGGTCGTCTCGGCCAGCACGTGCGTCCCGTCATAGAGGGCTACCGTCACGGCTGGCGTCGCGGTGTCGAACGCGAGCAGTAGCACGGGCGCCAAGCCTAGTTGACCAGGCAGACGAGACAGGACGGCCACGTGCGGGCCGCCAGGTGGGTCACTTCAGCCGGGCGATCACGTCACGGGCCGCGGCGATCGCCCCGGCCCGGAGCTGGGCCGGGGAAACCGCGCCGTAGCCACCCCGGCCGCTGTTGCCCTGCAGCACCGCGGTGACCACGACGTTGTGGTCCCGGACCACCACCGTCATCAGGTCCGTCCTGATCCCGGCTCCCCGGGTGACCTGCAGTGCGGAGAACGCCTTGGTGCCCAGCCCCGCGATCGTGGTGATCGTGGCCTTCGGCAGGCGGGTGGCCCTGGGCGGGCTGGTCTTCTGCTGCAGCGCGGACGCGTATCCGTCCATCGCCGCGAACGTGGCACTGCCGTCCCCGCTGGCCAGCCCGTTCGGCGTGTACGCCTGCACCTGGACGTTGAGCAGCCGGTAGAGCGGCCGGTGGTCGAGTGTCCAGCTGCACAGGCTGGCCTCGCCGCCGTCCAGCGAGCTCGGCGAGGCGACGATCCGCTTCCCGGGCAGGTACTGGCCGAGCGTGCCGGCGGTCACCGCGGTGCACGCGTTCGGGACAGTCCTGAACTCGCCGGCCTGGAACGTCGTCACCAGGGGGTCGGGGACGCTGGCGGGCTTGCTGCCCCCGCTGACCAGGAACCACACGCCGACGCCGATGAGCACGGCCACGCCGAGCACACCGCCCCAGAGGTACACCGAGCGGCGGTTCCGGCGGGCCCGGGCCGCGGCCTGGCGGCCCCGCGGCCGCGCCGGCGGCGGGACGGCCTCGCCCGGCTCTTCCTGGTACCCGGGCCGCGTGTCCTGCCGGGCCGATGCGTCGTACGCGGGCCCTTGGTCATATCCGGGCTCGTCATACCCGGGCTCGTCGTACCCGGGCTCGTCGGCTCCGGGCTCGTCGGCTCCGGGCTCGAACCGGGGCCCGTCATACCCGGGCGCCGCGCCGCCCGTCTCCTCGTACCGGGCGGGGGCACTATGCCGCCCGTGCGCACCGTTCGCTGCGGGCGCTCCAGCCGCTCCGCGCCCGGAGTCCCCTCCGCCCAGCGTGGATCGACGGCGAGCCCCGCCCAGGGCGGAAGTTCCTCGTCGTCGTCCGGGTAGCGGTCATCGCTCCACTGCCGGTCGCCGCGTGGGGACAGCCGACCGGAGCGGGGGTTACGGGGCCCCTGCTGAGCCACGGCGCGCCTCCGGGAAAGGGATCAGACCGTGCAGAACGGCGCGAGACGCATTACCGGACGGCAGCCCGGTCAGGGACTGCTGATATCAGCAATGCGGGGACAGTCGGAAACTATATGGCCTTGGGTGTCACGCGTAGGGCACAACGCGCGGATCCGCGGCGGATGCCCACCGCTCCCCGATACCGGCCAGTGTCACCCACCGCATCTCGCCGGCCTCGCTGGCCGGGGGCATGCTGATCGTGACCTCCAGGCGGCCGGCCGCGAGCTCCTCCACCAGGCCCTCACCCCACTCCACCACGGTCACGCAGTCCTCCAGGGACGCGTCCAGGTCCAGGTCATCCACTTCGGCCACGCTGCCCAGCCGGTATGCGTCCACGTGCACCAGGCCAGGGCCGCCACCCAGCGGCGGATGCACCCGGGCGATGACGAACGTCGGGGAGGTCACCGGCCCGCGGACGTCAAGCCCCTCCCCGATGCCCTGCACCAGGGTGGTCTTGCCCGCCCCGAGCGGCCCGGTGAGCACGACCAGGTCACCGGGCCGGAGCAGGGCGGCGATCCGCCGGCCCAGCGTCCGCATGTCATCCCCGGTGGCCACCGGGATGCGGTCAGCCAGCCCGCTGGACGAGTCCGGGCCAGACCCCACGCAGCAGCACCTGCCCTCTCCACCTGCCGGCCCGGCACGCCCGGGCCCCGGACACTGCCGTCACGCGGAGCGTTCGCGCGCCGCGGTGCCTGCGTCCACCCTCGCGATCAGGCCGGTGATCGCCTCATTGACCACCTCAGGAGCCTCCAGGATAAGGGCGTGGCCTGCGCCGGGTACCCAGACGAGCTCCGCGCTGGGAATCGCCTCGGCCAGCTCCAGGCCCAGGGCAGGCGAGATCAGGCGGTCCTTGTCCCCGGTCAGCGTGATCACGGGGACCCGTCCCAGGATGGGGAGGTTGCCGCGCATGTCCACCGCGTACAGGGCCTCGCCGAACGCGGCGACCACCTCGATGGGGGTGGACCTGATCATCTGCTCCAGGAAGTCCACGACCGCGGGATGCACCTGGGGATCACCGAAGCCGATGAAGCGGGTGCTGAGAAAGGACAGGTCACCGGCCACCCGGCGGCTCCGTTCCACCAGCATGGCCCGGTAGCCGGTGGCGGCACCACGCAGCACCACAGGGAGAGCCCGGGTGAGCACCGGCCTGATCGGCCCGGGCATCCACGGGCTGCCCGCGGACAGGCCGCTGGCCGCCGTGGAGATGAGGGCCACCCCGGTGACTTTGGTGCCGAAGAGCCCGGGGTGCTGGCCGGCCAGCGCCATGATGGTCATCCCGCCCATGGAGTGGCCGACCAGCACCACCGGCATGTCACCCGGGGCAACCGCCTTGATGACCAGGTCCAGGTCGGCACCGAGCCGCTCGATGCTCGCCGCGCCGGCCGCGGAGCGCCCGGACCGGCCGTGGTCGCGCTGGTCCCAGAACACGAGCCGGTGCTGGCCCAGGCCGGCCCGCTGGAAGTGCCAGCAGTCCTGGTTCAGCGTGTAGCCGTGGCAGAAGATGATCGTGAGCGGGGGCGGCGCCCCGCGGCCCGGCTTCTTCCCGGCCGCGGGCGGTTCGTCGATCTCGACGTGCAGCGGGACCCCGTCGTCGGTCAGCACGGTGAGCGGCTGCCCGCGCAGCTGGCCCAGCTTCTCCGGCGGGGCAGCGGCGCGCAGGACCTGGATGCGGCCTATCGCGATCCGCTCGGCGGCCACGACCGCTCCGGCCCCGGCCGCCAGGGCCCCGGCCGCCAGCCCCGCCACTCCCGTGATCCGCCGCCAGGTCGCCATCGCACCTCCCTGCCGCGCGTCCTGGCCCGGCGACCCGCCGCCCGCGGAGGATCAGGCTTGCGGCCCCGTCACCGTGCCCGACAGCCCCGCACCAGGAGACTCACTGTCCTCGTATGCTACTCCACGGTAAGTTCGCGGTACCCCGCTGGCGAAGTTGGTCACAACCTCGTAGGAAACCGTGCCCAGGGCATCCGCCCACTGCTGGGCCGTGGGCTCGCCAGAGTCCCCCGGGCCGAACAGCACCACCTCGTCGCCGGTTTCGGCCGGCTCGGCCGCGAAGTCGATGACGGACAGGTCCATGCACACGGTGCCGGCGATGTGCCAGCGCCTGCCGCGGGCCTGGACCTCGGCCACACCCGAGGCATGCCGCGGGATGCCCTCGGCATAGCCCAGCGGGATCAGCCCCAGGGTGCTCTCGCCCCGGGTGGTGTAGCGATGGCCGTAGGACACCGGGGTACCCCCGGGGACCCGCTTGACCAGGGTCAGCCGGGTCCGCACCGTCATCGCTGGGCGGAGCCAGTCCGGGGCACCGCCGGGGAGGGTAGCCAGCCCGTAGATCGCACCGCCCGGCCGGACCAGGTCAAACCAGGTGCCGGGGAGGTGGAGGGCCGCCGCGGTGTTGGCCAGGTGGCGCACCTCGGGCCGCGCCCCTTCGGCTTCAGCCAGCGCGACGGCCTCGGTGAACCTGGCCAGCTGGGCGTCCACGGACGGATGCCCCGGTATGTCCGCGCAGGCCAGGTGGGACCATACGCCCGTAATCGCGATAGTCCCGGCGGCCTCGGCCGCCCGGGCGGCGGCGACCAGGCCTGGCCAGCCGGCCGCGGTGGCGCCGCCCCGGGCCATCCCCGTGTCGATCTTGAGGTGCACCCGGGCCGGGCGCCCGGCCCGGGCGGCCGCGGCCCCGATCTCGTGCAGCAGCGGCACCGCGTCCACAGTCAGGTCGACGCCGCCGCGGATCGCCGCCTCGTGTGCCCCGCCAGGCGCCCCGAGCAGGGTGAGAATGCGGGTCGTGAGGCCGGCCTGGCGCAAGGCCAGCGCCTCGTGCTCGTGCACCACACCCAGCCAGTCCGCGCCGCCGGCCACCGCCGCCTGCGCCGAGGGGATCATGCCGTGGCCGTAACCGTCGGCCTTGACCACCGCCATCAGCTGGGTGCCGCCGACGTGCCCGCGCATCGACTCGACGTTGCGGGCGACGGCGGCCAGATCGATGAGCGCTTCCGCGTGACCGTCCATGGCCTCCCAGTTTGCCAGCACCTGAGGCCGGCCGGGCGCGTCTGGCCGGGCCGCTCAGCTGGGCTGCTCAGCTGGCCCGGCGGCGGACCGCCCGGATCGCGCCGGGCAGCGCGCCGACCACGTCCGCGGCCCCGATCGGCGCCTCCGCGTACCCGGCCCGGGGTTCTTCCGGGTTGGTGACGTCCCACCCGCCGCCGGACGGCTCGATGGCGGGCGCCGGGCGGGCGCCGGCCCCGGCGGCAGCCAGACGGGCGGCGAGCCCGTGCAGGTACGCGGCGGCCGCCGCGGCCTCGCCGGCCGCGAGGCGCTGCGCGAGCAGCGAGCCGGCCAGCCCGGACAGCACGTCCCCGGTGCCCGCGGTGGCCAGCCAGGAGGTCCCGGTGGGGTTGACGCGCAGCGGCGGCTGGCCATCCCGCCCGGTCCCGGCGTGACTGCCCGCACCGCCCGGGCTGGCCCCGGCCTCACTGGCCCCGGCCTGGCTGGCCTCACCCGGGCTGTCCTCACCCGGGCTGGCCGCTGAACGGCCGTCGGGCGTGGCGATCACCGTGGTGGACCCCTTGAGCAGGACTATGGCCCCCAGGCTGGCTGCGGCCCTCGTGGCGTGTTCCAGGCGGCGGCTCTCCACGTCGGCCGGGTCGGCGCCGAGCAGCCGCCCCAGTTCGCCCGCATGCGGGGTGAGCAGCGTCGGCGCCTCGCGGGCGAGCAGGCCCTTGTTCGCCGCCAGCAGCGTCAGCCCGTCCGCGTCGACCAGCACCGGCACGTCGCTGGCCAGCACCGCGGCCAGGCGCTCGCGGGCCTCGTCATCGGTGCCCATGCCGGGGCCCACCACCCAGGCCTGGACCCGCCCCGCCGCGCGGACATCCTCGCCGGCCGGGATGTCCTGGCCGGTGACGGTGATCACGGCCTCCGGCCAGAGCATCCGGACCACGGTCACCGCCGGCGCCGCGGACACCAGCCGGATCATCCCGGCGCCGCCGCGGATGGCACCGCCGACGGCCAGCGCGGCCGCCCCGGTGAACCGCTCGCTGCCCGCGACGATCCCGACCACGCCCCGGCGGTACTTGTCGGACTCCTCGGACGGGCGGGGCAGGAGGGCAGCCACGTCCGCCGCCTGCAGGGCGCTGGCGTCCGGGGCGTCCAGGTACGGGCCGAGGCCGATGTCGATCAGCTCAACCACCCCGGCGTGCCGCGCGCCCGGGTCGATCAGCAGCCCCGGTTTCAGCGTCCCGAACGTCACGGTCACGTCGGCCTGGATCGCGGCCCCCTCGACCACGCCCGTGTCCGCGTCCACCCCGCTCGGCAGGTCCACCGCGACCACCACGGCCGGGGATCGCGCCGCCAGCCCGGCCAGCGAGGCCTGCGGTTCCCGCAGGCCGCCGTGCCCGCCGATGCCCAGCAGGCCGTCCAGGATCAGGCCGGCCGCGCCGAGAGCCGCCGGGACCGCGGCGTCGTCCGGGCTGGCCAGACGGCCGCCGGCGTCACGCAACGCGGCTGCGCCCTGCTCGTGCACCCGCGAGCCGGCCGTGACGGCCAGCACCGCGGCCCCGCGGCGGGCCAGCCGGGCCGCCGCGTAGAGCGCGTCGCCGCCGTTGTCCCCGCTGCCCGCCAGGACCACGACTGCTGTCCCGGGCACCTTCCCGACCAGGCCCGCGCTCACCGACGCCAGCCCGGCCGCGGCCCGCTGCATCAGCGCGCCCGGCGGCACCTTCGCCATGAGGGCCTGCTCCGCCGCCCGGACCTTCCGCACCTGGTGTGCGTATCTCATGCTTCGGCCACCACCATCGCGATGCTCATCCCGGCATCGTGACTCAGGGAGACATGCCAGCGGCGGATGCCCCGCTGGCTCGCTGCGCCGGCGACCGTGCCCCGGATCCCGAGCCGGGGCACGCCCGCGGCGTCGCGGATCACCTCCACGTCGGTCCAGTTCAGCCCGGGCGGCGCGCCGAGCGCCTTGGCCACGGCTTCCTTGGCCGCGAAACTGGCCGCCAGAGACCGGCCCGGCCCGCCGCGTTCGCTCTCAGCGAACAAGCGGGCCGCCAGAGCCGGGGTGCGCCGGAGCGCCTCCTCGAAGCGGCCGATGTCCACCATGTCCACCCCGATGCCAACGATCACCCGCCCAGCCTGTCATGCCCTCGCGGCCGGCGCGGGGAGCCGGCGGGTCAGGCGGGATCGGGTCAGGCCGGGCCGGTCAGGCCGGGCCGGTCAGGCGGAGCGCTTCAGGCGCTGCGCTCGTGCAGGGGCAGCGCCGCTGGGAGGCGGGTGCGCGATG
>WNGB01011922.1_pt1 | contig 11861 bp, 9 predicted proteins | sample 5400681 | NCBI WGS metagenome assembly WNGB01 (sample SAMN13153367, study PRJNA577476) | soil metagenome | isolation source: 115 cm soil or saprolite under grassland replicate 2 | place: USA:California | collected 2016-06-15 | reverse complement strand
CGTTGGTGGGCGACTGGGTGCCGGCCCAAATCTCCGCCGACTTGCCGTCGGGGCTGACCATGGCGGTCGCATTCAGCGGCTCCATGGCGGCGTGACAAACATAGCGCGTGCGATAGTCGCCGCGGACCACCTTGGCGGCGGGTTCGGTCGCCGCGGTTCGGAACAGGATGTCGTGCATGACGCGGTCCGGCTCTCGAAGGCGGTCGGGAAACCGGTCAAGCTGATCTGGAGCCGGGAGGAAGACATCGCCTTCGGCAAGTTCCGACCGATGACGGCGCACCACATCGAGGCCGGGTTCGATGCGAGCGGCAAGCTGATCGCCTGGCACCATCGCGTGGCCGCGGAATCCGTCTTCCGTTACCGGCAATCTGCGGCAGTCAATACCCCTCCGGGTACCCAAGGCACGGTCGACGGGGTTGTCATGTTCGGGGCGTCGTTGCCGCAGTATCCGATCCCGAACAAGCTCGCGGAACACGTGCTTCAACCCCATCACGCACGGCTCTCGACCTTGCGCGGCGTCGGCGTCGGCCCCAATGCCTTCGCGATCGAGAGTTTCATCGACGAGCTTGCCAAGGAGATGGGCAAGGACCCGCTGGCCTTCCGGCTGGACATTTCCGAAGGCCAGTCGCGCGTGCAGGCCTTGCTGCGCGCCGTTGCGGAGATGTCCGACTGGCAGCGCAAGCGCGAAGGTGCCGCGCTCGGCGTCGCCGTCCAGGAGAAGGAAGATACGTTTGCCGCGGGCGTCGCCGAAGTCTCGGTCGACCGCGCCAGCGGCAAGATCAAGGTGCACAATTTCTGGGCCGCGATCGACGCCGGTCTCGCGGTACAACCGGGAAACCTGGCCGCGCAAACCGAAGGCGGCATCGTGTGGGGCCTCGGCCATGTGTTGCGTGAAAAGATCACCATCAAGGACGGACGCGTGCAGCAGACGAACTACACCGACTACCAGGTGGCGCGCATGTCGGACGTGCCAAACATCGAGGTCAGGGTGATCTCGACGGACCATGCCCCGACCGGCGCGGGCGAGGACGGCGTGCCGCTGGTGGCGGGCGCCGTCGGCAACGCCATCGCGGCGCTCTCGGGCGTGCGGCTGCGCGAACTGCCGTTTGCGCCCGAAATGGTACGCGGCGCGCTTGGAGCCTAGAAACCGGATTTGATTCAAGACGGGGAGACGCCAAAATGGCTGCATTCACTGTGAACGGCCAGCGCAAAGAGGTCAGCGTGGACGGCAATACGCCGCTGCTCTGGGTGCTGCGCGAGCATCTCAAGCTTACCGGCACCAAGTTCGGCTGCGGCATCGCATCCTGCGGCGCCTGCACGGTGCATATCGACGGTAAGGCGGTGCGCTCCTGCGCCATGCCGGTGTCGCTGGTCGAAGGCAAGTCGATCACCACGATCGAGGGCCTGTCGCCGAACGGCACCCATCCGCTGCAGAAGGCCTGGATCGCCGAGCAGGTGCCGCAGTGCGGCTACTGCCAGTCCGGCCAGATCATGCAGGCGGCCGAGCTGCTCGCGAGCAACAAAAATCCGACGCGGGAGCAGATCGTCGAGCACATGGACGGCAACATCTGCCGCTGCGGCACCTATCTCAAGATCATCAGCGCAATCCAGCGCGCGGCGCGGGAGGCCTGAGCCATGGCACAGATCGATCGACGCGATTTCCTGAAGGAAACGGCCGCGGGCCTCACCTTCGCGCTGACGCTTGCCGCCGATCCGCGCGCCCTCGTGGGCGAAGCTGCGGCGGCCGATGGACCACTTTCTGCGAACATCTGGGTCACCATCGCGACCGACGGCACGATCTCGATCGTGTCGCCCGCCGCCGAGATGGGACAGGGCACATTCACGGCACTGCCGGCAGTGCTCGCCGACGAGCTCGACGCCGACTGGGCGAAGGTGAAGCCGGTCTATCCGCCCGAGTGGAACGAGAAGAAATACGGCAATCCGGGTTGGAACGGCAATTTCAACACCACGGCGAGTCTCGCGACGCGCGGCTACTTCAAGCCCATGCGGATCGCCGGCGCGCAGGCCCGGCGTGTGCTGCTCGACGCCGTTGCAGCGAAATGGAACGTGCCGGTCGGCGAGCTCACGACCGAGCCGAGCGTGGTCGTGCACAAGGCGTCGAACAGGCGCATGAGCTATGGCGAGATCGCGAGCTTCGCCAAGGTTCCAGCCGAGCTGCCCAAGATCGAGGACCGGGACCTCAAGCCGGCCGCGAGCTTCCGCTACATCGGCAAGGATTTGGCCCGCATCGACGTACCCGCGAAGGTCACCGGCGCGGCGATTTACGGAATCGATGTGCAGGTGCCCGGCATGGCCTATGCCGCGGTGCTGCAATCGCCGTATGAGGGCGGCACGCCTGCGACGATCGACGACGCCGCAGCCCGTGCAGTGCCGGGTGTCACCGACGTGATCCGGCTGCCGGCCGGCATCGCCGTCGTCGGCAATTCGGTCGAGGCCACGCAAGGCGCCAAGAACCGCCTCAAGGTCACGTGGACCGATGCGCCAGCCGCGCATCGGGATTCGGAGCGCGCGCTTGAGGACTTCGCCGTCGTTGCGCGCGACAAGTCTCGGGCCGGCAACAAGTTCACCGGCGTCGGCGACGCCAAGGCGGCGATGGGCTCCGCCGCGCGCGTCTTCCGCGGCGAATATCGCACGCGCTACACCTATCACGCCCAGATGGAGCCGATGAATGCGACCGCCAGGGTCGCCCCGGATGGCAAGTCGGCGGAAATCTGGGTCGGCACACAGAACCCGACCGGGCTGCACAACGAGGTCGCGCGCCTTCTCGGCACCGATCGCAGCAAGGTCACGTTCCACCAGCATGTTCTGGGCGGCGGCTATGGCCGGCGCGGCGGCCCGCAGGACGTGGTGCTCGAGGCGGTGCGCCTGTCCAAGGCCTTGGGCAAGCCCGTCAAGGTGATCTGGAGCCGCGAGGACGACATTCTGACCGGCAAGTTCCGGCCGATGACCGCGCACTACATCGAGGCCGGCTTCGACGCCGCCGGCAAGCTCGTGGCCTGGCACCATCGCGTGGCGGCGGAGTCGGTCCAGGGCTATCGCGCGAGCCTCGCCGGCACGCCGCCCCCGGCGCAGGATGCGGTCATCATGAAGGGATCGCTGCTCCTCCAATACCCCGTCCCGAACAGGCTTTCCGAGCACGTCGTCCAGGCCTGGGGTGCGCGGCTCTCCTCTGTGCGGGGCGTAGGCTCCTTCTCCAACGCCTTCGCGATCGAGAGCTTCCTCGACGAGATCGCCAAGGAACTCGCAAAGGACCCGATCGCCTTCCGCATCGAGATCGCGGCGGGCGAGTCGCGCGTCCAGGAGCTGCTGCGCACCGTCGCCCAGATGTCGGATTGGAAACGCAAGCGCGAGGGCACCGCCCTCGGCGTTGCCGTCATGGAGAAGGACGAAACGTTCGCCGCCGGCGTCGCCGAAGTCTCGGTCGATCGCGCGACCGGCACGATCAAGGTGCACAACATCTGGGCGGCCATCGACGCCGGGATCGCCGTGCAACCGCAGAATCTCGCGGCGCAGACCGAAGGCGGCATCGTCTGGGGGCTCGGTCACGTGCTACGGGAGAAGATCACCATCAAGGACGGCCGCGTGCAGGAATCGAACTTCCGCGATTACCTGGTGCCGCGCATGTCGGATATGCCCAACATCGAGGTCAAGGTGATCTCCACCAACAACCCGCCGACCGGCGCGGGCGAGGATGGCGTGCCGCTGGTGGCGGGCGCCGTCGGCAACGCCATCGCGACGCTGACCGGCGTGCGGATCCGTGAATTGCCGTTTACGCCGGATCGCGTGCGCGGCGCGCTTGGAGCATAGAAACGAGTCGTCAGGACGAAGGGAGAAACGTCATGGCTGCATTCACGGTGAATGGCCAGCGCAAGGAAGTCAGCGTCGACGGCAACACGCCGCTGCTGTGGGTGCTGCGCGAGCATCTCAAGCTCACCGGCACCAAGTTCGGCTGCGGCATCGCATCCTGCGGCGCCTGCACGGTGCATATCGATGGCAAGGCGGTGCGCTCCTGCGCCATGCCGCTGTCGCTGGTCGAAGGCAAGTCGATCACCACGATCGAGGGCCTGTCGCCGAACGGCACCCACCCGCTGCAGAAGGCCTGGATCGCCGAGCAGGTGCCGCAGTGCGGCTACTGTCAGTCCGGCCAGATCATGCAGGCGGCCGAGCTGCTTGCACAGAACAAGAACCCATCGCGTGAACAGATCGTCGAACACATGGACGGCAACATCTGCCGCTGCGGCACCTATCTCAAGATCATCAGCGCAATCCAGCGCGCGGCGCGGGAGGCCTGAGCCATGGCACGGATCAATCGACGCGACTTCCTGAAGGAAACGGCCGCGGGCCTCACCTTCGCGTTCACGCTTGCCGCCGATCCGCGCGCCCTCATCGGCGAGGCTGCCGCGGCCGACGCGCCGCTGCCGGTGAGCGCCTGGGTCACCCTCGCGACTGATGGCACAATCACCATCGTCTCGCCCGCCGCCGAGATGGGGCAGGGCTCCTTCACGACGCTGCCCTTGATCATTGCCGAGGAGCTCGACGCCGACTGGAGCAAGGTGAAGCCGATCCTGCCGCCTGCATGGGACGACAAGGCCTATGGCAATCCGGCCTATGGCGGCACGTTCCAGACCTCGGCCAGCGCGTCCGTGCACGGCTATTTCAAGGCGCTGCGCATCGCGGGCGCGCAGGCGCGCCGCGTGCTGCTCGACGCCGCGGCGGCGAAATGGAACGTTCCCGTCGGCGAGTTGACGACCGAGCCGAGTGTCGTGGTGCACAAGGCCTCCGGCCGCCGCATGACCTACGGCGAGATCGCGTCCTTCGCGAAGGCGCCGGCGGAGCTGCCCAAGATCGAGGACAAGGACCTCAAGCCGGCAGCGAGCTTCCGCCTTATCGGCAAGGATGTGCCGCGCGCCGAGTTGTCCACCAAGGTCACCGGCGCCGCCAAATATGCAATGGACGTCGAGGTCCCCGGCATGGTCTACGCGGCAGTGCTGCAGTCGCCCTATTTCGGCGGCGCGCCGGAGACCGTTGACGACAGCGCCGCGCGCAAGGTGCCGGGCATCACCGACGTGGTGAAGCTTCCCGACGGCGTGGGCGTCATCGGCACGAGCGTCGAAGCGACGCTAGCCGCCAAGGCGCTGCTCAAGGTCACCTGGGGCAATGCGCCGGGCGCCAACTACGACAGCGAACGCGCGCTCGAGGAGTTTGCGGCGGTCGGCCGCGACAACAGCCGCGAGGGTGTGCCCTACGAGAAGGCCGGCGATGCCAAGGCCGCCATGGCCAAGGCGGCGCGCGTGTTCCGCGGCGAGTACCGCACACGTTACGTCTATCACGCCCAGATGGAGCCCTTGAGCGCCACCGCTTCGGTCAGCCCGGACGGCAAGTCGGCAGAGATCTGGGCCGGAACGCAAGGCGCGACCGGGCTGCTCAACCAGGCCGCCAACCTGCTGCAGACCGACCGCTCGAAGCTCACCCTCCACCAGCATGTGCTCGGCGGCGGATTTGGACGGCGCGGGCAGCAGGAGGTGGTGATGGATGTGCTCCGCCTCTCCAAGGCGGTCGGCAAGCCGGTGAAGCTGGTCTGGAGCCGCGAGGACGACCTCACCTTCGGCAAGTTCCGGCCGATGACCGCGCATCACATCGAGGCGGGTTTTGATGCCAACGGCAAGCTCATCGCCTGGCATCACCGCATCGTCGCTGAATCGGTCGTCGCCTATACGGCCGCGATGGCCGGCACCCGGCCGGCGCCGGTCGATCGCATCGTGATGAAGGGATCGCCGATCCCGCAATATCCGATTCCGAACAAGCTCGCCGAGCACGTGGTGATGCCCGGTCGTGCCCGGCTCGCGCCCTGGCGCGGGGTCGGCAACGGCCACAACGCGTTCGCGGCCGAATGCTTCCTCGACGAGATCGCCAAGGACCTCGGCAAGGACCCGGTCGGTTTTCGGCTCGAAATCTCCGAGGGCCAGCCGCGCATGCAGACGCTGCTGCGTCACGTCGCCGAGATGTCGGACTGGAAGCGCAAGCGTGAGGGCAGTGCGCTCGGCGTCGCCACCATGGTCAAGGACGACACGCTGGCGGCCGGCGTCGCCGAAGTCTCCGTTGATCGCACAAATGGCAAGATCAAGGTGCACAACGTCTGGTGCGCGATCGATGCCGGCATCGCGGTGCAGCCTGCGAACGTGGCGGCGCAGACCGAGGGCTCGATCGTCTATGGCCTCGGCCACGTACTGCGCGAGAAGATCGTCATCAAGGACGGCCGCGTGCTGCAGTCGAACTACACCGACTACGAGGTCGCCCGCATGTCGGACGTGCCCAACATCGAGGTGAAGGTGGTCTCGACCGACAACCCGCCGACCGGCGCCGGCGAGGACGGGCTGCCGGTCCTTGCCTGCGCGGTCGGCAACGCGATCGCCGCGCTCACCGGCGTGCGGCTGCGCGAGCTGCCGTTCGCGCCCGATCGCGTGCGCGGCGCGCTCGGTGCGTAAGAAACAGGCTGGCGATTGTTTGTGTGTCTCAGTGACGGTGCCGCGCACTCGGTCTGCTCCCTCTCCCCGAAGGGGAGAGGGGTGGGGTGAGGGGGTTTGGGTCTCTCGATAGACCTAAGCCCCTCACCCCAACCCTCCCCCAATGGGAGAGGGAGCCCACCGAGCGCGCGGACAGACAATCGGCTCGAACACATATCAACGACAACTATCACATATCAACGACAACTATAGAGCGTCACAGGGAGGCTTCGATGATCGGAACGAAACGGCCGTTTCTCGCCGCCGCGATGCTGCTCGCCGGCAGCGCGCTCGCGCATGCCCAGGCGCCCGGCGTCACGGTGTACGAAGGCGCGCGGGTCATCACCGGTGATGGCAACGTCATCGACAACGGCACAATCGTCGTCGAAGGCAGCCGCTTCGTCTCGGTCGGCCGCCGCGCCGACGTGTTCGTCCCGCCCGGCGCCGCCCGCGTCGACCTCGCCGGCAAGACCGTGATGCCGACCATGACCGACCTGCACGGCCACATCGGCTTCCAGAACGTTCCGGCCGGCACCATGTCGAAGGAGACCTACACCCGCGAGAACCTCATCGATCACCTGCAGCGGCTCGCCTACCATGGCGTCGGCGCGGTCGTGAGCATCGGCGACCTGGTCGAGCGCTCCGACCTGAAGGGCGGCCGCACCAACTGGGGCGACGTGCCGCTGCGCGTGCGCGACGAGGTGATCCCGGGCGCGGCGCTGTTCAAGACCGCGGGCGCCGGCATGGCTTGGCCGGGCGCCGGCGCACAGGGCCACGCTTCGCGCGCCGACGTGATGTACGAAGTGACCACGCCCGAGGAGGCGCGCGCGGCGGTCGCGGACTACGTCCGCATCAAGCCCGAGTTCGTCAAGATCTGGGTCGACGACCGCGAGGGCAAGAAGAAGACGCTGCCGCCGGCGCTCTACCGGGTGATCATCGAGGAGTCGCACAAGCACGGCGTGCCGGTCGGCGTCCACAACGTAAAACTGTCGGACGCCAAGGAGCTCCTGCGTGCCGGCGTCGAAGGCTGGCTGCACGTGCCGGTGCGCGGCGACGATGCCGTCGATGCCGAGATCATCGGCATCGTCAAGGATCGCATCGCCAGGAACGATCATCCGCGGATGTGGATCACGCCCGGCCTGCATACCACCTGGATGAACAAGACCCTGGTGGAGACGCCCGCTGGCCAGCGGCCGGCGTGGCTTACCGATCCGCTGCTGCGCGAGACCTATGCGCCCGCTGCGATCGAGCAGCACTGGGGCGACGCCTTCCGGCAGAACGTCCGCTTCAACGCCCACGCGTTCGAACTGCAGTCGCGCAACACGATGGCGCTGCGGGCCGCCGGCATGAAGGTCGTGATGGGCACCGACACCGGGCAGAACCGCCACCTGATCGGCTATTTCAACCACATGGCGCTCGAGAGCTACGTGGCGATGGGGATGACGCCGGCCGAGGTGATCGTCGCGGCGACGCGCGATTCCGCCGAGGTCGCGCGGGTCAATTCCGGCATGGTGGCGGCGGGCCGCAACGCCGATTTCATCGTGCTCGACGCCAACCCGCTCGAAAGCATCGCCAACACGCGGCGCATCAACAAGGTCTATCTCCGCGGCCAGGAAGTGCCGCGCGCCGCCATGACCGCCAAGTGGCAGTCGCAGTTCCGCACCGCCACACGCTAGCTTGAGCGCGCTACCCGATCCGGGATACCGTGCCCCGTAAAGGCCGGCGCCCGGACGTTTGGCCGGGCGTGCGCACAGGAGAGAGAAACGACCATGCAAGTCGCCCATGCCGAAGACAGCAAGCAGATCAACAGCGTTCGCGGCGCGGAGCGCGAATTCAAGACGCTGCTGAACGGCGATCCCAACGCCCTCGACAATTTTAGGCTTTATTTCGTTCGGCAGAAGGGTGAGGTCGACGTTCCCCGGCACAAGCACAATTTCGATCAGATCCGCATGTGCCTGGAAGGCGGCGCGCAGAATTTCGGCGCCAACAAATGGATTGAGCCGGGCGAGATCGCCTATTTCCCGGAAGGCACGCCCTATGGCCCCGAGCAGAGCAACACCGAGCGGCTGAGCATCACGCTCCAGTTCGGCGGCGCGAGCAAGAGCGGCTTCCTCAGCTCGTCCCGGCTGCACCAGGCCATGGAGGAGATGAAGGAGTTCGGCACCTTCGAGAAGGGCATCTTCAAGCGCGTCGGCCAGCTGGCGCCGGGCGAGAAGCGTAACCAGGACACCTATGAGGCGATCTGGGAGCACGTCAACAAGCGCAAGCTCGTCTATCCCAAGCCGCGCTACGGCGAGCCAGTCCTGATGAAGCCCGATAACTTCGAGTGGGAACCCGTGGACGGGCAGCCGGGTTTCGCGAGGAAGAATCTCTGCGCCTTCTCCGAACGCCATCTGCAGTTCGCGATCGTCAAGCTCGAGCCGGGCGCGCGCGGGCTGCAGCCGTCGCGGGGCGGCATCCAGGTTGGCTTCGTGCTCAAGGGCGAGGGGGCGGTCAATGGCGAGCCGCTGCGCAAGTACTCGGCCTTCTCCGGCCGCGAGGAATTCGCGCTGAGCTCCGACGGCGGCATGGAGGTCCTGATCGTCGGCCTGCCGATCTTCGCCGAGCGGGAAGCGACGCAGACGCCGATGATGGCGGCCGAGTAGCTGCCGTGCGGTCGATGCTCGTCCGCGCGGCCGCCGCAGCGCTGCTCCTCGCGCTCGCCGCCAGCGCGGCCGCGGCGCAGGCGCCGTTCTATCAAGGCAAGCAGATCAAGGTGCTGGTCGGCTTTCCGCCCGGCGGCGGCACCGACCTCTACGGCCGCGTCATCGCCGACGGGCTCGCCCGCCACGTCGAAGGCAAGCCAGTCGTCATCGTCCAGAACATGCCGGGCGCCGGCAGCGTCGTCGCCATGAACAGCTACGTGAACCGGGTGCCGCGCGACGGCACCACGGTGCTGATCGGCACCGGCCAGTTGCTGGTGCGGCTCCTCCTCGGCCTCGACGGCGCGCGCGCCAAAGTCTCCGATTTCCTGGCGCTGGTCGCGACCCCGATGGGGCGGATCACCTATGCCTCGCCGGTGACCGGCATGAAATCGGCCAAGGATCTGCTCAACCCGCGCGAGCCGCTCATCCTCGGCGTGCCCGAAGTCATCTCCACGATCGATGCGACGCTCGGGCTTTCGGTGCTCAAGGTCAAGTTCAAATCGGTCACCGGATATCCGGGCAAGAGCGACGTGCGGCTCGCGCTCTTGCGCAATGAGGTCAATCTCGATTCGCAGGCGACGCCGATCTTCGAGCAGAGCGTGCGGCCGACGGTGAAGGACGGCCAGTCGATCCCGCTGTTCGCGCAAGGCTTCATGGACGGCGACCGGCTGGTCCGCGACCCGGCGGCGCCCGACCTGCCGTCGGTCGGCGAGGCCTATCGCGAAATCCACGGCGTCGATCCGTCGGGCCCGGGCTGGGACGCCTACAAGGCGGTGGCGCGCGCGATCGGCAATGGCGGCAAGATCCTGATGATCCATAGCGACGCGCCGCCTGAGGCTCGCACGGCCATCAAGCGCGGCATCGAGGCGATGATCAAGGACCCCGAATACCTCAAGGTCGCCGAGACCGTGCTGGAAGGCTACGGCTTCACCGCCGGCGCCGACCTCGAAGCCAATATCGCGGCGATCGGCAAGATGGACCCGGCCTCGATCACCTGGCTGCAGGAGCTGCTGACCCGCGACTTCGGCATGAAGTTCCGCTGACCGCTTGTTCCAGTATCACCGCCGTCATGCCCGGCACCCGGGTCCGGCCTTCGGCCGGCCCGAGTGTAGACTCTTGTGCCGGGCATCCACGTCTTTCTTTATGGGGACAAGACGTGGATGCCCGGGACAAGCCCGGCCATGACGACGGATGGATTCCAGCCTTGGCTAGTTAAGAGTGTCGAAAGCAAGCCGTCCGACAATGGCCCGGCGCGCCGTCCTGACGACTGGCGGCGGCCGGAGGCCAGCATGTCCGCATTCGATCGCGCATTGAGCAGCTTTCGCTCAGCCACGCGCCACCTCTCTGTGCTGCGTATTGCCATCGTCCTCGCCGTCGGAAGCGCGCTCGTGTTCGCGCTCGCCGGCCGGCCGCTGACGGCGCCGCTGCCCAATACCATCAAGCTGACCGACATGACCTGGCTCGAAGTGCGCAGCGCGATCGACCACGGCTATACCCGCGTCATCGTGCCGAGCGGCGGCGTCGAGCAGAATGGCCCGCACATGATCCTCGGCAAGCATGACCACATCGTCGGCTGGACCGCCGAGCGCATCGCCGCCGAGCTCGGACAGACCCTCATCGCGCCGGTGGTGTCGTTCGTGCCGCAGGGCGACTACGCCCCGCCGTCCGGCAACCTGCGTTTCTCGGGCACGCTCGGCGTGCCCGACGCGGTCTTCGCCGGCGTGCTCGAAGGCATTGCGCGCAGCCTCAAGTCCGCGGGTTTCAAGACCATCTGCTTCATCGCTGATCACGGCGGCAGTGCGAGACCACAGGCCGAAGTGGCGGCGCGGCTCAGCCGCGAATGGGCCGGCGAGGGTGTGCGGGTGATCAGCGTCGACGACTACTATTTCGCCGCCGGCGAGGCCCAGACCAAGTTCCTGGAAGGGCAGGGCGAGACGCTTTCGACGATCGGCCAGCATGCCGGCATCACCGACACCTCGGAGCTCATGGCGGTCCATCCGGCCGGCGTCGATCTCGATCGCCTGGCGCAGCTTCCGTTCTCGCTCGAAGCCACCGGCTTCGACGGCGATCCGCGCCGCGCCACCGCCGAGCGCGGCAAGGCCCTGCTCGAGCTCAAGGTGCAGGCGGCCGTCCGCCAGATCCGCGCCGCCTCGCCGTCGATGTAACGGGCTCGAGCGAGCGGCCAGAGAGACCGCGAGAAACATTCCGACCTCATCCTGAGGAGCATTGTGGTCGCCTCTTGGCGACCGCAATGCGTCTCGAAGGATGGAGACGAGCCGGAGCCTGTCGCCATTCTTCGAGACGCGTCGCGCAAGGGCGCGACGCTCCTCTCAGGATGAGGCCGGGGTGTGGGTGAGCCCTGCAAAGAAAAAGCCCGCCCCCAGTGTCGGACCGTTCTGGGGGCGGGTGCGGGTTGCCCGTCGGGGTTGGTGTCCTCCGGGCAAGGACCGTTAGCTGTTAGGCGGCCTCTAGGCGGCCTCTAGGCGGCCTCTAGGCGGCCTTGGGCAGCGCGATGCCGAACTCCTCGGTGATCGCGCGCTCGAGGATGTCGAGGCCCTCGTCGAGCTCACCGTAGGTGGTGGTGAGCGGCATCATGCACTTGATCACTTCATCGTCGGGACCGGCCCGCTCGATGATGAGCCCGTACTGGTAG
>WNGB01029479.1_pt1 | contig 11862 bp, 4 predicted proteins | sample 5400681 | NCBI WGS metagenome assembly WNGB01 (sample SAMN13153367, study PRJNA577476) | soil metagenome | isolation source: 115 cm soil or saprolite under grassland replicate 2 | place: USA:California | collected 2016-06-15 | reverse complement strand
GGAACTTCCTAAGGACGTGGTTATCCATTCGTGGCGCGGATCAGCTTCACTTGCCGAAGCCGCGAAGAAGGGTTACGACGGGATCCTTTCGGCAGGCTACTATATCGATCTTATGTATCCGGCATCAGACCACTACCGGGCAGATCCGATTCCAGCGGACAGCACGCTTACGCCTGCAGAAGCCAAGCATGTTTTGGGAGGCGAAGCCACGATGTGGGGCGAATGGGTAAGCCCCGAGACCATCGACTCACGCGTCTGGCCACGCACAGCCGCAATTGCCGAAAGGCTTTGGTCGCCGCGGACCGTCGTAGATATTTCAGACATGTATCGCCGACTGAACGTGATAAGTTTGCAGTTGGAGGAGTTAGGACTCGCCCATAAGAGAAATCATGACATGTTGCTGCGCCGCCTTGCGCGCAGTGAGGACATCGTTCCGCTTCGAACACTGGCTTCCATAGTTGAGCCCGTCAAGGAATACCGCCGGTATCAGGTGCGTCCGCAGACGATGCTTAGTCCATTGACCGGCCTGGTGGACGCGGTTCCTCCGGATAGCGATGCTGCTCGCAGTTTCACATCGATGGTTGACGGACTGCTCTCAGACGCTCCGCGATTTCAGCTTTACCGGGAAAACATTCGAACGACCTTAAGCCAGTGGCGCGATGCAGGCCTTGCGCTCGATCCGCAAATTGATCGTTCGCCCGCATTGCAGGAAGCCCAGCCGTTGGCTAAAGATCTATCGGAGATCGGAATTACAGGACTGGAAGCGATGACTTACCTCGCATCCGGTACAGCGCCAACTCCAGAGTGGCGGGACGCTAAACTCGCGAGATTGGATGAAGCGGCGAAGCCTAAGGCAGCGTTGGAATTCGTTACTGTCCCAAGTGTGAAGCAACTGGTAATTGCAGCATTCGAATTACCGCAACTAAAATCTATGGAGCCGGTCGAATGGAAGAAGCGTGTCACCACGCTCGCGAATCCTGCTAGCAAATAGCGCTATGCCCTTGCTTTCGCCGCGAGAGTCTCGGACGCTGCTTTTCACCCTATTAGGGTGAAGCCGTTAACTCCTCCGTACGAACGCCGCTACAAAGCGTTGAACGACAAAAGTTGACCATGCCGATCTCATATGTTTGCAACTCTGAAATCATGGCTTGGCTGCGCGCTCTTTTGAATTTGATGTACCCAGCTGATGCCGCTCGCCTTGCTCGGCACCTTTTCAAGAGTGACAGCAGCTTTAGTGCTCCCGGATATTTGCTGGGTATCGAATTTTGAGGGAAATCCAACAACGAGCAGGGAAACCAGCGAAAGCAGAATGAGCTTGTTTGTCACTGTCATTAGGTACGGGGATTCCCTGTTGAATCCCGCAAATTGATTCCGACTATTCGGGAGTTCGACGCCACACGCAGACAACTAACGCGGAGTAGCCGGCGCCAGTGTATCGGCCTCATTCTCCTGTGCCTTGCCTTCGCTTTTCAGCTTTTCGACGATACGCATCTCTTCCTGCGCTCGCTGCGGATCTTTGAGGCGCGCGTACAGAATCGCGAGATTGTAATGGGCCTTGGAACTCTCTGGATTTATTTTCACACCAATCTCGAGCTCCTGTTGGGCGCGAGGGTAATTCTTTAGTTTCAGATAAACAGCTCCCAGCGCAATATGCGCGTTGGCAAACGCAGGTTCCAGCTGGATGGACTTTTGCAAGAGTTCAATAGCTCTTTCATTCTCGTTTTGTTCCTGCGCGATTTGTCCCAGATAGTAGAAGGCCTCAGGCGAGCCTGGTTGCTTCTGAATACTCTTCTCAAGCCAAACGCGAGCGTCGGCGTGCTTCTTTTGCTTGAGCAGCACGTAACCAAGATGCAACTGTGCCTGAGCGTTGTCCGGCTGATGCTTTAAGCATTCGCGGAAACTCTCTTCTGCGTCCTGGAGATCGGGTTTCTTCAACGTCAGCTGCACGATACCCAGGACTAAATAGTAGGAGGGCTCGTCGGGTCTGATTTCTATCGCCCTCTTAAGCGCCCAGATTGCATCATCAGTCAAATTCAAACCGAACGCCGCTACGGCAAACTTATAAAGCCGATCGGGTGAATCGGCGAGGAACTCCTTCGCACGACGGAGATACTCCAGGGAAGCGTTAAAGTTTCTTCTCGATTGAGAAACACTAGCCAGTCCGAGCAGCGCGTCCGCATTCTGGCTTTGTTCGCTGATGGCCGCAAGATAGTTTTTCTCCGCCTGATCGAGGTCGCCTTTCTTCAAATGCGCGTCGCCCAAAACGATGAACATCGGCACTGTAAGCGGATGCGATTGCTTCACCTTTTCAATAAAGGTGATGCATTCGTCAAGACGCGCTTGAGAGAGCAGGAGCCAGGCTAACTTGTAGCTCGCGTCAGCGTTTTCGGGATCAAGACGAAGTACTTCCTTCAATTCTAACGCGGTCTTCTCCGGCATACCCTTGAGCAGGTAAAGGTAGGCCAGATTCATATGTGCTCCGATTAGTTGATTATCGGCGCGGATGGCGCGCGTGAAGAGCGTCTGAGCCTCGTCAAGTCTTCCCTGCTTGGCACGAACGGTACCTAAAAGATCAAGCGCCGCTGCCATATTTGGCGCGATCTTCAACAGCGACCCTAGTTGTTGCTCGGCTTCATCGAGCCGATTCTCGACGATAAGGGCGGCTGCACGCTCGAGCCTCTTTGTGGAAGCATCACTTTGCGCCAACGTGCTGTGCTGAACAAGAATGAGGACGATGAAGGCAATGACGATTTGCCTCAATGCCCTAATAGACTTTCTCTTGATCGGTACTGACCTCATGACACTGCGAGTTCGCGCTGGACCACAAGATTCAAAGCTTAGCGGCGCGAGACGCTTCTAAAGTCTTTCTGCTCAATGACACCTTGACCCTCTTTTACAGTCACGATCTTGTTCACATTCGCAGTGGTAATCTTGTCAATCACACCACTTGGCCACCGAATCTCTATCAGGTCAATCTTGGATCGTTTTTCAAAACCGAAATGAAGCCTTAGGTCATTTTGTGAGATGTAACTGCCCCCGCTCCGCACCTCGTCAACTTGCGTCAGATCGCCGGAGACAATTTTGACCCGGGCGCCGATTCCATCGCGGTTACTCTTAACTCCAAGCAGTTTGATCAGCACTGAATTATTTGCGTTGCCGTCGTTTCTTAGCAATTGCGGGGGTCCATCAAGATTGTTAATCACGAGATCGACATCGCCGTCGTTGTCTATATCTCCGAAGGCCACCCCTCGGCCAGCACGCCTCTCCCTAAGTGGAGCGCCCAAGTGTTCACCTACTTCAGCGAACGTCCCGTCGCGATTATTCTTATGGACCAGGTTGCGCTGATGAAAATTTTGTAATTGTGGATAGACATGGCCGTTGGCTACGAACAAATCAACCCACCCATCGTTGTCATAATCGAAGAATTTCGTTCCCCAACCGACGTAAGGCAGGCTTACCGCCGCAACCTTGGCCGCGTATGAAACATCGGTGAAAGAATTTTGTCCGTCGTCACGATAGAGGGTGTTGTAGTCGTCGTCGAAATTGGTAACAAACAGGTCTAACTTTCCGTCATGATCGTAATCACCCACTGTTACTCCCATACAGCCCTGCTCGCTGCCGTTCTCATTAACGGCGGTGCCCGATGTAAAGCCAATCTCCTTAAAGGTGCCGTCTCCGTTGTTATGGTACAGGAAGTTCGGCGTCGAGTCGTTAGCCACAAAAATATCAACCCAACCGTCTTCGTCAAAGTCGCTGCAGATAACACCCATGCCGTAATACCCTTCCGGATCCGACACACCAGCTCTCTTCGAGACGTCTGTGAACGTGCCATCGCCATTGTTGTGGTAAAGAGAATCGCCGACTCCTGGTAATCCTCTGGGGCCGCACTGCACTGGTACTCCCTTGTATTGGCATAACCTGCCCTTACCGAATTCAGGCAAGTTGTTAAAGTCGAAGAGTATGTAGTTTGCGACGAATAGATCCAGTTTCCCATCGTTATCGTAATCTACGAACGCTGAGCCCGCGGACCATCGCGGATCACCAACGCCTGCAGTCCCTGTGACATCGGTGAAGGTGCCGTTGCCGCTGTTCTTGAGAAGCTTGTTAGCACCAACGCACGTGACGTAGATATCGTCAAAGCCGTCATTGTTGTAGTCGCCGACAGCCACACCCATTCCCCAACCGATGTCGCCCACACCAGCCTTTTCAGTCACGTCTGTGAACGTGCCATCGCCGTTATTATGATAGAGGGCGCTCTTAGTCTTTCCCTTCGACTTCACGAGATCCACCGTCAGAGAGTTGACGAAATAAATATCCTGATAGCCGTCATTGTCATAGTCAAAGAGGGCTACCCCGCCGCTCATGGACTCCACAATGTACTTCTTCTCAGGGGATGAGACATGTTTGAAAGTCACACCAGCCCGCTCTGTAATATCGGTAAACGTAATATCCTGAGGTTGATTAGTAACGACGGGGAGCGGAATTGAAACTGCCAGCGAAATAAAGAATGAGGCGATTAGCCAAACTCTTGTTAAGGGAAAAACTAACGGCATCTCTAAATCTTATGGATTTGTCTGACTTCGTTCTTTTGCCTTGAGTTGCTTCGAAAGTTCAAGCTGATCATCGCCCTCGGCTTTTCGTCCGGCAGCGAGGTAAGCCCGGCCTAGTTGGAAGTGGACATGAGCCTGGCCTGGCTCAAGCTTTGCAGCAATCTCGAGGCTTTCAACAGCACCCTTAACGTCTCCCTGTTGAAGCAGGACCTTTCCAAGTTCAAAACGCGCATCAGCATAATCCGGCTTGGCTTGAAGGACTTCGCGCATCAACTTAATACCCCGCTCAGTTTGTTGGCGCGCCAACGAAACATAGCCCAGGTTATATTTCGCCTGAATGTCAGCTGGGTTCACGCTTAACTCAGCTTCAAATTCGCGGTTAGCTTCCTCAAGCTTTCCCATCTTCAGGTAGATCACTCCAGAGTAGAAGTGCGCCAGGCGCGTTTTAGTATCCAGCACAAGCGCCGCTTGTAATTCCTCGAGCGCCTTTACTGAGTCGTTCTTAGCGTAGTATGCCTGTCCCAGCAAAATATGAACCTGGGGGCTATTACCGCCGCTTAATAACATCTGCTGAATAACCCGATTAGCCGAGTCCATCTTTCCCTGTTTGATTAGAGACAGTGCCAACGGGTAGTAGAGTGCAGCCTCCTTAGGTTTCGTTGCGACCACTTCCGACAATAACGCAGAGGCTCCCGCGTAATTTTCGCTCATGAAGTAGCTCAAGCCTAACAACTGCTTGGCGGAGCTGTTGTCCGGATGGGCCTTCAGTTCGTTTTCGAAAGGAGCCAGCGCTTCCTTGTACAACTCAGACTTATAGTAGGCCAGGCCCCAGTTGTAATTGAGTCCTTCTTGCCGCGGGTTCCACTTCGCAGCAAGCTTAAACTGTTCCGCTGCACCACGAAAGTCCTGTCGTTCCACTCTTAGGAGTCCGATATTATTATGCGCCCTGGCAATTACCTTCGTGTAAAAAGCGGCCTCAGAGACCATCGCTTGCATGGCCTGTTCGTTTGGCAATCCTCGCTCGGCAATAACGCCTTGAGCCGAACTTAACTCGGGAAACTTATTCTGCTCGGCGAGGTTGGCGGTGTTAATGAAAACTTCTAGTTTTGCTTCGTTCCTCTTGAAGGCTTTGGATTTCAGATCCGAGGCAAGCTGCAACTCTTTCCGGCCCTCGTCGGCGCGGCCTGCTTTGATTAACGATTGCCCTAGCCGGTAGTGTGCGTTCGTAACCTGATAATCATTGTGGGCCAGGTCAGGATTTAGTGCGATGGCCTTCTTGAGGGCCTCGATTGCCTGCTCGTATTTCTCCAGACTCTGATACGCCTGACCAAGAAAAAAGTACGGGTCCGGATTGTTCGGCTGGATCCGAGCTGCCTTTGCGAGAAGGCCTATGGCATCGGCCCATTTTGCTTCAGTGGCGTAAACGATGCCGAGGTAATAATTCCCGAAGAACTCATCAGGGTGTCCAGCCAACTCGAGCTTGAACTCCTCCGCCGCATCACCGAGCCTGGCGGCGCCATCCTTGAGAAGGTACGTCAGACCTAAATGGTAGTGAACGCGGGGAAAGGCAGTATCCACGGCAATGGCCTTTTTGAACTCTTCAATGGCCTCAGGAAGAAATCCAGTCTCGCGGTAAGCCCTACCTATAAGTACTCGCAGGGGTGCTCGATTGCCTACTTGAACGATCATGTGGTCATAGAGCTGTTTAGCTTCCGCGAACTTATGCTCTCGGAGGTACGTGAGGCCGAGCGTGTACGCCACGTCATAATCCGCCGGTGAAAGTTTCTGGGCTGCTTCCAGTTCATGTTCGGCTTTATCAAATTCACCAATCATGAAATAGGTTTTCCCCATCATGTGATGGGCCGCTGAGTTTTGTGGTGTTACTACAAGAGCTTTGCTCAGCGGTGATATTGCCCGACATAAAAGTACGCTATCGCCAGATCAACCAAAAGCTGTGGTGAATCAGAACGATAGGCGGCCGCCGTCTCAAGCGCGCTAACGGCCTCTTGATAGTTCGCCTGGGCCGTGTAGATCGTTCCCAGCCTTTGATATGCCTCGGTAAGGATCGCAACATACTCACCCTCTGCCGCAATCAGATTGCCGGATCGGTGGTGCGTTTCGGCTGCTTCATAATGTTGCCGAATCGTATCCCGAGGCGATTGAAACGGTAAGAGCAGGAGCGAAAGAAAGAGGCAGGCAACTCGTGAATGCATTGCAAAAAAGATATAGGACTAGATTCGCCGCAGAACCAATCTATTTCCAATATGCCAGCCGCACGGCGAAGAAGCAACTAGAGTTGCGCTCGGTTAAGTATTTCCTTCCGAACTTTCGGTTCCCACAAAACTAAGATGGAGGGCCGATAATCAAGGCCCTCCATCTTCAGTCAAGTAGGATGAACGAACTTAGAAAGTGAACTTAAAGCCAAACTGAATCTCGCGTGGTCCTCGGCTCGAACTAGCGCGACCAAATCCAGAATTGCTAAGGTTGTTCTCAATCCCGCCGCCGGCCGTACTGGCATTGTGCGCTCTAAAGTTCGTATGGTTGAAAACATTAAACATCTCAGTTCGGAACTGAATGCCATAGCGCTCTTTCACTTTCCAGTTCTTTGCCACTGAGAAGTCAATGTTGCTGATGCCAGGCCCGCGGACATCGCCACGTTTCAGGTTGCCGAATGTTCCGGGGGCGGGAATCGCAAATGCAGCCGGATTGATGATCGCAACTGGGTCGCCGGGGGTGTGCAGATAAAGAGGCACCCCTGCAACACGGTCGGGACGCTGGGTTGTATTGCCAATAAGCCCAGCCCTGTTGACCCCGGAAAGGATGTTAAGCGGCGTGCCGCTGTAGAACGAGGCAATGGTATTCAATTGCCAATCGCCCAGAATTGCACTTCCGAGCTTGCCCAGATTTTTGTACGACGACAACGCGTAGACCGCGTTAAATACAAACGCGTGTCTGCGGTCAAGGTCAGAGTATCCTTTATCCAGGTCGTAGTTGAACACGTCGGTAGTTGCGCTCTGGTACGACTGAGTCGGGACGTTGCTGATCGTCCTTGACAGCGTGTAAAAGGCCTGGAATGCCAACCTGTTCGTAAAGCGGCGGTCCAGCGTAACCTGAAGCCCATGGTAATTTGAGTCGCCAGTTGACTCGTCCCTGGTTACATTGTTTGAAAAGCCAAACCGGCGGAAGTCATTACCGTTTGCTCCTGCGGCCACCGCTGCACGTGCGCTCGGGATCACCTCATTGTAATTACCATTGATGAAGCGCCAGATGTGCAGGCCATGGTTGCCGACATAAGAAACCTCCGCCACGGTGTTCTTTATGATCTCGCGCGAGACCGTTACATTCCACTGCCAGCTTTCAGCGGGCCTGAAGTTTGGATCAATGGAGTTTATGCCTCCCAAACCGGCCGTAGAAGTTCTCAATCCTGGGTTGATGGTATCGAGACTTCGACAGGTCGGACAGTCAGACAGAGCAACAGCATCAGAATTCCAACCAGAATCTACTATCGTGTTCCAAGGCGGGTTATTGGCCAACCGGAGGAGACCCGAGATTACATTTGCTCTGCTCATATAGCGCCCAGCACCGAGACGAAGCGCAGTCTTGCCATCACCATTAATGTCCCAGGCGACACCCACACGTGGCTGGAAACCGCCATGATAGGTGTTCACCAAAGCTCTTGGCAGCCCGGCTGCGTCAGCTTGATCCGCTCGAACGAACCCACTATTCAGATTAATTCCGTCATAGCGTTCAGGGATCCAGTTGGTGATGCGATTATCTTTAGCGTATGCAGGCGGAATGATCGAGTATCGTAGGCCCAAGGTCAGCGTGACGTTAGGCCGCATCTTCCACACGTCATTTCCGAAAAACTCGACATCGTGCCAGCGTCCCAGAGTAGTATCCTGACGCTCGTATTCAGTGTATTCGAGGATAGGCAAATCTTTCAGCAACAACTCCGCGATAGCATTGCCCGTACGGCCTCCATCTTGCTGAACTACGTAGATACCGCTGCCGCCATTCGGCTGCTCGTTCTTGATGTTATGGCTGAACAATCCGCCGAATTTCAAATCATGGTTGCCCCACACCTTGGAGAAGTCGTCCTTCCAGGTGAAGAGGTCCTCATGATTCTGCCAAGGAGCCTGGTGCCAGAGATTGCCTATACCACCTGCGCCCCAGCCGACGGTTGGATATCCGGTCCCGGCGACTCGTGGGAACACGGTTGGGAATACTGCAGCGACCGCCTGGTTGAGCGCCTCGGTTGAAGGGCTCGTCGCAATGAAGATGTCATTGCCGGCGCGCGAGAACTGGAATTCGTTGACTGCCGTCGACGTCAGCGTGTTGGTTAACTTAACTGAGAAACTCCGGCTGGGCTGGTCCCAGTCAGAGGATAGCGTCGGAAATGGGGTGTCGCCCCAGAAGTTGCCTGACGCGACGCCATGGGTCCAGTTCTCATGTATATAGCGAATCATCAGGTTCATCTTGTCGGTGATAGTCACATCGCCGCGGATAAGATCCTGACGCGTGTTAACCGGCTGCAATGGCGCTGAGACCCAGTTGGTTCCAAGCGGATCGGATGCATTATTGGGGGCGGGGAAGATTCCCATCAACGCAAGACCTGCAGGGCTAAGCCGGTCTGTCGGGATCTTGTTGCCAGGGAAGGGCTGACAACCTATGGGTTGTCCATCAGCATCTCTCACGAGTAGCCCGGTGGTAGGACTCCTTTGACAAGTCAGCGGATCCCTTGGCTTCACTATTCCGCTTAGATTTGTCGCAAGTGGCCCAGTGAAGTCTCCCGCTCGCTCACCAAGAGTCGGAACGTGACCGGTAAGCGCCGTGCCGCGCCGCTCGCGTCGCCACTCCTCAGACCAGAAGAAGAAGACCCGGTTCTTGATAATCGGGCCGCTGAAATTGCCGCCAAAGTTCTTATACTTTAACTGCCCCTTAGGCTGAGAAGCGGCGTTAAGGAAGAAGTCGTTGGCGTTGAGACTGTCATCGCGCAAGAAATAAAAGCCGGTGCCGTGAAATTGATTGCCGCCGCCTTTCGTCACCAGGTTAATAACGGCGCCCTGTGCCTGACCATACTCTGCGCTGAAGCTATTGCGCTCAACTTTGAATTCTGCAATGGAATCAATCGAAGGAAACACCAGGAGTGTGGCGTTGGAACCGACGTCCATATTGTTAACGCCGTCAACGGTCCACATGTTGGCGTTTGATTGGTTGCCATTCACCGATACGTCCACGTGAGAATCGAGCCCGGTACCCTGAGTACCAAAGGCCCCAGACTCATTTGGTGCCGACAAACCCGGAACGAGCGTTACTAGAGCAGCATAGTTGCGACCATTCAGCGGGAGCTCGGTCACCTGCTTCTCTGAAATGAGACTGTTCACATCGCCACTCCGGGTCTCGACCGGCGTAGCATTGGCTGAGACGGTGACCGTTTCACTTACTTGACCCAGCTGAAGGTCCAGGTTGACTACCCTATTTTCAGCAACGTGTAAATCCACTTCACTCGCGACTGTTTTCTTGAAGCCCTGTGGCGAAGTGCTCACAGTGTATTTACCAACAGCTAAACTCGGAGCGGAGTAGAAGCCATTGTCGTCGCTCATGACTGTACGCGAGACCCCCGTTCTTTCCTCAGTGATTGTAACTTCAGCCTTGGGGACGCCAGCACCCTGAGGATCGCGTACATTGCCACTGATATTTCCCACGGTACTTGTCTGGGCATGCACCGCTGCCAGCAGGCCAATACTCAGAAGGAACAAAACCACTTGAAGTCCAAGCCTCTTCGACATAACCGAACCTCCTCAGTGTTACGCTCTACGTACTGGCCGGAGAGTCATCCTTTAGACCGCATGCCTCAGCGAGCGAGTGCGCGAAAGATCAATTGCAGAAGTCCACTCATCTGTATCCAGTTTTTGCTGGGTCTGCAAAGAAATGGACTATGGCAGAAACAACCCTTGTACAGAAAACAGACCGAGTTAAGTGTTCGAATACTGAAAGTATTGCAAGAGAAGAGTTCTCAGTTGTGAAATGAGCCTCAATTGAGAACGCCGGACAAACAACACAGATCAATGGTAACCGATCAGGAACTTTACCAACGCAAAGAACATTCCTACTTGCTGCTCGAAAACTAAACTGCCCTAACGAAAGTGGTTACAAGATTGCAGATGACGAAAGCATGAGACGGTGATCCAAAAATTTCAAACAATATACAAATTAATGGGGGTTCCGACTCCTGCCAAACGGACTAAGACACTTTGTTGCACGACTGATCAAAACCATATATTACGAATTCTTTTTCTTGTCAAGAAGATTCTCGCGGCTGTTAATTAGTTCGCGGGGACAACTAAACTCTTGTTCCGAAGGCGGTCCTCTTTCCTCAAGGTTGTGATCAAGTCACTGACACCGAAGCGAATTTGCTCGCCAATACGAGACTTATCGCTCCCATAAGAGTCGGCTGGGGTCCCAACGTTGAGGCTATGATGCGGGTGGAAGGAAGACCGCGACACATGCTGGTCTCCACAGCGCGTTTGAGATCTTCAGAAATGACCGACCAGGCTCGTACAATTGGACCACCCACGATCACGGCTTGGGGTGCCAAGCCTTGAATGAGGTTGGAAATACCGGCACCCAGATAGTGGGCTGTCTCTTTCAAAGCAGCGCCTGCAGACGCATCACCTTTTAGTGCAAGATCAATGAGCCGGCCAAAGTTGATCTTGGTAGATCCATTTGATCTGCGTGACAATTTCGCATAGCGTGCCAATGCCGCGCGCTCGGATGAAAAAGCTTCCCAGCACTCACGACTTCCAGCGGCGCACGCGACAGGTGCTCCCACACCAATTGTCATGTGACCAAACTCGCCGGCTGCTCCGGCTTCACCTCGGTAAACTTGCCCATCAAAAACGATGCCGGTTCCTAAACCCTGTTCCACCAGCACCATGATGAAATCTCGCACTTGGCGAATCTCGGGACGACCAAACCAGAGTTCGGCAAGCGCAGCGGCATTGGCATCGTTATCAACCGTCACCGGCAATCCAACAGCACGCTTTAACTCGTGTGCCAATGGTAAATCTCGCCACTGGAAGTGCGGTATGTAGATTTTGCCCGCGTCGGGGTCAACGAGTCCGGGCAAACTGATGCCAATGCCTTCAACAGTGCGTTTGTTCCTTGCGACGAGCTTGCGGGTTCGCTGGACGATCTCACGAATTGTCTTAGCGGCGTCGGGATTTGTCGTAAATTCTTCCTGCTCCAGCACGCGACCAGCCAGGTCACTAGTTGCCAGAACCGTTTTGACAGTGCCAAGGTCCACTCCTAT
>WNGB01011919.1_pt1 | contig 11862 bp, 14 predicted proteins | sample 5400681 | NCBI WGS metagenome assembly WNGB01 (sample SAMN13153367, study PRJNA577476) | soil metagenome | isolation source: 115 cm soil or saprolite under grassland replicate 2 | place: USA:California | collected 2016-06-15 | reverse complement strand
AACACGGCACTGACATAGGTATGTCAATCAGTGACAACGGCATGTCACTCCGAGAACAAGCTCAGCCGTGACGAGTGTTTGTTAGGCGTTTTCCATAAGTCCTTGATTTTCAAGGACTTCATGGTGCGTTTGCCCTGGGAGTCGCTGGGAGAACTGATTGGCTCCCATGTAGAGGCGCTGCCATTGCGCTGTAAAGCCGGGCAGTTTTTCGCCATCAATGTGCTGCGCGTGGAGGACGGTCTCGACGCTGACCGATCGGAATTCGCCCGTCTGGAGAGCAACAACCGGATCTATCGGGTTGAAAAGTATGTCTTCAAACGGGATTTCATCCCGACCAGTCCTATCTTCTGGGCAGCGCAAGTGCAGAATGAAGTGCTGGTCACGGGGGTGTTCAGAGAGTGGGTCGAGCGGAAACAACTCAAGGGCCTGCAATGGTTCCCCTTGGGCAGCAACTGAGAAGGAGAGCCTGGTCCGCGACTTTCTTTCTACCGTGCCGTTATCCGGACCGTTACACCGGAATCCACTGACAGGCTGTCCCACAAGGGGGGTCAGGCGGCATCACGATAATGGAACTCCTGTTTCTCATCATTAGGGCAGAGGCGGTTGAGCATCAGATGGACCATCGCCAAGCGGATCATGGCTACGCACGAGAGAACCGTCTTCTCCCGGTCCACCGTCAGCCGCCGACAGCGCTTCAGCCAAGCGTTGGTCCGCTCGACCACCCAGCGCCGCGGCAGCAGCACGAACCCTTTGGCACCCTTGGGCCGGTTGACTGGCTCCAGTTCGTAGTGGCCGTTCTCCTGCACCCACTCGTACAAGGCGTAGTTGTGGTACTTGTTGTCCGTCCACAGCAGCCGCAACCGCGGGAACTCTGCCTCGGTCAACTGCGCCAGCGCCTGCGGGGCGGCGGCGGCGTCATCGACGTCCGCCCCGGTAACGGCCACCGCCAGCAGCAACCCCAAGGTATCCACGACGATGTGGCGTTTGCGGCCCTTAACCCGTTTGTGCGGGTCGGCCCCGCGCTCCTCACCGCCCTCGGTGGTAGGCACCGACTGGCTGTCGATGCTGCCGGCACTGGGAGTGCGTTTGCGGCCCTCCTGCTTGCGGACCTGTTCCCGCAGCGTGTCGTGGACGACCTCCAAGGTGCCATTGTGCCGCCACTCGTCGAAGTAACGCCAGACGGTGGACCGGGGCGGGAAGTCCTTGGGCAGGTAGCGCCACTGGCAGCCAGTCCGCAGCAGGTAGAAGATGGCATCGACGACGTCACGCAGGGGCGTCTTGCGCGGGCGGCCACCGGGGTAGACCGGGAGCAGCCGCTCGATGAACTGCCACTGTTCGTCGGTGATATCGCTGGGATACTTATTAGTTCTCATCCCAACGACTTATGAAACAACCCCCTTATGGGACAGACCCTGAGCAAAGGCTTGACCGGTCGGCTGACGCGCGAGAAGATGCGCCGATGCAGCATATGTTGAGCGTCCGTGCCGAACTCAGATGCGACGACTGCTGAGCGGAGCGTTTGGTATCACAAACTAGAGGCCCATCAGGGTAGCGCAATGGTAGAATCGTGGCTCCAAGTTGGCGCAACGGTCCTTATCACGACCGGCCATTTTCAAGGGATCGAGGCAGTTATCGTAGCGATGGACCCCGCTTCCGACGAGGTTGCCGTCACCGTGGAAGTTCTTGGCCGCCCATTTTCGCTGACTTTTCACTTGTCTCTCGCCAGTCAGCATTTAGCACTGTTCGGGGATCAGCCCTTGGTCCCGTCATGCCCGAATGAGCGTGTGCGCAAGCAAGGGTTACTTTCTCAGCACCCAGAACCCGACACCATCTTTCAAAGCTACTTTCTGCGGTCGATGACGTGGTTGATCCCGCAAATCTCTCAGTGTGGTTCCGACCATCGGCTGATCCTTCGGACGCACAACATGACCTGGCCCGCGCGCGAACCGATGTACTGGGCAACCCTAGAATGTCCGCTAGCCGATGAAGCGTGGGAGACCTTCATGTGCTTGGTCGATCTGTGTGGTTTTTGGCAGCTTCCGTATGATGATGGCCATCGGGTCCGGCGCGACACGGGGTTCAATTGCTGGGAATTGGAAGGATACATGAATGGCCGTTATCATGCCGTAGTGCGTCGCACGGTTCAGAAACGACCAGACATTGCCGACTGCTGCGACTACCTTTTCAACTTGGCGCAGGCAAGCGAACAGCCTCCCGACGAAACCGCTGTCGCAGACCGGTCATGCAATTGACAAATTGACAATCCCGCCCAGCACCGGACTGCTTGACCGTTGGCCTTGCCACCTGGCGCCGGCTGCTCCGTAGTCCACACCCCTGCTTCTGCCTGTCTCAAACCGTCACTGTGGCAATAGTCTACGTCTTTCCAGGACTTCAAGAACATCCGAAAAGTCGTAAGACCTTATCTCAGTGACAGCCGCCGTGAACTTTTCCATGCTGAACCGTTGGTCCGCCCCCAGGCTCAGCAGCGTCTCCACGACGCGCGGCTGATTGCCCCGCATGGCATAGATCAATGGGGTCATGCCGTATTTGTTCACGTGGTTGACGTTGGCACCGCACTCGCTCAGATACCGTACGACCTCTGCGAGTCCGCCAGAGCTGGCGACTTGTAACGGCGTTTCCTTGTCCCGGTTCAGCAAGTCAACGGCAGCGCCGTTCGCCACCAGCAGTTTTACGATGTCCAAGGCGCCCGCCTCGATGTTGCCGACGCACGCCTCGTGCAAAGCGGAGTTGCCTTCCTGATCTTTGAGCCCCGTCTTGGCGCTGTGGGTCACGAGGACGCGCGCCGCGGCAACGTGTTTGTTGATGGCCGTCCAGATCAGCGGCGTGGACTTCTCGACATCGCGGTGATTGATATCCGCCCCGGCATCCAGCAGCAGTTCGACGACCGCGGCGTGTCCGTTGACACACGCATGGGTCAGGGCCGTGTACTGATGCTGATCCTCGACATCAACGGGCACCCCGGAGGCGAGATAACCGGCAACCGCTTTGGTCTGGCCTCTTGCAGCAGCTCTCCAGTATCGCTGGCGGTTATTGTCCATCGCCTCTCCGATTTCGCTCTTTGGTGGACGACTGAATCAGCTAACTGGCGCCAGTCAGCCTCCCACGGCAACATCCTCCCACGCCCCCTCTGCCCCGTCAAGCCCGTCAGGAAATTCCCGACCACTCATTCGATAGGCGGGTACTCAACCTCGGCCCCAGGCCGCAAGTTCGCCGTGTGGCCACGGCCAATCCGTGCCCCGCTCTCGACCGTCTTTCTTGTGGGGCATCGCTTTCGTACTGGATACTCAATCCCTCTCACGACGGAGACGGAACCATGAAGCGACTCAGCGTTCTGATGGTCGCCCTGCTGTCCGGCCCGGCCGCCGGGGGCACGCGGCAAGCCCTGGCCGTGAAGGTCCAGCTTGACGGCGACAAGGCGACGGTGACCGTGGCGTTCAACCACACCGGCAAGCCGGGCGATCCCCCGGTGTTTACCGGCGTCCGGATGTACCGCTACGAGGTCCCGGGCGGTAAGGGGCCCACCCCTGTCGGCTGGCAGGGGAAGGAGCGTCGCCACGTAGTAGTCGCCGGGGCAAAACACGCCTACTTCCCGGCCGAGGTGGACCGTCAGGAGAACGGGTCGCTCGCCGTCACACGCAAGGACGGCAAGGTCCGGCTGAGCGGGGTGTACCACGCCTACGGCACGCTGTTCGTGATCGACGAGACGGTGAGCCCCGACACCCCGGTCCTGTTGGAGGCCGCCAACACAGGTCAGATCGAGCGGTTGATCGAGGGCTACCGCCTGGGAGCGGTGCGGGTAAATGGCGTGAAGCTGGCCGTGGCCGCCGCGACCAAGGGCGACGAGATCCTGCTGCATTGGTCCCTCGACTATACTGGCCCGCGGCAGCCGCTGCACATCCTCAAGCCGTCGCTGACCGAGTTCGCGGCGGCCGGGCAGACGACCGTGCTGTTCTTCCTGATCCAGGACGGGAAGGACTACGTCGTGTCGTATGCCGCCCAGTCCGCCTTCCCGCACCTGTGGATCGGCAACCGGACCCCGAAGGAGGCATATCTGGCCGTGGAGCGTGGAAAGGCGGGTAAGGGCTCGCTGTCGGCATCGGCCGGGGAACTATGGCGGGCGGCGAAGGAACGCTTCCCAGGGAAGTTCAAGGAGTTCCCCGCAGCGCTGTACGTGCAGCTGCGGTACAGCCCGACCGACCGCGGCGAGGAGCACGCGCTGGACGCCTGGACGGGAAGTCTGCAGACGGAACTGGTGCCGGTGCCGCTCAAGGGCGTGGTGCCAGACCCACCTGTGCTGCCGCGGCCATGAAGGATGGGGCCGTGCGTTGGCCCCGGTGTTAGCTCGGCCCACCGCACCTCTTGTACGCCCCCGCCGGCGTCTTCCACACCTCCCCCTCGGGCAGGAAGAAATGCTCCTTGGTGAAGGCGTCGCAGGACATCGCCAGCCGCCGCAGTTCGTCCGGCTTGTCGGACACGAACTCGCGGCCCTTCCTGGCCATGTCCTCGACCGACTGCCCCTTCTTGATGGTGACGCCGAAGTTACGCTCCAACTGGGCAATCCTGCGGAAGCGGCTCTCGGCAATCGGCTTCAGGGTCACCCACAGGTCGTCCTTACGCAAAAGACATGCGATACACGATACTCGACCAAATCCCAAGGCGTCGTCCACGTTTTTCCTGCCATTCTCTGCCACAGATCTGCCTCCCATTGAGCAGGTGTTCCGGGAACTCGCGGCGATCCCCGGCCGCGCCCGCTCACCGTATCGCCTTCAGCGCCAGAAGTACCTCGGAGAAATTGCCCTCGGGGTTCGCCAGGATCGCGTCCAGCAATGCCGGGTTCCTGCGCAGCGCGTCCACCCGTTTGTCATGGGTCTGGGTGCTCTTGTAGGTCAGCTCGTGGCAATGCCGACAGCCGAAGTAGAGCCCACGGGGCGGCAGGTAGAGCTTCCCAACACGGCGGCTACAAGCCCGGCCGTTCACCACAAGCGGGCAGACGAACCACCAGCGCAGACCACCGACGCGCGGCCGCGTGGTCGTGAGTTTGACTCGGTAGTCGAAGGGCTCCTTCTCCTGCGCCCCGGACCGGATCAAATTGTAGGACAGTCGCACGAACGGGTAAGCGTGGTCGAGGGTGTTGGTCTCGTAGGTGATGCTGTTCTCTCTGCCGCTGTGGTAAACCCAGCGCCAGCTTCCCACACGACACACGCCAGCCTTGAGGATGCCCTCGCGCATCCAGCGATTGGCGTCGAGATCCTCGCACTCCTCCACCGTCGTCTTCTTCCTGCCGCGCCACCACTGGTACTGGCTGCCGCTCCCAGGTCCGCCCATCGCTCACCGCCCTTTCGCGCTGCCGTTTTTGTCCTAAATCATCTGCCGTTTGTGCCACATCCAGGCGGCAACTCTGGACCCTGCATCTTGCCAGACAAGAGGTTGCGCCAATTGTGAAGACGGCGCCGGAGTTGGAATGCCGGCGACGAAATGTCCCTATTCTGGCACGTGCAGGGTCGGTTTTCCCCGGTTTTGCCTCGTTTTGCTCTCGATCTGCCCGAGTTTCGGCGCTGTTCGGGTCACGAGTTAGGGCCGTCTTGTTCGCACGCCACAACGGCTGCAACTGACGCTCTTGCGGCTGTGGGACCAGTAGCAGGGAGCGCCGCAGCGGCGGCAGTTCCGGGGCGACCGTGGCCGCCAACTCGCCCAGCGGCAGTGCGGCCAGCAACCGCAGCGCCAGAAGCGCGCCACGCCCTTGGCGGTGCGGACCACCACGCGCGCCCCGCACAGCGGACAATCCCGGTGCCAACGGACGCGCTCCCGCTCCTCGGAAGGCAGGTGCCGGTGCGCTCGTGCTCTCGTGGCGGCCTCTGCCAGGCGCTGCTGGAGCAGCGGGTCGCGCCTCTGCCAACGGCACACGGTCGCCACATGCACGCCGGCCACGGCGGCTGCGCGCCGCAGGGTAAGCCCCAGGCCACGGAAGCGTAGCAGCGTTCGGAGGATCGCCTCGCGTTCGTGCAGTTCCATGATGTTCAGTTCCACAGATTCCGTGCTCCGCAGGGCGCGGAACACGATGACTTCTGTTTCCTTCACCCTTCCCAGGCATCGCCGTGCCCATCCGACACTTGCTCGTCCGGGGTGGCCGACTCTTGCTTCTCTTCCTTCTTGCCATTTCCGGTTGCATCATGGTTTCCTTCCCTCTGCCCGACGCCCGACACTTCCGACACTTGCTCTTGCGGTTGCCGGAAAGCTCCGCCACAAGCCTTTCCTTGAAAACCGCTTGCACCATTGTTCCCCTTTCCTGTCTGTCGGTCGCCGGAGCGACTATCGGAGCAAGTGTCGGAAGGGCCGTTCGCGACCGCTACGCCTTCGCCAGAGCAACTGTCGGAAGTGTCAGGCGTCGAACGCGGGAGAACGAACCAGCGGGCGGGATTGCCACCTCCCGCTCGGAAGATGGGTTCCTCCCATCGCCCCAACCCCATCTCAACCAGTTTCCCGAGGGCTTCCTCGGCAAGTTCGCTGGACGGCCACTTGCGGCTGTTGCTGCGCTGCATCTGGCGAACAGTGACCCGGCCACCCTGGGAGGTGATCCACTCCACCAACTTCCGCACGTCCCGCTCTTCCTGGGACTCGCGGAGGACGGCATAGATGCGGACTGCCTCGGCAGCGAACCACCGCGCCAGTTTGATGCCAGCAAGGGCGCTTGCCTCGGTGATGGGTGGGAGGGTCGAGTTCCTCCCTTGTGGCACCCTCGGACCACCTACGGCAATCTCGGTGATGACATGGTGGATGAGCATGAGCCGGGAAGCATACGCCTCGATCTTAGCGAAGGTCGATTTCTGTTCGCCCTCGGCCTCGAAAATTGAACTTGACCCCATTCGTTGTAAAACTTGACCCACGCCTGTTTCGCGCCGTGGGACAGACCGAGGTAGTACGGACACCGCTTCTGGGTATCCGCCAAGGGGAGTCCGAGGAGATCCATCAGCAGACAGCGGTAGCGTCCCACCAGCTCCTCGGGTACTTCGGTCTCGGTCCAAACCCGGCGTCGCGGTGGAGGCATGGCCAGCAAGAACCGCGCGCCCAGGCCAGCCTGCAGAGACTCCCGGTCGAGGGCTGCCGCGAGGATGCCAGGTTGGATGGTGCCGGTCAGCGAAACTGCGGCCCGGCGAACGGAAAGGCGCTTCTGCTCGCGCGTCAGGCGATGCAGGATCAGCGTCCCGGCCTTGTGCAATTCCAACCAATGCGGCCGGTCCGTCCCACCGCCTTTGCCCTTGTATCGCGTGAGGGACTGAAACCAGGCGTCCATTTCGTCCCTGGCCAACAGGACGCCCTGTGGGTTGTCTCGCAGAAGTTCGCCAAGGGCCTCAATGGTGGCGTCGTTGGTCAGGTAGACCCGGGCAGGGTCCGGTTTTTCGGGCTTCTCTCCGCGCTGGTCTTTCTCGACCGCTTGCCACTCTTCCAACTGTTTCCGGTAGTCCTCCATTTGCTGCTTTTCCTGGTCGAACAGTTCCATTTGCAAGTCGCTCAGCGGTTTGGTGGCAGCCTCGTATCCTGGTGTCTTGTGGTCGCCTGACTCTGCAACGGTCATTCCCCAGAGGACAGCGGGCTCGTTCCATCCGCGCTTGAGAACCACAGCACGAGCGTTGCCGATGCAACCGGCGGCCACGGCGAGAGCAGGAACAGCAACCAGGGCAGGGTCGCAACCGATGGCGGCGGCAGCAGCGGAAACGTACTCTGACAAGATTGGCGGCAGCTCTTCCACGGGGAAGGGGCGGTAGGGTAGGATCGGCGCGTACCGACGGCCGACACTTCCGACAGTTGCTCTCGGCTGTCCGTTACTGGTTCCCCTCGTCGGCGTTCCGAAGCCCTTTGCGGCCAGAGCCCGGGTTGCCGCGGGAAAGTCGCCGTTGTGGTGCAGGAGGGCGTACGCGGCGAACTTGCTGTAGGTGCCTTCGGGCTCGAAGAGGTCGGCGTTGCTGGTGAACACCTTCAGCTCCCACCCGTTCTTTTTGCTGAAGCAAACGCCGGTCGTTGCACTCCATCCTTCTGCCTTGCCTGGACGGCGCCAGCGGTGTTCCTTCCCGTCCTTGGTCGCCAGGGTCCAGCCGGTGAGGATCTCAGCCCAGCCAAAGCCGCGCTGATTAAAGTCGTCACCAACTCGCACCCCAACTTCGATGGTATGCCCGCCGTAATGCTTCACCTTGTCTTCGTCCACCGGCTTCCGGTCGAAGGCCCACGCGCAGCGGATCAACAGGGCTCGCTCGGCTGCGCTGATGGTGCCCACCTGGCACAGCGCCGGCCCGCTGTGATGTCCGTATAGCCGGCCCGTCTCATGGCACTCCGCGGGGCAGCCGGGGGCCAGAGCATAGCCGCCCTCGCCGCGGGTTTCGATCAAGTTCGTTCCTTGGGCGGGAGTGCTGGGTCTTCCGCCAACTTCGTGTTGCCGGGGATGGACACCTCACTGCAGCGGTAGCGAACGTGATAGCCAGGCTTCGGAGTCTTGGCGATGGATAGTTTTGCGAGCAGGCCAGGGGCCTCTGACTCGACCATCTCGCACCAGGCCCGGAAGATCTGTTCCGCCCGAGTGTCGAAGTCGAGGCACTCCAGCCCACCCGACACCGCCCCGCCGATCACCCCGATCCCTGGTGGGTTCGGCCGGCCGAACCAATCCTGCACCTCCTTCTCAGTGGGCAGTCGGCCAGGAACGCGCTCGCCGTTCCTGACGTGGTCCTTGAACGGATTCCAGGTTGCCTTGAAGTGGCCCGTGTCGTCGTCGTACTCGCGAGGCAAGAGCCGTGCATCGGGCTGCTTGGTGCCGTCGCGAGCGACGGGGATGATCGACAGGCCGCTTCCGAGGTACGCGAGGGCAACATCGAGGGTGTGGTTGCCGAGGTCTTCCGGCTTGAGGGCCGGTGCTGTATCAATCATCATCTCTTCGCCTCTTACCAAGGTCTGTTCCTGAATGTGCTGGGGTTCTCAATTGCGGCGACTCTCTCGGGCACGCTGCATGGCTTCCCAGGTCTTCCGATCCGGGCAACCGGCCTCACAGAAGGCCACCAACTCCGCGCGGCGCCAGAGGGTGCGGCCACCCAGGCGAACTGGTGCCGGCACCTTCGCGGCGGCATGTAATCGCCACCACGTCGCCTTGCTCACTCCGCACAGAGGCCCAGCGACCGCCGCGGGAACCAGCAGCGCCTCGACAGGTGGGCAGACAAGCGCCGCGGCCTCGTGGGGCGGCATCGGAGAATCTTGGAAGTCAAGAGCAGGGTTAGCCGGCATGTTGCACCTCCTGCGGATTGGCCTGGTTCCGCAGCGTGGCCAGCACGGCACACCAGTCGAAGCGCACCACCTTCGCGGACAGTTTCACCGCCGGGATACGCCCCCGACGCGCCCACGCCTGCACCGTTCGCGGGCGGACGTGCAGACGGTCCGCCAGCTGATCCACGGTCAGCAACTCAGTTTCGTTCACGGCTCAGTCTCCAGGTGAATCTGGGCCGAACGTCGGCCCTTTTTCATTCCCGGCGCATAGGCGCCAGAGGAGGCGCATACTGTGCGCATACCGTCTGTACGGTGCCACTTGCGGCATGAATAACGACATGAGAAGGCGGACGAGATGCGCAGAAAAAAGCCCCGCAGGGCTGGGCTTGCGGGGAAGGACGGGCCGTCAGTTAGTCGTCGCGGTCAGAGTTACGGCGCCCCCTCTGGTGCTTTGCCCGGCCCTCCCGTTGCTCGCCCAGGTCTATCCGCTCCGGGTCAATGGGCGTTGGCTTCGAGGGAAGGGGTGCCGCGATTTCAGGCAGGACGTTCCCTGCCTTGATCCACTCTTTCACCTGCTTGAGGTATCGGGAGACAGTGCCTTGATCGATCTTCCGGCCGAGCAGTTTCATCAGGTTCGGATCTTCGGCGAGGTCTTTCTGCGTCTTCCTTTCCGACAGCGCGATGTTGCTCGCGAACCAGTAACGGTACACCGCGATGGCATCCTTCGACGGTTCCTTGGGGCCGCGCCGCGGGCCAGATGGCGGTGCAACCGGACGCTGCACCTCGACGGTTTCTTGAGAGGAATTGTCTGGTTCTGTCGAGGAGTTTCCCGGTCCGGTTTCACAGAGATGGGGGGCATGCTGTCGGATCAGTGCCAGGTCGCTGTCTCGCTGGGCTTCCAGTTCGGCTGCCCGCTCCGGCATCCCGAACGGACCCAGGTATTCCACCCGCATCTGGTCGATCATCCTCATCCACTGCTGGACGGACTCGCGGGCAGCCTCGCGCGGATACCAAACCGTGCGCCACTTCGCGGCGACAAGGGCTGGCAACCACCAATCCGGATCGAAGCCCTGGCAGTAGCGCGACTGCCGCTCTCGGTTCTCATCCCGAGCCAACTCCGGTAGCGCTGGGTGGCGAGAGGTACGCTCACTGACGAGGGGCCAGGACCAGTTGCAGGGTGTATCGGGTGCGAGGTTTTGCTCCTCGACCGTGACTGCCGCGGCCGGCTCGGGTTCGATGTCGGCCGCAGGCAGAGAGGCAAGGGTCGCTCGGCGGCATGCCCGGCAGACGACCTGCGCCATCGCCCCTCGCACTTCGTGCAGGAATGTCGGGTCAGGGTCGTTGAGCAGGGGATTGAGGATGCGCTCGACGGCGGCCTTGTCATTGGCACAGGCCCGTTGCCATAACTGCAGAGCGATTCGCTCGGCTTCGGAATCACCGACCGCCGCCAGGTGGGGTGCAACCCCGTCAGCGACGAGACGGCTCGCCTGCGCCATGACGCCAAGGACCGGAAGCGATTCGGGCCGCGGCGCTGAGGAGCGAGGGGCACTCTGGCGCCGTTTCCAGAGGGGCGCCGACCAGCGTACCACCTCGGGCGGTGTCCCAGGCTCCCCGGCGATCGGGAGGATCAGGAGGCCCGTCTCCAATTCCCACTGCCCGCAGGCAGGGCAAATCACCTTCGCGTCAACGCGGTCCTCCTCGGGGATGGGCGTTTTGCAGCCGGGGCACTGGGTCGGGTCCGTGCGTTCGGGCGGAAATTGCGACATGGGGCCTCTCCGAATTCCGTTGAACGAGATTGACTCTCGGCGCCGGGACGGCTGTCTGGTATACAGTTGTATCAAATAAGCGCCCGCAATCGCAAGCCGACTCGGCTGTTCGGCGGCACCCAGCCAAATAGAATCCAGATAGTTAATAGGAAAGATGCCATCAGAGCACAAGTTGCCCGCTCGCCCGTGTCCGACGATTCCGCTGCCAACCTCGGCTTCGAGATGGAATTGTAGGCCGCCGACTTGCTCCTTGGGACCATCGAGTCTGCCGAGTACAAGCACGTTGCCCCCAGCCGTGGCGCTCCTCGTAACCTTGCGCGCCTCTGGCGGAACGGAGAGTGTCAAGGAACGGAGCGCCTTCGGCATGCTCCGGACTCTGTTTCGGCCTCATGTTGACCCATCCCGGCGTGTCCTTCGCCCAGTCCAGCGCGACATGACCGAGGTCGGTGGCGATCACCTGAACGCCAGCCGCCTGTTAGCAGATCTCAGCCAGCTGGGCAAACAACGGGCCGAGCGGGCCGGCGTAGTGCTGCCAGCGGCCGACCGAACGCGCGTAGAGCGGTTGGCGCACCTGCGCGACGCTGGCAGTGCGCACCGGACGCACGGTCTCGTGGAAGGCCAGGCAAGCCGGTTCCCAGTCGAGCCCGCACCAGGCCACCAGCCGCCGCGCCACTCCCTCCAGGTCTGCCACCGTCTCCTCATAATCCACGGTCAAGACCGGCACCGGCAACACGCGCTGCCAGTGGGCCATCACGCGGCCGTATTCCCGGAACCGGCTGGCGATGTGCTCCGGGTCGCTGGCCCAGTTGATCTGCCGGAAGTGTGTCACCCA
>WNGB01011916.1_pt1 | contig 11862 bp, 11 predicted proteins | sample 5400681 | NCBI WGS metagenome assembly WNGB01 (sample SAMN13153367, study PRJNA577476) | soil metagenome | isolation source: 115 cm soil or saprolite under grassland replicate 2 | place: USA:California | collected 2016-06-15 | reverse complement strand
CTTCGCTACCAGATCCAGGGCATCCCGGCCGTGAAGGCGTTCCGCGACGGCCAGGTCGTGCGCGAGTTCGTCGGCGCCCTGCCGCCGGCAGCGGTCGCCCAGTTCCTCGACGAGCTGACCGGCCCCTCCGCGGCCGAGCGGCTCGTCGCCGAGCTGAAGGAATCCGGCGAGCTGCCCGGAGTGGTCTCGGCGCTCGAACAGGACGAACACGAACGCGCACTCGAGCTGCTGCTCGACGAGATCAGCGCCGCCGACGGTGAGCGGCGCGAGCGGCTGCTCGCCCTCACCGTCGCCCTCTTCGGCGACCTCGGGCACGAGCATCCGCTGACGATGCGCTACCGGCGGCAGCTCGCCGCCACCCTCTACTGATGGCCGCCGCCCCGAGCACAAGCAGCGTTCGGCCGAAGGAGTTCCACTTCCCGCTCTCGGTCGAGTGGATCCGCGAACGGCGTGTCTCCGCTCACGTGGACGGCAAGCCGGCGATCGAGATCGCGACGCCGCCCGTGTTCCGCGGCACCGATCCGACGACGTGGAGCCCGGAGGACTTCTTCGTCGCTGCAGCAGCCTCCTGTCTCGCCGTCACCTTCGCCGGCCTCGCCGCCCGCGCTTCGCTTCCCTACGCGAAGCTGAGAGTCGACGGAGACGGCGTCGTGAGCATGCGCGCCGACGGGCGCTTCGGCTTCACCCGGCTGCTGCTTCGGCTCGAAGTCGAGACCGAGGCTGCCGACACGGCCGAGGCGCGCCGGCTGGCCGAGGAAGCGGAGGAGACGTGCCTCGTCTCCGTCTCGCTCGACCTCCCCGTCGAGACGGTGATCGAAGTGAGGCAACCCTCGTCCTCCCTCGACGGCTCGAGCGGCTCGCTCGTGCCACCACGAAGCTGAAGGTTCACCCGGCGATGCCGCCTTCCCTCCCACAGCACCAGCTCGAGGCCTCCGCGGAGGGAGCGGAGGCGGCCTTCCGGCGCGCGTTTCCCGCGTACGACGACAGCGTGGTCCTGGACGAGCTGCGCCGCACCGACTACGCGCGGCTTGACACAGGCGGGCACGTCTACCTCGACTACACCGGCGCCGGTCTCTACGCCGACTCCCAGCTGAGCGAGCACCTCGAGCTGCTGCGGCAGAACGTGTTCGGGAACCCGCACTCGCTCAACCCGACCTCCGCGGCGATGACCGAGCTGGTCGAGCAAGCCCGCGCAGCCGTGCTCGAGTTCTTCGGCGCCTCGCCGGATGAGTACGTCGCCATCTTCACCCCGAACGCGACCGGCGCGCTGCGCCTGGTCGGCGAGGCCTACCCGTTCCGCGCCGGCGACCGCTTCCTGCTCACCTTCGACAACCACAACTCGGTCAACGGGATCCGCGAGTTCGCGCGCGCCCGCGGCGCCGAGACGATCTACGTCCCGAGCGAGCCGCCCGACCTGCGCGTTGACGAGGAGTTGCTGCCCCGCTACCTGGCCGAGGTCGGCGGCGAGCACCACAACCTCTTCGCCTACCCGGCGCAGTCGAACTTCTCCGGCGTCCGGCACCCGCTCGAGTGGATCGAGCAGGCGCAGGCGCACGGCTGGGACGTGCTCCTCGACGCTGCCGCCTACGTCGCCACCAACCGGCTCGACCTCTCCAAATGGAAGCCCGACTTCGTGGCGGTCTCCTTCTACAAGATGTTCGGCTGGCCGACCGGGGTCGGCTGCCTGCTCGCCCGCCGCGACACACTCGCCAAACTCGAACGGCCCTGGTTCTCGGGCGGCACGATCGTCGCCGCCTTCGTCCAGCGCGAGTGGTACCACTCCGCCCCCGGCGCCGCCCACTTCGAGGACGGCACCGTCAACTTCCTCAACCTGCCCGCCGTCGAGATCGGCCTCCGTTTCCTCGAGCGGATCGGCATCGACACCATCCACGCGCGCGTCGAGGCGCTGAGCTCGCATCTTCTCGAGGCGCTCGGCGGGCTGCGGCACTCGAACGGAGCGCCGGCCGCGACGATCTACGGGCCGCGCGACGTCGACCGACGCGGAGCCACGATCGCCTTCAACTTCCTCCACCCCGACGGGCGCATCGTCGACGAGCGCTACGTCGACCGGCTCGCCCGCCGGCACACCATCTCGCTCCGCACCGGCTGCTTCTGCAACCCCGGCGCCGGCGAGGTCGCGTTCACCATCTCCCGCGAGACCCTCGTCGGCGGCGAGTTCGGCGACGCCATGAGCCTCGACGACTACATCAGCGCAATCGGTCTCCCCTCCGGTGGCGCCGTCCGTGTCTCGCTCGGCATCGCCTCCAACTTCGCCGACGTCCACCGCTTCGGCGCGTTCGCGCGCGAGTTCGTCGACCTGCCAGCAGTACCCGACGACCTGCCCCCGCGCACCGGCTGCTGAACGTCGCGTCGTTAGCCGTCTGAGGACGCCGCGGGCAGCGGCGGGTCGGGCGCTGCAGCGAGGGCAGCAGCCGCGAGGACCAGGTGAAAGCCGGCGGCACGCATGCCGTCCAGCTGCGTCGTCGTCGCGTAGCGCTGTTGGCGGTCGAGCAGTTCGGCGATCTCGCGTAGCACCGGCGCCTCTCCGCTTTCGCCGTCGACCTGGCAGCCCAGGCGAGCGAGCTGCACCAGGTCGCTCGCCGGCCTGCCCTCGAGCATTCTCGCCAGCGCGCCGACCAGCAGGGTGAGAACCCGCTCCAGCAGCGGCGGCCGCGCCGGGCCCGGCCCCGGCGCCGGCCCGAGGTCGAGCGGGTCGCCTCCGGCGAGGAGGCACTCGAGCTGGCCGCCCGCGACCGACTCGACCTGGGCGGGCGTGAGGCCGACCTGGAGCGCGCAGCGGATCGCGACGATCGCCGCCGCCGCCGGCGTCCCGTAGGGGGCGTCGCTTCCGAGCAGGATCCGGCCCGGGGGTACGAGCGCGAAGAGGGCGAGATGGTCGGCCGGGTTCCACCAGGCGGTGTCGAAGAAGAGGCTCGGATGGTCGTCGAGCCGACGCCAGATCCAGGCGAGGTCGGTGACGCCGACGTGCGCCAGGACGAGCGGCGCCTCCGGATACCGCTCGCCGAGCGTCAGCGCGTCGCAGCCGAGGGAGGGGATCCCGAGCCCGGAGTGGACGATCACGGGCAGTCTCCGCTCCGCGGCGACCGCCAGCACCGCCGCCACACCCGGATGCCGCAGATCGAACCGCTCCGCCCGCGGATGCAGCTTCACTCCCCGGGCACCGGCGGCCAGACAGCGCTCGAGCTCACCGACCGGGTCCGCGCGCGGGTCGACCCGGCAGAACGGGACGAGCCGACCCTCGGACGCTTCCGCGGCGGCGAGCAGGGCGTCGTTCGCCTCCCGGTAACCGGCCCGCTCCATCAGCGAGAACACCGCTGCCCGTCCTCCGACCAGGGCGAGCGCGTCGGTGAGCTCGTCCGGGCGGCAGCGCCACCCGTCCGGATCGTCGCCGCCGAGGTGAGTATGGGCATCGAACAGCCGCACTCCCGGCAGCTCCTCGACGAGGCTGCGAAACCAGGGCAGCAGGAGCTCATCCGCGTACACGCGCGCACGCTAACGACGGTCGAGGCGCCCCGCCATGAAACGGGGAGGGTTGCACGCTAACGCCGCGCTGCTCTCCGGCGGGGTCGCGGACGACATCACGATCACCGGATGCTCCCAGTCAGAAAGGGGTGATTGGTGAGGGGCGACGCTCAGCCCGTGCTTCCACCCTCGCACCCCTCGCAACCTCGCAGCTTGAGCGCAGGAACCTGAGCACCCAAGCGGTTCGCCGCGCGTCCGAGCATGCAGCTAAATCACGCAGGATGGGCGCCCTGCGTGCTCTCGGTGGGCTGGACACAGTGTCGGTGGTGGTTGGGGTCTCGCGGGTGGTGCGTTTGTTGGTGCGTTTAAGCAGCGTGCCTCCTCGACCGTGTGTAGTGCTTCCAAACTGTCGTCTTCTGCGGGAAGTACGACGGATGCCCACCCACTCGGCCGCGATCGTCCCCCCGTTTACGCGAACTGATGGCTTCTTGTGACGGGCCTAAGGTGGGCAAACCCGCACCACAAGCGGGTTTCCGCGTTCGATATGACATTGTGACGGACGTGCGGCGCCCGTCAGATGGACTACGCGCGAAGGTTCTAGGCGTCCTCGACGGGGTCGAACGGATCCTGACCCGCGGGGGGACGAGCTCTAGCCGTATGTGGCGATCACCTTCGTCGAGACGGCGAGCTCGCGGTCGGCCCCGAGGCCGGTGCGCAGACGGCTCGACCTACTGCCTCGGGTGAGACACGGGAAGGCCTGCGACCGGTGCGCCTTCTTCGGATCTGAGGTCAACCTGTCCTGCCGAGCCGCTCTCGAGGCGCGCAATCACTGTGCCCCCGCCCTCAAGCACGACGTTCGCGATACGGACGTCGCCGCTGAGCTCGCGGCCGACAGCCGTGCTCACGACCGCAACCTCCGCGATCAAGCCCGCCTTGACCTTCGCGCTCGAGAGCTCGAAGTTGCCGCAGACCGGGCACCACAGTCGGGCGGGAAACCCGCGCCAGCCGCACGCATTGCACGCACTGACGAGGAGTCCGCTCACGCCGTGGCCTCCAGGACCACAGCGTTCGCACACGCCCCGTAGCGGTAGGCCACCATCCCGTAGCCGGTCACGACTGCGATGCGAGCGTGCTGCACTTGTCGGTCGCCCGCTCGACCACGAAGCTGCTCAGCCACCTCGACGATTCCGTGCAACCCGCCCGCGGCCCCCGCCTGACCCGCTGATAGCAGGCCGCCCGACGTGTTCAACGGGAAACGGCGAGGCATGAGCTTGGTTTCGATGAACGCTCTCACAGACCCGCGCACGAACCCCAAGTCCTCCAGCTGGACGAGCACCAACGCCGGATAATCGTCGTATACGCAGGCGAGATCGATATCCGAAGGCTCGCAGCCTGCCTTGCCCCAGAGCGCCGATGCGATGTCGCAGAGCCCGGTCACAAGCCCGTCACCCTCCTGCTGATCTCTGTTGTGCATCGCCTGAATCGAACGGATACGAGCCGCGGGGCGATCATGTGCAGGCTCGCCGGTGACGACGACTGCATCTCCACCCGCGACTACGGGCACACAGTCGTACCGGCACAGCGGCTCCGCGACGAATGGCGCCGCGAGGTACTCGTCGAGCATCAGGCGGTCGCGGTACGCCGCGCCCGGATTCAGCGTTGCCCACTCGCGCTGGGCAACGACGACGCGGCCGTAGTCCTCACGGCGCAGGTCGTGTCGTCTCATATGTCGTTGCGTGAGCAGCGCGAAGAGCGCGTTCGGCCCGCCGGTCGGGATGCCCGCCAGATGATCACGTGTGGCGCTGTTGTAATCATCGACCAGTCGTGCGAAAGCCGCGGCGTCCAGGACGTCGCCGGCGAGCAGCAGCACGTTGACGGCGTCGCCCGCTTCGACGGCCCGTCGAGCGTGTTGCAGCATGTCCACGCCGGAAGCGCCGCCCGTCCATGAATCCATCAGCCACCGGACCCGCAGACCGAGGCGCCACGCAAGATCGATTGCGTGGTCGGGGCGGAGCGAGAACGACGAGATGCCGAGGCCGTCGATGTCGCCTGGCTTCAGCCGTGCGTCCTCGAGCGCGCGCCGGCCAGCGTCTTCGAGGACGCTCATTGTCGTTACGGTGAGGTCCGGGTGCCGTGTGTACGGGGTTTCGGCGGCACCGACGATGATCGCCTCGGTCACGGAATTTCCGGCAAGAGAATGCTCGTCCTCACGCCGCAGCGCCTAGGGAAGACGAAGACGCTCCCCGAGATAGCCCTCCTCGAGCATCGCGAGATGATCGTCCATCGCGCGCCGTATGCGGGTGTGGTCGCCGCTTGCGATCGCATCCAACGTCCGGCGCTGGTTGCGAAGGGCCTGGCGACGGTCCGCGCGGCCGACGGGCATGTCGGCTGTCGCGTGGATGATCTGGTCGATCGCCGAGCGCAGGAAGCTGCCGAGCAGCGGGCTTCCGCAGAGGTCACCGAGGGCATAGTGGAACATCCGATCGATGCGAAGGAACTCCTCGTCGTCGGTGGCGTCCCCGAGCGCGTTCACGAGCTCCGTGAGTCGCTGCAGAGCTTCCGGGTCTGCGTGCTGGGCGACCAGAACCGCTGCGCTCGTCTCGACCGGCCGACGAGCTTCGAGCGCCGCCCGGATGCTCGCATGGGTCTCGCCCCCAATCGACGCCAGAACGTGGTGGAGGTTCGCCGTCGAAGCGACGATGACGCCGCCCGTGTTGCCCCGTTTCACCGAAACGACGCCTGCGCGCCGAAGCACCTCGACCGCCTCGCGCACGACCGCACGACTCACCTGGAGACGCTCCGCGAGGTCACTCTGGCGCGGGAGGTAGTCGCCCCGTTTGTACAGGCCGCCTCTAATCGCGTCGACGATGACCGCAATCACTTCGTCGGCGGCCTTGCGGACGCGCACCGGATGGAACGCGCCCAGCCTCGGGTCGCCGTCCCGCATGGTCGCGGCCGTGCCGTCGGAACCGGATGCGTCGCGCTCGCCCGTGATCATGTCGAACTTCCAATCACGTTCGTCATCTCGAGGATCCGCGGCGGGGTGAGCGGGAAGCTGTCGATCGTCACGCCGAACGACGCAAGGGCGTCCTCAACCGCGTTCGCCACTGCTGCGGGCGCGATGATCGCTCCGCCCTCGCCCACTCCACGAAAGTCCACCTCAGCGTCGGTTTCGAGCTCGAGGTGGTGAATCTCGATGTCGGGGATTTCCATGGCGCTCGGCAGCAGGTACGTCATGAACGTCCCCGAGAGGAATTGGCCGTCCTCGTCGTAGGCGGCATGCTCGTAGAGCATTCCACCGATTCCCTGCGCAATCCCCCCCCTGATCTGTCCCTCGACGATCGCGGGGTTGATCATCTTGCCGCAGTCTTCGACGACGAGATAACGCGGGATCTTCACGAAGCCGCTGGTCAAGTCGACCTCGACGACGCAGACGTGTGTGGTCGCCGCCCAGCCGCCCCCCACCTCGTCCGGCCGGTAGCTCTGCCTCACGTCGAGGACGAGATCCGCGTGTGCGGGCAGCCTGTCGGGAGCCATGAACGCCGTGGTGGCAAGCTCCTCGAGCGTCACCGAACGTGCCGGCGTGTCTTTCGCACGCACGATCCCATCCGCGATCTCGAGATCGTCGGCATTCGCCTCGAGCATGTGCGCCGCGACCTCGAGCACCTTGCGCTTCAGCTCGCGCGTCGTGAACAGCACCGACCCGCTTGCCATGTGCGCGGCACGGCTCGCGCCAGTCCCGAAGAAGTAGTACGGAGTGAGCTGCGTGTCGCCCGTCAGCACCGTCACGTGGTCGAAGGGAACACCCATCTCGTCAGCTGCGATCTGCGCGAGGGTTGTCTCATGCCCCTGTCCGTGCGGCATCTGTGAGGTGATCACGGTCACGCGCCCGTCGGGCTCGAGCCGCACGCGCGACGGGTCCTTCTCCATCGGAAAGCCGATCGACTCCCACCAATCGGCGAAGCCTGGCGTCGGCTGGATCGAGTTCGAGAAACCGACCCCGATGTACCTGCCCTGCATGCGAGCCTGGCGCTGCTCCTCCCGGAATTCACCGTAGTCGAAGTGCTCCAAAACCGCCTCTAACGTCTCGAGCGCCGGCGCCCGGTCGACGGTTGCGCCCGACGGCATCCTCCACGGCTGCTCGTCGCTCCGTAGCAGGTTGCGCCGCCGGATCTCGACGGGGTCCATTCCGAGCTCACGCGCGACGATGTCCATCATGCGCTCGCGGACCAGCGTCTCGGACGCGCCGGGCCCCCGATACGAGATGTACGGGTTCTTGTTCGTGGCGACGATCGTCGTGTGGAACGCGTAGATGGGCACGCGAAGCGCAGACAGCAGAGTGGCGCGCACAAGGGCAGCGAATACCGGAGAGGGAGGCATCGCCGGGTAGGCGCCATGGTTCATTGTCATCCGTACTCTGATCGCCTGGATCACACCCTCCTCGGTGACTGCGAAATCGGCATCGACCGTCTCCTCGCGCGCCGATCCACCGGCAGTCAGGTTCTCCTGGCGGTCCTCGATCCACTTGACGGGGAGACCGAGACTCTTCGAGGCCGCTGCGATTGCGACGTCCTCCCGGTAGATCGACCACTTGGAGCCGAATGCACCGCCCACGTCTTTACAGAGCACGCGCGTCCGGTTCTGCGGAATTCCGAGTAGCTGTGAGAGGTACATGCGCCACAGGTGCGGCGACTGCGTCGAGGCGTAGTACGTCAGTTCGTCCGGCCCCGGATCGTAGTGAGCAACGCCGCCGCGGCACTCCATCGGAACGAGCCCGTGGCGGTGCTGCGTGAACGTGGCCGACACGACGCGATCTGCGGCCGCAAACGCACCTTCGATGTCACCGAAGACGAACTGGTCCTCGCGGTCGCGATGGATGACGTTGTCTCCGAGCTCCTCGAAGAGAACCGCTGCATCGGGCATGAGTCCCTCTGCCGCCGTCATCACCACCGGCAGTTCCTCGTACTCCACCAGGACGAGCTCAGCAGCGTCCTCGGCGAGCGCGCGACTCTCAGCCACCACGAGGACGATTGGGTCGCCGACGAACCGCACTTTGTCTCGCGCCAGGGCCTCGTGCACCGGAGGCCGGTGCCCCTCGATCTGAAAGTCGAAGTTCAGCGGCTTCGCAAACGACTCGAGGTCGGCCGCTGTGAATACTCCAACGACGCCGGGGAGCGCACGCGCTTCCGTGACGTCAATGGAGACGATCCTCGCATGAGCGACGAGGCTGCGCGCGAACGCGGCATGCAACATGCCGGGCAGCGCAATGTCATCGACGTAACGTCCCCGCCCGACGAGGATCCGCCGGTCCTCGACACGCTGAACCCGGCCGCCGACGAGCTTGCCGACCATCGCGGTCGTCACGAGACACCTCCTCTGAGTTTCTCCGCGGCCAACTCGACACCGTCGATGATGCTCTGGTAGCCGGTGCACCGGCAGAGGTTCGATGCGACCGAGGCGCGAATTTGTTCCCGCGTCGGTTGCGGATTGTCCCGGAGAAAGGCGTACGACGACATCACGAAACCTGGCGTGCAGAAGCCGCACTGGAAGCTGTGACACTCGCTGAATGCCTGCTGGAGCGGATGCAGATTGCCGTTTTCGGCGAGACCCTCGATCGTCAGCACGTCGGCTCCCTCTGCCTGAACCGCCAGCATCAGGCACGAGCGCACGGCGTTCCCATCAACGACGACCGTGCACGCACCGCAGACGCCCTGCTCGCACCCGACGTGGGTTCCGGTGAGCCTGAGGTCGTGCCGGAGGAAGTCGGCCAGGGTTCGCCTCGGCTCGACGAATCCATCGCGCTGCCTGCCGTTGACAACGAGCCGGATCGGCAATGTCTCGTTCATTCTTCTCCCTTCGCGCGTGCGTACGCGCTTGCCAGGGCGCGCTTCGTCAGCTCTCGCGCGACGTGGCGCCGGTAGTCGGCCGACGCCAGGACGTCGCTCGGGGGATCGAGCTCCCCTGACGCGTGCGCGGCCGCCGCGGAAAAAGCCTCGGCGCTTGGCGCCTCGCCCCGGAGCACCTGCTCGGCTTCCGGGGCTCGTAGCGCGGTGCCACCGGCGCCGGCATACGAGAGGCGGGCATCCGAGATCGAGCCATTCTCGACGCGGAGACCCACGCCAACGGCGACGAGCGCGAAGTCGTGATGCCGCCGCGAGATCTCGTCGAATGCCCAACCCCAGCCCGCATCGTCGGCAGGGATGCGAATTTCGACAACGAGCTCGTCGGGCTCCTTCGCGGTCGTGTACGGAGCGACGAGAAACTCTGCGATGCGCGCCACACGCTCGCCGCGCGATGAGGAAACCACGACGACCTCCGCGTCGCACGCCAGTGCGACTGTTGCGAACTCCGCAGCGGGATCGTTATGAACGAGGCTGCCTCCCAGCGTGCCCCGGTTTCGCGTCTCCGGGTGGCCGACGCGCGGGAGCGCTTCGGCAAGGGCCGGAATCCGCTCGCGCACAACCGGAGACTCCAGCGCCGCTCGTTGCCGGACCATCGCACCGACGACCGTAGAGCTGTCCCGCTCCTCGACCCGATCCAGCCCGGAAATTCGGTTGATGTCGATCACGTGGGCGGGCCGTGCGAGCCGGAGGTTGAGGGCGGGAACGAGGCTCTGGCCGCCGGCGAGGACGGAGGCGTCGGACCCGTGCTCGGCGAGCAGCGCGAGCGTTTCCTCGAGGGTCTCGGGACGATGGTAGGAGAAGGGCGGAGGCTTCATCCAGCGAGCTCGTCGGGGAGTGTCACGCAGAACAGCTTCAGATACGTCTCCTCGATCTCCCACACATCTTCGACTCCCGCGGGGAACCAGCAGAAGTCGCCTGCTTTCAGCACGTACGGTTCGCCACCCGATGGCGTGCAGCGGATGTGACCCTCGAGGAAGTAGAGCGTCTCGCCCGCGTGAACACCTGTGAGGGTGCAGGGGCCCAACCGCTCGATTCCGATTCGTGTGCGCCCATCCTCCGACACGTGCAAGAAGCGGCCGCTGAACTCAGGGTCTCCATGGATCGTGACACCGTTCTCGCCGCGCGGGATCGGCCACGGCTCGAGCTCGAGGTCATTGACGTTGAAGGCAAGGTGGGTCAGCAGCTCGTTGGGGCTCATGTTCCTCCTCTAAAGGAGGGGCGTCGCCGCGGCCGAGGCCACAGCGACGCCCGTCCCGTCTTTACTTTGCGTACTTGGAGAGATTGCGCTTCGTGTAGGGCACATACGTGCCGATGTTGTTGAAGTCGTACCGCTTCGCGTTGATCCAGAGCACCTTCGGCAGCTTTGCGATCGGCCGCCCCTTGACGTAGTGAAGCGCGAATACCTGTATCGCAGACGCCCCCGCCTCGACCGAGCCGGTGTCGTATACGGCACTCAGCCGGCCGGCCTTGATCGCGTCCGCGCCGAGCTGGCTTCCACAGCAGCCTGCGACCAGGATCACGCCCTTCTTCGTTTTCGACTGCACGGACGTGCCCGCAGAGGTGAGCGCTGCGGCGACGCCGGCGGCCGTCGTGTCGTTCATTACCCACCAGGCATCTACCGACGGGTACTTCGTCAACATGTCGACGGCGATCGGCTGTGCCGTCGCAGTCGAGTCCTTGACGTTGTCCTGCCGCTGCAGCACCTTCAGTCCCGCCTTCTTAGCCGCGGAGATGAAGCACTTCGCGACGAAATCGAGCACCGGCACCGGAGCGCCACCCATCACCAGCACCTTCGCCCCGGGCTTCTGGCGTGCGATGAACGCAGCAGCGTCCTCTCCGGGCTTACACGTCCAGAAGATGTTCTGCTTGATCACCGTCGTCACCGAGGGCGCCGCCGAGTTGAATCCGACGACAGGAATACCCGCCTGCTTCGCCCGCTTGAACGCCGGCTCGGCGGCTTTCGGATCGAGTGAGAACGTCGTGATGCCTTGGACCTTCTTCGTGATGAAGGTATCGATAGCTGCGATCTGCTTGTCAGACGAGAGCTGCGCATCGAGTGCCGTCACCTTCCACCCGAGGACTTTCGCCACCTTCTGCTGCCCGAGCAGCAACGCCTGCTGATCCGGCTGGCCGGCGAGGATGGGATGGGCAGAGCCGATCAGGATGGGGCCTTTTGCAGCAAGCGGCGCGCTTGCCAGAGTGGCAATCGCTCCGGCAGCAACAGCTGCGAGAACAACGAGCCGAATTGTCGTGGGCCTCTTGAACCAACCCGGGTTGAGACTCATGTTTTGCGTCTCCGATCTCGATTAGAGGGATGCTGCGGACAACGGGATTTCGTGGGTCTGTTCACCCTCCTTTCGGCCGCTCGTGACGGGCGATGGCTACCTCGAGGCTCGCCACTCGCAGGCGAGCCGCTTCGAGCTCTGCGCGGAGCCGGGCGTCCTCCGCGCGGTCCGGTCCACGCACCGGTCGGGCG
>WNGB01011915.1_pt1 | contig 11862 bp, 8 predicted proteins | sample 5400681 | NCBI WGS metagenome assembly WNGB01 (sample SAMN13153367, study PRJNA577476) | soil metagenome | isolation source: 115 cm soil or saprolite under grassland replicate 2 | place: USA:California | collected 2016-06-15 | reverse complement strand
AACTCGGCCTTTTGGTCAAACGCACTCGATGGGATCGACACCGAGGTGGGGACCTCATATGCGCAGGCTCGCTCGCAGATCTCGGGCTCGTCGCTTTGGGGCAACGGCCGCTACGGCGTCTACCTGTACCAGTACACGAACACGGGCAAGGGCGCGGACGGCCACGTCGCCGGCAAGCCAGCAAACGCGATCTACGACAACGGCAGCTTCGGCTTCTCGGCGGCGGAGAAGTGGACACAGCTGTTTGTCACCGGGAGCTCGACCAGTGTCGACTGGTCGGAGGTGTACTGGGGTCCGACGACTGCGGCTCCGTGCGCGCTCGGTTCTCAGACCGGCGAGGTCAGCTTCGGCGCTCCCGATCCCGATCCGTCCGCGTTCTTTCCGACGCCGCGCGGGCCGGTGACGCATTCCACCTCCGGCACCTTCGGCAACTTCTGCGGCAACGACGACGTGAAGACGAGCCCGCCCGCGAGCGAGCAGCCCGACCTCTACTTCGACGCGCCGCCACCGACCGCCGGCGGGATCAGCGCCGACACCACCCGCGGCTGCACCGATTGTCAGCGCGAGAACGAGGAGCTGGGGTTGTCCCATGACGCGGAGGGCGGCAACGCGATCGAGTACACCGACGAGCCGGTGAACACGGCGACGGGGTCGCTGACCGAGCTCGCGACCGACCTGCGGCTTCCGGGCCCTGGCGCCGCGTTCGAGTGGATGCGCAGCTACAACTCGCAGGACACGGCGACGGGCGCGCTCGGGCTGGGTTGGTCGCACGCCTTCGACGCTGCCATCACGGTCGCCAATACGACGACCGGCGAGCTCGATTACCACGCCGGCTCGGGGCAGCACACCCATTTCACGAAGATCAGCGGCGGCACGACGGGCGCGGCAAGCTACGGCGCGAAGGGATTCGACGGCGCGATGCAGCGGCTGTCGGATAACAGCTACAAGCTGACGACGCGCGACCAGCGCGTGTTCAGCTTCGACAGCAACGGCAAGCTGACCCAGATCAAGCCGCGCTTCCGGCCCGCGACCACACTCAGCTACACCAGCGGCAAGCTCGCCTCGATCACCGACTCCGCCGGGCGCACGATCACGCTCACCTATTCGAGCTCCGACCCTTCATTGATCGAGAGGGTGACGCTGCCTGATAGCCGCTACGTGCAGTACGGGTACACGAGCGGGCGGCTAACCAGCGTGCAGGACGCGCGCGCGAAGACCTGGACGCTCGCCTACGACGGCAACGGGCGCCTGACCAGCATCCAGGATCCGCTCAGCCACTACGAGCTGCAGAACGTGCAGTACGACAGCCAAGGCCGAGTGACGAGCGAGCAAAACGGCACCGGCGATACCACCGGCTACGTCTACACAAGCTCGGGCGGCTACGACACGACCACCGTCACGATCCCCGGCCGCGGCAGCTGGGCCTACACGCACCGAAACAACATGCTGCTCAGCGTCAGCGACCCGCTCGCGCGCACAACGTCATACAGCTACGACGCGATGGGCCGCCGCGCAACGGTCACCGACGGCCGCGGCAACACCACCCGCTCCGAATACGACGCCTACGGCAACCTGATCAAGGAGATCTCGCCGCAACCGCTCGCCTACACGGTCGCCCGGACGTTCAACGCGACCAACGACCTCCTCACCGAGACGGACGGCCGCGGCAACACGACCACGCACGCGTACGCGACCTCGAGCGACGCGGCCGCCGACTACCAGGTCGGGCAGCTGAAGACCGTTACCGACCGCGAGGGCGGCGTCACGACGCTCAAGTACTGGACGACGACGTCGTCGCCCACGCCACCAAGCACAAACGTCGGCCTGCTCAAAAGCACGACCAACCAGCGCAGCAAGACAACCAACTTCGAGTACGACAGCGCCGGCAACCAAACCAAGATCACCAGCCCGCTGGGGCTGAAGACCACCTTTACCTACGACTCCTCCGGCCGCAGGACCGGCCGCCGCGACCCGCGCGGCAACATCCCAAACCCGCCAAGCGGCTACCTCACACAGTGGGCCTACAACGCCGTCGACAGCGTGACCACGCTCACCGACGCGCGCGGCAACATCACCAGCTACGACTACTACGACAACGAGCTGCTCTGGAAACAGACCCGCACCGACACCGGCGGCACCTCCCGAATCACCAGCTTCGAGTACGACAACGCAAACCGGCTCTGGAAATCAACCGACCCCCGCAACGGCGTCGAGACCCGCCTCTACTGGCCGGACGGGCAGCTGAAGTCGGTCGAGTCGGGCGAAGGCCGCAAGACCAGCTACAGCTACGACAACGCCGGCCAACTGACCAGCGTGGTCGAGCCAAACGGCAACGCTCCAGGCGCGACCGCCTCCGACTGGACCTGGACCTACGGCTACGACAACGCCGGCAACCGAACCAGCGAAGCCCACCCCGACGCCGGCACGACCACGATCGCCTACGACGCAATCAACCGCCCCTACCAGTGGACCGACCCGCTCAGCCACGTCACCAGCGTCCAATACGACGCCAACGACAACATCACCCAACGCACCGACGCCCTCTCCCACTCGCGCAGCTACACCTACGACAAGCTCGACAAGCTCAAAACCGAGACCGACGAACGCTCCAAGACCTGGACACGCACCTACTACGCAAGCGGCGAGCTCGAAAGCGAGACCACCCCGCTCGGCAACAAGACCACCTACGCGATCGACGACGACGGCCGCACCAGCTCAATGGTCGAACCACGCGGCAACGTCAGCGGCGGCACCCCCTCCAACTACACCTGGAGCTACCAGTACGACCAAAACGGCAACCGCACCCAGGTCGCCGACCCGCTCGGAAACACGACCGGCTACGAGTACAACGCGCTCGACGACCTGACGAAAATCACCGACCAGCGCAGCAGCGAAACCAGCTTCACCTACGACGTCCTCAACCGGCTGCAGAAGGTGACCCCACCCGCCGCCGGCGGAACCGGCACGCTCGACTCCGAATACACCTACGACGCCGCCGGCCACCTCGCCAGCCGCACCGACCCCAAAGGCCACACCACCAGCTGGACCTACGACCTCGACGGCCTGATGACCCAGCGCGTCACCCCCGTCGGCACCTGGAACTGGACCTACGACGCCAACCGCAACACCAAAACACTCGAAACCCCCGCCGGCAGCTCAACCCAAACCGCCGGCGACAGCACCATCACCTATGGCTACGACCGCGTGAGCCGTCTCACCTCGGTCGACCACTCCGACACCACGCCCGACGTCACCCGCACCTACGACAACGCCGGCCGCCCCGCAACCATGACCGATGGCGCCGGCGGCAGCATCACCTACACTCACGACAACGCCGACCGCCTCACCGCGATCGCCCGCAGCGGCGCCAGCGCCGGCCTCAACGGCACCCTCTCCTACGGCTACGACGACGCCGGCAACATCACCAGCCGCACCTACCCCGACGCAACCAGCGTCTCCCAAACCTTCGACGACGACGGCCGCTTAACCAGCATCGCCTCCAGCGGACAAACCACCAGCCTTGGATACGACGAGGCCGGCAACCTCACCACCGTCACCCTCCCCTCCGGCAACGGCCACGTCGCAACCCGCAGCTACGACCGCGCCGGCCGCCTCACCACAGTCGAAAACGCCAAGAGCGGCACCACCCTCTCCAAATTCGGCTGGACACTCGACGCCGCCGGCAACCCCACCAAAGCCACCAACACCCGCGGCACAACCGACACCTACGACGCATACGAATACGACACCCGCAACCGCCTCACCACCTCCTGCTACGGGATCACCTCAACCGCCACCAACTGCACCGGCGCCAACAACTCCATCACCTACGCCTACGACAAAGTCTCCAACCGCACACAAGAAATCCGCACCGGAAACGTCGGCAACACCGGAACCATCGACTCCACCTACAACACCGCCGACCAACTCACCAGCACCACCAAGAGCGGCAACACCACCAACTACAGCTACGACGCCAACGGCAACCAAACCGCCGCCGGCACACGCACCTACAGCTACGACCTCGCCAACCGCCTCATCTCCACCACCGACAGTGGCACAACGACCAGCTATAGCTACGACGGCGACGACCGCCGCATCAGCACCACCGTCGGCGGCGGCGGAGCCGACCTCCGCTACATCTGGGATCCACTCGCCGAAACCGGCCTCGCCGAACTCGTACTCGAGCGCACCTCAGGCGGCAACCTCGTCCGCCGCTACCTCAACGGCCCCTTCGGCGCCATCTCACTCACCAACGCAAGCGCCACCTTCTACTACCACCAAGACCCGCTCAACACCGTCACCGACCTCACCGACGCAAACGGCAACCCACAATGGAAATACGAATACGAAGCCTACGGCGCCCAACGCTCAGCAACCAACGTCTCAGGCACCGCCCCCGAAAACCGGCTCCGCTTCAACAGCCAATACCTCGACACCGAGACAACCGCGTATCATCTGCGCGCGCGTCAATACGACACCGGCACTGGACGCTTCGCCGCACTTGATCCGCTCGGCGTGCCCCTCGCAGGCGCCACCGAGGGCGGCTACACCTACTCTCGCGCAGCGCCCACCGTACTGACGGATCCCTCCGGACTCGACCCCTCTTTCGGTGGCGCAACGATCGACTGCGATCGGAACGGGACTCTGTGCAAGCTTCTTTACGGGGCGGGCTATCAAGACCGTCGGTGCGCAGGCGACTGCATGCGGCGAACTCTGTCCATGCTCGCGGACCGCGGGATCATGCTTGAGCACCTCGTTGCTGTCGCGAACGGAAAGGCGAAGATCGTAAGCGCGTCTGACGGTCCGCGAGGCCCAGGCTTGTACCTGCTCGCAGGCCGCAGGGCGGAACTCATCGTTCCGCCGAAAGAGTTGACTTGTGGGCTTGCCTGCTCGTTCGGACTCGCGGCGAGCAAGGTGCTCGGCTGCCATTCCCAAGCAAGTTGTGCGACGCAGGCGGCGTTGCTCTTTGTTCCAGGTGGCGGCGCCTGTCGGGCATCGATGCGTGGCGCTCGATTTGTCGCCGATCGATCTGGACAAATCCGGATCTTCGTACGCGGACGAGGTAGCGCTTTCGAGGTAAGCGTGCATGCAGCTAAGCGGATAACGCAGCGCGGTCTCACCCTCGACAAGGTTGAGGGACTCATTCAGCACGCCACGCCGTTTCGATACTTCCATGGAGGACGGTGGAAGACGGGTTACTTCGACCCGCAGACTCGCGTGTTTGTCGGCACGGTTGACGGTATTGTGACGACCGTCATCGACAACGCGAAACCGAACTACATCAAGAACCTGAGGTCGGCACGGCCTTGAGAATCGCATACGACGAACAAGTCGATGCCGCGTACGTTTACCTCGTCGAGGACGGTGGGCCTGTCGCGAAGACGGTTCCGCTTGATCCGCGAGAGATCAACGGCGAAATCAACCTCGACTTTGATGTTGACGGGCGACTCATTGGGATTGAAGTACAGGATGCGACCCGATTTCTCCCACCACGTTTGCTGCGCGAGATCGGCAACAGCTGAGTGAGCACCAATCTCGACGGATCAGCCACGGGTGACAAGAAGGAGCTCTCGCCGCCGTAGCGACAAGATTTCTCCGGGCGCGAACGCGCCACGGACTAACAACGCTTTGCTCGCCTCAACTGCCTTGGCTAGGGCTTGAAGATCTTCTCCAGCATCGCCGCCAAAGGCTGGATGTCGCGCGCGTTGCGCCGCGAGCGGCCCAAGCCAGTGAACTTGCACGGATGTGGCACGCGCGTCTCCCTGTGCTACGTGTCGGCCGCGGGGCATGCGCCCGGGCTGAGACCTTCGGCGGGACCGAGGTAGTGATAGGTGGTCGTTCCGAGCGTGGATTGAATGCAGTAGCGGCTCCGCAGGGCCCATGCGATCGTGATCTCGCTTACGCCAGCGTCGAACCGGCGCAGCTTCTCGAGCGTCATTCCGGTGTAGACGCGATTGTCGGCGGCGTAGGCCTCGATCGCTGGGATCGCAACGCGTAGTCGCTGTTGGGTGAGCGCGGCCTCGTCAGTGGGCATCGGGGGCGTGGGTGTGGGAGTCGTCCATTGCACGATCTTGCCGCGTGTACCCGCAGCGACCGGTGCGGATGTGGGCGCCGGGGCCGTGTGGGGTGTCAAAACTCTGTTCACACCGCGTGATCATCCCGATTTGCAGGCGGAACCGAGTGCTGGCGCCCCACACGGATGACGCCAAAAAACTGAGAGGTTGACCGTCCCGACATCGTGACCATCTACGGCGGGACGGACAAACTCCCCGGATGAGAACCTTGTGGGCTGTCAGGACTCGGTTCGCGACGAGAGAAATCGAGGACTTACAGGCGGAACGCGAGTGTTGGCACCCCACGGCTCGAGCCGGTCGCTGCGCGCCAGTAATAAGGAGAGCCGACCGTCTCCGAGCGCGGCGGGTTGGCAATTCCCGTCGGAGGCGAGCCGCAGGGTTCGGCACACTCGATTTCCCTGCAACCCCCTGGGATCGGTGCGGCTGATCCGAATTTACGCACCCTACGGGGGCGGCCGAACCGCCCATCTGTCCTTCAGCTCGGCGGCGTAGCAGTCAGGGCATCGGTGTGAGCGCGCGCGCCGCGCCGAGTACCGCGCTCTCGCTGCCAGCGTCGATGCCGATCTGGATTCCGTCTCTCTGCAGGAAGCCAGTCCGCCCACCGGCGGCGATGAAGACCGAACTCTCTGGCGGCACATAGCTGCCGGCGCCGCGCCGAAACGGCGACGCCTGCGTCGACTCGGTGACGGTCACGTACCGCTTGTCGAACAGCGGGATCGAGTCTTCTGGATAGGTGCTCGGGTCGTCGCCGACCGTCCCATAGAAGAAGACGACGCTGCTCTGTTCGTCGCTCCACTCAATCGGGCCCTTAGTCGTGAATACGCCGTCCGGGCGCACCTCGACCGACGAGGTCAGGCCGAGCGCGCGGAAGCAGTCACCGCCGCCGGCGCGCTGCTCGCTGCACTTGATCGCCGCCGCGGCCTGCGGGCCAGTCAGGCGCACGCGCTGCTGGTGGCCGACGCTCGTCGTCTCGCGATAGACCCGCGCCAGCGGCAAGCCGTCATAGTCGCGACCAAGCCAACGCGGCGTCCCGCCGAGGACCGCCGGCGCTTGCTCGAGCGAGATGCGCTCGCGGCCCTGCTTGAAGGCGGTGCCCTCGCGTGACGGTCGCGAGGCGGTGAAGTCGCCGTCGGTCCGCGCCAACAACTGGAGCTCGAGCACGCGCTGCTGCGTGCCGGGGCCCGGCTGGCCGTCGCGCGTCTCGCGCAGCGCGACCGGCTTGAACGTCCGCTTGGAGACCGCGACCTGCTGCGCCCACTCGTGGTCCTTGCCGTCGGCGACGTCCGGCAGCAGCTCGCTGTGGATCGTGATCCAGACGACCGGCTCTCCGTCGATCGTGCCCTCGCCGGTGACGCGGGCCGTGCCCGACTCGAGCGCCTGCCTGTACGCGCGTCCGAGTGCGGCCAACTCGGCCGCCGCCTTCTTCGGCTGATAGACCTCCTCGCCTTGGACGACGCCGCCGAGGCGCTCGATCATGTGCGTGCGGCCAGTTTCGCTGTCGTACCAGACCTCGTTGTCGCCGTAGACCGGTTTGCGCTCACCGCTTGAGAGGTCGACTAGCATCCCACCCCACTCGCCGCGCAAGACCACATGCAACACCGGGCCGTCGCCGACGGCGGCCAGGGCGCGGTCGAGCACGCTGGCGTGCTGGTTATCGAACGGCCAGGCCAGCGCCAGCCCGGCGGCCGCAACGATCGCGGCGACGAGCACGCCGAGCCGCACGCGCGTCGAGAACAGAATGCGCCGACGCGTCGCCGGTTGAGCGTCAGTGGCGACGTGTTCCCAGTCGCCGACGCGGTCGTCGTAGCTCGGCGTCAGCTCATCGAGCAGCGCGGCGATGCGAGTGTCGGTCATCGTTCCACCTCCAGCAGTTGGCGACGTAGCGCGGCATGGGCGGCGTGCAGCGTCGCCGCCACCGTCCCCGGCTTGACGCCAAGGGCGGTTGCGATCGCGTCGTAGTCGAGGTCGGCGTAGTAGCGGAGGAAGAGGGCGAGGCGCTGCCGCTCCGGCAGCTTCGTGACGATCGCCTCAACCGCGCCGCTCTCGCGGTGGCCGTTTGCCGTCACCGACGCCGATGCACTATCGAGCAGTGGTAGCGGCGCCAGCGGCGCCCGTCGCTCGACCGACCGTCGCCGGCGCGCCTCGTTGACGACGATCCGCCACAGCCACGCCTCGAGCGAGCCGCGCTCGTCGAAGCCGCGCCGATGGCGCAGCGCACGGACGAAAGCATCGTGAACCGCCTCCTCGGCGAGCCGCTCGTCGCGCAAGATCGCGACGGCAACGCGCAGGAACCTACCGTAGCGGCGCCGATACACGGCCTCGATCTCAGCGCACGGATCGCGTTGGCCCACCTCCATCACCTACCCGACCCGGAAGGGTGCGGGTTTCCTTTAGCCGCCGTCGAGCGGCGGCCGCGCCGGCCGTGCCGGTAGACGGTCCGGCGCGACATCGACGCCAACAGGTGCTACGCCCAGCGCGAGTCGAGCCGACGCGCGGTGATGAAGTCAGTCAGCGCGGCAGCTCGAGCTCGCGCGCGGCGATCCCGAAGAGATCGCCCCAAGAGAGCGAGACGAAGCGACGATCGGGTGCGCTGTTGCACATCGTCGCCAGGTCGGCTTGCCCGCGGCCCGCCACGATCGAGACCGGGCTCGCCTTGATCATGCTCGACGTGAGGTGGTGAGCTCCCCTTTTTCATTAGTGCAGCAACCGATTACTTACGCGCCACGAAGGCTCGAGCGTGTGGCTGCCAAAGCTTGCATCCGCCTCTAAAGGCGCGAATTCCCTCGTCGCGAACCGAGTTTTTACACCCGTGGGGTGCACAAACTCGGTTCGGCTCCGGGGGGTGAGTCTCGGCGGCGCGCACGGTTGAGGTCGGGGTAGCGTCGGCGGTCCCGCCCTCTGGAGGTTGTTCTTGACCGTGTCGTTCGTGTACGTCCTCGTCCGCCGCCTGTTCGAGCTGGTCGTGCTGCTCGGGCGCGGCGAGCGCTCGAAGGAGCTCGAGATCCTCGTGTTGCGTCACGAGCTGTCGATCCTGCGGCGGCAGGTGGGGAGGCCGCAGTTCGCGCCGCGCGACCGGCTACTGCTGGCCGCGCTGAGCCGGGTGCTGCCGCGTCGCTCGTGGCAGGCGTTCTTGGTGAGGCCGGAGACGCTGCTGCGCTGGCATCGGCGGCTCGTCGCCCGCCACTGGACGTACCCGCACCGGCGTCCCGGCCGACCGCCGATCGACGGCACGGTGCGCGAGCTGGTCCTGCGGCTGGCGCGCGAGAACACCAGCTGGGGTTACGTCCGGATCGTCGGCGAGCTGCGCAAGCTCGGGATCGAGGTCTCCGCCACGCTGGTGCGCAACGTGTTGAGGGCAGCCGGTGTTCCGCCGGCACCTCAGCGCGACCAGCTGGACTGGCGCTCGTTCCTGCGCCAGCACGCCGCGACGACGCTCGCCTGCGACTTCCTCACCGTTGACACCGTCTTGCTGCGGCGCCTTTACGTGCTCGTCTTCATCTGCATCGGCAGCCGCCGGATCGAGTACGTGGCCTCCACGAGCAACCCCGACGGCGCCTGGATGATGCAGCAGGCGCGGAACCTGCTGATCGACCTCGACGATCGCGGCCAGCGGCCGCGGTTCCTGATCCACGACCGTGACGCGAAGTTCAGCCGCGCCTTCGACGCCATCTTCCAGGGCGAGGGGATGAGAGTCATCCGGACTCCGCGCAAGGCGCCGAACGCGAACGCGCACATCGAGCGCTGGATCGGCGGCGTCCGGCGAGAGTGCCTCGACCGGCTGCTCATCTTCAGCCGCCGACAACTCGAGCGCGTACTCCGCGTCTATATCCGCCACTACAACGAGCAGCGGCCACACCGGGCACTCGACCTACAAGCGCCCGACCCGCGCACGATGCCCTCGCCGCGAGGCGATCCCGTGTCCGCGGCCGTGCGCCGCCGCGACCTCCTCGGCGGACTCATCCACGAATACGAAGCAGCCGCCGCATGAGACCGAGTTGATGCACCCCACGGGCTATGCAAAAGCGCGCATAACGGGGGCTTTTGTTTCGGATCGACTTGCAGGTCTCGTGCTCTTCAACTCGGGGGGAGGGCGGACAAGGCCCGACCCCTCCCCTTTGCGTCCGATGCTTAGAAGGAGCAGTTGCCCGAGTCGGGCGCGTCCTCTCGCCTGACCGCACCCGCTGGGATGAGCTGCACCACGATCGTCTGCGCCGTTGCGTCGGTCTCGTTCCGGATGAGGTGGACGGCCCCGCCGCCTATGTCGACGAACGAGTTCGACCCGTTCGCCGAGTACACGTGCGGCGTGCAGGACGGATCGTCGCCGTCGTATTCGGTCACTGTGCCCTGCGTAACGATCACCAGGCTGGGGCCGGGGTGGGTGTGCCAGCCCGTGCTGCCGCCGGGCTGCCAGGTGTTTTGCACGACGTACAGGTCGGAGAGCCCCTTCGTCTTGATCATCTCCTGCCAGTCCGCCGGCAGGGTGTGCACGTGCGAGTCGATCTCCCCGAACGTGGCCTTCGCCAGCATTGTGCCGCTGAATCCGGTCGGATTCGTCGCCAGAACATTCCCGGCGTATACGGCAAGGCCGATAACGCCGAGAAGGAGCGCCCAAAGCCATTTCGACTTCATTTCTCCTCCTTTTCGGAAGCGAGCCGCACGGCGAGCCCGGTCCGCGAGCGCAACCCCAGCTTGTCGTAGGCACGCCCGGGATGGACTCCGACCGTCGCCTCGCTCAGGCTCAGCTCGCCTGCGATCTCACGGTTTGTGAGCGCGCGCACGACCAGCTGGGCGACGCGCGTTTCAGCAGGTGTCAGCTGGTTTCCGCGGCTCGTCATTTCGAGCTGCAGCGTCGCGCGCGACCGGCCTTGTGTGAATACGGACTTCTGCGTATTTTCTGGGGACGGTGCAACGTCTTCGCCACGCTGATCTCGACGGTGTAGTGCGCGTCGTCGGTGAGCTCGCTGCAATCGACGAGACCGAACAGCTTCCGTTCCCGCCGTATCTGCTCGAGTCACTGCGCAGCCTCGTCGGAAGTGACGTGGCGTCGTACAACGAGATCGACCGCGTCGCGTTCCGCGTGCTCGGCGGCTACGCGGTGCCAGACGATGACGGCAAGCCGCGCCACCACGGGCCCGACGACGCCGAAGTCTTCTGGCGGCTCAGGCCGCAGCATCCTCTGTGCCGCTACGAGGACCGGACGCTCGACTTCAGCCCGCGCCTGCTGTCCGAGTTCGTGACAACGCGCGAGCTGGGGCGCTCACAGGCCTATACAGACTGGTTGAGGCCACTGGGAGTGGAGTACCAGATCACCGTCGGACTGCCGGCTCAGCTGACGCACACGAAGCTGTTCCTCTTCGACAACGGGCCTGGAAACATGGACTTCGGCGAGCGCGAGCGGACGATTCTCGAGCTCCTCCGGCCGCATCTCATCCGCCGCTACGAGCACGTGCAGACGCGGCGCCGAGCCGCAACTGCACTCGCCGCGCTCGAGACGAGCGACCAGCCGCTCGTCCTGCTGAACGAAGCCGGCCGCCCCGAGTTCGCAACCCCTCGCGCGCAGCGGCTCCTTACGAGCTACGGGGTCGACGTCGCGGATGTCCCCAACATCGCCCCGCTCGTCGCGCGGCCCATTCGCTCAGACGTGCTCTTACTCGAAGAGCGACGACCGCTCGGGCTGACGCCGCGCGAGCGGGAGATCCTTGCGTTGGTCGCTCAGGGCCACACGAACGCGCAAATCGCCGCAACGCTGTGGATCTCCCCCGCCACCGTCGGCAAGCACCTCGAG
>WNGB01020349.1_pt1 | contig 11863 bp, 11 predicted proteins | sample 5400681 | NCBI WGS metagenome assembly WNGB01 (sample SAMN13153367, study PRJNA577476) | soil metagenome | isolation source: 115 cm soil or saprolite under grassland replicate 2 | place: USA:California | collected 2016-06-15 | reverse complement strand
TCGCATAGAGACCGGCTCGTGCCTCATCCGCTGAACGCTGTGCCGGTCAGGCCGCGGTGACGGCGTCCCCGCGTCCGGGCTGGCGGACTCAGGCTCCTCGAACTTGACCGCCCGGAGCTCGGCAGATCCCCGGTACCGGCGCCGACCCGGCCGACGCGGGAGTCACGTCGGCGCGCCGACAGGCGGGGTATGCCGGGCACTGTGCATCGGAGCTGAACTGCCCGACGTCACTGGCTCGTACGGGGATGGATCCCTAAACGCGCCGGCTGTCGTCGCTGACCAGTAGCAGCCTGATGAGGCTGTCGCCGAGCCAGGTTTCGTAGCGGTCGCCGGTCCAGCCGCGGTCCTTGACGAGCGTGGCGTGGGCTTCGGGAAGGGTGAGGACGAGGGTGGTGTCGAGGGCGTCCTCGATCGTCGTGCCGGGGCTGAGAGCGTGCGCGATCGAGGTGATGAGCTTGCGGATCTCCTTCTCGCGGGCGCCGAGGATCTTGCCCAGCACGGCTGCCATGTCCGGGTCGGCTCGTGCCGCCTCCTGGTAGATCGCGACGATGTCGGCGCCGGCCTCGAGCTGGCGGCGGTTGAGCTCGGCGAACAGGCGAAGCTGCTGGGCAGGGTCGGGCTCGGCGAGTGAGGCGCGGGCGAGGTCGGCAGTGCGGGACTCGACCATCCAGAGGTCGGTGACCTTGGCCAGGATCTTCGCTTTGCTGCCGAACGCGGAGTAGATGGTCGGCACCGGGATGTCGGCTGCCTCGGAGATCGCCTTGATGGTCGTGGCGCCGTAGCCACGTTCGGCGAACACCGCGCGCGCGGCTTCGGCGACCTGCCGCTTGGTGGCCTCGGCCTGCCGCTGGCGGTGGCCCAGCGTGGGATTGACGGGCATGACGAGAATGTATCAACATGGATCATCATGGTACTGCTATGACGAACCGATCAGCACTATGAACACCACGTCCGGGGAGGACCAAGATGAGCGAGCCCGCAGTCGTGTACTACAAGCCCGGGTGCCCTTTCGGCATCCGGCTTCGAGCGGCTCTGAAGCTGCACGGAATCCGTTCTCGGCGGTGCGCTTCCGCGACGACGAGGCGGGCGCGGCGCGGGTCCGTGCGGCCAACGGTGGCGACGAGATCTCCCCGACGGTCTTGGTGAACGGCGTGTGGTTGACGAACCCGCGTTGGCGCCAGGTCGCGGCGGCCGGAGCCACGCGGGGCGGCGATCAGCGGGAGGGGTCGTGCCGAGCATCAAGGAACGGCTAAGGACGGGACCTCCGCTGAGCGGGTACGCCAACCTGATCCCCTCGGCTCGTCGTCATCGACCAGGAGCACGGGCCAGTCGGGCCGGAGAGCATGCATGCCATGGTGGCTGCCACCGCCGGGACCAACTGCTCCCCGTGGGTGCGCGTCCCCGCCATAGATGAGCCGACAACCAAGTCAGCCCTCGACGCCGGCGCTGAGGGGATCCTGTTCCCGCTGATCACGACCGCGGAGTCCGCGGCAGAGTGCGTCGCGCTGACCCGCTACCCACCCGCGGGACGGCGCGGATTCGGGCCATTCGTGGGCCATTCCCGCTGGGGCGTGGACCTGTTCGAATACCTCCCCAAGCGTGGCGACCAGACCGTGTGCGCGATCCTCATCGAGACGCGCAGCGCCATCGAGCACCTCGACGAGATCTGCAAGGTCGAGGGCATCGACTGCATGACGATCGCGCCCTTCGACCTGTCGACCGAGCTGGGCGTCTCCGGGCAACTGGACGCGCCGGAACTGGTCGAGGCCATCACCTACGCCGAAAAGGTGATCCGCGCCGCGGGCGTCCCGCTCGGCGGTGTGGCGCTCACGCCGGAGCAGACCCGCGCACTGATGGGCAGGGGCTATCGGCTGCTCTGGCACCATTTCGACGTGCTCATCCTGAAGCAGTTCGTGCGGCAGACCGCGGCCTGGCGCGCAGGCTGACCTCCGGGCTGGTGGCCCGGGGCGGGAAGGGGTCAATTTTCGACCGAGCGTTGACATTCACGTCGGCGATGTCCGGAACAGCATCCGCTACACCTGACGCAGCCGGCTGGGACCTGGAGAATGACCGTGTCGGGCGGGTTGTCGCAGTCGGCGGTCCCTGGGATCCCCAGTCGAACGACAAGTGCAGCTTCGTCTGTCCTTCCAGTGCGCCTAGCCGCAACATCCGCCACCGCTGCATCCGACTCCCGCGGCGGCGGATGCCGAGCTGCGCTGGGTCGGCGCCACCCGGGTCGGCAGCGTCAGGGTGTCCTCGTGGCTCACCGTGCCGTTCGCCGCGGTCGGCTCGGCCATCGGCGGGTTCAGATCGGTGGTGTGGGCGCACTCCGCGCAGCGGTAGGCGTAGGTGGCCAAGGCGTCCATCATCTCAGGCCGCAACCTCGGTCGCTGCAGCTCGCTCGCGGGCCTCGATCTGTTTGGCGACGTACTTCGCGTCGGTGCCGACGCCGCCGACCAGCATCGAGCCGAAGGAGTACTGGAACTTCAGGCCCACGAAGTACAGGCCCGGGGCTCCGCTGGCCACACCCCGACGTTCCCGCGGCCAGCCGTCCTCGCCGAGCGTCAACGGCTCGACCCAGTCGAAGTCATGCCGGAACCCGGTGCACCACACCACGTTCGCCACGTCGAGCACTCGGCCGTCGTCCAGCATGGGCTTGCCGTCCGCGACGTCGGTGAGCCTGGCGAACACCCGCTCGACGCCTGCGCGGGCCAGGTCGGCCTTCTTGACCCGCAGCAGCGGCCCGCCATGGTTGCGGACAAGCGGCTTGAGCTTGCGTCCGAGCGGGGTGCCGATGGTCATCACGTGGTTCTGGACGAACCAGCCCATCGGCATCGCCATCCGGACCCCACGGGCGGCGCGTGTGGTGGTGACCTTCACCGGCATCTGTCCGGTCTCTCGGCCGCACAGCACCGTCTGGTGGGTCGCCGCGAGCTCATAGGCGATGTCCGCGCCAGAGTGCGCGGCCCCGACGACCAGCACCGCACCGTCGGCCAGCTGGGCGGGACGTCGATACTCCCGGGAGTGCAGCTGGCGGATCGCGGGGTCGAGCCGACCGGCGAAGTCCGGGAGTCGCGGCCTGCCATAGGTCCCGGAGGCAATCACGACGTTGTCGGCCGTGAATCGCCGCTCGTCGGTGTTGACCACGTAGCCCGAGCCGTTCTCGGCGACCCGGTCAACGGTGACTCCGTGGCGCACCGGCAGCGCGAAGCGCTCGGCGTAGGCCTCCAGGTAGGCGGCCATCTCGTCCTTGCCGGGGTAGGCCCAAGGATCGCCGGGGAACGGCATGCCGGGCAGGCCGTTGAAGCGCGCCGGGGTGAACAGCTGGAGTGAGTCCCAATGCCCACGCCAGCTGTCGCCGATGCGCTGGTGCATGTCCAGGACGGTGCATTCCTGGCCGAGCCGCTTGAGGTGGTACGCGGTGGACAGGCCCGCCTGGCCCGCCCCGATGATGATGGTGCTCATGATCGCTCCCTGGTCCAGAAACCCTTGGTCGCCACGGTAGGACGGGCGAGTCGCGGGCTCATCGCACAGCCGTGCCATTCCCGACCAGTGCGCGTGGTCGGTTCGTACCACTCGGAGCGATGGTCCGACGGCCCAGTCAGGGGCGTCGACGGGGGCCGGCGGTCAGCCAGACCCGGGTCGCGGCCGCCCGCGAGGAGACACCCAGCTTGCCGAACACGTTCTGCAGGTGACGCCGGATGGTGTGCTCGGACAGCACGAGTACAGCGGCGATCTCGCGGTTGGTCTTGCCTTCGGCGGCCAGCGCCAGCACCTCGGCCTCCCGCTGGGTGAGCCCCCCGGGGGTTCTGGCCGACGACCCGGGGGACCCCGAGGGCAGGCGAGCCAGGTCCGGTGTAGCGCCCAGCTGCCGAAACACGGCGCCGGCTGCCTCGAACTCCAGGTCGGAGCCGTCGGAGTCGCCGAGCTCGCGGCACGCGACGCCCAGCAGCACGCGGACGCGGGCGGCGTCGTACGGCGCCTCGAGCTCGTGCCACAAACCGGACGATCTCCGGAGTGGAGAGCACGCCGCGCGTGCGTCGCCCTCGGCCAGCAGCACGGCGCCGGATGCCTGGTAGGCGATGGCGTGCACCATCGGCGTGTCAAGCTCGGCGGCGCCTCGGGCCAGTTCGTCGGCCGAGGCGCGGGCGGCGGGGACGTCCCCGGCGGCGAGTGCGATCTCGACATGGGCGGCGAGCAGACCCGACCGCTCGCCGAATCCGCGCGCCTCGTCAAGTGCGCGCCGGATCGCGTGGTAGGCGGCGTCGACCCGGCCCTGCGCCTGCCAGAGCAGGGCCAGCCCGGGTTGCGGTTCCCGCCCCGAGTGGTTGGCCGCCCGGTAGGCCTCCTCCGCCTGATCGACGTCCCCGCGCAGGCGGTGCAGTTCGGCCACCTGGTACAGCGCCATGCTCAGCACCGGGTGCGGCCGCGGGGTGCTCAGCAGCTCCTCCGCCTGGCGGGCCTCCGCGAGGGCAGCGGTCCACTCGCCGTGCAGCTGCATGATCTGCGAACGGTGCACGAGGCACTGGCCGCGGTACGGCACCAGGCCCTGCTGGGGGCGTGACCATTCGTCCAGCGCGGCCGTCCACTCCTGCGCCCGGCGCAGGTCGAACACACGCTGGCAGAGAGCGATCGCGTTGCAGTAGATGATCCCGGACGGCACCGGGGTCGTCTCGCCGGACCGGACTGCGACCAGCACCTCGTCCAGCAGCGCCAAGCCGCCACTGATGTCCCCACTTGCGACCCGGCAGTCCACCAGACCCCCCTGCGCCAACGCGATCAGGTCGGAGTCCGCAAACCGGGCTCCGATCTCCGACGCGTGGGTGAAGCTCGTCGCCGCCACGGCGAGGTCGCCTCTACGCAGGGCCTGGATGGCGAGGGGGAGGTGCAGGTAGCCGTGCTCCACGCAGTCCAGCTCCTGGTCGGCCAGCAACCGTCCCGCTCGCGCCAGCCAGCCACCGCCGAGCGCGTCCTCCCCCCGCTGCCTCAGGTGCATCCCGAGCCAGAACCCGCATTGCACCGCCCGGGCCCGCTCGCCGCGCTGCAGCCACCCCCGATGCGCACGCTCCCAGGCCCGGTCGCACTCGCCATCCTCACCAACCACGTAGGCGGCCACGGCGAGGCACTCCAGGTCCTCCGGTTCCAGCCGACCGTTGGCGTCCTCGGCGCGCAGCCGGTCGTACGCCTCGGTCCAGGCCTGGCGCCGGACCTCCTCGCGCGCCACACTTCCCTCGACCTTCATGGGCACTCCCAGAGACACGGTATCGCTCGGATCCCCTCCGGTTAGCGATACGCCCGAGTCTGCACCAGGGCCGGGTCGCGCGTATGGCAAGTGGGGCGCCCGGCGGAGGGCCAGGTCGAGCACTGGGTCTGGGCAGTCAATCGGCTACGAGTGTCTACACACTCATAGGCAATCGGCTCGCGACACCTACTGCTCCCGCGGTTGGGTTGCCGGGTCTGGGCGGCATCCGCCCGTCCGGCGGCCACCAGCCGCTACGCCGGTGGGGCGACGGTGGCGTCGGGCTGGCCGGCCCGGAGCAGCGACTCGGCGACGAAGCCGTTGGCCTTCTGCTCCTCGACGAAGGCCCGCAGGAAGGCGACCGTCTCGGGCGCGCGGTCCTTGGTGGTGCCCATCGCCTGCCGGATCTCCATGAACCGGCCCTGGATCATCCGGTGGTCGGGGTGCGCCTGGACGAAGGCGGTCATCGGCTGCCGGATCCCGGCGCCGGCCTCCAGGCCCTCGGCCCGGAACACGTCGACCCCCTCGTCCCCGCGTACGACGGTCGCGTGCCGGAGCTCGCGGGTCAGGAACAGGTCGTAGGCCGAGCCCTGCTTCACCCCGATGCGGACGCCGTCGCGGTCGACGTCGTCGTTGGTGGTGAGACCGGAGTCGCGCGGAACGACGTACACGCCCTCGATGACGACGTACGGCGCGGTGAAGGCGACCTCGGCCTCGCGGGCGGGGTCGACGGCCAGGAAGCAGATGTCGGCCCGCCCGGTCACCATCGCCTCGAACGACTTCCGCGCCGCGTCGAAGCAGACCAGCTCCGCCTCGACCCCCAGTCGGGATGCCAGCTCGCGCGCGAGGTCGACGGTCACGCCCGACGGCGCCTCCGGCGTGCCCTGGGCGAGAACGGCGTTGCCAAGGTTGATCGAGGCGCGGAGCGTGCCGGTCGGGGCGAGGTCGGCGGCGAAATCGGCGTACGTCATGTCGCCGAGCGTAGGCGGCGATCCATGCGCCGCCGAGCCCTGCCTCGGAGCGCCGGCGTGTCCCGCACGAGGTTGGTCCCCCGCGCCCGCGCGGTGCTTCCCGACGGGTAGCGGCCGCGTCCGCGGGCGTCCGCGCGGAAATTTTCCCGATTATCGGACCAGATAGCCGGTCTTCCCGCTTGCAGTACGACGGCAGGCGAATCGTAGAGTGCGCCCATGAACCCGGTCTCGTCTCTCGTCGCCGTCGATCTGGAAGTGGTCGACCTTCTTCCGCGGACCTCGCTGCGGGTCGAGCCTGGACAGGTCGTGGTGGCGGTCGGGCCGCCCGGACCCAGCCATGTCGCGCTGGCCCTGGCGCTGGCCGGTCGGCTGCGCCTGGAGTCGGGTTCGGTGCAGATCGACGGCAGCTACAACCAGGATCTTCTGCAGCGCAGCGTGATGCTGGTCGACGTACCCGGAGTCACCGAGCCCGACGGGGCGGTGCCGCTGAAGACGATCGTCGGCGAGGAGCTCGCGATGGCCGGGCGCAAGGCCGGCCGGGCGCCGGTGGCCGAGTGGGTGGCGGAGCGTGACCTCGACGGCAGCCTGGCGATGAAGGACGTGCCGCCGGTGGCTCGGGTGAGGGCGCTGGCGCGACTGGCGTCGTACCGGCCGGACGCGCGGTACGTCGTCGTCACCTCACCCGAGCGCCACGGCGTGCCCGTGCACGCCTGGCTCGACCTCGCCCGCACGTTGGCCGACGACGGCGTCGGCGTCATCGTCACCGCGACCAACGCGGTCGACCTCACCAGCCACGACCTGGTCGTCACCATCGGCGCGGGAGAGAGCCTGCCGTTCGACCTGGGCGACGAGGCGTATGACGAGCCGGGGTACGACGTCGAGGCCGAGCCGCTGTTCGACGAGCCCGTCGTCGAGGCCGAATCCGAACCGGAGGCCGCTGGTGATCCGGAATCCGAGCCCGAACCGGAGGCCGAACCGGAGGCCGAGACCGACACCGAGCCGGAGGTAGAGCCGGCACCGGAGATCACGGACGAGAGCGAGCCCGAACCCGAGCCCGAACCTGAGCCGGAGCCGATGGTCGAGGCCAGCGACGAGCCGATCACCGACACAGATCCGGCCGACGCCGACGCCGCTCCCGACCCGGATGAACTTCAGCTAGACCAGGAGAAACTCGCATGACCGCTCTGCGCATCGCCTTCACCGAGCTGCGCCGGATCACCGCCAGCCGCGGTGCCCGCCTGGTCGTGATCGCGCTGGCCCTGGTTCCGACGATCTACGCCGGCCTCTACCTCTACGCCAACCACGACCCCTACGGCCGCCTGAGCGACGTACCGGCCGCGATCGTGATCGAGGACACCGGAGCCGACAACCCGGTCGACGGGAGCCGCATCGAGGCGGGTACGGCGGTCGCCGACCACCTCGTCGACTCGCACTCCTTCGACTGGGCCAAGGTCGACCGCAGCTCGGCCGAGCAGGGCGTCGAGGACGGCACCTACGACTTCGCGCTGGTCATCCCGCCCGATTTCTCGGCGTCTCTGACCAGCTCCGCCGACAGCGACCCGCGTCAGGCTCAGCTCCGGATGCTCACCAACGACGCCAACTCCTACCTCTCCACGACCATCGCCGACACCGTCACCGGCAACGTCCGCGACGCGATCGCGGAGAAGGTCTCGCAGGAGGCGACCACCAGCTTCCTGCTCGGTATCGCCGAGCTCCGGACCGGCCTCGAGAAGGGCGCCACCGGCGCGGGCGACGTCGCCGACGGCATCCAGCAGGCACAGTACGGCGCCCGCCGGCTCTCCAACGGGGCCGACCGACTCGCCACCGGAGCCACCGACCTCTCCGACGGCGCCGGCCACCTCGAGGAGGGGCTGGCCACGTTGCAGACCAGCACCGCCGACCTGCCCACCCAGACCCGGGACCTGGCCACCGGTGCCCGCAAGGTCGCCGACGGCAACGCCCGGATCGCCACACTCGGCGACGAGGCGGCGGCCGCCGTACACCTGGTCAACACGCAGTACGCCGACCGTCGCGCCGACCTGGTGAGCGCGATGCAGTCCATGGGCCTCACCTCTACGCAGCGGGCCCGTTTGCTGGGGATCTACGACCGGGTGGGCGCCCGGATCGACTCGGCCGACGGCCGGGCCGGCAAGCTCTCCGACCAGCTCGACGAGCTCTCGACCGGCGCCATCGCGGTCGCGGACGGCACCGAGACGCTGGCCACCGCGATGCCCGGCCTGGTCAGCGGCATCTCCACCGCGCACGACGGCGCCTCGACGCTGGCCACCGGCAGCGACAGCCTGGCCCGCGGCGCCAAGAAGCTCGGCACCGGAGCCGACCAGCTCGGCACCGCGCTGGGCAAGCTGAAGACGGGCGCGACCAAGCTGCAGACCTCGCTCCAGGACGGCGCCGACCAGATTCCCACTACGGATGACGCCACCAGGCAACGGATCGCCGACACGATCGCCGACCCGGTCGACGTACGCTCCACATCGCAGGCCTCGGCCGGCAGCTACGGCGCCGGGCTGGCGCCGTTCTTCATGAGCCTCGCGGCCTGGATCGGCGGCTACGTGTTGTTCCTGCTGGTCCGGCCGCTGTCCACCCGGGCGCTGGCTGCCAACCAGACGCCGATCCGGGTGGCGCTCGGCGGCTGGTTCCCGCCGGCCCTCGTCGGGCTCGGCCAGGTGACGCTGATGACGCTGGTGGTCGCCTTCGCGATCAAGATCCACCCGGCCAACCTGGCCGCCACCTGGGTGTTCCTGCTGCTGATCTCCGCGACCTTCGTCGCGATCATCCACCTGCTCAATGCCTTGTTCGGGGCGGCCGGCCAGTTCCTCGGGCTGGTGCTGATGGTGGTCCAGCTCGTCACCGCGGGTGGCACCTTCCCGTGGCAGACCATCCCCGAACCGCTGCACTGGGCTCACCACGTGCTGCCCATGAGCTACGCCGTGGACGGCCTCCGGCAGCTGATGTACGGCGGCGCCTCGACCCGGATCTGGGCCGACGTACTCGTGTTGGCGATCTACCTCGGCGCCACGCTGGCCCTGACCGGCCTGGTCGCCCAGCGGCACCGGATCTGGACGCCGGCCCGGGTCGACCCACAGGTCGCTCTCTAGGCGAGGCATCCTGGAGTCATGGACGCACACGCCTGGGACGACCGGTACGCCGCCGCCGAGCTGGTCTGGTCGGTCGAGCCCAACCAGTTCGTGGCCGCCGAGTGCGCGGACCTGCCGCCCGGCCGGGCCGTCGACCTGGCCGCCGGCGAGGGCCGCAACGCGATCTGGCTGGCCCGGCGCGGCTGGTCGGTGACCGCGGTCGACTTCTCGCAGGTCGGGCTCGACAAGGGCCGGAAGCTCGCCGTGACCGAGGGCACCGGCGGCCCGCAGGACCCGTCGGTGCTGATGACCGCGGCCGACGTACTCGACGACCTCGCCGGCCAGGAGTACGACGTCGTGACCGCCGGCCGGGTCGCCCGCAAGGTGGACGACGGACACGGAGGCGAAGGCGGGCGGACCGCCTGGGACTGCCTGGTCAGGCTCACCAAGAGGTGACGGGTCAGTCCTGCAGGGTCGCGGTGGCCCAGATGATCGGGTGGTCGCTCATCTTGTTGATGTCGTCCTTGCGGACGTAGTCGGAGAAGTCGACCCCGCCGCCCCCGACGATCCAGTCGATGCCGTTGTGGCCGGGCGTGTGGCAACCGCCGTCGTAGTATGCCCCGTTGGCGCCGACGACGCCGGTGCTGGCCGCGACCGCGCAGTACCACTCGGTCGGCTCGTTCATGTCACCGGTGACCACGACCGGGTGGCCGGTGGCGAGCAGCGACTTGATCAGCCCGATCTCCGCGCCGGTCGCCGAGTCGCGCTCGCTCTCCATGCCCCGCGGCGAGTTGTGAATCGTCACGGCATAGAACTGGCCACCGGTGAGCCGGTCCTCGAGCAGGACGTAGGGCAGCGGGATCAGCTGCCCGCTGAAGATGGTGGTGATCGAGCCGGTGTCCTCGAGCTCGAAGAGGTCGTCGCGCCACGCGATCTGGCGGCGGTAGGAGTTGCGGCCGAGGGTCTCCTGCGGCCACATGCTGTAGCCATCGAGCTGGCTGACGAAGACGTGCAGCTGGTCGGGCTGGACCTCCTGTAGGCCGATCAGGTCGATGCCGACGCTCTCGATCAGGTCGGACTCCCACACGGCGCGCGTCGTACCGGAGGCGTAGCCGCTCTTCGGGGGTGTGTGGTTGCTGCCGAGCACGTTGAGCGACCCGACCTTGAAGGTGAACGGCTCGCCCCGGTGCGCGGCCAGCTCGGCCGCCCTGCGGAGCCGGGCCTCGACCGCCGGCTTCAGCTGGTACGGCGCCGGCGCCTTCACCACGTGGTACGGCGGCGGCGTGGTCATGTCCGGGTACTCGCCATCGGGCCGCGCGACCTCGCTCCGGCTGCCGGAACGGGAGGCCTGGTCGGCCTGGTGCGTGGGGTCGGAGAGGGCCGAGAGGTTCTCGCCCGGCGCCTTGTCGGCCTCGGTCAGCGCCAGTCCCGCGGCCACGACAGCAGCCGTGACGAGGGTAGCGAGGACCAGCGGGACTGGGCCTCGGAGGAGGCGGCGCACCGAAGCAGGGTAGCGGACATCCGTGGCGAGGTGGGAGTCACCGCGGAGAGTCAAGCCCGCCGAAGTGGCGAGAACGGCCCCTCGAGGTGGCGGAAGCGGCCCTCGCGGTTGAGGTCAAGATGCCGGGCCGGCGTCGGAGGTCCCGCTGGAGGTCTCGTCGTCGTACACGCCGGCGTCCTTCGCGGCCTGCGCCTTGCGCAGCTGCCGGACCAGGCTCCAGCCCAGAAACGCGACCGCCACGCCGAGCGCGATGAACACGCCGAACGCGACCCAGCCCGCCTTCACGTCCTCGGGGGCCGGGGGCTCGCTCGGGTCGTCGAGCAGGACGAGGACACGGAAGAAGACGGGGACCAGCAGGGCGTTCATGACTCCATTGTGTCCCCTGGCTCGGGGACGCCGGCGAACAGGTCGTCCTCGGGGTTGGTGGTCTCGACGTGGCTGACCACGAGCTCGTAGTCCTCGGTCGGCCAGACCTGCTCCTGCAGCTCGCGCGGGATCGAGAACCAGGGCCCGTCGGGGTCGATCTGGGTCGCGTGCGCGAGCAGCGCCTGGTCGCGTACGCCGAAGTAGTCGCCGCACGGGACCCGGGTGGTGATCCGGGCGTCCCACTCGGGCTCGGGCTCCCAGTCCTTGAGCCGCTCGGTCCACGGCGAGGTCAGCCCGTGCTCCTTCATCACCGCGTCGAGCGCGACCATCCGGGGCCGGTTGAACGAGTGGTGGTAGTAGAGCTTGAGCGGCTGCCAGGGTTCGCCGAGGTCGGGGTAGCGCTCCGGGTCTCCGGCGGCGTGGAACGCCGCGACGCCCACCTCGTGGCATTTGACGTGGTCGGGGTGCGGGTAGCCGCCGCGCTCGTCGTACGTCGTGACGACGTGCGGCCGGAACTCGCGCATCAGCCGGACCAGCGGGGCCGCGGCCTCCTCGAGCGGCACCAGCGCGAAGCAGCCCTCCGGCAGCGGCGGCTTGGGGTCGCCCTCCGGCCAGCCGGAGTCGATGAAGCCCAGCCAGTCCTGGCGTACGCCGAGGATGTCGCGGGCCCGCTCCATCTCCTGACGCCGGA
>WNGB01011911.1_pt1 | contig 11863 bp, 8 predicted proteins | sample 5400681 | NCBI WGS metagenome assembly WNGB01 (sample SAMN13153367, study PRJNA577476) | soil metagenome | isolation source: 115 cm soil or saprolite under grassland replicate 2 | place: USA:California | collected 2016-06-15 | reverse complement strand
CCTCTCCAACCGGTTGGAGGTTTTCGACGCTGGATCGGTTAGAATATCTTCCAGCGGCCTGAGGGCAAGCTTGCGGCGCGGCGAGAGCGCGGCGGCCAGTGTCCCGGGGCCGGTCGCGGAGTACATTACGAAGCACGGTCTCTACAGATTGCCCGCGGCGGCGCGTTGAAGGAAACGCTCTCGTCCCGCGACAAGGTCCGGGAAGGGCTGTCCGCCGCGCTCGACCGGAAAGCCTCCGCGGTTCTCGTCTTCAACCTGACCGAGCTGACGACGATGGCGGACTACTTCGTTCTTTCCACCGCCGCCAACGACCGCCAGGCGCGCGCGATCGCGGACGCCATCACCGAGGTCATCGGTCCGCCGCTCTCGGTCGAGGGTTTCTCCGCGGCGAGGTGGATCCTCATGGACTACGGCGACGTCGTGTTCCACGTCTTCCAGGAGGAGGCGCGCAAGTTCTACGCGCTCGAACGGCTCTGGGGAGACGCGGAGAATGAGACCGGCCGCTTCGCCCGGTTATCTTAGCGGCCGCTCGACGCGGCCGGAAGAGAGTAAGCGGCGGCAAAGTTAGCGTCCCATGGCAAACATCTTGAGCGGCCGCTCGACGCGGCCGGAAGAGAGTAAGCGGCGGCATGGTCAAGATCCCATGGCGAACAAACGATCGCTCTCCTTTCTGTTTCGGACGAGGAACCGGGCGCTGGCTCGCGAGATCACGGCTCTCGAGAGAGCCCTCGATCTGCCGAGCACGATTCTGATCGCGGGGGAGAGCGGAGCGGGCAAGGACCACCTGGCCCACGCGCTGCACGAGGCCTCTTCGCGCGCCGGGCGCCCGTTCGTCCGCATCGACGCGGCCAATCTCTCCGACGAGCTTTTCGAGAGCGAGATGTTCGGCCATGAGCGCGGAGCGTTTACCGGCGCGGTTACCGCCAGAAGAGGACTCCTCGAAGTGGCTGCGGACGGGACCGCCTACCTCGACGAAGCCTCGTCGCTCTCACCGGCCGCGCAGGCCAAGCTCCTGCGGGTCCTCCAGGAGAAAACGTTCCGGCGCCTCGGCGGCGCCTCCTCGCACTCTTTCCGCGCCCGGCTGCTCGTTTCCTCGCGGCGGGACCTCTCGGCGCTCGTCGAGGATGGGCTCTTTCGCCCTGATCTCTTCTACCGCATCGACGTGATCTCAATTCGCCTGCCACGGCTGATCGATCGCTCGGAAGACATTCTGCCTCTGGCGCGGGGATTCCTGAAGAAGGCCGCTCGCGCCTTCCGGCGGCCGGCGCGCAAGTTCACTCGCGATGCGGAGCAGGCTCTCCTGCGGCACTCCTGGCCCGGGAACATCCGCGAACTCCTTCACGTCGTCGAAAGGGCCGCCCTGGCTTGCGGAGCACCGGCGGTGGTGGCCGAAGACCTTCCCGCCGGAGCCTTCGGATCGGCCCGCGCGATTCTTTCCGCCGCGGTGGAGAAGAAGTGGACGCTGCGCGAGCTGACCGACGCCTACATCGAGGAGACTCTGCGCCGCGCCTGCGGCAACCGGACGCTGGCGGCCAAGCGCCTGGGCGTCTCCCGCAAAGCGCTCTGGGAACGAGAGCGGAAAAAGGCCGGGAACTGAGACGGAAGTCCTACCGCAAGAGCGCTTAAAAACCGTCGCGCTCGCGGAATAACTCGGGTATGATCCCGCGTTCAAAACGGGACGCCCTCCCGGGTCCAGGAGGAGGCCGTCACGGAAGGAGAACACCGGAAATGGCGACAACCACGGCTCGCGCCGCCAGGATGCCCAAGAAGGAACTGGAGAAATACCGGCGGCTTCTGCAGGAGAAGAAAACCATTCTTCTGGCCGAACTGGCGAAGACCAAAAACGCCGAGGAAGAGACCACCGAGGAGTCCACGCAGGATATCGCCGACAAGGCCGTGTCTTCTTACACGCGCGAGTTCCTCTATTCCCTGAACGACAGCGAGCGCAACACCGTCCAGCAGATCGACCAGGCCCTCGCCCGCATCGAGGACGGGACCTACGGTTTCTGCTTAAACTGTGGCAATCCGATGAGCGAGAAGCGCCTGACCGCCATCTCCTGGTCCCGCCACTGCGTGGACTGCCAGGAGCTCCAGGAGAAGGGACTCCTCGAGGCCTAGTGGGAGGCCGTTGCGGTAGAGAGGCCCCGGTGACCCGGGGCCTTTTTCATTTCAATCGGGTGATCGAGTGATCTACGCCACCGACGTAGACTGAGCGGGTGGCGCGCAGACCTTTCTCCGAGGCAGAGATTCCTTCCTTCGAGAATGCGTCATCCGTGATCCTGATCGCAGGGGACGTAGAGTTCTTCGTCGAGGAGGCGGCAGCGAAGGCGGCGGCAAGGCTCGCGGAAGGAGACGCGGAGGTTCTGCGGTTCGAGGAGGACGCGCCGGCCGAGGCCGTTTCGGACGCGCTGCTCAACCGCTCGCTCTTTTCCGCGCTGCGGCTCGTGCAGTTCGACGTGTCAAGACTGCTCGGGTCGGAGTCTCCGGGGAGCCTCGTCGATCTGGCAGTGGAGGCGTGGGAAAGGGGGACGCCGGCGGGGCGGCGCGAAGCGTTTCGCCGGGGGCGGGCGCTGATTTCGGCGTTGGGACTTCCGTCGGGCGCTCCGGCGGAGAAGCTGGCCGAGGACGCGGCACGCAAGACGCGCCGCAAGCCGCAGCAGGAAATCCTCGCGGCGATCCTCGCGGAGCTGCCCGAAGAGCGGGGCAGCCCGGCCGTCCTGAAAGACGCCATCCGCCTGCTGCTGGAACGGGGCAACGACGGCACCGTCGCGCTTCTCACGGCAACGGCGCCGCCGGCCGGGGTGGATCTGCTGGAAGAGATTTCAGGCAAGGGTCTCGTGCTGACGGCTTCCATCGGAGAGGATCCAACCCCCGCCCTGGCGCGGCTCGCACGCACCCTCGCCAGGGAGCGCGAGGTCTCGCTCGATTCGGAGGCGATTGACCGACTGCTCTTCCAGACCGATTCTGATCCGCGGCTCTTCTCCGCCGAGCTCGCGAAGCTCCTTCAGTGGGCGGGCCCGGGCGGGTGCGTGCGCGCGGCGGACGTGCGGGAGAACGTCGGCGACGACTCCTCGGAGGATGTCTACGCCCTCTATGACGCGATCGGCCGGCGCGAAGCCGGGGACGCGCTGGCTCGGCTCGAGCGGCTCTTCTCGGGGCGGACCGTGCGGGCGGGCGACAGGGAGGTGGACACGGAAGAGTACTGGCCGGTCCGCTTCTTCGGAATGCTGTCGGACGAAGTCCGTCGTATGCTCGTGATCCGCGCGCGGCTGGAAGAAATGGGCGGCGGCCCGGATGCCTCCATGAACTTCAATACCTTCAAGGCCCGTGTCCTGCCCCGTCTCTCGGAGCCGGTCGCTCCCTTCGGACGCTCCCCCTTCCAGAATAAGCAGGGGCAGGTCAGCCCCTTCCTCTGGTTCAAGGCGGCGGCTCGTGCGGCGCGCTACACGACGCCGGAGCTCGCTCGCGCGCTCGCGCGTGCCGCGGACGTGGACGTCAGACTGAAATCATCGATTCCTCCTCTCGATGCGCTGTCCGTCTATGTCGCGGAGCTCATCGCCGGAACCTAGCATCCCGCTTCCTGTCATCCCGAGCGAAGCGAGGGATCTGCTCTCGTGCCCGGCCTTCCGGAGCAGATCCCTCGTCGCTTCGCTCCTCGGGATGACAGAATCGGGGCGGACGAGCATCTGTTGCCCCGAATCACAAATCGCAAATCTCAAATCACCAATTGCCACGAGCCGGTTACTATCTTCAGCGCGTTGGTTGGCATCGATCTGTCTCACAAGGTCGCCCTGGTTACGGGAGGCTCACGCGGCATCGGGCGCGCCGCGGCGGAGATCCTGGCGAGGGCCGGAGCGCGCGTCGCCGTCGATTACGTCAGAGACGCGCGGGCCGCGGAGTCCCTTGTGGAAGAGGTCCACGTGGCCGGCGGCGAAGCGATGGCGCTGGCCGGCGACGTCTCCGACGCTCAAGCGGCACAGCGGCTTGTCGAGTCAACCGTGGCCGCGTGGGGACGCCTCGACATCCTCGTCAACAACGCCGGGATCTGGGAGGAAGACCGGGCGGGCGAGGGGGACGTGGCGGTGTGGGACCGTACTCTGGCGATCAACCTGCGCGGAGCCTTCCTCGTGACGGACGCGGCCGTGCCGCATCTGGAGAAGACGCAGGGCTGCATCCTCTTCGTCTCCTCCACCGCGGGTCAGCGCGGCGAGGCGGGACACTCCGCCTACGCCACGACGAAGGGGGGACTCATCTCCTACACGAAATCCCTCGCAACGGAGCTCGGCCCGCGCGGCATCCGGGTCAACTGCATCGCGCCGGGATGGGTCGAGACCGACCTGACGCGCGATGCCCTCGCGGACCCCGGCCGGCGGCGTGACATCGAGGCTTCGATCCCCCTTGGCCGGGTGGCGCAGCCCGCCGACATCGCCGGGCCGGTCCTGTTCCTGGTCTCGGACCTCGCCCGCCACGTTCAGGGCGAGGTGTTGAACGTGAACGGGGGGAGCGTGCTGATAGGGTGATGAGTCCTGATAGGGTGATGAGCCACTCCTGTCATCCTTCGCACTTCCTGCTTGTCATCCCTTCGCTTCTTCCCCTGTCATCCTGAGTGTAGCGAAGGATCTGCCCTGGTCAGGATCAGCCGATTCGACCGGAGCAGATTCTTCGTCGCTTCGCTCCTCAGAATGACAAGAAGGGCGTTTGCGGCCCGGCTCAGTCAGACTTTCTAAGCAATGACAGATAGAGTCAACGGTAGAGGAATGGAACGACTCGAGCGCAAAGACTACAGGTTCATCGCCGTCTGCCTTGTCACCATCGTGGCAGGCGCGTCGGTCACGCTCGCTCTATTCCGGCGCGCTTTCCCCGAGGCGTCCATCGAGTTTCGCGTCAACCGGGAGGAGGCGCGCGCGGTCGCCGAGAAGGTCCTGCGGAGCCGCGGCCGCGACGTGGCTTCGCATCGGTTCGCGGGCCGCTTCGGAGTGGAGGAAGAGCCGAAGGTCTACCTCGAGCGGGAGCTCGGACTCGAGACCGCCGGCCGTTATTACGGGAAGGACGCGAAGGTCTGGCGGTGGGAGATGCGCTGGTTCCGGTCGGGCGTCAAGGAAGAGGAGCGCGTCGCGATCACGCCGCTGGGCGACCTGGCGTCATTCGAATCGGTCCGCAGGGACGATGCGCCCGGGCCGCGTCCCTCCCGCGAAGAAGCGCGCGCCGTTTCCCTGCGCTTTCTGGCCTCGCGCGGCCTCGCGGCGAGTCTCGAGCCGATCGAGGCCACGCCCCTCTCGCGCCCCGCGCGGACCGACTGGACCTTCGTGGACGAGAGAAAGGGCTTCAAGATGGGGGAGGCCACCGTCCGTTACGCGACGACGGTTTCGTCCAACGAGGTCACGGCGTTCAAGGAGTACGTGCACGTCCCGGAGGCGTGGACGCGGGCGTACGAGAGGCTGCGCTCGAAGAACAACACGGCCAACCTCGTCGGGAACTTCGCGCTCTTCGTCACGTTCCTCGCGATGATCGCCGTGCTGATCACGAAGGTCGTGCGCAAGGACATTCCCTGGAAGCTCGTGGCCGGCTTCGGGGTCGTCGCGTTCCTGCTGTCCCTCCTCTCGACCTTCAACGGGATTCCCTTGAGTCTCTTCCATTACGACACGGCGAGCCCGCTGTCGGGGCACCTGGCCAGGGAGATCATTCTGGGTGTCCTCGGTGCGGTGGCCGTCGGGGCCTCGATCGCGTTGGTCGTGGCGTCGGCCGAGCCGATCTACCGGGAGCGTTTTCCAGGCCACCTCTCCCTGACGGGGTTGCTCTCGGCGCGGGGGCTGCGCTCGAAGGGATTCTTCCGGGGCCTGCTTCTGGGTTACGCGATGACCGCGTTCTTCTTCGCCTATCAGGCGGTCTTCTACGTCGCGGCCGCGCGGCTGGGCGCCTGGGCGCCGGCGGAGATCCCCTACGACGACATCCTGAATACCGCGGTGCCCTGGGCGACGGTCCTCTTCATCGGCTTCCTGCCCGCCGTGCTCGAGGAGGGATCCAGCCGCCTGTTCTCGATCTCCTTCCTCGACCGGCTGGGAGCCGGGCGGATCGTCGCGGTCGTTCTGCCCGCCTTCATCTGGGGCTTCAACCACGCGGCTTATCCGAACCAGCCCTTCTACATCCGCGGCCTCGAAGTGGGTCTCGCCGGCGTGGCCATCGGCTTCCTGATGCTCCGCTTCGGCGCGCTGCCGCTTCTGGTCTGGCACTTCACCGTGGACGCGCTCTATACGGCGCTCCTGTTGCTGCGTTCGCACAACGCGTATTACGTCCTGACGGGCGGCGTGTCGGCCCTGATCCTCCTGCTGCCCCTGGCGGTCTCGCTCTTCCTGTACTGGCGCAAAGGGGGCTTCGCGCCGGCGGCGGGCTTGACCAATGGAGATCTAGGCTTCATGCCCGCGCCCCCCTCTCCGGCTCCTCCGACGGAGAGCGTCGCTCCGCCTCGTCCGGTCCCGCGGCGGGTTCTCACCGTGCTGGCGGCCGTGGCCGTTCTTCTCGCCGCGGCGTTTCTCGCGCCGGTCGATCCAAACCGTCGTGTCGTCGAAGACTCGACCGGGCGGTCGAAGGCCGCGGCCATCGCGCGCGCCTTCCTGCTCGCCAACGGAGTCGTTCCCGGGCGCTACCACGAAGTCGTTTACCCGGGGACCGGCTTCGCCGACGACGAGGACATGCGGGGAGCGAACCCGGCGGAGAGCGGCGCGATTCCGACGTTCTCGGAAGGGGCCGCGCGATACGTCTTTTCGCAGGGGGGAGCCGCGGGCTTCCGCAAGCTCGTCGAAGACCGCTTGCCGCTCGATTTCTGGGCGGCCCGCTACTTCGAGCCCGAGAAGAAAGAGGAGTGGAAGGTCCTGGTGGACTCACGTCGGTCACGCGTCATCGGCTTCGTCAATCCGAAGGAAGAGACGGCGCCCGCGGGGCCTTCTCCCTCGTCGGAGGAGGCGAGGCGGCGAGCTCTCGAGGCCGCGGGGAAGCTCGGCTACCCGGCGGCCTCCTACACGGTCGTGGATCTGGGCACCCAGAACCGGCCCAAGCGCGTGGACACAACCGTCGTTCTCGAGTCGAGGGCCCCGGGCGTCGGCCGGGCGTGGCCGAGGATCCGGGCCATCTTCCACGGCTCGCGGCTGGCGTCGCTGCTCCCCTCGGTACGTGTGCCGGAAGACTTCCAGCGCGCGTATCGCAAGAGGCTTGCCGTGAGCTGGCTGCTCGTCGGTGCGAAAGTCGTCGCCATTGGCGGCGTGGTCGGCGTCGGGTTCCTTCTCTTTCTGCGCATCGTGCGCGGCCCCGAGTTTCGCTGGAAAACGCTCCTCGCTCCCCTGGCGATCGCGGCGCCCCTGGCCTCCTCCGGCGTCGCCAACAGCTTCCCCGCCGCGTTGCGCCGCTACCCGACAGAGATTCCCCTCGCGGCCTTCGAGTTCATGATCGCGATCGTTCTCTTGATCGGCCTGATCCTGTTCCTCTGCGGACTCGCGATTTCCTTCGTGCTCTTCTCGGGCGCCCGTCCCGGATGGCGGCGGGCGAGGCTTTCCGGCTCGCTCTCGGACGCCGGCCTGCGGGGCGGGGTGGCGGCGCTCGGCCTGGCCGGTCTCGCGCGTTGGGAGGCTCTCGTGGCCGCTCGATTTCCGGCGGTCTTCTCCTTCGATCCCTCCCTGCCCGACTCTCTCCAGACGGCGTTTCCGGCGGTGGCGGTCCTGTGGAGCGCCGCGCGGAGCACGGTCGCGGCCGCGACCGTCGCCGCCGTTGTGGCGCTGGCGCTGCCGCATCCCGTTTTCCGGAAACCGCTCGGACGGTCACTCGCGGCGCTGGCGGTTTTCTTTGTGCTCGTCCCGTCCTCGTTCCATTCGGCGCCGGAGTTCCTGGCCTCCCTCGTTCCGCCGCTGCTGATGCTGGCGTATCTGGCGGCCGTCGCGTTCTGGCTCCTCAAGGACCACGTGGGGGCGTGGGTGCTCTTCGGCTTCCTGACCTTCGGCGGCCGGGCGGCCGCGTCTCTCCTCGTGCAGCCGGCGCGCGCCGATCAGGTTTCGGGTGGGGCGGGCCTGCTGCTCGTCCTGCTCGCCGCCGTGGCGCTGCTCGCCGGCCGCCGTCCGGGGCCGCCGGAGGCATCCCTCGCGGCTCCGCCGTCGCAGGAGAGTTCATGAGCCGCTCGGCGATCGTCCCAGCGCTCCTCCTCTGCGGCCTGATCGTTCCGGTCCCGGCTCGGCCGGCGGACCCTGGCGCCGCTGTGGTGCGTGATCGGGTCCGCTCGTACCGGGCGGCACACGAGGCAGCCATCGTCGCGGAGCTCGCTGGCCTCCTTTCGCTTCCGAACGTGGCGTCGGATACGCCGAATATCGAAAAGAACGCCGAGAGGATCGTCGCCGCGTTGCGCAAGCGCGGCGTCTCGACCGAGCTAATGCGCTTCCCGGGCGCGCCGCCGGTCGTGTACGGTGAGCTGGCTGCCCGGGGCGCGACGCGGACGGTGATCCTCTACGCGCACTACGACGGCCAGCCGGTCGTTGCCTCGCAATGGGCGAGTGACCCCTGGAAGCCCGTCTGGCGCGACAAGGCGCTCGAAGAGGAGGGCCGCGAGATTCCGCCGGAATCCATGCGGCCTCCGCTCGATCCGCAGTGGCGGATCTACGCCCGATCTGCGAGCGACGACAAGGCGCCGATCGTCGCGCTGCTCTCCGCGCTGGACGCGCTGCGCGCTGCGGCCATCCCTCTCTCCCTCAACCTGAAGTTCTTCTTCGAAGGCGAAGAGGAGGCCGGCTCGCCGCACCTCGAGAAGCTTCTCGAGAAGCACGCCGCCCGCCTGAAGGGCGATGTCTGGCTTCTCTTTGACGGTCCCGTCCATCAGACGCGCCGCATGCAGATCTACTTCGGCGCGCGCGGCGTCATGGGTGTCGAGCTCACGACCTACGGAGCGTCGAGGCGTTTGCACAGCGGCCACTACGGCAACTGGGCGCCGAACCCCGTCGTCGAGCTGACGCAGCTGGTATCGAGCATGCGCGACACCGAGGGACGGATCCGGATCTCCGGCTTTTCCGACGACGTCCGCCCGCTGACCGAGACGGAACGCGGCGCGGTCGCCGCGGCTCCCGACGTGGACGCGATGCTGCGGGAGGAAATGGGGCTGGCACGCAGCGAAGGACAGGGCGAGAACCTACTCGAGACTCTCCTGCGGCCGGCGTTGAACCTGCGCGGGATCAGCGGCGGCGACGTCGGAACGCGGGCGACGAACTCCATCCCGACTGAGGCGACGGCGTCAATCGACTTCCGGCTGGTTCCCGATCAGACGCCGGAGAGGGTCCAGATTCGGGTAGAGGAGCACATCCGGCGGCAGGGCTATGCGATCCTGCGCGAGACTCCGGACCCGCAGACGCGGCGGAAGACGCCGCGCGTGGCGCGGGTCCAGTGGGCATCCGGCTATCCGGCCGCAAGGACCTCGATGGACCTTCCGGTTTCGCGCGCGATCGCACGCGTCATCGAAGAGGCGGCGGGCTCGCCTATCGTGCAGCTCCCCATGCTCGGCGGCAGCATTCCGATGTATCTCTTCCTGGGCACGCTGAAGACCCCCGCGGTGGGCATTCCGATCGTCAACCACGACAACAACCAGCACGCCGCCAACGAGAACCTGCGCCTGCAGAACCTCTGGGACGGCGTCGAGACCTTTGCCGCCCTCCTCGCGCGCCTCGGGTATGAGTGGAAGTAGGAGCTATCCCCGTAGTTTCTCTCCGCTGTCATCCTGAGGAGTGAAGCGACGAAGGATCTGCCTTCGTTGGGTTAGCAGATCCTTCGCTTCGCTCAGGATGACGGCACCCGAGACATCTCGCGTGCCGTCAACTCCCCGTTGAGTGGTAACGGGCGACGCCGTTCTTCCAGAGGAAGAGAGCAAGGGTCGCGGCCACGGCGGCCACCAGAGGCACGGCCCAGAACTCGCGCAGGAATTCCGGCCGGTGGAGGAAACGGGTGGTGGGATAGAAGGAAGCGAAGGCGAACGGGATGACGAAGGAGAGAGCGAAGCGGACCCAGGCGTCGTAGATCGTGAGCGGGTAGCGGCCGAACTGCATCAGATTGAAGACCGGCGGTGAGATCCCGATCCGGTCCTCGATCCAGAAGGAGGTCGCGGTCAGGCCGATAAAGATGGCCAGGTACACGAGGGCGCCGCAGAGAGCCCACACGACGAAGAGCGTCACATCCAGCGGGCCGAACACGAGGCCGAGTCGCCGCGACGCCCAGACGATCGCGAAGAGGCCGGTCGCCGTCTCCTGCATCGACTCCAGCCGGAACGACTCGAACAGGACCTGGAAGATGGAGGAGACCGGCCGGAGCAGGATGCGGTCGAAACGCCCCTCGATCAGATACCGATCGGCGAAGAGGTACAGGTTCCAGGAGAAGACGTTGAAGACGCCGAGCGGGATGAGCGAGAACCCGTAAAGAAAGACCATCTCCTCGAACGTCCATCCCTTCACCGCCGGGACCCTCGAAAACACGATCAGCAGGAATCCGAATGACGCCGCCGTCCCCAGAAACGACGCCAGCACCGACGAAAAGAAATCCGCCCGATACTCGAGCCTCGCCTTCGCGTACTGGCCGAAATACATCCCGAACAACCGCAGATGACGGATCACGTTGCGCCTCATCTGTTCGGATTCCAGATTCCAAATTCCAAATTCCAGGTAGGCATGCGCGGGCGCTTGGAATCTGGAATCTGGAATCTGGAATTCATTAGCCGCCCTGAATGGTGATTCGCAGTCGTGAGCGCTGCCACACGAATTGCCCCAGCGCGAGCAACGCGAGCGTCCACGCAGCCTGAAGGGCGAGCATGCGCGCCGAGGCTGCCCCGGTGAGTTTTCCCAGATAGAGAGCCGCCGGCGTGTAATTGATGTGAGGAAACGGTGAGGCGAAAAGGGCCGTCCGGAACGGCTCGGGGAAAAGGGTGGTCGGGATCAGAAGACCGGAGAGGAGTTCCAGGATCAGGTACTTGGCCCTGAGGATTCCCAGGATCGACTTGGTTCGGATGGCGATCAGCCCGACGAGAAAGTTGATCGCCGCGACGAGAAAGAAGGAGAGCCCGGCCGAAACGAGGAAAAGCGACGCCGACAGGAGCGACGCGGGAGGGCGGATCGGGAACACGAGGCCGATCACGATCCCGATGGGCACGGTGAAGAGGATCGCGCGGAAGGCGGACTGGCCGGCCGAGTCCGCGATCATCACGGTCTGGAAGTCCACCGGCCGGATCAGGTTCATCGCCAGCCGCCCTTCCTGCACCTGTGCCGCGATGTCGCGGTCGATTTCGTTGAAGTAGAAGGAGCGGATCGTCCATCCCACGGCGACGTAGGTGATCATCTCGGGAAGCGACAGGCCGACGACCGTCGCCGAGTGGCGGAAAACGGCCCGCCAGATGAAGTAGTACACCGCGACGTTGAAGAGATACGTCAGCACGCCGACGTAATACCGCGCCCGGTAGGCCAGCATGTTGAGGAACCCGATCCGCGCAAACGGCAGCGCCGCCCGCCAGTTGACGACTTTCGACCGCGGCGTTCGCTGCGCGAACGGCGGTCGAGAGAGTCTAGACGAGGGTGGAGGGGCCATTGCGTTCACGCGATGCCTTCGCGGTAGATGCGCTTGACGACTTCTTCGATCTGGGGTTCTTCGATGGAGAGGTCGGCCACGTCGAAGCGGTTCACGATTTCCTTGACGGCCGTCGCGGCGGAAAGTGTGCGCCGATCGATGTCCATGCGATAGCGATGCGATCCGACCTCCAGGATCTTCTGTCCGTTCCAGACGAGGAGCGAGGGGTCCGGCGTCGTCTTGACGTCGAAGACGATCGAGGTGACCGGGAGAATCCGGTCGCGAAGCTCCG
>WNGB01011910.1_pt1 | contig 11863 bp, 8 predicted proteins | sample 5400681 | NCBI WGS metagenome assembly WNGB01 (sample SAMN13153367, study PRJNA577476) | soil metagenome | isolation source: 115 cm soil or saprolite under grassland replicate 2 | place: USA:California | collected 2016-06-15 | reverse complement strand
CAGACCGTGCTGGAAGAGACCGGGCTCGCCCACCGAGCGCGCCTTCCCGCGGGAGGGCTGTCCCTGCTCGAGCTCAAGCGCCTGGAGCTGGCGAAGGCCCTGGCCCTCCGCCCGCGGCTCCTGCTCCTCGACGAGATCGCCGGCGGCCTCACCGACCCGGAATGCGACGGACTCCTCGACATCGTGCGCGCGGTGCGATCCCAGGGAGTCACCATCGTGTGGATCGAGCACGTGATCCACGCGCTCAGGCGCATCGCCACGCGCCTGGCCGTCCTCCATGCCGGTTCGATCATCCGCACCGGATCACCCGGAGAGGTCATGTCCGACAGTCGCGTGAAGGAGGTGTATCTCGGTGTCGAGGAATGACAGCCTGGCCGAGGGCCCGCTCCTCGAGGTCGCGAACCTGTCGGTCCGTCATGGCCAGTTCTGCGCCCTGGTCGACGTCGACCTTCGCGTGGACGCGGGCGAGATCGTCTCGATCATCGGCGCCAACGGCGCGGGCAAGTCATCCCTGCTCACGGCGATCGTCGGACAGGCGGGCAGCATCGCGGGCGAGGTGCGCTTCCTGGGGGAGAGCATCGTGGGTCTCTCCACCCCGGACATCGTCGCGAGGGGGATCGCTCTGGTCCCGGAGGGACGCCGGCTCTTCCCTTCGCTGACCGTCGAGGAGAACCTCGACATCGGCCGGGGCGTCGGACGCGGCGGCGAGATCGGCTTCGATGACGTCTACGCGCTGTTCCCGGCCCTCGAGCAGAGGCGCCGCCGGACCGCGCGCGAGCTGTCCGGCGGCGAACAGCAGATGGTGGCGCTCGGACGCGCGCTGCTCACCAACCCGCGGCTGCTTCTGTGCGACGAGATCAGCCTCGGCCTGGCCCCGCTCGTGACCCAGGAGCTCTACGGCGTCATCCTGTCGATCAAGGAGCGCGGCATCGGCATCCTGGTCGTCGAGCAGGACATCACGCGCTCGCTCCAGGTCGCGGACCGCTTCTACTGCCTGCTCGAGGGCAAGATCAACTTCGCCGGCCGGCCCGCGGACACCACCCGCGAGGTCGTGATTCAACATTACTTCGGTCTATAGTCGGCATGGTGGGCATCTGGATCAATCAGATCGTCCAGGGCGTGCTCCTGGGCGGCCTGTACGCCATGTTCGCGATGGGCCTGTCGCTCTCGGTCGGCATCATGCGCTTCGTCAACATCGCGCATGGTGATCTGATCGTGCTGGTGTCGTTTCTCCTGCTGTCGCTCACGAACGCCTTCGGACTGGGTCCGATCGAGGCGGCGCTCGTGACCTTGCCGATCGGGTTCGCGGGCGGCTATGTCCTCCAGCGATTCCTGCTCCAGCGGGTGCTCGGCAAGGGCGTGCTGCAGATCATCCTCGTGACCTTCGGCCTGTCGATCATCATCCAGAACGCCTTGCAGGGCGCGTACGGGGCCGATACGCGGAAGGTCGCCGGCGGAGGCATCGAGACCGCGACGATTCCGCTCGGCCGGGATGTCAACGTGGGCGTCCTGCCCCTCGTCATCTTCCTGTCGGCCGTCGGGCTGGCGCTCGCGCTCGACCTGATGCTCTACCGCACCCGCATCGGCGCGCGCATCCGCGCGGTCTCGGACGACGTCGCGGCCGCCGATCTCGTCGGTCTGCCGTCGGCGCGAATCTATGCGATCGCGATGGGATTCGTCGGGCTGACGATCGCGATCTCGGCCGGCTTCATGGCGGTCTGGACCAACTTCGATCCGACCAGCGGACCGAGCCGGCTCCTCATCGCCTTCGAGGCGGTCGTGCTCGGCGGCCTCGGCAGTCTCTGGGGCACGCTGGCGGGAGGCATCCTGCTCGGCGTCGCCCAGACGGTCGGCGGGCAGGTGGACGCCGCGTGGCAGGTGCTGTCCGGTCACATCGTCTTTCTCGCGATCTTCCTCATCAGGCCGCAGGGCCTCTTTCCCAGATAGGGGCGCGTCGCGGTGACGGCACGCAAAGGCGGCGCGAAGGTGATCCTGGTCGGCCGGATCCTGCTCCTCGCCGGTCTCGCCGCGCTCGTGGGCGGACCGTTCCTGCTCGATCCCGGCCGCATGCAGATCGCGATCGAGTTCATGTCGATGCTCGTGCTCGCGCTCATGTGGAATCTCCTCGCCGGTTACGCGGACATCGTCACCGTCGGCCAGCACGCCTTCGTCGGCCTCGGCGCGTACGCCTTCTTCGGTTTCCTCGCGCTGGAGGACCTCGGTCCCACGACCTCGGTCCTCCTCGCCGGCCTCACGGCCCTCGTCTTCGCGATCCCGATGATGCTGATCATCTTCCGCCTGCGGGCGGCGTACCTGTCAGTCGGCAGCTGGGTCGTCGCCGAGGTGCTGATGCTGAGCGCGGGCAAGCTCCAGGCTTTCGGCGGCGGCTCGGGGGTCAGCATGCCGGTCTCGGCGGCGAAGCAGTTCGGCGGGAACGTGGTCGAACGCTCCACGACGATCTACTGGATGGCGCTCGCGCTGAGCGCGGCTGCGTTCGGGCTGACCTGGTTCCTCATGCGCTCGTCGATCGGACTCGGACTGACCGCCATGCGCGACAACGAAGAGGGCGCGGGCTCGGTCGGCGTCAACCTGAGGCGGGCGCGAGTCCTGTGCTTCCTGTGGACGGCGCCCTTCCTCGGCATCGCCGGAGCGATCATCACGCTCCAGAAGCTGCGCGTGGCGCCGCCGGCCTCGTTCAGCATCGTCGACTGGACCGTCTACGTCATCTTCATCGTCGTCATCGGCGGCATCGGCAGCTTCGAGGGGCCGATCATCGGGACGATCGTCTTCTTCACGATCCGCGAGTATCTGGGCGGGACCGGCGTGTGGCACTTCATCGTCCTCGGCGTCGTATCGATCGGCGTCATCCTGATCGAGCCGCGCGGCATCTGGGGCGCGCTTCGCCGCGTCTTGCCGGGCGACCTCATCCCGGTCTCGCACGCGCCGCCTCGCGTGCCCGCATCCGAAGCACCGGCGCGCACCGACACCCCCGCGACGTGACCCAAATCGTTAACCAAGCGTAACTCATACGTTTCTTTGTGTGCGTTCACAATCGCGTCAGCTTGTAATTTTCGAAAAGAAAACAAGTGTATGCATCATTCGAGCGATCGAGTACGGTCCCGCTACCCGGATTCCGACGCCGGCGGGAGCGCCGTCCGTCAGGCCGGGTCCACTCGACATTGGAGGAGCTGGATATGGAGGACCGTGGGATGACGATCCGTCTCAGGTGGCGTGTGCCCGTGCTCACAGCCGCGACCGTGCTAGCTCTGGCCTGTAGCAAGAAGGCGGAGTCGCCGCCGTCCGGGGACAAGGCGGAGTCGCCGCCGTCCACCGAGAAGGCCGAGGCGATGCCGTCGAGCCCCAAGACCGAGGCGGCGCCCGCGGCCACCCCGGCCCCGGCGGCCGCCACCACCTCATGTGCCAGCAAGGGCGAGCTCACCATGTGGGAGCGCTCGGGCGGCAACAAGGGCATGGTCGACATCCTCATCGCGGCCTGGAACGCCAAGAACCCCGACTGCGCGATCAAGCTGACCTACATCCCGCACGCCGAGATGGTCGGCAAGATCGCCCAGGGCATCGCGTCCGGCGACGTGCCGGACCTCATGGGCATGGACCTCATCTACGCCCCGCAGTTCGAGAAGGCCGGGCAGCTCGTGGACATCACCGAGCAGATCGGCTCGTGGCCGGAGCTGAAGACCGCCAGCAAGGGTCACATGACGGTCGCGACCTACGAGAGCAAGCTGTACGGCGTCCCGCTCTACGCCGACGTGTCGGCGCTCTTCTACAACAAGGACCTCTTCGCCAAGGCCGGCCTCGACCCGGACAAGCCGCCGACCAGCCTGGCGGAGCTGCGGACGTATGCCGACAAGATCAGCAAGCTGGGCCACGGCATCAAGGGCTACTACCTGCCAGGCAACTGCGCCGGCTGCAACATCTTCACCGTCGGTCCCCTCATGTGGGCCTCGGGCGCGAAGATCGAGGCGATGGGCCCAGGCGACGAGCCGCTGGTCGGCGAGGGCGTCAAGCAGGTGCTCCAGTGGACTCGCGACATGGTCAAGGCGGGCAACGTGCACGACGCCGCCCGGAGCGAGAATGGCGAGACCTTCATTCAACAGTTCGGGTCGGGCAAGATCGGGATGATGGGGACCGGCAACTTCAACATCGCGCTGGCCAAGGAGCAGAACGCGAAGATGAAGTTCGGCGTATCGCTTCTCCCCGGGATGGCGCCGAACTCGTATGCGTCATTCATCGGCGGTGACCTCGTCGTGGTGCCGAAGGGCAGCAAACGAGTGGCCGACGCGGTCAACGTGATGAAGTTCCTGCTCTCGGACGAGGTGCAGGTCGAGGTCTACGCCAAGGCCCTCAACCTGACCACGCGGAGCGACATGGCCGACAACAAGTACTTCAAGGCCGAACCGCTCGTGCAGGACGTGGCCAAGGCGCTGACGGTGGGCCGGACGCCCTACACGCTCAGCTTCTTCGAGCAGATCAATTCCCCGCAGGGCCCGTGGCTGCAGATGCTGCAGCGCGCCTACTACACCAAGGACGACATCGACAAGATCATCGCCGACGCGAAGAAGGCGATGAAGGCCATCGCCGACCAGTCCTAGCACCTGCTCGACCGGTGCACGCACGCACGCGATGAGCCGTCGTTCGCGAGGCCGCCTGATCGGGCTTGCCTACCTGGCCCCCGCTCTGCTGTTCGTTCTGGCCTTCACGCTCTACCCGCTGGGCCAGATGGTGTGGATGTCGTTCCACAACTGGTCGCTGCTCACGCCCCCCCGGTTCGTGGGCCTCGACAACTACCGGCGGGCTTTCGCGGACGATCAGTTCTGGGTGTCGTTCTTCTTCACCCTGAAGTACACCGCGCTCATCACGCCGGTCCTGATGATCGGCGGCTACCTGCTCGCGCTCCTCACCGCAACCAACACGCCGCTTCGCCGGGTCACCCGCACGGTGGTGTTCGTTCCCGTCGTCATCGGCCTGAGCGCGTCGAGTCTCCTCTGGTACTGGCTCTTCAGCAGCGACTACGGCCTGGTGAACCGGGGCCTGATGGACCTCGGGCTCGTCTCCAGTCCCGTCCTCTGGCTGGGCGTGGACGCCAACCTCTCCCTGTTCGCCATCATCGTCTCCATCGTCTGGAAGGTCATCGGCTTCGGCATGATCCTCTTCGTCGGAGCCATCCAGGCCGTCCCGACCGACGTCATCGAAGCGGCGACCGTCGATGGCGCCAGTTATCGGCAGCGGGTGCTCGGGATGATCCTTCCCTTGACCATGCGGACCGTCCTGCTCGTGACCCTGGTGAGCGTCATCGGCTCGCTCCTCGCCTTCGACCAGTTCTACATCATGACGGCAGGTCAGCCGCACAACCGGACCGCGACGTCCGTCTTCTATGTCTACCTGAACGCGTTTCCATACCTGAAGCTCGGCTACGGCGCGGCTCTGTCGCTGATCCTGGCGGTCACCATCCTGGCCTTCACCGTCGTCCAGCTCCTCCTCACCCGCCGGAGCAAGGCGTGATCGCGACCCAGGAGCAGCTCGGAAGTGCAACCAGGCCCCGCCGCCGGCGCTTCGGCCCTGCCCGCTACTTCATCGGTGCGCTCTGCTTTGCGATCTGCGCGGTCATGCTCGCGCCGCTCGTCATGACCGCGCTCGCCTCGGTCAAGCCGCCGGCCGAGCAGGCCCTCACGCCGCCCATCTACGTGCCCCAGGAGGTGAGCCTGGACAACTACGAGCGGCTGTGGAGCTATCAGGAAGGGCTGCCGCGCTACGTGGCCAACAGCCTCGGCACGGCTCTTCTGGCGATCGCACTCACGCTCGCGCTGACGGCGCCCGCGGGCTACGCCCTCGCTCGCTTTCCGATCCCGGCCAAGGAGGTCATCTTCGTCGTCCTGCTCCTCGCTCTCATCGTCCCGTACCAGGCGCTGGTCACGCCGATCTTCCTCATGTTCTCCAAGCTCAAGCTCACCAACACGCTTCTCGGCCTGGCCATCCTCCACACCGCCATCCAGCTTCCGTTCAGCCTCTACATCCTGCGCAACAGCTTCGCCGCCGTGCCGCCCGAGCTGGAGGAGGCGGCGATGGTGGACGGCGCCTCCTCGTGGCAGATCCTCACGCGGATCTACATTCCGGCGGCGGTGCCGGCGATCGTGACGGTCGCGCTGTTCGCCTTCATCACGTCGTGGAACGAGTTCCTCGGCGCCGTGGTGATGATGAACAAGAGCTCGAGCTTCACCCTGCCGCTCATCCTGACGGCCGCCCGCGAGGAGACGAGCCTCGGCGGAACCGACTGGGGGATGCTCCAGGCCGGCATCACCATCTCGATCATCCCCTGCGTCCTCTTCTATCTGCTGCTCCAGCGGTACTACGTGTCCGGCCTGATGAGCGGCGCCGTGAAGTGAGCGGCGGGGGCGCTCGCCGCACCGATGACTGGGGCGGCGGCGGGCGACTCGGCGGCGCGACCGGCAGGCGGTGGTCGGCCTCGAGCGAGGGCAGGCTGTAGTCCACGAACGTTCCGGTCACGTCCACACCCTCGGCCGCCTCGGCGTTGTCGGATCGGAAGACGCGGCCGCGCGTCTTGTCGCGCAAGCGCTCGGCCAGCTTGGTCGCGGGCATCGGCCACTTCTTCTTCACGGCCACCGCCGCGTCGAGCGGCACGAACGCCGTGAGTCCGGCGCCGCCCATGAGCTCCAGCCCGGCCCGGGTCGCCGTCGCGTTGTGACTCGCGTGATGGCCGACCTTGTAGAACACGGTCCGCTCGAGGAGCTCGTGTCCTGTGATGTCGCGCCGCCGGCCATCCTGCGCCACGGTGAAGTGGAGCTTGCCCCAGGTCAGCCAGCTGCCCAGCTGGGCATCGGCCGGGAACAGGAGCACGCGATCCCCATCGACCTCGATGGCGAGGACCAGGCTGGTGTTGTTGGTGACGTTGTCGAGCTGGAGCGCCAGCTCGGTGGCGCAGCCCAGCCCGACCCCGTCGATGTGACGCCACGGCTCTTCCGCATGCAGCTCGGCCAGTCCGCGCGGGAGAGCCGGCAGGTTGAAGCGCGCGTCGAACGGCGGCGGCGCAGGCTCCCTCCCGGGAAGCTCGATGGCCGCCGAGGCGGCCAGCTCGTACAGGTCCGGCGAGCCGTGTTCGCCCAGCTTGTGGAGAGCGCCCGTGTCGCGCGGCGGACCGAGGACGAAGAAGCGGACGCCAGGGGCCCACGGCCTCTGGATGACGTCGCCCGGGGAGAAGTGGCGCACGGCTCCGGACCGAGCCATCTCCCTCGCCGCATTCATTCCGTCGGAGGTGCGCTTCTTGAGGCCCTTCCGCCTGGCGGCCGCGAAGTCGACCAGGGCGGTCTTCGCGCCCTGAAATCCCAGCACGTCCCAGACCGCGCCGGCGAGCGCCTCGTCGTCTCTCGCTCCCGTGCCCTCCAGGGCCGTCGCGGCCGAAACCGCGGCCGTGACCAGGTCGCCGCGGTATTGCTCGAGCTCGCGCGCGTCCGGGTCGTCCGCGTCCTCGGTCCAGGCGAGCCACGCCTCGTCCGCCTCGAGCCCCGCGGCCCGCGCGCGAATGAACCCGGAGACGTGGTCCTGGTGCTCGTGCGTCGCGACCACCGCGGCCAGATGGCCTCCGGTCACCTCCAGCACATCCTTCACGACCTCGTCGATGTCGACACCCGAGCCCTTTCCGATCGTGCCGAGATCGATGAGCACGTGCGCCGGATGTTCGCCCTCGGGATCGAAGGTCAGGAGGAACGCGTCGCCGAGACCCTGCCGGTACATGCGCACACGCACGCGTGGAGGCCGCGTCGCTCCGTTCTTCGACCCCGCCGGCGGCTGTCTTTTCTTGGTCGCCACGACCACCTCCCATCATCTGCGGTGGACGAACGCGAACGGCTCGGCGTCGCGCATGCCCACCGTGGATTCCCCGAAGTACGTCCCCCACAGGTCGTTCTGGAAGCGGAGTCCGCGGTAGTCGCGCTGCCTCGCGCGGCGCGTCTCGCTCGCGAGTCGCTTGCGGATGAGATAGCGGACGCGCGCCCCGCAGGGACCACCGCCCAGCTCGACGATGACCGTCGTGCCGCCCTGGAACCGCTCGCCCCCGGGCCCGGCGTCGTCGAGCGGCCTGTCCTGGAGGAGCTCGATGACGCACTGGCCCACGCGCTGGCCGTCCGGTCCGATGCGGTTGGCGAAGCGCGCGGCGTGCACCTCGAACTCGAACTTCCCCGCGCCGGCAGGCGGCTCGAGGCCGAGACACTCGCCGTCCGCTTCGCGGGTCGGCCCCTGAAGCAGGGCGACGAGGTCGTCGTGAAGGCCCCGCCGCAGCCCGCGCGCCGCATAGAACAGGGCCTCTCGCCCCGTCTCCTCGAGATGGGCCTGGGCCTTGACGCGCAGACCGGCAAGGATGTCGAGGAGCGCGGGCGAGGGCCGCAGCTCGTCGGCCTCGGGTGAGCGCCACACCAGACTCTCCTCCGACAGGGACGCCACGTCGCGCGGATAGATCGCGCGGCGACGGAAGGCATCGATGAAGGAGGCCCGATAGCCGAGGTCGTCGTCGGGGACGAGGTCCACGTCGGCCGTGATCACGGCGCGCAGGTACTCGCCGAAGGTGATGTCGCACGGGGGACAGTAGTCGAGCCCCCGGATGCACATGTGAAGGACATGCTCCGCGGTCTTCGCCGCTTCGGAGGCGAGGCGCGCCACGAGGTCCGGCGGCAAGCTCCCCGGCGGGAGCATGCCCGATCCGCCGGTGGCCAGCCGGATGAGGTCGCGCGTGCGCTTCTCGTAGATGGACCGGAACGCCTCGAACACCGCGGCGACCAGGATGCCTCCGCGCGCGTGCGGCTCCAGAGCGGTGTCGTGGTCGCCCGGGTGCGGCTCGCGCGGGCGCCATTCGCCGGTGGCCGGATCGCGCTCCCCGATGTAATCGCGGAGCGCCCCGCGCGAACCGCTCGCGGTGCCGAATTCCATGGCGAGAGAGCCGAGCAAGGTCTCCTCGCGCAGGCTGCCGCGCGTGCGTGCCAGCTGATCTCGCAGGATCTCGGGGAACGTGAAGTGGAGGAGCAGCGCCACGATGTCGGCGAAGCCCTCGTGGAACGCGAGCACGTCCGGGTTCGACGCCTGTGTGAACTTGCGGTGCATGCCGTCGAGCAGCGCGTGCGCGGTCTCGTGGGCCACGATGTCGTGCGAGAGGCACGTGAAGACCATCGCGCCGGGCAGGTGTTCGCCCGGATCCTGCGGATTGGCGCGGAAGTAACCGAACAGGAGCGCCTTGCGCGATGGGCTGTAATAGGCATTCGCATCGCGGAGCGCGTGCGGGTACACGCGCAGGCGCGGGACGTAGTAGGAGTCGTTCTTCGGCGAGGTGCCGGGCGGCGGCGGACCCGGCGCCCACAGGACCTTCCGGCCCAGCGCCTGCTCGAAGTGGACGATGGTGAGCTGAGCCACCGCATAGACCATCTGCTGATGAAACTGCGGGGTTCGCTCCGAAGGGGCCAGTCCATCGCGAGCCAGGAGATGAGGGTCGTCGAGGTTCACCGGGTCGTAGAAGCATCGGTTCGTCGGATCGTGGTCGATCACCTCGAGGTACTCGCCGACCGGCCCCGGCCGCAGCTTCTCCCACGGCAAGCGGAAGGTCATGGTGCCGATGTCGCGCGTGGCGAGGCGCTGGGCGACGCTCGGGTCGAAGGCGTAGCCCGCGAGACGGCGGACAGGCGGGTTCGCAATCGTCGGGGTCTCGCGCGGCGTTGCCGCTGCTCGTGGCCGGTTGCCGTTCGCGCTCGCTCCGGCCCCGCCCCGGGCGCCGTTGCCGGACGGCCTTCGCGCCTGCACCTCGCCGAGGGCGCCGAGCGCCTCGCTCATCCTCTCCTTGAGCTTCGGCGACGCCATCGGATGTTCGCGGAGAGCGACGAGGAACCGCTCCAGCTTCGGGTGGGGGACCTCCTCCGGGCCCCTGTCCGGGTCCTCGATGGCTTCCTCGAACGGATTCGGTTCCCCCTCGACCGGCGGGATCTGGGCGAGCTGGGCCGCCTCGAGAGCCAGCATCGATTCGAGTCCGGGCGCCCCCGCCGGCGCTGCGCCGAAGAGGTGCAGCAGCTTGAGGAGAGACAGCGACGCCGAGTCGGGCGGTGTCATCGTGACCGAATCCGACGGCGCGAGCGCCAGCGCGGCGCTGGCCCGAAGGATGCCGTTTCCGAGCTTGGCGTTGCTGCCGCCGTCGGCGCTCTTGTCCGCGCTGGCGAACAGCGCCTGGCGCACCGCCTCGACTCGTTGCCATCCGTGGCGGAACCGGGCGAGCGCGGCCCGATGGTGGGCGATGTACAGGGCGGCCGCGCCCGCGATCTGCGGCGTCGCCGAGGAAGTCCCGGCCCCGTTCATGTCCACGATCCGGCTCGCCCCGCGCTCGGCCCAGGGCATGTTGGGCGTGAACGCCGCCAGGGCCGTCCGCATCTTGCTCGGCGGACCCCAGCAGCCCTGCATCTTGCCGCGCGGCAGGCCGAAGTACGGCCTCCGGTCGGCCATGACGCCGCAGGCGGCGAGCACGCGTCTGAACCGCGCCGGATAGACGATGAGCCGCGTGGGGAACCCGGTGCCGAACGCGGAGAAGTTGTTGCCGGCGGCGGCGACGATGCAGATGCCCGCGTCGTACGCGGCATTGACGGCGGCGGCCCACGCGGCAGACGCGAGCCCGCCCATCGACATGCTGACGACGTCGACCGGCGGCAGCCAGTCGGCCGCCGCGGCGCGGGTGGCTCCCTTGTAGGGGGCGAGGGCGTAGTCCAGGGCGGTCGCGAGCGCGCTCGTGCGAAACAGGACGACGGAGTTGGCGATGCGAACCGGTATGACCTCCGCTCCCGGCGCGGAGCCGAGATCGCCCTCGAAGGCTTGCTCGTCGGGCGGTCCGACCGCCACCCGCCCGCCGGCCAGGATGCCGAGGGTGCCCGTTCCGTGGCCCGGCATCTTGAGCGCCCCGGGCGTGCCCGGGTCGACGGCGCCGGCCTTCTCCCGGCCGCCCTCGAAGTCGCGCGCGTAATCGGTGAGCAGGCCGCGCGGGACGGAGGTATGCGCCGGGTCGTAGCCGGTGTCGACGTGGAGAATCCGGGCGGGCGCGTCTCGAGCCGTGCGCGCGCTGCCGAGCTGCGAGAACTCCTCGCGCAGGTACCAGGCGAAGCCGGGCCCGCGCGGGACGTCTTCGTCCTGTGGGTCGAAGGCCCCGGCGCCGCCGCGCACGCCGAAGTCGGCGGCTTCCTCGGGATAGGCGGATACCTTCTGGACCAGGTCCGGCTCGGCGAACTCGATGCTCTCCTCGCCGCCGAGCTCCTCGACCAGCTCGTGGATGGCGGCCCAGGGGCTCGCCTCCTCGCCGGGGCGGAGGTGGCCGAGGAGCCATTCCGACCCGTTCGCGGCCGCTCCCAGCTCGCGCGCCGCCCGACCCGCGCCGTTGGGCAGGAGCGGTTCGAGCTGGAGGCCGCCCGGCCTCGCCGCCGCGCGCAAGGATTGCCGGCCCCTCCTCGCGCACAAGATGACTCCCGCCACTGAAGGACGCATTGACACGGCTCCCCTCCCGACCCACGGCGCACCGCCGTCCACCGTCGAGCCCTTTGTCTATTTCAGGCCATGCTGGACGGCAGTCTGCCAGTCAACCAAATTCGTACTCGCACGGCCGTCTCGCCCCCGTCTCTCAGGGCGGGCGGATCCTCTCCGCCGTTACAGTGCAGTCGACGTCGACGGCGTATCGATCTTTTCGGGTGCCGGCGTGAGGCGGACGCGGCTGGGTTGCAGCATCGCCCCCACGGGGTGCATCATCCCTAGACCGTGCATTTCACGTCGACGACGGTGCCGGGCCTGGCCCAGGCGACAACCGTGCCGGTGATGGACT
>WNGB01030888.1_pt1 | contig 11864 bp, 10 predicted proteins | sample 5400681 | NCBI WGS metagenome assembly WNGB01 (sample SAMN13153367, study PRJNA577476) | soil metagenome | isolation source: 115 cm soil or saprolite under grassland replicate 2 | place: USA:California | collected 2016-06-15 | reverse complement strand
CGCTCCGCAAGGGGGACCGCTACGCGGTGGTCCGGGCGGGCTTCTCGACGCTTCCACCCCGAACGCCGAGCTGCTCGCGCTGCTCAAGCAGGACAGTGCCGCCTACACCTGGGTGGCGGCGGCGGTGGGCGCCAACAACGCCGCCGGCTACCAGATCGCCAGCGGCAACCCGGTGATGGCCATCGGTGGCTTCAACGGCAGCGACCCGTCGCCGACGCTGGCGCAGTTCCAGGAGTACGTGCGGCAGCACCGGATCCACTACTTCATCGGCGGTAGCGGCCCGCGCGGTGACAGCGGGAGCAACACCGGTGCACAGATCGCCGCATGGGTGGCCCAGAACTTCACGGCCACCACCGTTGGCGGTACGACCGTCTACGACCTGACCCAGCAGGCCGCGGCGGTCCAGCAATGACCGCCTTGACGCTTCCCGTCGCGCAGCCGTTGCCTGTCCCGCAGGCCGGGCCGGTGCTGGACGTGGTGGTCCCGGTCTACAACGAGGAGGCCGATCTCGACCGGTGCGTCAGGCGCCTGTCCGCGCACCTGCGCGCCACCTTCCCGTACCCGTTTCAGATCACCGTCGCCGACAACGCCAGTACCGATGCGACGCTGGAGGTGGCCCGCGCGCTCCAGCGTGACCTGCCCGAGGTGAGCGTGGTCCACCTCGACGAGAAGGGGCGGGGCCGGGCGCTCCGGGCCGCCTGGTCGGCCTCGGCGGCGCCCGTGCTCGCGTACCTGGACGTGGACCTGTCGACGGATCTGGCCGCGCTCTTCCCGCTCGTGGCGCCGCTTATCTCGGGCCACTCCGACATCGCGATCGGTACCCGCCTGTCCCGCGATGCCCGCGTGGTGCGGGGCGTCCGGCGAGAGGTCATCTCGCGGTGCTACAACCTGCTGCTACGGGGGACCCTGGCGGTGGGCTTCTCGGACGCCCAATGCGGGTTCAAGGCGATCCGCAAGGACGTGGCCGAGCGCCTGCTGCCCCTCGTGCAGGACACCGGCTGGTTCTTCGACACCGAGCTGCTGGTGCTCGCCCAGCAGGCCGGGCTGCGCGTGCACGAGGTCCCGGTGGACTGGGTGGAGGATCCGGACAGCAAGGTCGACATCATGGCCACGGCGGTGGCCGACCTGAAGGGAATCGCCCGCCTCGCACGGGCGCTGCTCACCGGGGCGCTGCCGATCGGTCAGCTCCGCCAGCATCTCGGGCGCGGGCCGCTGGCATCCATGGTGCCGGGCGGGTTGGCGCGACAGATGGTCCGCTTCGCCGGCATCGGCGTGCTGAGCACGCTGGCGTACCTGGGGCTGTTCGTCGTGCTGCGCCCCGCGGCCGGGGCGCAGCTTGCCAACCTGGCCGCCCTGCTGCTGACCGCGATCGCCAACACCGCCGCCAACCGCCGGCTCACCTTCGGGGTGAGCGGCCGGCACGGCGCGGTCCGCCATCATTTCCAGGGCCTCGCCGTGTTCGCCCTCGGTCTGGTGCTCACCAGTGCCAGCCTGTCCGTGGCGCATGCGGTGATCGCCTCTGCGGGACGGCTCACCGAAGCGGGCGTCCTGACGGCCGCGAACCTCGCCACGACCGGCCTGCGCTTCGTGTTGTTCCGCGGGTGGATCTTCCGGGGCTGGTGAAGGTTAGCATGCTGTCATGACTGGTGCCCGCGACCGCGAGCTCGACATCGTCGTCTTCGGTGCCACCGGGTTCACCGGCGGGTTGACGGCCGAGTACCTGGCGGCGCAGCAGCCGGCTGGCACGCGATGGGCGGTGGCCGGGCGCAGTCGCGGCAAGCTCGAGGCGCTGCGCGACCGGCTGGGCGTCGATGTCGCGATCATGGAGGCGGATGTCGAGGACGAGGCGTCCGTGCGGCGCCTGGCCGAGGCCTCGCGCGTGGTGATCACCACGGTCGGGCCGTACATCCGGTACGGCGAACCGCTCGTCGCCGCATGCGCGCAGGCGGGCACCGACTACGTCGACCTGACCGGCGAACCCGAGTTCGTGGACCTCATGTACCTGCGCTACCACGCCCAGGCACAGCGTTCCGGCGCCCGGCTCGTGCACGCGTGCGGCTTCGACTCGATCCCGTCGGACCTCGGCGCCCTGTTCACCGTCGAACAGCTGCCGGGGGACGCGCCGATCCGGATGCGCGGGTACGTGCGCGTGAGCGGGCGACCGTCCGGCGGTACGTTCGACTCGATGTTGACGATCTTCTCCCGGTCCCGGGAGGCCGCCGCCGCGCACCGGCGCCGCCGCCGCGCCGAGCCGCGCGACCCGACCCGGAAGGTACGGGCAGTGAGCGGCCGCCCGGGCTACGACCGTGCCATCGGCACCTGGGTGCTGCCGCTGCCGACGATCGACCCGCAGATCGTGGTGCGCTCAGCCGGCTCGCTCGACCGGTACGGGCCGGACTTCTCGTACAGTCACTTCGCGGTGGTCGGCAACCCGTTCGTGGCGGCCGGCGTCACGGCCGGTGTCGCGGCGACCTTCGCCCTGGCCCAGCTATCACCCACCCGGCGGTTGCTCGGGAAGCTCCGGCCGCCCGGGGCGGGACCTACCCCGGAACAGCGGCAGAAGGGCTGGTTTCGGGTGCGGTTCGTCGCCGACGGCGGTGACCGGACGGTCGTGACCGAGGTGAGCGGCGGCGACCCCGGCTACGGCGAGACGTCGAAGATGCTCGCCGAGTCGGCGCTGTCCCTGGCACACGACCAGCTGCCGGAGACCGCCGGCCAGGTCACCACCGCGGTGGCCATGGGCGACGCGTTGCGTACCCGGCTGGAACGGGCCGGGATCCGGTTCCGGGTGGTCAACGCCGGCTAGCCTGTCCCGGTCGCCGCCCGAGCCTGGCCGCACTGGCAAACTTGGGCGATGGGCCTGCCCCCCGCCGCTCGCCAGCGGGTCGCCGAGGTGGCCGCGGTCGCCGTGTTCGCCGTACTGGCCGTCGCGGCCGGTGCCGCGACCTGGGCGGTGCAGCTCGCGGTCGACCACCCGGCCGTGCTGGGAGCCGCCGCCGACTGTGCCGGCCGCCCGTTAGCCGCCCCTCGCCAGCTGCGTGGAATGACGATCACCACGGTCACCAACATGGACTGGCCAAGCCGCCCTGGGCTCGACGCGGAGACCGCCAAGACGGAGTACCGCGCCTGGCTCGATCTTGCGCAACGGCTCAACCTCAACGCCGTCTTCGTCCACATCAGGCCCAGTGGCGACGCGTTGTGGCCGTCCCAGTTCGCGCCATGGTCGCAATGGCTGACCGGGCGCACCGACGGGCAGGGGCCCGGCTGGGACCCGCTGCGGTTCATGGTCGAGGAGACCCATGCGCGGAACCTGGAGTTCCACGCCTGGTTCAACCCGTACCGGGCCAGCCCCGGAGGCGATGTCAACCAGCTCCCGCCGAACCATCCGCTGCGCCAGCATCCGGAGTGGGCGGTCGTCTACCCGGTCGGCTCGACAGCCAGCCGGCTCTACTACAACCCCGGCATCCCAGATGCCCGGCACTTCGTCGAGGACGCCATGCTTGAGGCCGTCGAGCGCTACGACCTCGACGCCGTGTTCTTCGACGACTACTTCTACCCGTACCCGTCGGCCCGGCAAGATTTCGCCGACGAGGCCACCTTCGCGCAGTACGGCGCGGGCTTCGCGAGCAAGGGCGACTGGCGCCGGAACAACGTCAACCTGCTGGTACAGGAGATGAGCCAGCGGATCAAGGCGCTCAAGCCCTGGGTGAAGTTCGGTGTCAGCCCGTTCGGCATCTGGCGCAACGCGGCCACCGACCCGCTCGGCTCGCCAACCCGGGGCCTGCAGAGCTACGACGAGATCTACGCCGACTCGCGGCTGTGGGTGAAGCGCCAATGGCTGGACTACGTCATCCCGCAGCTGTACTGGCACCTGGGTTTCGAGCCCGCCGACTACGCCAAGCTGGTGCCGTGGTGGTCGAAGGTGGTCGCCGGCACCAGCGTCCAGCTCTATGTGGCGCTCGGCGACTACCGGGTCGGCCAGAAGGGCGCCTGGTCGGACCCGGCAGAGCTGGACCGGCAGCTCGCGTTCAACCGGGGGTACCCCGTCCGCGGCACCGTACATTTCTCCGCCCGGGACCTGCGCGCCGACCGCCTGGGCTCGGTGACCCGCTACCGGGAGGCGCGCTACGCCGGCCCCGCGCTGGTACCCACGATGGCCCACCTGCCCAGCAGCGCTCCTACCGCGCCGACCACCGCGGCGGTGCGCCACAACGCCGCGGGCATGATCACGCTGACCTGGCGCTCGGAGGCCGGCGCCGTCGGCTTCGCGATCTACCGGGTGGACGAGACCGGCGACGGTCCCGCCTCGCTGGTGGCGACCACCAGGAGCACCGGCCGGTCCGAACAGGTTTGGGTCGACCGGACCACGCTCCCGGGCCGGTCGTACAGCTACTGCGTCACCGCGCTGGACCGCGGCTGGCGCGAGAGCAGCCCCAGCGCACCCGCTTAGTACGGCGGGATGGTTGGCGGACGCGTTTTTTGGGAATGCAGCGCGTAGAGCCAGCGAAAATGACGCGGTCAGGAGGACTGGCGATGGCGAGTAGGAACCGAGCCGGGGATTCGGTCGACGAGCTGCGCGGCGACATCGTCGAAACCCGCGAGGATCTGGGTGACACGGTGCAGGCGTTGGCCGGCAAGGCGGATGTCAAGGCCCGGGCGAAGGGTGCGGCCCGCCGGACCGCCGCCCAGGCGGAGGAGACCGCCGAGCAGGTCGGCGAGTCGATGCGCCGCCGGCCGGGCCGGTGGGGCGCGTTCCTGGCGGCCGTCCTGGCTGCCGGAGCGGCCGTGGGCGTAATGAGGTGGCGGCGCAACCAGCGGACACCGAAGGGGCGGGCCGAACGGGCCTGGCGTTCGATGACCAAGCGGTTCAGCCGGTAGGAGCGCAGATCGGCCCGCGCGGGACTGCCTCCCGCGCGGGCTGCTGCTACCCGCTGTGCAGCTACCCGCTGTGCAGCTACCCGTTGTGCAGGGCCGGCAGCAGCTCCTTCTCGGCGAAGTCCAGGAAGGCGCCTTGGCCGTTGGCACCGATCTGCACCAGTGCCACATGAGTGAAGCCGGCGTCCAGGAACCGGCGTACCGCTTCGACGTGCCGCTGTACGTCCGGCCCGCACGGGATCGCCTGTGCGACCTGCTCCTCGGTGACCGAGGGACCGCCACCTGGCCGTACCGTGGCTTGCCGGCACCGCCCGCGGCCTCGAACCGATCGACCAGCTCGCGCTTTGGCTCGGTCGCGATGAGCACGTCGGCGTACCGCCCGGCCAGCTGGCACGACCGCGGCCCGGATACGGCGACGCCGACCGGCACGCCCTCGTCGGGCCGGTCCCACAGCCGGGCCTCCGGCACCTCGAAGTAGCTGCCGCTATGGTGGATCGTCCGCCCGGCGAGCAGCGCTCGGATGATCTCCAACGCCTCGGCGAACATCTCGTGCCGCTGCGTCACATGCGGCCAGCCACCGACGACACCGTGGCCGCCTGCTGCGCGACGACCGCCGGGTGATAGCGCTGGATCGGGCAGGTGACGAACGACATCAGGCCGATGCGGTCGGTTGCGTAGGCGGCCGCGCCGAGGACGGCCCAGGCGTACGGCGAATGTCCCTGCGGGTCGAGCCACGGGTAGTAGTGGTCGGAGGCGACGGCGAAGTCGAAGCCGGCACGTTCGGCCCGGACCGCGTCGTCGACGAGCTGAGTGGGGCCGCACCGCCCATCAGGGTGTACCCAAAGCTGGCCATGAGGCAGCGCTTTCCCCGCTGGAGATCCACTAACTTGCCCTCAGATCGGCGTCCCGTGGTCCAACGACATGCTGTCGCCCGGCCGCATCTCCAGCGTCTCCACATTGCGAAGCCCGATTGAGTCCAGAGCGTCGCGAAACGCCGCGGGCGCGGTCTCCGATCCGGGAGTGACGCCGTAGTGCATGGGGATGACGCGGCCGACGCCGAGCAGGCGGGTGGCTGCCGCGGCCTCCAGCGGCCCCATGGTGTGGTGGTCTCCGATGGGCAGCATGGCGAGCTGAGGCCGGTAGACCTCGCGGATCAGGTCCATCCCGGAAAATGCGGCGGTATCACCGGCGTGATAGATCCTGCTGCCGTCGGAGAGCCCGATGACAAAACCCACCGCCAGACCGACGTACGCGAATGGCTCCTCGTCCACGCTGGAGCTGTGTGCGGCCGGTGTCATCGTTATCGTGACCCCTTCCAGCCGCACGATGCCGCCAATGTTCATGGTCTGGATGTTCATGAGCCCCTTCGAACCCAGCCACTTCCCCAGCTCCACGATGGCCACGATCTTCGGCGACAGTCGCCTGGCGATGGAGAGCACGTCGCCGAGATGGTCGTGATGGGCATGGGTGATCAGGATGAGATCGACCTCACGAACCTCCTTCTCGTCCGGCGGGCACAGCGGGTTGCCAATCGTCCAAGGATCGATCAGGACGATTTTCGACTCCGGGGTCGTGAACCGGAACGTCGACTGTCCCAGGTAGGTGATCCGCACCAGGCCGGCGTTCGCGGCCGGGGAGCTGCTCGACATGACAGGGCAGTACCCAACCTCGGGCGAGCTCACCCACCTCCCGGTCGGGACCAGCTCGCTCTCGCTCATCCGGTGGGCCGGATGGCTCCCGAGCGTGTGACGTTCGTCCCTGGTTGCGGGTCGGCGCCCGGCGGAGCGTCAGTTTAGAAGGCCGTTCATGGAGGAGGCAGCCATGATCTCGGTGAAAGAGGCTGCGTCGGAGTTCTTGACCAAGAAGCGGATCGCGGTGACCGGGGTGTCCCGCAAGCCGCAGGGTCACGGCAGCAACGCCGTGTACCAACGACTGCGGGCTCGGGGGTACCAGGTGTTCGCGATCAACCCGAATGCTGACGAGGTCGAAGGCGATCGGTGCTACCACGACCTGAAGTCCGTACCCGGCGGTGTCGAGGCGGTGGTCATCGGCACCAGGCCAGAGCTCGCCGAGGGCACGATGCGGGAGTGCGTCGAACTGGGCATCAGGTACGTGTGGATGCACCGCGCGTTCGGGGCCGGCAGCGTTTCCGGCGCGGCCACCGAGTACGGCCGGCAACACGGGATCAGCGTGATCGACGGGGGCTGCCCGTTGATGTTCGACCCGACCGCCGACATCGGGCACAAGGCGATGCGCTTCGTGTTCACCCGTACGGGCAAGGTGCCCAAGCGGGTGTGACCCTCGGCTTCGAGTACCGGGACGAACGCGGCCCGCGCAGCCCGACCGGGCAGGTCCGGGACGAGCGTTACCACGTACCGGTCGCCATTCTTCGCGAGGGTGGCTCGTGGCGAGTCGACCTGTCGCTGTGGCTGCATGACGCGCATGCCAGCGTGACGGCGTGGCATGAGGAGCTGCGCGACAGGATCACGCCCGAGCAACGCGATGCCGTGCTGCGGATCAAGGATGTGTGGCACCGCCTGCCGAGCTACCCGGACCGCGTCGGCGGCCAGGACATCTACACGGCGGTGCTCGACGACGCCGTCCGTACGCCGGAACAGTTCGCCGCGTGGCTCGCCGAGCACGGGCTGCCCGGCAGGTGACCCTCACCGGGTTGCCGGAAGGCATTGACGCCGCCGGCCGGCTGCGGTGTCATGGTGGGTGCGGCCGGCGCCTTCCCCCGTGGGCGCCGGCCGTCTTCTCGTGCGTGGGGCCGACACCAGAGGGCCGGCACCAGAGGGCCGGCACCAGAGGGCCGGCACCGGACGCACAGCTTCGCCCCAGGTCCGCCACGGCTGAGGCACAGCCGAGACCGTGACGGTGGTCCTTGACGGCCCGACAGGGGCAACGAAGTCAAGGAGATCCGCATGAAGATCGATATCCGGGCGAGCTGGCGCCGGTACGCGGCAGGCGCAGTACTGGCCCTGGGCGGCCTGTCAGTCGCAGCGTTGCTCGCCTCCGGCGCGATCGCCAACGCCGCCGAGCCGACCCCGACCGCCTCGTCGTCCGCGCCGGGACCGGCCGGCAAGGACCATGCGCCGGGCACCCGGGATGAGACCAAGAGCCAGCGGCCCGACGAGACCCTGCTCACCGGCGACACCGCGGAGAAGGTCAAGGCGGCTGCGCTGGCGAAGTATCCGGGCGCCACGATCCAGCGGGTCGAGACCGACTCCGACGGCGTATACGAGGCCCACCTCATCACCGCCGACGGGCAACGCGTCACGGTCGAGGTGGGTAAGGACTTCTCGGTCACCGGGACGGAGCAGGCAGGCCCCCGCAAGTAAGATCGTTATGCGTCGCCGTAGCGCCGGACCGCATCCGTTTCGGTGGCCTTCAGGCGCCCCTGCGCGACGAGCAGGTCGAGGTGGGCGGCGGTCTCGGCGACGGCCAGCATCTGGTTGAACGGGTCGAGATCGGCGAACGGGGTCTGCCGTCTGGTCCAGGTCAGCCGGTCGGCGACCTCGTACGCCGTGGCGGTGTCACCGGTGACCGCACGTTGCGTGAGGTCGAGCCGCCGAGCGTGATGGTGGAGCAGCTCGTCGACGCGTGCGTGCACGCTGGGGCGTACCGGGCCGTGGGCCGGCAGCAGCCGCCGATCGGGCATCTCCCGGACCAGCCGCAGCGACTGGAGGAAGTCGCCCAGGGGCTGCTCTGCCGGCGCGACCTCGAACCCGATCGACGGGGTGATGTGCGGGAGGACATGGTCGCCCGCGAACAGCAGACCGGCGTGCTCGTCGACGAAGACGACGTGTCCGCGAGTGTGCCCAGGTGTCGCCACGACCCGTAGCGTCCGGGCGGGGAGCGTCACGTCCGACCCGCCGGTGAGCCAGTCGTCGGGTGGCGCCCAGTCGGCCGGGTCGTGGTTGGAGTCCTCCCACCTGGCGCGCAGCCAGTCGACCAGCGGGCCGGCACCCCACCGTGCCAGCAACACCGCGTGGGCTCCCATCGGTTTGTGCGTCGGCTCGGACAGGATCTCGATGGACGGCCGCTCACCGTCACCGAGGCTTACCGTCTGGCCAAACTCCCGCCGCAGTGCGACGGCCAACCCGTAGTGGTCGCGGTGCAGGTGAGTGACCAGGAACCGGCGTACGTCGGCGACCCGTCGATCAAGCGCCGCGAGCGCCTCGTCCAGGGTTTCGCGTGCCGCTTCCAGGCCCCACCCGGAGTCGACCAGCACCAGGCCGCCGTCGTCGGCCAGCGCATAGGCGTTCACCGCACGAAGGCCGGCGTGCGGCAGTGGCAACGGAATGCGGAACACGCGGTCCGCCACCTGGTACACACCGGGGCGCGCCCAGTTGGTGTCGGCATCGTCGAGCTCGATCTGCATGCCGCATCGTCTCACTCTCCGCCGCTGTCGCTGTCGCCGCTGTCGCCGCCGCCACTGTCGCCGTTGTCACCGAGCGCGTCGAGGCGGCGGCGGACCGGCTCCGCCTCTGGTATGTCGAGCTCGATGTAGATCTCCCATGCCTGCGTCCAGTGCTGGCGGGCGAGCTCGGTCTGCCCGCTGTCGCGAAGGATGTGGCCGACGCCTTCCAGTGCGTGCGCTTCCTCGTACCGGTCGCCGGTCTCGCGAGCCATCGCCAGAGCGGACTGGTAACGGGCCATGGCCTCGTCGGTGTGCCCGGTCGAGCGCAGTGTGTCACCCAGCCCGACGAGGGCGGAGGTCTGCCTGATCCGGTTGTTGATCCGACTGGCAAGCGCCAACGCCTGCTCGAAGTGGTCAAACGCCTCCGCGCTGTGCCCCAGGCGCAGGTGGGCGCGGCCGATGCCGTTGAGGGTTTCGGCTTCGCTGGACCGGTCACCGACCTCGCGGACGATGTCCAAAGCCTGCTCGTGATGGCTGAGCGCCTCGGCGTACCGGCCTTGACGGAAGTACACGGAGCCGAGGTTGTCCAGGGTACGGCCGACCCCCGCGGTGTCGCCGACCTGCCGGAAGATGACCAACGCCCGCTCATGGTGCTCGATTGCCTCGTCCTGCCGGCCCATGACCTCGTAGACGATGCCCAGGTTGCCGAGCGTGGCGGCCTCGCCCGCGCGGTCGTCCTCCTGAGCGAGGACGACCAGCGCCTCCTTGTACTGATGGACGGCCTCGTCAAAGCGGCCCAACAGATCGAAGAGGTTGCCCAGGTTGTTCAGCACGGCCCCGATCTGGCCGTGGTCGCCGACCTCGCGGTAGATCGCCAGCGCCTGCTCGAAGTGATCGAGCGCCTCGCTGTGGCGGCCCCAGCGCCAGTAGACGCGACCGATGTTGTGCAGGGCCGCGGCCTCGCCCGCCCGGTCGGCCGCATCGCGCGCGGCCCGCAGCGCGTGGCCGTGGATGGTAAGCGCATCAACATGATGCGCGCCCGCATAGAGGTATCGCCACACGACGACGGCCAGCTTGCTGGCGTACGCCGGCCAGCCGTGCTCGGCCGCGAAAGCCGTGACCGCCACCAGGTTCGGCCGTTCGCTGTCCAACCAGGCCCGTGCCGCCGGCGGTTGTGAAAGATCCGGAACGGGCAGATCCGCCCGCTGGCCAACCCGGGGCCGGCGATGCCGGTCATGTGGAAAGAGCGTGTCGGTCGCGGCCGCCGCCACGATCAGGTAGTAGTCGAGCAGGCGGGTCAGGGCCGCGTGCCGGTCGGCGGCGGTGTCTTCATCGGTGGCGCGCTCGGCGGCGTACTCCCGCAGCAGGTCGTGCATTCCGGTGCGGCCCGCGCCGGTCGAGACAACCAGGTGCGCCCGCTCCAGCAGCTCGACGACTCGCGAGACCTCATGGTGGCCGGTGCCGACGAGCGCCGCCGCGGCGTACCGGTCGATGTCCGCGCCCGGATGCAGGCCCAGCAGCCGGAACGCCCGCGCCGTCTCGGCTGGCAACTGCCGGTATGACCACGAGAACACCGCCCGGAGCGCGACCCGCTGGTCGGCGCCCGCGTCGAGCAGGTCCAACCTACGTTGTTCGGCCAGCTCGGCGGCCAGGTCGGCCAGGGTCACCGCCGGCCGGGCCACGGCCAGCTCCGCCGCGATGCGCAGCGCCAGCGGAAGCCGCACGCAGCGCTCGGCCAGCGCGACAGCCGCCTCGGGCTCGGCGGCCACCCGTTCGCCGATCAGGGTGTGCAGCAGATGCACCGCCTCGGCGGGCGGCATGAGGTCAAGGTCGATACGACGGGCGCCGTCCCGGGCCACCAGGCCCGCCATGCTGTCGCGGCTGGTCACGATCGCCAAGCAGGATGGGCTCCCCGGCAGCAGCGGACGCACCTGGGTCGCCGAGTAGCCGTTGTCGAGCAGCAGGAGGATCCGGCGGTCGGCCAGCAACGACCGGTACCGCGCGGCCCGCTCGTCGACGTCGTGGGGCAGCTTGTCACTGCTGACGCCCAACGACCGCAGGAATGCCGCCAGCGCGTCGGCTGGCTGCACGGGCCGCTCGGGGTCGTAGCCACGGAGGTCGATGTACAGCTGGCCGTCCGGAAACTGCTCGGCTACCCGATGCGCCCAATGCACCGCCAGGGCGGTCTTGCCGACCCCGCCGGTACCCGAGACCGCCGCGATCACGACAGCCCGTCCTTGGTCCTGGGCTCCTAGCAAGGCGTCCAACGCCGCCAGCTCGTCGCGGCGGCCGGTGAAACCGTGTACGTCGGGCGGCAGCTCTCGCGGAGTTGGCGCCGCCGATGGCGGACCAGCGGCAGGCGCCTGCGGACCGGCCTGTTGCGCCGCGCCGGCCCCGGTATCCGCCGCCGCAGCAATGGCAAGGCTCTCCGCGGCGAGCCGTTCCTGCAGCTCCTCCCAGCGGCGTTCCCACTCAGCCAGGTCTCCGCCGCAGGCTCCCACGTACGCGAGCGTGACCGACAACGACGGAACGGTCCGACCGCTCGCCGCCGTCGACAGCGCCGAGGCTGAGTAGCCGGCCCGCCGGGAAAGCCGTCGATAGCTCGGGTTACCGGCGACGCGGCGCA
>WNGB01029680.1_pt1 | contig 11864 bp, 12 predicted proteins | sample 5400681 | NCBI WGS metagenome assembly WNGB01 (sample SAMN13153367, study PRJNA577476) | soil metagenome | isolation source: 115 cm soil or saprolite under grassland replicate 2 | place: USA:California | collected 2016-06-15 | reverse complement strand
ACTGGCATCCCGCTAAGTGAATTTCCATTCGTGGATAGAGAGCCGCCGCGAGATGGCAAATGGAGAGTGGTACAGGCGTGCCGGTTAATTCCGAAGAAAGGCATTGCGACGAGCTTGCGCGCTTTTGCGATTTTTAAGAGAGACAATCCTTGCGCGGAATTTTTTATCGCTGGCAAAGGACCGTTGCAACCGGAACTGGAAATGCTCGCCGGAGGGCTGGGCATTCTCAGGGATGTACACTTCGTCGGATTTCTGTCGCAACCGAAGCTGTTGCAGCTTTATGCCAGCTCGCACCTGTTCTTGCATCCAAGCGAAATATCTCCAAATCAAGATCAGGAAGGTGTGCCGAACTCGGTTTTGGAAGCGATGGCCACTGGATTGCCAGTGGTCGCGACGCGTCATGGTGGAATTCCGGAAGCGGTTGATCACGGGCGCACCGGGTTTCTGGTTGCCGAGGAAGATCACGTTGGATTAGCAAACGCAATGCAGCTAATCACGCGTTCGCCGGATCTGTTAAGGCAGATGGGAGCGCGTGCACACGCCACGGTGGTCGAACGATTCGAGCAGGACATTCAAATCGACCAGTTAGAATCGTTCTACGAAGAAGCGATTAGTCTAAATGGCGCGTCGGAACCGGTAAAATCGAAGCCGATGGCCCAGCTTGCTCCTCAGTTTGCCGAGGGGCTGCCGGCGAAATAAAGCCGCAGCCTAAGGATTTTGTTTGGCATTCGGGAAAAACGCGCTTTGGTATGCGCGTTCGAGTTGGGGCTGGGGTCGGCCCGTCCGCCGTAGCCTTTGCGAAGGCGGATGACCTCGGCAGGCCAGCATCACCGGTGCCGGCTATAGCTGTGCTTACAAAATGCGCAATCGTTGTTTTCTTTTGGCAGTGGTAATGTTGCTGTGCGGGTTTTTCCTTGCAGGGGCTGCAATCGCAGCCGAGTCATCGCCTCCGCCCGAAAAAGCGGAACACGAAGCGCTTCCATTACACGCTGTGCCACTAGTGCAGATCGGGAAATTCGGGATTACAAATTCAATGCTGGTTACCTGGATTGTGGCTGCTGGTATCATCATTCTTGCGCAAACCGCGATGCGCAACCCCAAACCAATTCCAGGTCGCCGCCAGAATTTTTGGGAATGGCTCGTCGAAGGACTCTATAACTTCCTGGAGAGAATTATTGGCCGGAAACTGGTGCAGAAGACATTTTGGTTTTTTGCAACGCTCTTCATTTTCATCCTGTTCGTGAACTGGTTCGGATTGATTCCAGGCGTTGGAACAATCGGTTGGGGTTATCACGATCCAACCACCGGCTTTTTTCATGTCGACCGGCCGCTTTTACGCGGAGGCAACGCCGATCTGAACATGACCACCGCGATGGCCGCGGTCTTCTTTGTGCTTTGGACCATCTGGGCGATTCAGGCGAATGGGATCGGAGGCTTTTTACTCCATCTGTTTGGACCGAAAGGCGAGACCACAGGCTTCCTGAAAGTGATAATGGTCGTGATCTTCTTTTTGGTTGGATGGCTCGAGGTCATCTCGATTCTGTTCCGCCCCGTCTCCCTAAGTTTTCGACTTTTCGGAAACATTTATGCAGGCGAAAGTACGCTGGAGGTGATGTCTAGGATGGTACCGGCTCTATCATGGCTTCTCCCGATTCCCTTTTACTTTTTGGAAATACTTGTAGGAATCGTGCAGGCGCTTGTCTTCATGCTATTGACCGCTGTCTTCACTCTTCTGATTGTGGAACATGAATCCGAAACAGCACACTCTTGAAAATTTAGGCGATCTCATGACGGGCTCGCCAAACCAACCTAAAATAAAACTATGATACTACCACTACTTGCAGAAATGACCGGAAGCATCCACGTAGGCCTCGCCGCGATGGGCGTAGGAATCGGAATCGGCCTTACCGGCATGGGAATGGCGACAGCGGTTGGTCGCAATCCTGGTGCCTTTACGCCAGTCCTGGTGCATGGAATTTTAGCGATCGCATTCACTGAGGCGATCGTGTTCTACGCACTGTTTCTTCTGCCTCACTAGGAATTTCCGGGCGGGTCGGCGATGCCGACGCCCATGACCTATAATTATGAATTTAGTGTTGGTCGCTGCGGCAGGCGGTTTCAGCGAAACGTTACGAGATACAGCCGAGACATTCGGCTGGAATCCATGGTTGTTCTTATCACAGGTAATTAGTTTCGTGATCGTGGCGTTGCTGTTACGACGCTTCGCTTACAAGCCGATCCTGGCTGTTTTGGAGGAGCGCCGGCGCAAGATCGAGGAAGGCCAGCTTAATGCGGAGAAAATTAAAAAAGAACTCGCCGAAGCGGAGAAGCGTTACCAGGAAATTCTGGCAAAGGCGAACGCAGACGCGCAAAAAATGATTGACGAAGCGCGCGAGAGCGCTGCGCATTTATCCGAGCGCAAGCAGCAGGAGGCGATTGCGGCAGCAGAGCAGATCATTACCAAGGCGCGCGAAGCGGCGGCGCTCGAGCACGAGCGCACAATGGAATCGTTGAAGCACGAGCTTGGACGTCTGGTGGTTGATACCACCGCCAAAGTGGCCGGGAAAGTGTTAACACCGGAAGATCAACAACGCCTCCAGCAAGAAGCAGCGCGTCAAGTGACCTGATGAAGATCAACAAGGAAATTCGCCAACTTTCGCGTGAAATGCTTCGAGCAAGTTTCGCTAATGGTCAGCTCGATCCACAAAGAATCGCGTCGTTGGTCGATTCACTCATAAGGAGAAAACCGCGTCATTACATCGAGGTTCTAAAAAATTACAGACGTTTGCTTCGACTCGAATTGGAAAAGCGCCGTGCCAGAATCGAGACAGCAAGTGAAGTAGACTCCTCGATTCGCTCGGAGATTCTCGCCAATCTGAAGAAGAAATACGGCAACGACGTGACAGCTGAGTTTGTCGTTGACCCTCAGCTTCTTGGCGGAATGCGCATCCGCGTGGGGAGCGATGTCTGGGATGGAACTGTGCGCGGTCGGCTCGAACGCCTCCAACAACAACTCTGAGCAATCCAAATCATGAGCAGCATACTCGAAGAGATCGAAACGAAAATTGAAGGGCTGAAAACATCGACGACGAAAAGCAACGTGGGCGTTGTGCGCGAAACAGGCGATGGGGTCGCGCGTATCGAAGGCCTGAGCGATGTGATGCTAAACGAGATGATCGAATTTCCGAACGGGGTGTTCGGTCTCGCGTTGAACCTCGAAGAAACTGAAGTCGGTGCGATCTTGCTGGGTGAGACTACGAAGGTCGCAGAAGGAGACGAAGTCCGCACCACCGGTAGATTGTTGCAGGTTCCAGTGGGAAAAGCATTGCTGGGGCGCGTCGTTAACACTCTCGGTCAGCCGCTGGATGGAAAAGGTCCAGTTAAGACTGACGCATTTTATCCACTCGAAAAAATTGCACCAGGTGTCATCAAACGCCGCAGTGTGAATCAGCCGGTGCAAACCGGCATCATGGCCATTGACGCGATGATTCCGATTGGTCGTGGCCAGCGCGAGCTAATCATCGGCGACCGCGCTACCGGCAAGACCACGATGGCCATCGACACGATCATCAGCCAGGCGCGCCTGAATAAAGCGGCCGAGGATCAGGGCGACAAGAATTATCGCCCGCTCTACTGCATCTATGTCGCTGTCGGTCAAAAGAATTCCAACGTGGCGCGTACACTGGCAGTGCTCGAAAAAGAAGGCGCCATGCCTTACACAACAATCGTCTCTGCGCCCGCGTCCGACACGGCAACCAATCAGTATCTGGCGCCCTTCGCCGGCGCGGCCATGGGCGAGTGGTTCATGGATAATGGAATGGATGCGCTGATCGTTTACGACGATCTATCGAAACACGCAGTTGCGTATCGACAGGTTTCGCTCGTGCTGAAGCGGCCTTCCGGACGCGAAGCGTATCCAGGCGATGTGTTTTACTTACACTCACGTTTGCTCGAACGCGCAGCGCGCATGGCGGATGACTTCGGCGGCGGATCGCTAACAGCATTGCCCATTATTGAAACGCAAGCCGGCGACGTTTCCGCCTATATCCCCACAAACGTGATCTCCATCACGGACGGTCAGATTTATCTGGAGACCGATTTGTTTTATCAAGGCGTTCGGCCGGCAATTTCGGTCGGGTTGTCCGTAAGCCGGGTGGGTTCAGCAGCGCAGATCAAAGCCATCAAGCAGGTCGCCGGCAAGGTAAAGCTCGATCTGGCGCAATTCCGCGAGCTGGCGGCCTTCGCGCAGTTTGGTTCCGATCTGGACGCGGCGACGAGAGCGCGACTCGATCGGGGTCAACGCATTGTCGAGCTTTTTAAACAAAAACAGTACAACCCAATCCCGGTGGAAGAACAGGTTGCTGTGATTTGGGCGGTGCAAAATGGATACATCGATGCTGTTCCAGTCGAGCGCGTGAAGGAGTATCAACTGAAACTTCAGGATTGGCTGCAAACGCGGAAAGAAGGATTGCTCGGAGCGATCCGCGAGAAAAAAGCGCTCGATAAGGACATCGAGTCGCAATTGAAAGCGGCACTGGATGAATTCAAGGCGACCTGGCGATGATGTCTCCCCTTTGTCCGACGCAATTTGTGATCTGTAAGTTGTAATGGCAAACACGCAAGACATACGGCGCCGGATCAGATCGATCCGCAACACCGCGCAGATTACCAAAGCGATGCAGATGGTCGCCGCCTCGAAAATGCGCAGAGCGCAGCAGCATGCACTTGCCGGCCGGCCTTACGCCGCTTTGATGAACAAGGTGTTTGTTTCGTTGCAAAAACGGACCGACCCGAAATTGCATCCGCTTTTGGAAATCCGGCCAGTGCAAAAGGAACTGGTCTTGATCATCAGCACCGACAAGGGGCTATGCGGCGCACTCAATACGAATTTGTTCCGCGAGGTGGCGAACTTTGACCAGGCCGACACAGCTTTTGTGGTTACTGGAAAGAAGGCTCGACAATTCATCGCGCGCACAAAACGCGAATTGCTCGCCGATTTTGAACTGAAGGATTCCCCCAGTTTTATCGAAACCAAGCCGCTCTCAAAATTTTGCATGGAAAAATTTCTAAGGCGCGAGGTGGACAAAGTCTCGGTGCTCTACACGCATTTTATCAATACGATCAATCAGCGCTCGGTCGTGGAGACGCTTCTACCGATCAGCAGCTTTGATCTGGGCAAACGCGAATCGGATGAAGAGGCGAAGGAAGGTGTCGATCCAATGCTAGGCTACCTGTTTGAACCGAACGCAGAAACGGTGCTGGACATGATGCTGCCCTACTATCTGCAGTACGAGGTTTTCCAGATGATCCTCGATGCACGCGCGTCGGAGCACAGCGCGCGCATGGTGGCGATGAAAAACGCTACCGATAATGCGAACGAGTTCATCAAGGATCTTACGCTGGAATACAACAAGATGCGTCAGGCCGGCATCACAACCGAGTTGCTCGAGATCGCCACGGCGCAAATGGCGCTCGGTCGCTAATCAAGTTTTATGAATAAAGGAAACATAGTTCAAGTAATCGGTCCCGTTGTGGACGTGGAATTTCCGGACGAAAAGGCGCTGCCGAAAATCTACAACGCTCTCGAAATTGAATATGAAGTGAATGGCAACCCAACAAAGCTGACGCTCGAAGTGCAGCAGCACCTCGGCGAAAATTGGGTGCGCTCGGTGGCCATGTCTTCCACCGAAGGACTTAAACGTGGGATGAGCGTGACGGATACCGGCGGACCGATAACGGTTCCAGTCGGCGAAGGCGTGCTCGGTCGTTTATTCAATGTGACCGGCGACCCAGTCGATGATCGGGGGCCGGTGAAATTTGAAAAGCGCTACTCGATCCACCGTCCTGCGCCAGCGCTAACCGAACAGGACACAAAAGTGCAGATCCTCGAAACAGGAATCAAAGTCATTGATCTCGTTTGCCCATTTTCAAAGGGAGGCAAGGTCGGTGCATTCGGCGGCGCCGGCGTTGGCAAAACTGTCATCATCCAGGAGCTGATCAACAACATCGCTATGAAACACGGCGGTGTTTCCATGTTTGCGGGAGTGGGCGAACGAAGCCGTGAAGGCAACGACCTTTACAAGGAAATGAGCGAGGCGGGCGTGATCGACCAAAAAGATTTGTCGAAGTCGAAGGTGGGAATGGTTTTCGGCCAAATGAACGAGCCGCCGGGCGCGCGTTTGCGCGTCGGACTTTCCGCGTTGGCCATGACGGAATTTTTCCGAGACGAACGCAACCAGGACGTGCTGCTGTTCATCGACAATATCTTCCGATTCTCTCAGGCCGGCTCGGAAGTCTCGGCTCTGTTGGGCCGCACACCATCCGCCGTTGGTTATCAGCCGACGCTCGCTGCGGAGATGGGCGACTTGCAGGACACGTTCGCGCACTTGGATTCGACGATCGTCCTCGAGCGCGCGCTCACTGAGCTTGGCATTTATCCGGCAGTTGATCCTCTGGCATCAACGTCAAAATCGCTCGCGCCTGAAATTGTTGGCGAAGAACATTACAATGTGGCCCGAGGCGTGCAGCGAGTGTTGCAACGGTACAAGGATCTCCAGGACATCATTGCGATTCTTGGAATGGACGAGTTGAGTCCAGAAGACAAACTGACCGTTTACCGGGCACGAAAGATTCAACGTTTTCTCAGCCAGCCATTTCACGTCGCGGAAGTTTTCACCGGCCACAAAGGTCAGTACGTCTCGATTGAAGAGACGGTCCGCGGCTTCAAGGAAATTCTCGAGGGCAAACACGACGATGTACCCGAGCAAAATTTCTACATGAAGGGCAACATCGATATGATCAAAGAGAGTTGAAGCGTTAAACCGTTGAAGCGGAAACCATGGCTACTCTGAAATTGGAGATAGTAACGCCCGAGGAAAAAATTTATTCCGAAGACGTGGATATGGTGACCCTTCCCGGCTCGGAGGGCGAGCTCGGCGTTTATCCCAAGCACGTCCCGCTGCTGACCACATTGAAGCCGGGCGAACTGCGCATCATCAAGAGTGGACGCGAAATCACGATGGCCATTGGCGAGGGTTTTGTAGAGATCAAAGGCGACTCGGTTTCGGTTTTGACCGACATGGCGCTCGAATCTGAGAAGATCGACATCGCTGCGGCCGAAGCGGCAGTCGAGCGCGCCAAAGCGGCGATGAAGGAAGATCACACTCCGGAACAAGTCGCAGCTATTCAGGCATCGCTGCAAAAAGCACTTGCTCAGTTGCACGTCAGACGTCGCCGCCATCACGGCTAGCAATTGTAGAGGTGCTTGTGTCGAGCGCCTGTTTATTTCAAATTCGATGCTTGGCACAAGCACCGCTAAACAGTCTGGGAATCATCGCCGGAAACGGCGTTTATCCTCAATTGCTAGCGGATTCAGCGCGAAAAGCTGGTGTTGGGAAAATAATTGCCGCCGCATTCACGGGCGAGACCGATCCAACACTCGAGCAACGCGTCGATCTACTCGAATGGATGCGCGTTGGCCAACTGAACCGGCTCCTGAAATTTTTTCGCGCGCACGACATCCATCACGCAATCATGGCCGGACAAATCGCGCCGAAAAATCTTTTTGATTTGCAGCCGGATTGGAAGGCGTTGCTTTTGCTGGGGAGACTAAAAGAGCGCAATGCCGAATCCATCTTCGCAGCCATCGCGGATGAACTCGCAAAAATCGATGTGGAGCTTTTGCCGGCGACAACATTTCTCGAAGATTCGCTCGCACCGGCAGGGTTGGTTGCAGGAGCGAAGTTATCCCGCCAGGAAGAGGAGGATGTCGATCTTGGCTGGAAGACTGCGAAGAAAATCGCGCGGCTCAACATAGGCCAGACCGCGATTGTGAAAAATGGAACCATAGTTGCGGTGGAAGCGTTTGAAGGAACAAATGAAACAATCAAGCGCGGCGGTGCGCTCGCGCGCGCCGGGGTCGTCATGGTCAAGGTGGCCAAACCAAATCAAGACATGCGGTTCGACGTGCCGGTGATCGGTCTCGAGACAATTCGCATCTGTGCCGAAGCACGAGTGCGCGTGATCGCCGTTGAAGCTGGAAAGACGTTGCTGCTCTTAATGAACAGCAACCGATCCCTCACGGCGCGTGCCCTTCAGTAAAGAGAAATGTTGCTATTCGCTGTCAAATCGTAAACGATGCACGATACACATCGGGAGGCACGCCCGAATGCCGCGTCAAGCAACTGATCCGTTTTGGCAGAGCCCGCGCTCGCAGCAATCCGTGTTCACTCCTCTTAGCGTCCACCGTGAAGAGAAGAAATATGAAACTGAGCGGTAAGTTTACCATCGTCGGCTCTATGGCGGTTGTGGTCGCTTCCGCCGCGACGATGATTCGCGCAGACGACCCGCTTCCTGCGTGGAACGACACCGCGCCGAAGAAAGCGATCGTTGCTTTCGTCGAAAAGGTAACAGAGGAAGGCTCGCCCGACTTCGTTCCACCTGAGGAGCGGATCGCAACCTTTGACAACGACGGCACGCTCTGGGCCGAGCAGCCGATTTATTTCCAATTCGCCTTCGCCATTGACCGGGTAAAGGCGCTCGCACCGCAGCATCCAGAGTGGAAAAAGCAGCAGCCATTTGCGGCTGTGCTTTCGGGCGACAAGAAGGCGCTCCTCGCTTCGGGTCAAAAGGGCCTCATGCAGATCATGGCGGTTAGCCATAGCGGTACGAGCACCGAGGAATTTGCCAAAATCGTCGCTCAATGGTTCGCGACCGCCCGCCATCCGCGCTTCGACCGGCCCTACACAGATCTCGTTTATCAACCCATGCTAGAACTGCTCGCCTATCTACGTGCTAACGGCTTCAAGACCTTCATCGTCTCAGGCGGCGGCGTGGAGTTCATGCGAGTCTTCACCGACAAGAGCTACGGCATTCCACCTGAGCAAGTGGTGGGCTCCTCGGCCGTCACCAGATATCAGTTCGCCGCTGATGGAAAGCCTGAGCTCCTACGCGAGGCGAAGCTATTGTTCATCGATGACGGGCCGGGCAAAGCGGAAGGGATCAACACGTTCATCGGCCGCCGTCCCATCGCTGCCTTTGGAAATTCAGACGGCGACCAGCAAATGCTCGAGTGGACGATGGGTGGATCTGGGGTGCGTTTCGCCCTGATCGTGCATCACGACGACGCCGAACGCGAGTGGGCTTACGATCGGAAGTCAGACGTCGGAAGACTCGACAAGGCATGGGACGAAGCCATCGCTAAGGGCTGGACGGTCGTCAGCATGAAAGACGACTGGAACACGATTTTCCCAAACGCTGCAAAACGAGCAGATCAAAAAGCAAATAAACAAACTCAAACTCCATGAAAACAACGCAGAGTCACACCGGCTTCCAGATACTTGTCGCGCAAAAAGACAAGCCCTTCGGAACAGCCGAGTAACGTCCTCGCAGCTATCATAAAAGAGTTCTTCTGACCGAAAGAAATGGCGCTAGAGCTGAAAGGAATCTGCGAAAAATGCGGACGGACGCTTATAGCGAGCGGCGTGGCATACATTTGCAGTTATGAATGCACGTATTGCGCGAGTTGCGCCGAGCAAATGAACTTCGTTTGCCCAAACTGCGAAGGCGAACTTGTGCGACGGCCGCGTCGCGAAGAGTCGACTAGTTCCGCCTCCGCTGATGTTTGATTCGGTAGGTGAGAAAGCACTCGTCGCCGATTATGCGCATATTGATCAAAGAACAGTGGACGCTCGCGGGAAGGAATTCCTTGCTCAGGCCTGTCAGCGTAGGCGCTTTGGCTCCGCCGAACATGTACGGCGCAATCGTGAGATTGAGCTGATCAATCAAATCGCGTTCCAATAAGGCGCGAAAGAGCGTCGGCCCGCCTTCGCAGGCAAGCCTTCGCACGTTGTATTTGCTGCGCAAAGTTCCCAGCACAGCGGCAAGATCGATCTTGTCGGATTTAGTGAGATGCAAAGTGGCTTTCTCTTTGAGCGCAGCTTGAGTTTGCTTTGGCATTCGCGTCGTGGAGAAAATCAGGATTGGCGAAGTAGTGGATTGGAAAATCTTCAATCGGCTGTCGATCCTGCCTTTGTTTGAGACGATCACGCGCAATGGGGCGGGGGTTTTCTTTCGCTTGATTCTGGCTTGCTGCAACTCCCCCGGAATGCCGAGCCGGACATTGTCGCGTTTCAAACTGGTGTGCCCAATTAAAACCGCATCAGCCAGAGCGCGCTGGCGAAACAAATGCAGCTTGTCTTCACGGGAAGTGAAATCAACCGGCGCGAAGCTCCGCGTCGTGACCTTGCCATCGGCAGTCATGGCGAAGGTGGCAAAGACGAATGGGCGCTGACGCTTGCTGTTTATCATTCCGCTTCGCCGAGTTCATGTTCCAGCGTGATTACTTCCTGTTCCATCTCGCGCAATCTCACGCGCTCAACCACGCCACTCGGTCTGTAAAACAGATAAACGAGAGCGCCGGGAAGACAGCAAACGAGAATGATAAGAAAACTCAGCGAGCCGATGAGAATGGCTTTCGCTTCTGGCACCCCGCAGAGACCGTTGAGCATGATCTGCAACACTTTTTCCCGAAGCCCAATTCCGGCAAAACTGATCGGCAACGCCGAGATTGTGCGCTCGACCGGCATCACAGCAAAGAAATCCACCAGCGGCACCGGTGCGCCCAAAGCATAGGCCGCAAATAGAAAAGTGGTGAACGTGGCAAGATGCGCCACGAGTGATGCAACAAACGCCACGAGCGTTGCGCGCCAATGACGCGCGTAGAGATGATAGGCCGCGGAGATCTCAATTAGTTTGTCACGGCCTGGGAAGTGTGCCGGCAAAGAATGGAAGAGTTTGAATCCGCTAATGACGAAGGTTGAAAGTAAAAAGGCAATCGACGCACCGAGGATGATGAGGAGAAGCCACAGTAAACTCCGCGTCTCGGGCTTCTGCGAAAGAAAATCATAGCGCAAACCGATGAGCGTGGCGGTAATGGCGACTAACGCGACAAGGCCGATAAACCGGTCGAACACCACCGCCAGTAGTGCACCCGCTTTCTTATCCGGCGTCTCCTTCAGCAGGTAATAGCTTTTTATGATGTCGCCGCCGGTGCCGCCCGGGAGAAACTGGTTGTAAAACATCCCGATAAAAAACAAAGCCGAGAGGCGCGGCAGACTCAGCCGAATCTTTTGGACCTTCAGCAAAATGTGCCAGCGAAAGACGGCGGCGATTTCCACCACCACATATGCCAGAATGCCCATGGCCACCCAGCGATACTCGGCGTTGCGGATCGCCTGAGCCATTTGAGCGCGCCTGTTCGGATCGTGATAGACCCAGTAAAGCACCCCAATCGTCACGCTAAGCTGGAAAAGTGTGACCAGGATCTTTTTCATTCGCCAAAGCGTTCCTTCCAAATTTGGACCGACCGGCGAATTGCGTCGGCGGGTTTGTTCGGACTCATCTCCCAGACAAATAAGCAGTTTGCAGGAAGGAGCGGAACAAGTTTTTGAAATTCCACATCCCCGGTAAAGGGCGCCTCATGGTCTTTCGCAGGCCAAACGCAGTCCTGCACGTGGCAGCCAAACGCTCGCGGACCCATCGAGCGCAGCCATTCGGCGTGATCAATGAACCCAAGGTTCTCTTTGATTTGTGAGTGACCGAAATCGTGCCAGTAACCGATTTGCCCTGAATTCAGTTCATCGAGCAGCGCCGGCAACTCGCGCTCGGTTGGAATTTCTTCGTAACCGCGCCGGCCTTCTAAAGCGAGCCTGACATTTTTCGAAGTGGCGTGCTCGATGATGCGGGCTAGGCAATCTTTCACGCGCTGCAAACAAGCGGGCGCGATTCTTTCTCGTTTTTGCACTGCTCGTAGCTTCAACCTCACATATTTCCGTGACAGGTATCTGCCGGTTTTCGCCAGCTCG
>WNGB01027743.1_pt1 | contig 11864 bp, 11 predicted proteins | sample 5400681 | NCBI WGS metagenome assembly WNGB01 (sample SAMN13153367, study PRJNA577476) | soil metagenome | isolation source: 115 cm soil or saprolite under grassland replicate 2 | place: USA:California | collected 2016-06-15 | reverse complement strand
CCCGCTGACGCTTTCAACTGCCGGACCGCTTCAGGGTCGAAGTCTCGCTCGATCCGCGTCCTGGCGCTGGATACCGCCGCCAGCGTCCTGGAGTACACGACCTTGTCGGCCGCCTGCCAGATCTTCGCGAAGTCCTGCACGAAGGGCCGCTGGTCGGCGAAGGTGTGCGCGGTCTCCCAGGCGACCATCACCTCGTACATCCGGCGCCCGTAGAGGTAGGTGCCGACCGGCCGCTCGAGGTCGTTGACGAAGGTGTGTACCTCCTCGTCCGGCGCAGCCCAGTCGAAGTTGCCGTCCTCGTCCGCTATATAGCCGTCAAGCGACGTGATCGCCGAGTAGATCAGCTTGGCCATAGTGAACCTCCCATACGCAGACAAGTGGAGCCTACTCATCCTCCGCGACATGGGAGACGCGGCCTAGGACACGACCACCCCGCCACAGGTGCGCAGCCGGCAGGAGCTTACGGCAGTGACGGCAGCTTGGGACTTCGCAGGTAGCTGGTGCCCCTACCCGCGACGGCCACCGTACGCCAGGAGAGCACGCTCGGCCAATCGGGGTAGACCCAGGAGATGAGGCCGATCCCACCGGCAGCCGGACCCCGCCCGAGAACGTGGACGACTGGCTCGTGCCGTCCCGCCCGGCCGCCCCCGTGACGGCCGCAGTCCAGGCGCCAGCCAGCCCGCGACCGCGCCGCAGTCGCCGGTTCAGCCGTTGAAGAAGTCCGCCAGCGCGGGGGCGATGGCCGCCGCGTCGACGTTGTGGGGTTGCCCCTCCAGGGTGCGGCGCTGCGCGTCGGGAAGGGCGGTGGCGACCGCCTCGGCCGCGTTGCTCAGCCACGGGGTTTGCCCGCCGTCGATCACGACCGTGGGGACCTTGACGGTGGCGACACGACCGATCGGCAGCGAGAAGTCGCCGACGATTATGGCGTCGTAGATGAGCGCGTGCGCGACCGCCTCCATCGACGGCCAGAACGGCGACTGTCGCATCGGGGCGACGAACTCGGCCGGCAGACCCACCACCTGGGTCAGGAACAGCTCGATCATATCGCCCCGACGACCCGCAGCCAGCAGCTCGGTGAGCTGCTCCTTGTAGTCCTTCGGGACCGGCGGGCGGCTGTCGTCGACGATGTAGGGCGGCTCCCACACGGCCAGCTTCGTGATCGCCAGGCCGCGTGCCGCCGCCTCAAGGGCGAGGATCCCGCCGCCGGAGGTGCCAAACACGTACGCGGATCCGCCGGCTTCGTCGATGACGGCCTCGAGGTCTTCGTACTCGCGGTCGACCGCGTACGGTGCGGTGTCTCCGCTGTCACCGCGGCCTCGGCGGTCGTAGTTGAGCACGGTGAACTGCGGTGCGAGCAGGCCGGCCAGTTGCGCGTTCGCGTTCCGATCGGTCGGCCCTGCACCGAGGAAGATGACTGCCGGCCCGTCACCCGCGCGGTCGAACGCGATGGTGGTGCCGTCGTGCGAAACCACGGTGTTCATGAGGGCTCTCCTTCTCATCAGAATTGGTACTAGACGGTCCAGTCTAGGACTTACCACGGCAAGTACTGGGCCGGCGCAGCAGCGCCGCAGTGCCGGCCTACCTGGAGGAGACCGCCACCTCAACCAGCGACTACCTCCACCTGCTCGACACCCACGCCCACATCCTCCGGACCCTGCCCACCCAGCATGCCCAGGCGCTGCCGAACGGCTCGCCCTGCTCAAACCAGCAACGACACCAGCCGCGACGGCCAAGTCCTCAGCGTCCACCGGCTCGTCCAAGCCGTCACCCGCCAGCAACTCAACAGCGAGCAGGACCGACAGTGGGCCACCAGCGCCCTTGACCTGCTCCACCTCGCCTTCCCCAAACCGCCTCAGCGATCCCGACGCCTGGCCCGCCTACGCACGGTGGTGGCGGCGTTGGAGCATCGCGCGTAGCTGGTTGGTGCCTTGCCTGCGAGAGCCACCGCATGCCAAGAGAGCACCCTCGATCAAATTGGGTAGGTCCAGGAGGTGAGGCTGGCGGCTGACCAACCGGATTCCTACCTGTGGTCCCAACCAGCCACAATAAGAACCTTCAACCGTTGGTTGAGGGACCAGCGATCCGGCTGGCCAGCCGCCACGCCAAGGTCCGCCGTGATGGGTACCGGACCCGAGCGCGTTGACCGCCAAGACGCTCCGATCTGTGCTCCACCCAGGACACACCAGGCATAAGAACACTCACGACCTTCAGGTTCACATACCTCCCCGCCAGGCGCCGCCGCGGCACGAGGGCGCAGACCGGCGACGACAGCCAGCAGGCAGGACGAGGGCGAATCATGGCAGATGCCCATCCTGGGTTCACGCTGCCCTGCTGTGCGCCTCCGGTGCGCCAACACGGCGTCTCCTCGACCTCCTGCATCGCCGCAGGACTCCAGTAGGTGCTATCCATGGCTTCGGCGTGGGTCAAGTCGCGTGTTGTGGCGGCTCGTGATCTACAGGAGAGGTGGGTTTCGTGATCGAGCCCACCCGAGCAGGTCCTCTTGCGCGGCCTGAGGAAAGCGCGCGTCGGCGTCCACCAGGTTCGTGATCAGGTCCTGAGTTCTTGGCTCGGTCAGCAGGCCGGCACGGAAGGCACCGATGATGAGCCGCAGCGTGCGGTGCACTTGGACGCCGCGTGCGCGGCCCACATTGCACGCTACCTGGTCGTCGACGTAGGCGGCGGCCGCGTGGGCCTCGGCCCAGGCGAGCACGGACGCTTCTCCGGCGTTGCGTTCAAGGTTGCCGAGGCGGTTCATGTACTGCCCGAACAGGTAGAGTTCGTCGAGGTCATCGCAGGACACGGTCGCGATCCAGTCGAGATCGATGGCGTCGCGGATCGCTGGGTGCCGTTCAGCGCCATTGCGGAGCTCTCCGAGCACGGCCTTGGTGGTCACGCACTCAAAGTCCTTGACGAGATCCCGTAACGCCCCAAGCTCGTTCGCGCGGGCGAAGTGGATGAGCGGGCTTGCGTCGAAGACGAGCACACGCCCGGTCATGATCAGCCGAGGTCCTCGAACTCAGGGGCCAAGGCTTCGACCGGCATCTCATAGGGTCGCGGCAAGTCATCGATGGTCACAGTCCGCCGCAGCAACTCGACTGCTCGGTCGGCGCTGATGAGCCCCCGGCGGAATGCCCGCACTGCCGCTTGGCAGTAGGCCGGCGCCAGCGCGATCGGCTCAAGTTCCTCCTCATAGCGGACGCCTGTCTCGAAGTAGTCGGCACGGGTTGGGCGTCGGCTCTCAAGAAGGCTGCGATCGTTGTGAGCGATCAGCTCCAGGGTTACTGCATGGGAGATGACCGCTGACCAGCTCACCCGATACTCAGCAGCGAGCACGACCAGACGGGACCGAGGATCTTCCCACTGGGCCGACAGCTCTTCCCAACGTCGGCGGACTGAGGCGCGAGGCATCAGAAAGTGAATGGCGAACGCATTGATCAACGCTTCGCGATCAGCCTGCGTCGTACCCAGCCCGAAGTCGGCGGTGTACTCATCTGCGAGGAGATGATGACCGAGCTCATGCGCGAGGTTGAAGCGCCGCCGGCCAGCGTCGGCCGTGCCGTTCACCAGCGCAACGCCGATCTCGCCCAGCCGGACATAGCCGCCGTCGATCACACTTGGGCCGAGGTCGAACGAGAATGCAAGAAGCCCGAGGCACTCGACAGCGAACTGGAGGTCGGTCAGCGGACCATCGCCCCGTCCGAGCAGGGAGCGCGCCTCCGCTGCACCGCCCTCCGCCTCACTGACGGTGGTGACACCTGACTGGAGTGCCGCCGCCGGAACCGAGAGGGCATCGATCTCGGTCAGCAGCTCGACATCTCGGCTGGTCCTCTCCAGCTCTTCCTCCAGCTGCTGCACATCGTGATCTGCCGACAGGCCGGCGCGATGACTAGCGATGGTGGCCGGTGGCGCGGTGAGGAACCACTCCACCGAACGTCCGAGCGCTTCAGCAAGCCGGGCCAGTTCGAGGGCGTCGAGTTGACGTTGGCCGAGCTCGATCCGGGTGACCGCTGACCGGCCCAGTCCGATCCGCTCGCCGAGTTCGCGCTGGGTGAAACCTGCTCGCTCTCGGGCAGTTGCCACTCGAGTTCCAACGTCGGCCCAGCTCTCCAACCGCGCACTTCCCATGACAGGGTCCTTAGATGGGTGCGAAAATAGCACCCATCTAGTCTACTCCTGGCTCTCGCAAGTGCAAGAGTGCAACCCGCATGTGCGCGTAGGGTGCGCAATGCGTTCACGCAGCTCGTTGGTACTCAGGCAGGAGCCCCGCCGAGCAGGTCGCGTCGGTGCACCAAGGGCCGGCTGATCGGCACTGATGAGGGTCGGTCCGGCTGCTGGGTTCGGCGGTTCCAGGCGAAGCGCTCGGCGCGGCCTGGCTGTTCGTCCTGCTCACCCTCGACCGCGCCGCCCGCGCACTGCACTCCGCCACGATCTCGAACAACCCGTCGGCGGATCCCGCGAGCCTGCCGTCCAATCCCCGCCCCGGCCAACCTCCCAGCCTGCCCACCCTGACCCTGTCGCAGGTGCCTGGCGATGTAGCCACGGTCGGAAGGTTCGTATGCTGTCGAGTTGCCATTGCGGCGTCAGTGGCCGTTTGTGCTGCTCAGCGCAGGTTCAGGTCCCCGGATGTGGTCCCAACCAGCCACAATAAGAACCTTCAACCGTTGGTTGAGGGTCCAGCGATCCGGCTGGCCAGGCGCCACGCGAAGATCAGGTGCGAGGGCTATCGGAAGCGCCAGATGCGTTGACCATGGTCGGCGACCTCAGAACGCTGGCCACGGCGTCGCTGATGTCCGACCCGGACGCTGCGTAGCCGCGACCTTGGAGGTTCGCGCCTTGATGAGACATCTCTCAAACGGACGAACAAGGCAAATGATACACGACCTATGGAAGCAGCTCCAGGAGAACGACTGAAAGCTACGGCACGGGTCGTCCGAGGCCGCCCTCACCGAACTGCACGGCATGGTCTTCACACAAGGGCACGCGCTCGCCGGGCTGCCACGTCGTTGCAGGAACTGTGCCGCGCAGCGCGGCGTCGGCTGGCACGTCGAAGCGGGCTACCGCCGGATTCTCACATCCCGCGACCGTACACCGCTCGTGGAGTGATTCCATGGTTTCGGCCATCATGTCTCCCGTTCAGGTCTGCACGGCTGTGCCAGTGGAGACCTACCCATCGCGCTCGGGCCAATGCCGACGCTGCCGAGGTGCCTGACAAAGCGTAGCCCTTCTGTAGCCGGCCGGCGGCTGCGTACTGCTCGACGCCCAACGGGCAGGGCCATACGATGGCCACGGTGACCTACACCGCGCCCTTGGACCCTCCCGGGAGCGCCAACTCACCACGGGAGGGTCCTTTGCATGCTCAAGAACTGGACGCCTGATCGTGCCCGCCGGCACGAGTCCATCCCAAATCACCGCTGCCGAACCGTCGCCCCGCGTCCTCAGGCAGTCATGCCCTCAACACTTACCCAGCCGCGTGAGCACCGGACTCACGCCGTGAGCGCCATCTGCTTGGGCTTCTCTCTGCCAAGCCGAGCAGAGTTCCATCTTGGGTCAGTTCCATCTTGGGTCAGAAGAGGAGGTGAGCGAGGTACGTCAACAGACGCCAGCTGACCAGCAGCACGATGAGGCCACTGGCGAGATAGGCGCCCGCGAACACGAAGGTCAGCAGGTTATCGAGCGCATGAAGCGCGCGGACGAGGCCGATCAGCGACCCGAACGCCATCCGCCGCGGCGACCACCGCCCGCGCGAGCCGTTCTCCTTCGCGGCTTCCTTTATGATCATGGACGAGGGAATGCAGCAGTAGAAGCAGGAGATGCCGAACCACAGACGGAGCGACTCCGCCCATCCGAAACGGTCGAGGATGTCGAAGAACGGCACCAGCGAGGTGTCGCGCCCGACCACCAGTCCGGGATCGGATGCGACCGACGCGAAGGGACGGACGTCAAGCAGGGCGGTGCGCACGATGGTTGGCATCAGCAGCACCGCCCCGATCAGCATCGGCCCGGCCATGGTGCCGATCAGGAGTCTGGACCAGGCAGGAGGGCCGGACACGTGTTGGACCTCGCCGCCTAGGTCGGTGACAAACTTGTGGTGCGCGATTCGCATCCTGGAGATTGCGGAGGTCAGGGCCTGGCAGCCGATACGGACCAGCACTCCCGGCAGGAAGATCACGGTCGCAAGGGTCACGCTCGAGGCCTCTAGGACCGCGCGGGCGCCGCGGCCGAGGGATTCGTCACTCATCGGCGTTGCACAGTCCTGAGCTGGGGAACTTCGCCCAGCAGGCATCGGCCGGTGGACGTGGATTCTTAGGAGTCGGAATTCGGGCCGACATATCCGTGGGCACGTACGTTTCCATGTTTGTCCGCGGGTCGGTGAAGAATCTGTAGTGGGCCTTGAGCGCCTGGGAGCGCATGCAGCTGCGGATCTCGGGGAAGGGCGTCGGTTGCCCGCCGAGCATCATCTTGCCATTTACCCCGGCGGTGAACATGTGTGCTGCGAGCATGCGGAGGTCGTAGCGGTCGGCAAGGCACCCGATGGCGAGGAAGGCTTCGCTTGGCTTCGTCGATCGTTCGTGGTCGGCGATCTCGAAGTACCTCTGCGCCACCGCGTCGTTCACATTGGGACGCGGCAGAATCAGCCAGGTGGACCCGGAGGTCTTCATGAAGGTGACGCCATGGAAGTCGGACGTATCCAGAAAGCAGCCGCGACCCTTGTAGTGGCTTGCGTCTCAACGCCTCTTGTGCCTCCAGGACGGCGATATCCTTGAAGCCAAGCGCCCATTCGACGCAGGATGCCAGCACGCGGATGCTGACCGACTGGTTCTCGAGCAGGGCGGCTGCTCCGAGCTCCCGGGCCGCCTGGTCTAGGTCGGCACGATCGATGGCCTGGCGGGCCGCATCGACCTTCTCCATGGCTCGACGGTCGTCCTCGAAGTTGGTGCCCGCCGTCACCGCCAAGGCGACCGCAGCGACCAAGGCGGCGCTGGCCACCGCGGGCAGCAGCCGTTGCGACCATGCCTTCTTGCGCTGCCGTGCGGCCACGGTTCGGACGAGCCAGGCGAGGACCAGCGCTACGTTCCAGGCGACGCCACCGACCACAGCCACGACGAAGGCGCCGACGAACGTCCCGATGTTGAAGCCAACCGTCTCGGTCCCAGGCGGCTTCTGTCCCGGTGTGTCGGACGTGGCCGGCGTCGGCGTCGCTTGCGCTGCTCGCCCTTCGGTGACGAGCGCATCAAGGTCGGGGACGAGCGCACCGTAGACCGTCTGCAGCACGGCTCGACGCAGTGAGAGGCGGGCCGGCTCTGCCAGGCCAGATCTGGCATCCGCGCCCTCCACGGTCAGGAGGACTGCCGCGAGGATCCCCGTCACCTCCGGGACCTCGCTGCCGGCAAGCCGCGACGCGATCCCCTCTGCGGCCTCGATCGCACCCGACAGTTCATCGGTCAGCCTGATGCCGGCCAGCACAGCATCGAGCTGTGTCTCCCGCGACCCGACCTTCTCGGTCGGATGGGCGCAAGCCCACCGGAGATTGGCCTCGTACGCCTCCAGGCTGATGCCGGTCCGGACCGTCGCCCGCTCCCACAGCGGGCGGTCCCTCGACACAAGGATCAACATCACGGCCGCGGTCGTCAGCAGCTGGTATGCGCGATCGCCACGCGCCGGGACCGCTCCGGCGGCGGCACGGAACAACTCCTCGATCTGTCGGTCGAGCATCGCGGCGTGCTGCCGGCCTGCGGAGTCTTTGGGGTGAGCGGCCACCGCGTCGCCCACGGCCACGTCCAGGGCCATCAGTCGCGTGCCGACGACAGCATCCTGCAGCAGCTCGAGCAGTTGCGCATGGGTCAGGTCAGCGCCCTGAAGCAGTGCACGTGCGGCACCGGAGTCCGCCTGCCAGACAAGACCCAGAGCAAGAATCCCAGGCGGCATCGGGAGCAAGTGATAGGCGTCGGCGATCCTCGCAGCCACTTCCAGCGCCCTGGTCGCGTCCGCTGTCAGGGGGACGTTGCGCCAATGTCCACCGGTGCTCGCGTCGGAATCGCCGAACCGGTGCGCTTCTGTCACCGATATCGGGCTGGTATGAACCTGGACCCACGCCCAGTCGCCCAGTTGGTCGACGTCGATGACCGCGGCGAGGATGTCGAATGTGCCCACTGGACGCCTGCCGCGCCTGGTCGCAGCGGCCTCAAGCGCATCGACGGTGTTCGTGGCGAGCGGTAGATCGTCCAGCAGCCTGGCCTTCACATGCCCCCCAACCCGGTGCGCCGCCTGCCGTCTCGCTGATCATTTCCGCAACGCAAATGGAAGGTTAGCACAGGGAAATCAAGTGGGTAATCCCATCTTCGCTTTGGCCAGGTCTGGCGCCTGAGAGACCACACTCCTTGGCCGGCCCCGTGGGAAGCCACAAGCGACGCCAGTCATCAAGCTCGGGACGACGACCTATCGGGCGGAACGGCCTCCCAATTCGGCCCCGGCTGGCCACCCACGCTCGAAGTTGCTGGGAAACTGCTGGAGAATCCGCGCCTCGGCCGGCTCTCGCCGCCGCGCTCGCCGCATCAAGTGGCCGCTGACCAGGGAAGCTGGTAGTACCAACGAGCCAGCATACGAACCTTCCACCACTGGATACGAACCTTCCACCACTGGTTGAGGGACCCGTGGTTCGGCTGGCCGGGCACCACGCCAAGGTCAGGCGCGAGGGCTATCGGAACCAACAGACGCGTTGACCACGCCGCATGCCCGAGGCTGCAACAGTTCGCGCAGCTGCAGGCTCCACCTCAGTGGCCCCCATACACCGTGTAGCCACGATTCCGCAGACGCCTGGCGAGCTCCTGCTCCATCGCGACGGCCTGGTCGCGGGTGGCCATCGGGTTGAAGCGCCGATACAGCCCCGGGCGAAGGTGCTTCCCATGCTTCCGCACATACCGAGAGGATCGGTAGCCGTCCTTGTGCTGACGAAGGCGCTCCGTCGGCGGCACGACGCTTTGGCCGACGTAGACGGAGGGATACCTGGGGTCGCGACGTGGACCCACCCCGTCATCCAACTCGACCACGTAGACGTAGTAGCGACGTCGGGCCACTGCTGGTCGAGCCGCGTGTGATCGAGTGGCTGGGCGATCCATCATCTTGGTGCAAGCGTCCGCCTCGCAGGTTCCGCTCGTCGAGCCGTTGAGCCAATCGAGGCGGTTGGTCACGGACGATGCTTCACGGACGGGCGCGTCTGGTTATCCGACACGATGTTGGCCACCCTGTTCCAGGATCTGCCTCAGGGTGTCGAGGTTGGCCGCTACCGCGTGCTTGACGCGGGAGCTCGCCAGCGGCGCCACCAGGCCCAACACCCCTGAGGACCCCAGCTCCACGGCGTTGGTGAGCCTGGTCCCGGTGCCCATCGACTCCAGCAGGTACTTCACTCTCGCCCTGAAGGGCCCGATCTCCCCCCGCACCTCGAGGTGGCTCGGCGGCTCGAAGACGGTCACCTCGAAGCCCTCCTCGCTCCTCCTGGGCACCGAGCGGGTTTGGCGGTAGGTCGTTCCGACCCCCACCGGCCCAGGAGAGACCTTCCTGGTCTCCACGATCGCATAGTTCCACGCGGGGACATTCTCGAAGTCGGCCAGGAACGCGAAGACGTCCTCGACAGGCCTTCGGATCGTCACCGTGTTCTCAAACGATGCCATGGTCCCCCCAGGTTCAGCTCTCCAGCAGCCGCCGGGCCGCGGTCGGATCGTGCGCCGGCAGGATGACCAGGTCAGGCATCGTCTCCTTCAGCGCGAGCACCTTCCCGGTCGTCTCAACCAGCTGCCTGCGGACGCCCACGCCGGGGACCTGCCCACGCAGCAGCAGCTCGGCCCCGTAGGTGAGGTCGCCGACCAGCAGCAGGGACCGCTGGCGTCGCCTGATCAGCAGGGACGTCGACCCGGCGGTATGGCCCGGCGTCGGGAGCAGGACCAGCGAGCCGTCCCCCATGAGGTCGAGCGACCTGGTGAACGGCGCCAAACTTGGGTCCGCCGTCGGCTGGAGGTCGATCTGGTGCCACTTCAGCCCCGGGATGGTGATGTGCCTGCGGAGAAAGCCCCGCAGCTCAGGGCTGAACCCCGCCAGCTGCTCCCACTCGGCGGCCGCGACCAGCAGGTCCGCATCCCCCAGCTCGGGGAGCCCGCCGATGTGATCCTCGTGCAGATGGGACAGGATCGCCGTGTCCACCTCGGCCGGTGCGTAGCCGAGCGTGGCCAGCTGCGCGGTGAGCGTGTCCTCCTCCCCGATGTGGAACCGGGCCAGGCGGTCGTACAGGTAGCCCGTGAACCCGCCGGGGAAGTACGAGTCGTCGGTGACCGAGGCGCGGTCCTGCCCGGTGTCGAACAGGACGAGCCCCTTGGCTTGCTCGATGACGTAGGCGTTGATCGGCCGTGGCGGCGTCCATCGCCGCGACGTCAGCAGCCACCAGTACAGGGGCTTCCTGGTACCGTAGGGCTGCTCCGGGTGGATTTCGACGGTCCCGGTGCTGACGACCGACACCGCCTTGACGGGGTCGGTCCCGCTCTCCGCACGTGAGACGGCAGTCGCGCTTGCCATGTGTGACTCCTGTGGTCCTTGTTCGCCCGAACGATCGGGCCTGCCAGGACCAGCCTGCGACCGCGCACCTGCGCCTGTCAGTGACTTCAGTAGCGAGCTGCGGTAACCAAGGTCACTGGGAGCCCGTGAACTAGGACTCGTCGTGCAGCCGGGTCGGGTCGAGGATCACCACGCTGTCGGGAGCTGTGGCCACCAGCCCCGCGAGACGGAAATCCCGCAGCGCGCGGGCCACCACCTCCCGGACCGACCCGACCGCATCCGCCAGCTCCTGCTGCGACACCCGCGCCACCAGACGCTCCTGCGGACGCTGCTGCTGCGACGCAAGATCCAGCAGGTGCGCGGCCACGCGCTGCTTCACCGAGCCGAACGCGTTGACTGCCGTCTGCTGCAGGGTCTCGTACAGCCGCCGGTTCAGCTCCTCCGCCACCGCCCAGGCCACCCGAGCATCCTGGCGTGCCGCCCGCGTCAGCGTCCGGGCGTTGATCCTGAACAGGCTTGCCGGCGCAAGCGCCTGGACGCCGACATTGATCGGCCCGCCGACCAGGACCGCGATCCCCAGCACGTCAGCGCCCCGCGCGTACCGCACGGTCACCTGCCGGCCCTCACGGGAGGTCATGTAGACACGGAGCAGGCCCAGGACGACCAGTGCCGCCCTCGGGGCCGACCCCTCCCGGTAGATCGTGCTGCCCGCCGGGTAGTCGGTGCGCTCCCCATCCGCCAGCAGCGCGTCGACGACCTCCGACGGCAGCCCACCAAGGAAGCTACGCCGCATCGCGTCGACGACCTCGGGGTCGGCCATCGTCGGTAGGTCCCGTCTGGAGATGAAGCGGGCTCGCTCCCGCGACTTCGCGAGGCGCCCAGTCTACTGGCCTCCCCTCGCCCCCGACCTGGCTGGCGCTTCCAGTGCATCGAGCGGCTCAGCTTCGCCCGTGACGTGTGGACTGCACCGGCCAGTCCCGTGCGCCGTCGATCTCCTCGCCGTGCCCGACCAACGTGGCAGGGAGAGCCGACAAGGTTCGTAAGCTGTCGAGTTGCCGGCTACGGCGGCAAGAGTCCGTTTGCGCTGCTCAGCGCAGGTTTGAGCACTTGGATGTGGGCCCGGCAGGCCTCGAACCTGCGACCGGCGGATTATGAGTCCGCTGCTCTGACCGACTGAGCTACGGGCCCTAGCTGGGCGTTTCCGGCTCCTCGTCTTGCTTGGAGCCCTCGTTACTACCTTCGGTACTACCTACTGTAAGAGTTCCTCGAAGGCCTCGACGGCCTCGCGCTGCATCGTAGCGGTTACGTGCGAGTACAGGTCG
>WNGB01015243.1_pt1 | contig 11864 bp, 9 predicted proteins | sample 5400681 | NCBI WGS metagenome assembly WNGB01 (sample SAMN13153367, study PRJNA577476) | soil metagenome | isolation source: 115 cm soil or saprolite under grassland replicate 2 | place: USA:California | collected 2016-06-15 | reverse complement strand
GGGCGGGACGCCGGCATCGAGGTGCAGAGCGTGGTCGTGGACGACGACGTGGCGGTCAAGGACTCGCTGTACACCCAGGGGCGGCGGGGGGTCGGCGGGACCGTGCTGATGGAGAAGATCGTCGGGGCCAAGGCCGAGGAGGGAGCCGACCTCGCCGCCGTGGCCGACCTGGCACGGGACGTCAACGCCAACGTGCGGTCGATGGGGCTGGCGCTGACCTCGTGCACGGTGCCGGCGGCGGGCTCGCCAACGTTCGAGCTGGGCGACGACGAGGCCGAGGTCGGCATCGGCATCCACGGGGAGCCGGGTCGGGAGCGGATCAAGATGGAGTCCGCCGACCAGCTCACCGACCGGCTGGCGCGACCGGTCATCGAGGACCTCGGGCTCAACTCCGGCGAGCAGGTGCTGCTGTTCGTCAACTCCATGGGCGGCACGCCCCTGGCCGAGCTGTACGTGGTCTACCGGCGGGTCGGCCAGCTCCTGGACGAGGGTGGCGTGCAGGTCGCCAGGCACCTCGTCGGGCCCTACATCACCTCCCTGGAGATGCAGGGCTGCTCCATCACGATCCTGCGGCTGGACGACGAGAAGACCCGGCTGTGGGACGCCCCGGTGCACACCCCGGCCCTGCGCTGGGGGGTGTAATCGGTGTTCACCGCCGCCCAGGCGGTTTCGTGGGTCAGAGCCTCGGCGGCGGTCATCGACGAGAACGCGGCCGCCCTCACCAAGCTGGACGCGGCCATCGGCGACGGTGACCACGGCACCAACATGAACCGGGGCTTCAAGGCGGTCCTGCAACGCCTCGACGGCCTGGAGGCCGCCGACTTCGGCAGCGTCTTCAAGGCGGTCGGCATGGCCCTGATCGGCAAGGTGGGCGGCGCCTCCGGCCCGCTGTACGGGTCGTTCTACCTCGCCGTGGGCAAGGGGCTCGGCGAGGTGGAAGCGGTGGAGGACGGCGGGCTCGCCGCCGCCCTCCGGGCGGGGTACGAGGGCGTGGTGGCGCGCGGCAAGGCGCAGCTCGAGGACAAGACCATGCTGGACGCCTGGCACCCGGCCCTCGAGGCCCTGGACGCCGCGCTGGCCGGTGGCAGCGACCTCGGCCAGGCATTGGACCAGGCCGAGCGGGCCGCCGAGGCGGGGGTGAAGGCCACCATCCCGCTGGTGGCCCGCAAGGGACGGGCCAGCTACCTCGGCGAACGGTCCCGCGACCACCAGGATCCCGGCGCCACCTCCACGCACCTGCTCGTCAAGGCCCTGGCCGACGTGGTCAACGAACGGTGATCGATCCGGCCCTGACAATCTGGTAGCTTCCGGACGTTCGCCACGCTCGGGGGGAGGGCCTGGTGCGGGAGCTTGTCGCCGACCTGCTGGTGGGACGACTGGTCGACTGGGGGGTCGACACCGTCTTCGGGCTGCCCGCCGACAGCGACGACGGCGTCGTCGAGGCGTTCGGGCGCCGGCGCGACCGCATCCGCCTGGTACGGGTCCACCACGAGGAGGCCGCCGGGCTCATGGCCAGCGGCTACGCCAAGGCGACCGGCCGGATCGGCACCTGCCTCGCGACCTCCGGCCCGGGCGCGCTGCGTCTGCTCGGCGGCCTCTACGACGCCAAGCTCGACCACCAGCCCGTCCTGGCGGTGACCGAGAGCCAGGAGATCCGTCTGCTCGGCACCGGCTTCCAGCACGAGCTGCAGCTCGAGAAGGTCTTCGACGACGTCGCCGACTACAACGTCAAGGTCGACGTGCCGTTGCAGGTCCCGGCGGTGGTCGACATCGGCATCGGCCACGCGCTCGCCAGGGGGACGGTGTCCCACATCACCTTCCCGCCGGGGCTCGACGAGACCGCGGCCGACCCGAGCATCCTGGCGCTGCTGGCCCCGACCGGCACGCCGCCGACGGCCCCGCTGCTCACCGCCGGACCGGGCGTGCCGCCCGACGCCGACCTGCGCCGGGCCGCCGCGGTGCTCAACCAGGGGAGCCGGGTGGCGCTGCTGGTCGGTGCTGGGGGGCTGGCGGCGCGGGCGGAGCTGCGGGCGGTGGCCGAGCGGCTGGCCAGCCCGATCGTGAAGTCGCTGCCGGGCAAGGCGGCGGTCCCCGACGACGACCCGCTCACCACCGGGTGCGTCGGGGTGCTCGGCACCAGGCCCTCCGAGGACGCCCTCGGCGGCGCCGACACCCTGCTGGTCGTCGGCACCAACTTCCCCTGGGTGCGGAGCATGCCCGACCCCGGCAAGGTGCGGGCCGTGCAGCTCGCGACCGACCTGGCCAGGATGGGCGGTCCCGCGGCCGGCACCGGGACCGCGCTGGTCGGGGACGCGGCCGAGACGCTGCGGGCGCTGCTGCCGCTGCTCCAGCACAAGCAGGACCGCGGCTTCCTGGAGGCGGCCCAGGCGGGCATGACGCGCTGGCGCAAGCGCATGCACGAGCTGGAGGACCAGACCCGCGACCCGATCCAGCCGCAGTACCTGATGCGGGTCGTGGACCGGCACGCGGCCGCCGACGCCATCCTGGCCTCGGACTCTGGCGTGGTCGCGACCTGGACGGCCCGCCACTTCGACGTCCGTGGCCGCCGCGAGTACCTGCTGTCGGCCAACCTGGCCACGATGGCGGCCGGCCTGCCGTACGCGATCGCCGCCCAGTGGGCGCACCCGGGACGCCGCTGCATCGCGGTCACCGGGTCGGACGGGTTCGCCAGGGTGATGGGCGAGCTGCTCACCGCCATCCACTACCGGCTGCCCGTGAAGGTCGTGGTCAGCAACTCCTCGGGCCTCGTGCTCCAGGACTCGCCGGACGGAGCGGTCGGGGCCGACTTCGCCAGCTTCGCCGCGGCCAACGGCGCCCTCGGTCTACGCGTGGAGCGGGCCGCCGAGGTCGAGCGGGCGGTGCGCCGCGCCTTCGCCCACCCGGGGCCCGCCCTCGTCGACGTGCTGGTCAACCCCGAGGAGCAGCCAAGGCCGGCGATGGCCGGAGGCGCGTGACCGCGTCCCACCCGGGGTATCCACAGCGGGGGGCGGAGGGAGAGCGCCATGGAAGCACCCAAGGTGGTGGTGATCACCGGGGCCAGCTCGGGCGTGGGACGGGCCACCGCGCGTGCCTTCGGGAGCCTCGGCGCGTGCGTCGGGCTGCTGGCACGGGGCGACGACGCCCTCCGGGCCACCGCCAAGGAGGTCGAGAGCGCCGGTGGCCGGCCGCTGGCCGTCGCCACCGAGGTCGCCGACGCGGCCGCGGTGGAGCGGGCCGCGAGCCAGGTCGAGCGGGAGCTCGGACCCATCGACGTCTGGGTCAACAACGCCGTGACCTCCGTGTTCGCGCCGTTCACCGAGATCGCGGCGGAGGAGTTCCGGCGCGCCACCGAGGTCACCTACCTGGGGGTCGTGTATGGCACCAGGGCGGCGCTGGACCGCATGCTGCCGCGGGACCGGGGCGTGGTCGTCTGCGTCGGCTCGGCCCTCGCCTACCGCGGCATCCCGCTGCAGAGCCCCTCTTGCGGCGCCAAGCACGCCATCCAGGGGTTCACCGAGTCGGTCCGCTGCGAGCTGCTCCACGACGGGTCCAGGGTGCGCATCACCATGGTCCAGCTACCCGCCCTCAACACGCCCCAGTTCGAGGTCGCGCTCTCGCGCCTGCCGAGCAGGGCCCAGCCGGCGCCACCCATCTACCAGCCGGAGGTGGCGGCCAGGGCGGTCGTCTGGGCGGCCACCCACCGCCGCCGCGAGCTGCGGGTCGGCGCCTCCACCGTCGCCACCCTGCTGGCGAACGCCGTCGCGCCCGGCCTGCTCGACCGCTACCTCGGCCGCACCGGCTACCAGTCGCAGCAGACCAGCGAGCCGGCCGGCCCCGACCGGCCCGCCAACCTGTGGCAGCCGGTGCCCGGCGACCGGGGTGCACATGGCGGCTTCGACCACCGCGCCCACGGCCACAGCCTGCATCTGTGGCTCACGACCCATCGCGGCGCGATCGCCGCCGCCGGGCTCACCGGCGCGGCGGCCGCGGTGCTCGGCCGCCGCGCCGCGGGACGCCCCTAGATGAGCCGGCGCCGGCCCCTACCGGACACCATCCGGTAGATCAGCAGCAGGATGATCGCGCCGACGATCGCCGTCAGCCAGGTGCTGATGTCGAAGAACTCGTCGAGCGTGTCCACGCCGAACAGCGCCTTGCCGAGGAACCCGCCGAGCAGCGCGCCGGCGATGCCGATGATCATCGTGACGATGATGCCGCCCGGGTCGTTGCCCGGCAGGATGGCCTTGGCGATGGCCCCGGCGAGCAGCCCGAGAACGATCCATCCGAGGATGCCCATTGTGTGTCCTCTCCGCTTGTTTGCTGGCAGCCGGCTGATCTGGTCGCCTTCGGTATGGGCGACGCAGCCGGTGTTCAAACCTGATAGGCGCGGTCGAGCACCTGCACCGGGTGGTAGACGGGCAGGCCGGTCGCCTTGGCGATGTGCCAGCGGCACGTCTCCGAGTCGCACACCACGAAGTCCGGCCGCGCCTCCGTGACCTGCTCGAACAGGCCGGCGCCGACGTCCATGGCGATCTGGTACTTCTCCACCTTGGTGCCGTAGGTGCCCGCGGTGCCGCAGCAGCCGGCCCGCGAGCGCTCGACCTCCAGCCCGGGCACCATGGCCAGCAGGTCCAGCGCCGGGGTGCCGACGCCATGGGCCATGAGCTGGCATGGCGGGTGGTACACGGCCTTGGCCCGCAGGGGCGCGAACGAGCGGTCGAGGGCGTCCTCGTCGGCCAGCTCCAGCAGGTACTCGCAGATGTCGTAGACGGCCTTGGAGACCGCCTGCGTGGCGGCGTCGTCCATGCCGAGCAGCTCACGGTACTTGGCCTTGAGGGTCATGCCGCACGAGGTCGAGTTGGCCACGATCACGCCGGGGTCGTCGGCGGCGGCCCGCAGCCGCCCGACCAGCCGGACGGCGGCGGCGCGGCCGGCCTCGAAGTCGCCGTTGGAGACCAGCGGCAGCCCGCAGCAGGCCTGCCGCGGGAAGGTCACCCGCACCCGGTTGCGCTCCAGCACGCGGACCACGGCGGCGCCCATCTCGGGCTCGAACTCCTGCACCGCGCAGCCGTGGAAGTAGGCGACGGTGCGGGTGGCGTCGCCGCGCTGCCGGTGGCGGCGCGCCCACGAGCGGAAGGTGGTCCCCGAGAACCGCGGCATGGCCGCGGCCCGGTGCACCCCGATGGCCTTCTCCACCGCCACCCGCACCGGCCGGGCGGCCATCATCAGGTTGGCCAGCGGCGCCACCGGCCGCGCCAGCCGGCCCATCAGCGACGGCCGGCTGATCAGCTTGTCGCGGAGGCCGAGCCCGCCCTTGGCGGTGACCAGCCGCTCGCGGGCCACCTGGTTGATCTCGGCGACCATCACCCCCTCCGGGCAGGCCTGGGTGCAGAGCCCGCACCCCGAGCAGTAGTCGAGGGATTGGTCGGGCGAATCGCCGGTGTCGATCCCGGCGCGGAACCGCTGGCCCTGCGGCCCCTCGTACTTCGGCCCGGGGAACAGGTCGGTCACCGCCGAGACCGGGCAGACGGTGTTGCACACGTTGCACTTGATGCAGCGGTCGGCCGTTTGCTCGACGTGCAGCACAGCATCCTCCACGGCTAGCTGACGGGGGTGGGGGCCGGGGCCAGCAGCTCGGCGGTCCGGGTCGCGGTGGCCAGGGCGACCCCCTCACGCGAGCCCTCGACCGTCGGGTCGTGGCCGGCGAGCAGGCCGCCGACGCAGCGGACGTTGGCATGGACCGGGCCACCCGAGGCGGCCAAGGGGCGCAGCTCGGCGTCGACGCGGACCCCGGCGGCGCCGAGGGGATGCTCGCCGAGGAACCGGTCGCCGAGGAAGGCGGTACGGTCGGTGAAGCCCTCGACCGGCAGCCCGGCCACGACCTCGGTCAGCGTGCCGTCGCGGTTGGCCTCGATGCCGTGCCCGGCCACGCCGCCGGTGGCCAGCACCAGCTCCTGGCAGTGCGTGACGACCACGCGGGAGGCGCCCTCGCTGCGCACGGCGGTGACGCGGTCGCCGTCCCGCTCCACGCCGAGCGCCGGGAAGCCGAACTGCCAGCCCACCCCGAGGGCGTCGAGCCGCCGCCGGTAGGCGGCGAACAGCCGCAGCCCGGGGATCGACGGCGGGACGGTGGCCGCCTCGACCAGCGGCGCCCCGACCAGCCGCTGCAGGTCGGCCCAGGGCGCGTGGCCGCCGCGCAAGCCGAGCACGGCCGGCACGACCACCATATCGGCGCCGGCCGCCGCCCTGGCGAGCCCGGGGGCCAGGCGCCGCCGGAAGTCGTCGTCGTCGATCGCCCTGGCGAGCTCGACGGCGGTGAAGTAGCGGGCATGGTCCCACGGGGGCAGCGGCGCGCTTGCCGGGACCGCGTCCACGCCGGCGCCGCGGAGCCCCGCCGCGCACAGCGCCGGCGAGAAGTCGCGGAAGCCCTCGAAGTTGACCACCGCCACGCGGCCCCGTCCCACCGGGACCTGTCCCATCGGGGGACCCCCTTGGGGTCCCCCGGACCCCCCCGGCCCTCGGGGTTCCCCGGACCCTTCCGGAATCGGCTGGGCCGCCGGCTCCGGCAGCAGGCAGGTCGGCCGCAGGACGCCGAGGGCGGTGACCTGGTCGCGGTTGCGCTCCGGGTCGCCGGCGTGGGCCAGGCCGGCCGCCGCGGCGAAGCGGGCGAACCAGTCGAGGCCGTCGCGCAGGGCGGCCTCGCCGGCAAGCCGGTAGGGGTGGTCCTCCGGGAGGCGGCCGAGGGCCTCCAGCGGCCGCTCGACCCGCTCGCCGCCGAGCCAGCCGAGCGCGTCGACCGCGCCGGCCCCCCAGTGGGTGAAGCCGTTGCCGCGCGCGATCACCCGCACCTGGCGGCCGGCCTCGGCCAGGCGCACGGCCGTGGCCAGCCCGGCCGGGCCGGCGCCGACCACCACTACGTCGGCTCGCATCAGCCGCCGCCGACCGGTTCGGTCCGGGGGAGCCCGGCCGCGGCGGCCTCGTCGGGACGGCCGGCGCCGTGCAGGTCGAAGATGCCGCGGTAGATGGCGTGGTTGAGGAGGGCCTGGCGGGCCTGGTCGCCCCAGATGGTGGCCCGCTGGCCGCGCCAACGCTCCTCCAGGAACCGCTCCAGCCCGGCCAGCGGATCGCCCCCGGACCCCTCCGGGGCCCCGACCTCCGCGAGCATGCCGGCGGCGCGCCACGCGCAGAAGGCGGCCTGGCAGGGGCCGTAGCCCAGGCGCAGCTTGCGGCGCAGGTCCTCGAGCTCGGTCAGGCCGTCGGCGATCGCGGTGCGCACCTGCCCGCGGGTGACCAGCTCGCATTCGCAGATCAGCTCGCCGTAGGCGACGTCGCGCTCCACGCCGGCCAGCGGCGCGGCCAGCCGGTGCGGCCCGTGGTCGGCGCCGGGCAGGACCTCGGTGGCGGTGCGGCAGGGCTCGGTCACCCCCATCCGCTCGGCGAGCCGGTCGACCAGCGCCTCCGCCATCTGCCGGCAGGTGGTCAGCTTGCCGCCGACGATGCTCAGCATGTTGCCCAGCCCGTCGCGGCTGGCATGGTCGAGCACGGTGAAGGTGCGGCTGACCTCCCGGGTGTCGCCGCCGTCGGACCCCCCGCCGTCCTCCGACTCCGGCTGGTAGAGCGGCCGCGACCCGGCGAACGCGCGCAGCACCCGGCCGGAGGCGAGCGACGGCACCATCTGGGCGCACATGTCGACCATCCGGTCGACGTCGGCGGGGGCGACCGCGATGTCGTCGGGGCTGTCCACCTGGACCGAGGTGGTGCCGAGGATGGCCACCTCGTGCTGGGGGACGATGATGTCGCCGTCGGCGGGCTTGCGGCAGGCGTTGACCACCCCGCGGACGTAGCGGCTGGCCATGACCACCATGACGCCCTTGCCCGCGATCATGCGGATCGGCACGCCGGCCATGCGGCCGATCTCCCCCGCCCAGGCGCCGGCGGCGTTCACCACCCACTGGCAGCCGATCAGGCGGTCCTCCCCGGCGACCTGGTCGTGCACCCGGACCGCGGTGATGCGGTCGCCGTCGCGCTCCACGCCGACCACCGGGTGGCGGACGAGCACCCGGCTGCCGCGCGCCTGGGCGTCGGCCGCCATCGACCGCAGCAGCGCCCACGAGTCGATGCCGCCGTCGGGCACCGCGAAGGCGAGCTTGACCTCGGGGGCGAGCAGCGGCTCGCGGCGGCGGGCCTCGGCCGCCGACAGCTCCTCGGTGGGGATGCCGGAGGCCAGGCAGCCCTGGACGAACTTGCCGGCGTACGCCTCGTCGTCGCCGGGCAGCAGCACGAACAGGCCGCCGATGTCCTCCACGGTATGGGGGGCGATGCGCCGCAGGACGGTGTTCTCCTCGATGCACTCGCGGGCCGACTCCTGGTCCCTCACCGCGTAGCGGGCGCCAGAGTGCAGCAGGCCGTGCCAGCGGCCGGAGGTCCCGGTGCCGAGGTCGAACCGCTCCACCAGCACCGCGTTCACGCCACGGAGGGCGAGGTCGCGCAGGACCGCCACGCCGGTGGCGCCGCCGCCGGCCACCACCACGTCGGTCTCGAGCAGCGGCGTCACGGGCGTGGCTCCTGCTCCTGCTCCCGCTCGCTCGCCTCCGCGTCGAACAGGGACCCCTTGCCCGCGGGCTGACCGAGGTGCTCCGTCCACCGGCCCGTGAACCGTGGCAGCGGCCGGGTGATCAGCCCCTGCTGGACATACCAGTGCACGGTCGCCTCCATGGCCGTTCTGAGATTCGTGTACCGCAGGCCCAGCTCCCGCTCCGCCCGCGAGCCGTCGTACAGGTGCGGGTGCCCGGCGGTCCGCACGAACTCGCGGCACAGCCTCGGCGGCCGGCCGCGGAGCCGGGCGAGGGCCTCGGCCCCCGCGGCGGCGGCCATCGCCAGCGGCAGCGGCAGGGTCCGCGGCCGGTCGGCGAGGCCGGCGATGACGGCGATCAGGTCGATCGCCTCGGCGTTGCTCACGGTGGCGGTGTTCAGCACGTAGCGCTGGCCCGGCCGGCCCTTGGCCTCGGCGAGCAGGTGGCCGTTGACGCAGTCCTCGGTGTAGCAGAGCCCGAAGCGGGCCGGCAGGTCGAAGGGGAGCCGGCCGTTCAGGTAGCCGATGAACACCTTGGCCGTGCCGGTGGTGCGCCCGGGCCCCTGCACCGAGCTCGGGTTGACCGCCACCACCTCGACGCCGTCGAAGGCGAGGGCGAGCTGCTCGGACTCGAACTTGGACCGCGCGTAGTGCGAGGTGAACTCGGCCGGCGGCCCCGCCGACTCGTCGACCTCGCGGGTGCCGTCGCCGCCCAGGGTGGCCGCCGAGCTGGTGTGCACCACCCGCCGCACCCCGGCCCGCCTGGCGGCCTGCAGCATCCGCCTGGTGCCCTCCACGTTGACCAGGTACAGGGGCGCAGGGTCGGGAAGGCAGAGCTGGTTCACGCCGGCCAGGTGGTAGACGACCGCGCAGCCGTCGGCCGCCCGTACCAGCGACTCCTCGTCGCGGATGTCGCCGAGCGCGAGCTCGACCCGGGGGTCCGGGAGCTGCTCGCGGTCCGCCGGGCGGCGGATCAGCGCCCGCACCTGCCTGCCCTCGGCCACCAGCCGCGCCAGCAGCAGCCCGCCGACGAAGCCGGTCCCACCGGTGACCAGGACCCGGTCCCCTCCGCCACTCATCGGATCACCGTCCCGCCCGTATCAGGTCACCGAATCTCGCGAAGTAGTCCACGGCCGAGGCGGCGCTCACCAGCGCCACCGCCAGCATGGCCCATTCGTCGAGCCAGAGCGAGCCGAGCCGCACCGGCGGCCGCAGGATCGCCAGCGTGATGCCGACGACCTGGGCGTTGAACTTGAGCTTGCCCCAGATCGTGGCCGAGATGACCACGTTGGCGGCGGCGGCCACCGCCCGCAGCCCGAGCACGGCCACCTCGCGGACGATCACCACGAAGGCCACCCAGACGTCGACCCGGCCGAGCGCCAGCAGGCCGAGCAGGGCGCCCACCACCAGCAGCTTGTCGGCGGTGGTGTCGAGGAAGTTCGAAGTCGGTGAACGAGGCGACCAGGAACACCGCCGCGGCCAGCACCGCCGCGTGCTCGACCCTGCCCTCGGCGAGCAGCACCCACAACAGCAGCGGCACCAGCGCGACCCGGACCAGGGTGATGCGGGTGGAGAGCGTGAGCGTCCCCATCGATGTCCCCTTCGGCGCCGGGTCGGGAGCGGTGGTTGCACCCAATCCTACGGTCTCGCCCGCTCTGTTCCCAGACCAGGCCGTTGGCTACAGCCCCAGCTCGCTCGCGGCCGGGGCCGCCTCGCGGACCTGCGCGCGGGCGGTCTCGGCGTCGCGGGCGGCGAGGGCGATGGTGGCCAGGCGGCGGCAGCCCTCCAGGGTGTGGCGCGCCAGCAGCAGGCGGACCTCCGCCAGCGCGGCCGGGGCCATCGACAGGCTGGTCACGCCGAGGCCGGCGAGGACCAGGGCGAGCAGGGGATCGCCGGCGGCCTCGCCGCAGACGCCGACCGGCTTGCCGAGCGACCGGCCGGCCTCGCCGACCATGGCGACCAGCGCCAGCAGGGCCGGCTGCCATGGGTCCTGGAAGGCGGCCAGGCCGCTGAGCTGCCGGTCGGCCGCGTAGGTGTACTGGGCGAGGTCGTTGGTGCCGATGCTGGCGAAGTCGGCCTCGGCGAGCACCGCCTCGGCGAGCAGGGCGGCCGCCGGCACCTCGACCATCACCCCGGCCATCGCGATCCGCTGGCGGCGGGCCTGGTCGCGGAACCAGGCCGCCTCGGCGGCGGTGGCGACCATCGGCGCCATCACCCAGGCCTCGGCCCGGCCGGCCGCGGCGGCCCGGCCGACGGCCTCGAGCTGCCCGGCGAGGACCTCGGGGGTGAGGCGGACGGCGCGCAGGCCGCGCTGGCCGAGGGCGGGGTTGGGCTCGTCGCGGGGCGTCAGGAAGGCCAGCGGCTTGTCGGCGCCGGCGTCGAGGGTCCTGATCACCACCTTGGCGCCGGCGGGGAAGGCGTCCAGCACCTGCCGGTAGGCGGTCTCCTGCTCGGCCACGGCGGGCGGCTGGGTGCGGTCGAGGAACAGGAACTCGGTGCGGAACAGGCCGACCCCCTCGGCCCCGGCGGCCAGGGCGTCGGGCACCTCGGCCGGCCCGCGGACGTTGGCAAGCAGCAGCACCCTATGGCCGTCGGCGGTCGCGCCCGGCCCGGACGGGGCGCCGACCAGGGCGGAGCGCCTGGCCGCGGCCCGCCGCAGCGCCGCGGCGGCGGCCGCCTCGGCCGGGTCGGGGACCACCTCGCCGCTGCCGCCGTCGACCAGCACCCGGACGCCGTCCGCCAGGGCGGTGGCGCCGGCGCAGCCGACCACCGCCGGCACCCCGAGCGACCTGGCCAGGATCGCGGTGTGACTGGTCGGGCCGCCCTCCTCGGTGACGAAGGCGAGCACCGTCCGCTTGTCGAGGGCGGCGGTGTCGGCCGGTGCCAGGTCGCGGGCGACCAGCACGAAGGGGTGGCCGGGGTCGGGCACGCCCGGCATGGGCACGCCGAGCAGTCGGGCGACGGCCCGGTCCCGCACGTCGTCCAGGTCGGCGACGCGCGCGGCCATGTACTCGCTGGCCTCGGCGAGCTCCTCCCGGTAGCTCGCGAACGCCTCGAAGACCGCCCTCGCGGCCGTTCGGCCGTTGGCGGTGGCCTGCTCGACCTTCTCGGCCAGGCCGGGGTCGAGCGCCATCATCGCCTGGGCCTGCAGGACGTCCCCGGCGTCGCCGCCTGCACGCTCGCCGCGGGCCTCCAGGTCGGCGGCGACCGCTTCCAGCACGGCCTCCGCCGCCTCGGCCTCGGCGGCCGGGTCGCCGCGTGGCCCGTCGGCGGGCGCCGCCGGCGGTTCGGGGAC
>WNGB01029081.1_pt1 | contig 11865 bp, 7 predicted proteins | sample 5400681 | NCBI WGS metagenome assembly WNGB01 (sample SAMN13153367, study PRJNA577476) | soil metagenome | isolation source: 115 cm soil or saprolite under grassland replicate 2 | place: USA:California | collected 2016-06-15 | reverse complement strand
CCGCCTATTGCTTCGCGCTCGTGCTTGGCAGTGTGTGCGGCGGTGTGATCGTGGAGTCGTTCGACGCGACGATCGAGAGAGGAGGCTGATCGATGCCGATTGATCGTCTGACACGCAAAGCACTCGACGTCGGCCGCGCGGAGGCACGCGAGGTTCTGAAGTTGCGCGCAGCCGCGCTGCGGAGACGGACCGCGGCGACCCGAGGACTGCCTGCTCCAGCGCGGGCGGAGCCCGCTCCCGCCGTTGACGAAGCTCGGGTGCGGGCATTCGGTGGTCGGGCCACGGCGGGCGTGCTTGTCGCCGAGGGCGACTCGTGGTTCGACTATCCACTGAACGACGTCCTCCGTCTGCTGGAGGACAACCATGCATACGACGTCGAATCTGTCGCTCAAAAAGGTGATCGTGTCGAGGACATGGCCTATGGGCGAGGGCAACTCGAAGAGCTGACGCGGAGGCTGGAAAAGCTGCTCCGGCGAGGCGTCGAGCCCAAGGCGGTTCTCCTGTCCGGCGGGGGGAACGACTTGGCGGGCGATGAGTTTGGGATGCTGCTCAACCATGCGCGGTCGCCGGTGCGGGGTCTCAACGAGCAAGTCGTGTCTGGTGTCATCGACCAGCGGGTCCGGTTTGCCTACATCACCATCCTCAAAGCCATTACCGAGGTCTGTGAGCAACGCATCGGTCGGCGCCTGCCGATTCTGGTGCACGGCTATGACTATCCCGTCCCCGATGGCCGGGGGTTCCTTGGGGGCTGGTGGTTCCTGCCGGGGCCGTGGCTCGAACCGGGATTCCGTGAGAAGGGGTTTGAGGATCTTCAGGAGCGTATCGAGCTGGCCAAGCAGCTGATCGACCGGTTCAACAGGCAGGTGAGGGACGTGGCGGCACTCGCCGAGTTCTCTCACGTGAAGTACGTGAACATCCGCGGGACACTCTCGGTCGGAGCTGACTACAGGACGTGGTGGGCGAACGAGCTCCATCCGACCCCTCGCGGCTTCGAGCGGGTGACGGAGTGTTTCGCCGCCGCCTTGGCTGCAGTGCGATGAGCCGGTATTTCATCCTGGGGCGACCACGGCGAAGACTCTCAGGGTTCGCGCGCGAGAGTACTTGGCAAGGGGGCGCGTAAAGAAGGGGACGCCTGAGCTGGCTCTGTGATACAAGGCTGCCGGCAGGCACCCCGTCAGGGTACAACCAGTTAGCGCGGGCGGGCCGACGATGTTCGACGGATTCACGCGCGAGTCGATCAAGGCCGGAGCAGTGACGGTCAATACGGTGTATGGCGGCAATGGACCGCCCGTCCTGCTCCTGCACGGATTTCCCCAGACTCACGTCATGTGGCACAAGATCGCGCCCGCGCTCGCCCAGCACTTCACGGTCGTCGTCACCGACCTGCGTGGCTACGGCGACAGCGACAAGCCCGCGGGCGGTGGCGATCACTCGGCCTACTCCAAGCGTGTCATGGCGCAGGATCAGGTCGAGGTCATGACGCGGCTGGGTTTCGAGCGATTCGCCGTCGTGGGACACGATCGTGGTGGACGCGTGGCCCATCGCCTGGCCCTCGACCATTCGAACCGCGTCACGAAGCTCGTGGTGGTGGACATCGTCCCGACGCTGAAGGTTTACGAGTCGATGGACGCGCGGCTTGCGCAGAAATACTGGCACTGGTTTTTCCTCGCGCTTCCGGGTGGGATCCCCGAAACAATCATCGGCAATAGCGCGGACTACTTCATGACCCAGTTCTTTCGTCTGGCACCGGAGGGAACGTTCACGTCGGAGGCGCAGGCTGAATACCGCCGATGTTTTCCGGCCATGCTCCCCGCGGGGTGTGAGGATTTTCGCGCCGGCGGCTCCATCGACCTCCAGCACGACAGGGACGACCGGGGTTGGAAAGTCGCGTGCCCTGTGCGTGCCCTGTGGGGCACGACGGGCAACGTGGTGCCGTTCTTCGACGCCCTCGAGGTCTGGCGGGAACGCGCGCCCCATGTCGAGGGACGCGCGCTCCCGGGAGGCCATTCGCTGGCCGAGGAGAACCCCGACGACACGGTCAGGGAGCTGCGGGGGTTCCTGGCGTAGCCGAGCTCGAGCCCAGACCGGACCACGGGCCGAAGACCTGCGGCGCGCCTCGGAGGGCGTCTTCGAGCATCGGATAGTGGCGCAGCAAGACACTCCGCAGATCGTTGTCGGCGATCCAATCGAGACCCACCTGCGTGTACACCGCCGCCGTGTAGTCTCTCGTGTAGAAACGGTCGCTCTTCAGGCGTCGGGAGTTCATGAGCAGGAAGATGCGGAACGTCGTCTCGCTGAATCCGAAGCCCGGCGGTCGCCTCTCGGCGAACATGCCAACCATCAGATCGATGCGATCGACAGTGCCATAGACCTCGCGCAACCTCGGGGCCCACTCGGGGTTCAGCTCCTCGAATGAGCGGACAGGCGGCAGGTGCAGGAGCTGTCGAAACATGTTGTAGCGCGGCACACCCCGCTCGCGGTCGCGCAAGATGTCGACCGTGGCGAGGTCGATGACCGGTCCCGCCCCGGGCGTCGGCTGGAACGACTGGAACAGGGCGGGGTAGTTGCCGAGCGTCAGCGCGCCGGGCACGTCACGGCCAAAGGAGTAGAACAGGTTGGGGAAGTCGTACTTGTCGATGACATCCCCCGCGCGTGGGCCGAGAATGCCCGCGAGCGGCAACGTGTAGAGCCAGCCGCCGGTGGCCGCGTCGTGGACGTGGAACGTGTCCGGCATCATGAAGGCGTGCATCCGGTACACGGAGACGAACTCTTCGGTGATCGCGAAGGGCGCGCTCTGATGGTCGGTGTGTGATCCGAGAATCCCGCTGAGCATATCGGACCCTCGCAGACGCCCGAACGTCGTCGCGATCCGCTTGCCCAGGAGCCCCCACCAGGTCGCGTAGAGGCCCTTCTGCACGGCCTTGTTCGCCAGGACCACGGGCACCCACTCCAGGTCGTGGATCTTGGTGATCAGAGCGGCATTGATGAGGCGCGCTGTCTGAAAGAGCTGCTCGTCGTCCCACTTCTCGTACTCGGCCCGCAGGCGATCACAGATGGCGTTGTGCTCGAGCGTGAAGAGCTGGTGGAAGAGGCTCAGGCCCAGCCACCAATTCGCGTTGAAGCCGGTGATCTCGATCCCGTTCTGGCCCCGGGGCAGCCGCCCGTTGTTGAGCACGAGCTTGCCGTCCCGCATCGTGCCGTCCGGCCACGTGCGCACGACCCGCTGGGTGGCCAGATCGCTGCCGTAGAGCTGCGAGGCGTCCCACCAGTGCGTCACCGCATTGATGTACGTCGGCGGCCCGACCGGCGGATTGTCGCAGCGCGTCCGGTCCGGACGCGTGCGGCTGACCAGCATCGGACGCTGGTTCTGCGGCCAGGGATCCGAATCGTCGAGCGCGATCTTGAAGGGCTCGCTCTGTTCGGGGTCGCCGTGATGGAACCAGTCGTGGACCTGGAACTGGATCCAGGCGACGGCCAGCACGTTGAGCGAGCTGGCCGGAATGAACTTCTCGCGCGTGAGGAGCTTACGGCTCACGAGGCGAGGATTCGGCTCCAACAGCGCCGGCTCGTCCTCGGGATAGGTGTAACCGAGGGGGACGTTCCGGCCGAACCGCGTTCCGGTCTGGCCCATCGTCGGATCTTCCAGACTGTTGAACGACCCGTCGGCGGTGCGCCAGCGAAGCACGTCGGGAGTCGGCTGGGGAAGCGGACCGGCGCCGCGGGAGGGAAGCAGCGACGTGTCGTGGAGGTTCTGCTCGCGCAGCACCTCGCGAAGGACCCACAGGTTGCCGAACGCCAGGAGCCACCCGGGGAGTCGATACCAAGGAACGTGTCGGTTAAGCCGCACGACGGCGGCGATGAGCGGACGCAGGATCAGGCGCCGGACGAGTGACGGGCGTCTCCGGTATCGCTGGGTCGAGCGCTCTCTCACGGCCGCGGTCCAGACCTCTTCGAGCAACCGCGGAACGATCGCGTGAGCCGGGCACTGGCTCCACTGCTTTCGGGAGAAGGCGAGGTTGTTGTCGCCCGTATCCTTGTGGATCTTTCTCAGGCCGAAGATGAGGAGCGTCCCCGGCCGGAACCTCGTCGCCCCGTTGGTGTTCATCACGCACTCGCGAATGAGCCGGGGCGGCGCCGCCAGCGCATAGGCCGCCGCCTCCGCAGGTGTCGTGTCCCACGGGCCGTCGGTTCGCATGGCCCGGCGCATCCGCGCCAGCGAGTCGACGATCTGGTGCATTGCGATGGAAGTCGCGTGGATGACCACAGGGTTGGCTTTGGCGAGATCCCAGATCCGTCGCTTGCTCGCGGCGAGCCGCCCAGTCAGTCTCCACCAGAGCACCCGAAGCGCCGAGACGGGGCAGGAGCTCACCACCGCGGCGACGTCCCGCGCTGCCCGGTAGGACTCCTCGGTCGCGACGTAGGTCGGATCCAACATGCGGCCGACGAGCTGCTGCACCGTCACACCGACCGGCACCGCCGGCTCGTGGCCGGCGACGAAGCGCGCCAGCGTCGCAATGGCGTCGCGGTCGAAGGGTTGCGCCGTCGCGGCGAGCTTCGTCAGTTTACGGTCCGCCGCGTCCTGGGCGGCCGCTCGCGCCGCGTTGGCGCGGCTCTCGAACGTGGGAAGCAGCCTCGCCGCATCGACGCGGAGCGTCTCGACCCGCTTCCGGATGAGCCAGTGGAGGACACCGCCCCTCCCGGACATCTCCCGGCGGATGGTCGGGTCGTTGTTCAGCCGGGTCATTTCCGCGTCTTCCCGAACGATGGCGAAGTCGAGCAGGAAGGGCAGCCTGATCCTCAACGCCATGAGGGCCTCCGTGAGTCAATCGCGTGGTTCAGGGTAGCAAGGCCTTGAAAAAGGGCGTCAGGAACCGCTCAGCGGGATCCTTGGCACGGCGGGCGGCGGCGAGGGTGTACCAGCTGTGCGTCCACACGTGTTTCGCCACGTCAGGAGACAACTCTTTCGTTTGATTGAGGAGTGGTCTCCCGCCGTGGCGGACGGCAAACTCGTTGAACTCCCGGTTCATCTCGCGCCAGCAGGCCGGCTCGGCATCCGTCCAGTTCACCAGGTCCAGCGTGAAGATGTCCCCGTCGGGGCTGAACGAGAGCAGCCCCCGATCATCCTTGCGGATGAAGTAGACCTCCGCTGGAAGCCCGGGGCGGAAGCCGGTGCGGCGCCGGAACTCTTCACAGAATTTCAAGAAGTCGCGGACCGTCCCGTCCCAGTCCCGGACCGGGAACGCCCAGAACGTGAAGTCGAAGTAACTGGAGACCGGGCGCTTGAAGTCGATCATCGCGTCGGCCCGGAAGCTAGCGAATCGCCAGATGAGCCGCAGGAAGAACAGTCTCAGGAAATCTCGCTCGAGAACCTTGATCCAGGCGGTGATGATCCGATGCCGGGCCGGCTTGGGCAGGAGACGAAGCGGCCGCATAAACGGCCGGGCGCCGGTGGTCCAGGCGATCGTCCGCAGCCAGAGCTTCACCCGATCGAGGCCCCAAAGCGGGACGTGGCTGCGGGCGACCGTCCGCCGTTCGACGATGAGTTGGCGGCGGTAGGGTAGGAGGAAGCCGAGAAAGCCGTCCGCTCCTCCGAGGATCTGGGGGCCGTCGGGCTCGGGGAGTGGCTCGCCCTTCTTCAGGCACCGATCGAGATCCACGGACACATATCGGTACTTCACCTTCTTGCGGGGCTGCACCTCGAATGTGACCTCGTAGATGATTCCCAGCAGGCCGTAGCTGGACCGGATCAGCGGGAGGTCCGGGTGGTTCTCGGGCACCTCCTCGTCCTGTCCGGTGGCGGTCACCATCCGGACGGCGCGGACGGTCGAGCTGATCTGGCCGGGGCCGCGACCGAGTGACGAGTCTTTGGTGCCGCAGCAGGCTACGGAGCCGGCCGTGGCGTTGCCGATCTCCGGCACGACTTCCAGCTGCAGGCCCCTCTGCTTCAGGGCGTTCTTGAGATCGATCATCCGGACGCCGGCACCGACCGTCACCCGCTGGTTGTCGGGTTGCACATCGATGCGGTTGAAATGCTTCATGAACACGACGGTGCCCGAGGTCGTGACCGAGTCGTTGAGCGAGTGCAGCTCGCCAACCGCTCGGAGCGGCGCGGGCAAGCTGAGATCGATGACGACGCCGATGAGCTCGGCGGCAGTCCTTGGCGCGACCACCGCGGCGGGCGTGAAGCGAGCGGAGCCGTTCCAGTTCGAAATAGTCATGGCCGCTGCTCCAGAAGTGCTCGGGCATTGTCCAGATCGCGCGATTCCGCCGTGAGCGGGAAGCGGCGCGTGATCGTGGCGAGTGTCTCGTTGGCCCGCGGGTCGAGCCGCGCGAGGCCAATCGCGGCGCGGAGCGCGAAGAGCCAGGCGCCCTGCCGGCTCGCGACATCGACGGCCTCGCGGAACGCGCGCTGGGCCTCGTCAGTGTCACCGTGCCGGACGAACGCTTCGCCGCGCAGACGCAGGTGGACGGCGGCGAACGCATGCTCGTCTGTCTGCCGCCACTGGTCCACGGCGTCCGCGATGACGGCGAGCGCCTCGTCGATTGCACCCGAGGCGATCAGACCCTCGGCCAGACGTGCCCGGTGGGCGAGGCCGACCCGCTGCCCGACCGAGCGGAAGAGTTCCGCGCCTTCCCGCATCAGCGCGACGCCAACGCCCAGCCGCTGTGCATGAGACCGATGGCCGAGAAGAACGTGAACGAGTGCTCGCGCGAGAGCGCCAGGAGCTGGTCGGCCAGGAGGCGAACCGCCGCCGGGTCGTGGCGCTGCTCGTGGATCTCACACGCCAGGAAGAGGGCCAGCGCGAGGCTGAACGGATGGTTGATGCCTCGAGCGAGCTCGAGCAGGTGCTGCGCCCGCCCCGTGGCTCCGTGCAGATCGCCCACGACCGCCTCTGCCCAGCCGAGAAATCCCCAGGCCGCGACACCGAGATCCTGTCCGTATCGGAGTCGCTGGGCGTTAGTCTGCTCGCAATCGTAGAATCCGACGGCGCGGGCGAGGTGGTGCTGCGCGTCGGCGAATTCGCCAAGATAGAACTTGTCGATGCCGGCCATGACGTGCGCCCCGACGCTGCTGACCGGGTCCTCCTGGCCTTCGGCAAGGGAGAGCAGCTGAACCGCCAGCTCCTCGGCGCGCCGGAAATCAGCTCGCGAGATCTGGAACCGCCACAGCGCCCACCGAACGGAAAATTCCTGCGCGGGGTCGTGCAACTGGCCGGCGAGTGTGCGGATTCGTTCGAGCGTGTGCTCCAGATCGGACGCCGCGTAGCCGCGCGTCGCGCTGACCGACGTGGCGACTGCCAGCTGCGTCATGACTTCCTGAGCGGCCCGCTGCGGTCCTTCGGGCTGTTGGGCGAGGAGCGTCAAGGCCTGGGCGAGGTGGACCATGGCGTCGCCGTGCGCCGAACGGTGGATCGCCAGCTGACCAGCCCGATACCAATAGTCGATGGCGTCCCCGGGGCGGCCGGCCTCGGTGTAGTGACGCGCCAGCACCTCCGGGCGCCGCTCGCGACTCTCCGGCGCGAGTTTTTCGATCGCGGCGGCAACGCGCGCGTGCAGCGCCGCCCGCGCTTCCTCCGACACGCCCTCGTACGCGACATCGAGCGTCAGCGCGTGCTTGAACCTGTACTCGGACTCGGCGCCGAACCGCGAGGCCGAGAGGAAGTCGGCAGCCTGGAGCCGTCCCAGACTGGCGCGGACACTGTCGGGTGCGAGGCCGGACGCCTCCTGGAGGAGCCCGGCGACGATATCGCGTCCGATGACGGCGGCGAGATTCAGGACCTCCCGGTCGGCGTCCGTGAGGGCGTCGATGCGGGTCGCCAGGACGTCGTGCACCGTGCGCGGCACGGCGAGGTGCGATGGCGCATCCTGCTGCGCGCGGACGGCATGGGCAAGCTCCTCCAGGAAGAACGGATTGCCGTCACCGCGGCCCAGAATGTGGGTGACCAGCGTCTCATCACCTGGCCGGTCCCCGAGGAGAGATTCGACGAGTTGCCGGCTCTCCGAGACGGAGAGCGGCCCAATGGCGATCTGGGTCGCGTTCGACTGGGTGCTCCACGGGGCCTGGTGGCCCGGCCGGGTGGTCGCGACGAGGAGCACGCGGCTGCCCATGATCACTGTCGCGAGCGACGAGAAGAGCTCCTCGGAGGTCTGATCGACCCACTGAAGGTCCTCCGTCACCAGGACGAGCGTATGGTGCTCCTGCTGGGCCAGAACGATCTGCCGGATCGCCTCGAACGTCTTCGCCTTGATGGCATCCGGCGACCGGCCTCTGAGCTCGCCACTCTTCCGTGGGCAGAGCAGATACTGCAGGTAGGGAGCCGAGGCCACGCTGGTGTCCCCGAGCGGGCGAAGCGCGGCCAGCACCTTCGCGTCCACCACTTCGATGGGGTCGGCTTCGTCGATGCCGCAGACCGTTTGCAAAATCTCCTGCACAGGGAAGTACGGGACGTGGGTCCCATACGCGGCGCAGCGTCCCTCCAGCACGGCGGCGCCCTCGCTTTGAACGGCCTCCCGGAATTCGTACAGCAGCCGCGACTTGCCGATGCCGGGCTCACCCACGATCGTCACGATCTGCCCCTGCCCTGACATCGCCCGATCGAGCAGACTCAGGAGTAGATCGATCTCCGGCTGGCGCCCGATGAAGGCGGCCGGCTGGCCACCGGCGGGCGTCGCCCAGCGCCCGACGAGGCGATGGCGAACCCCGGGGACGGTGGCCGAGGGCTCGATATCGAAGTGGCGGACGAGAAAGCCGACGGCGGCGTCGCTCACGGCGATCTCGCCGCCGACACCGTGGTCCAGCTCGTGGAGCACTCGCCTGGCCTGAAGCGTGGCGTCCTGGTCGATCACCGATCGGCCCGGAATGCGTGCCACCACCACGTGCTCGACGTGGATGCCGACCGCTACGGAGACGTCATCCGCCAGTCGTCCATCGAGCCGCTCGCGCTCGACCGCTTTCGTAATCGCGATCGCCACACTGGCGGCCCGGCGCGGCGCGTCCTCGGCGGGCTCATGCCCGAAGATCGCGAGTACGCTTCTCTGGCTCACCTCGTTGACGCGGCCGCCGAAGCCTTGAATCTTGTCGACCATCCGGCCGAGGATGCGGGTCGTGATCGACGAGTGAGTCTCTGGGCCGGCGACGATCCGGGCGCTCATGAACGTGACCCGGCGGCGCGCCCAGCGGACATCCGCCACCGGCTGCTCGGTCCGATCAACACGGGGGCTCACGATCGGCTCGCTCGGTTGCACTGCGCTCGGCAGGGCCGAGGGCGGCTTGGGGGCGCCCACCGGCCGCAGGCCATAGAGTCGTATGCGTGCCCGGACGGTATTCCGCGCAAGGCCGAGCAACGTCGCGGTCCTGGTAATGTTCCATCCGGTCTTCTGGAGCGCATCGGCCAGGCGTTCGCGGTTCGCGTCCTCTGGTGCCAGCGCGACGAAGGCGCGCTTCGGCTCCCGCCGTGTCGGATCGTCAAGTTCCAGGTCAGTGGCAGCCACCGAGTCGGTGTCGGACAGGAGGACGGCGCGCTCGAGGACGTTGTTGAGCTCGCGCACGTTCCCGGGCCAGTCGTATGCGCGGAGCGCGGTGCGCGCGTCATCCGACAAGGACTTGGAGGGCACGTTGTACTCCGCGCACATGCGCGCGAGGAATCCTCGGGCCAGCAGATCGATGTCTTCCGGCCGCTCCCGCACCGGCGGGAGTTCGAGCGTGAGGACGGCCAGGCGGTGATAGAGATCCTCGCGGAATCGGCCGTCGCGCACGCACGACAGCAAAGGCTCATTGGTCGCGGCGATTATGGACACGTTCGCCGGCTCGCTCTTCGTGGCACCGAGCCGCCGGACGCTGCCCTGCTCGAGCACGGTGAGGAGCTTGGCCTGCAGGGCGCGCGGCAACAAGCCGACTTCGTCGAAGAAGAGCGTCCCGCCGTGCGCGACATGAAAGAGCCCAGGCTTCGATTGGCGAGCGTCGGTGAAGGCGCCCCGCTCATACCCGAAGAGCTCGGCCTCGAGCAGGGTCTCCGGGATCGCCGCGCAGCTGAGATCGACGAATGGTCCGCTCGCACGAGGCCCGGTGCGGTGCATCAGCCGCGCCAGAAGCCCCTTGCCGGTTCCTGTCTCGCCCTGGATGAGGATCGGCGGTGGCCGGCGGGCGCCGCCGTGGTGCTGCAGCATGGCGCGAGCTTTCTGCCGGAGGGCGACGATCTTCCGGCTTTCGCCGAGCAGCTCGTCCAGGGGATCCATGAGGGCCGTATGGTAACTCCTCGCGCTGGTCAAGAGCGGTAATTCACCGGTCAATTGAGCACCTCCAACGGCTCGTGAGCAGGCCATCACTCCCCCCTCGGCCCGCAGTGCGGTGCAAGAGCCATGGCAACGCCCTGGGGCTTGGCACGAGTTCTGCCCCATACCGCCTCCATGCAGGCATGAATCACCATCTTCGTGACACAGGAGGATCCGTGATGGCCAAGGGGGCAGCGCTAACGATCGGCCTGAACTCGGTTGATCCCAATCACTATCAGGGCTGGAGTGGTGATCTCATGGCGTGCGAGGCCGACGCTCACGACATGACGCAGATTGCCAAGTCGCGTGGATTCAGCACGAGCACGCTACTCACGAAGAACGCGACTCGAGGAGCGGTCACGCAGGCCATCCGTTCCCATGCGGGGGCGTTGGCGGCCGGTGACATCTTCATGCTGTCCTACTCGGGACACGGCGGCCAGCTTCCCGATCTCAACGGTGACGAGGATGATGCCGAGGACGAGACGTGGTGCCTTTACGACGGCGAACTTCTCGACGACGAGCTCTACCAGGGACTCGCGACGTTCCCGGCAGGTGTTCGCGTGCTCGTGTTCTCCGACAGCTGTCACAGCGGGACCGCGGTGAAGGCCGCCTACTATACCGCGGGCGGGACCACCACCTACGCGGCGCGCACGACGCGAGAACTGGGTGGCGGGGCTGGTGAGACGTGCTACAGAACCATGCCGACCGCGGTCGCGCTCAGGACCTATCAGGCGAACCAGGCCATGTACGACCCGATCTTGAAGGACCGGCAAGTGCGTGAGTCGCGTGCCAAGGTCAAGGCCTCAGTGTTGCTATTGTCCGGATGTCAGGATAACCAACTCTCGGCGGACGGGACCTTCAACGGTCTGTTCACCGGCACCCTGAAGCGGGTCTGGAACGGTGGGAAGTTCAGGAGTAGCTACCGAACGTTCCGGGACAGGATCGTGAGCCGGATGCCGCCGGAACAGACTCCGAACTACTTCACCGTGGGCGCGCCGAACCCTCAGTTCGAAGAGCAGAGGCCGTTTTCCGTCTAACGCCCTCGACCGCGGGCCGCCGCACCTTTCGAGCCGGGGCCGACGCTCTCGCGCGGTCTCTCGCCCGCGCGCATCCGACAAGTCAGGCCGTTCCTCCGCGGCGTCGGGCGATCGTGGGCGTTGGCACGGCCGGTGCTCCGAGAGGGCGATCCCGATCGGTTGGGCGACCGGCCGAGCGGGACGAGTGGTCGACACGGGCGTGGGGCCGGCGTCGGGCACGGGACATACACCTCGGGTCTCTGGAGGGGAGGACGCGGGATATGGCGGTCGCACGAAGGCGCCAGCGCGTGGTTCGCAGGGAGCAGCCCCCCGGTCGCGGGGCGGCGGAGGGTCCAGGCGAGGACCGCAAGTCAGTGATCGTGACGTTCAAGCCGAAGCACCAGCGGCGAGACAAGACGGACAAGCTCCAGATCGTGAAGGACAGCATCAAATCCAGGGTCACGTTCTTCGACGCCGCCACGTTCTCCGCCGAGTCCGCCGGCGTGCCGACAGGGTTGCCGGCCGTCGAGGTGGGATTCGACGTGAACCTGTACGAGGCCCCGATCGTGACCGCGTC
>WNGB01019694.1_pt1 | contig 11865 bp, 11 predicted proteins | sample 5400681 | NCBI WGS metagenome assembly WNGB01 (sample SAMN13153367, study PRJNA577476) | soil metagenome | isolation source: 115 cm soil or saprolite under grassland replicate 2 | place: USA:California | collected 2016-06-15 | reverse complement strand
TATGGCCACGAATCGTGATAAGCGACGACATTCTGTCCTTTGAACGGCAGCAAAGCTGCGCCCCATTCCTGCAGCTTCGCGTTTATCGTGGCTTCAAACCTTTTGTAGTTCGCCTCATAAAACGCGGCGTTCGCAGGATCGACCGCGGAGAGCGCTTGCGCGATGTGCTGCGCGACCGCCTTGGCGATGATGGGATCGGACATAAAGTGCGGGTTACCGAGCGCGTGCACGTCCCCTGCAGCGCGCGTCACATTAGCGGGCACGTTCATGAGACGAATTCCTAGCGAAGCCTGAACCCGCCCCGGCTTGCCGATCTCGATTTTCGGGTTGCGCGCGTTTTGTAAAAGCGGCGGCAGCCATCCAAGCTCAAGCTCCGCGCCGCCATCGATTAAGACGTCGGCGCTGCGCATTGAGACGACGAAACTCGGCCGGGCATCGACAAAGTGTGGATCCTCGGTCGCTTTCGCCATCACCGTAACGTCGACTTTGTCGCCGCCAATCTCGCGCGCCAGCGAACCAAAGTCGGGCAAAGTTGCAACCACATTGAGTTTTGCGTGAGCCGGCGAAACGAAAGCCGCGAAGAGGGCGGCGAACATTAAAATAAATTTTTTCATAGTGATCTTTTAAAATTTATGCGCTCCATGTGCGCCGAGAATGAATTCGAACTGAAGAAAAATCGAATCGACTTCGCGCTCAGAGAGGAAAAAGTTTTCTTCGAGAAAGTCGTGATTGTATTGCAATCGGAGTTTCGAAAATTCGGTTGGATACCAGGTGAGATTCGCGCTAATCCGCGAGCGGGTTTGTCGTTCGTCGTCGTCGGTAAACTCGGAATCGGTCATGTGCAGATAGTCGCCGCGAATACCTGCGACCCACCCTTTTTTGAATCCCCAGAGCACTTGTGAATACATGCCCCAGTCGTGAAACGTCTCCGCGACGGGGAACGATTGATCGACACCGCGTCCGGCTTCAAAGCGCCGATACATTGCTTCGGTCTGCCATTTCACAAACGGAAAACCGCCCTCCGCGTGCGAGCTCTTCCATTTATAGAAAAGATCGGCGCCGTAGATCTGCGTGCGTGAATTTGCACCAGTCTCGTTGGATCCGAAGGCGCCGGAAACACCAGCCAACACCACCTGCGTCGGACTAAGATCGACAGAATTTTCCCAGCGCGGTATCCAAACGAAATCCTGCAAACCGCGCGCTTCGCGGTCGGTCGTTACACGGTCAAAGAAAATCCCGTCATCGCCGGGATTGCGGAATGAAAATCCAGTGCCACCTCGACCATTCTGCCCGGCGAAGATCAGCTGCGAGTACCAAGGGAGCGGCAGCGTCCAGGAAATTTGCGCACCAACGCCGCGCAATCCATCCGGGCCCAGAAAGAGGCCGCTGACAAGCGGCGCATCCGCGAAATCCCAAGCATGCGGATGAACCGGATTGAGTCGGCCGAACGCCGCAAAGAATTGCCCGGCCTTTAATTGCAAATTGAACGGCAGGTTCGTCGTTTGCATGAATGCTTCTTCGACTTCGACCTCGGTTTCATTGTCGTTATCCAGTTTGAAAACAATATTGGCGAACCCTTCGAAGTACGGGTCGACCGCGCCGTCGAGCGCGAGCTCGATGTTGCGCGCGTTGAAACCACGCTGCTGCGGATCGTGATCGCCTACTTCGATGTTGTAGAGATCGGGCGCGCTGGAATAAGCAAGCGCGAACAAGCCGTCGAACGAGATATTCATGTAATTTTTGCCGCCGCCCGCAATCGTAATTGGTTGCGTCAACGATGCGCCAGCACCCGTGCTTGAGATCGTTTCCGGTGTCGATGTTACGACCGAGGTGTCGGTGGTCGGAAAACTTCCCGGCGCGGGGGTGCCGCTTATAGCAGGCGCAGTTGTCGACGAAACGACAGAAGTGTCCTCAGTTGGAAAACGCGGCGGGGCACTTGCGCCGGGGGCGGGCGAATTTTCAGCGCCGGCAATGGGAGAAGGCTCCGGATTTTGCGGAAGCCCCGACTCACCCGCGAGGTTTGCCTTTTCCAACGTGACCTGCTGATCTTTCACTTGTTGTTGCAACGTTTTCACCGTCTCGGTGAGCGATTGCACTTGCTGGCGCAGCGTTTCGACATCGGCCGCTGTAGCCGGCGTTGCATTTGAAACTGTCGGCGCCGGCGATGAGGCGGAAACCGGCGGCGCCACTTCCTGCGCGGAAGCGGCTGCTACGGGGAAAACCGCCAGCGTTACCAAAATAATTTTTTTCATTCAAAACTCCTGATCAAGAACTCGGACGTCAGCGCCCGATCAATTCAAACCTGCTGCGTTTGGCGAACGTTGATTCAGCGGCGTAAGAAACGCGCTTAGCGTCGCTGTCCGCCTGAGGCGGAAAGAATCAACGCTTCAGGTGTGCGCGGGCGGCGCGTGCTCGAAGATGCACGCGCTAAGAAATGGCGCTACAAGCCAAATCGGATTGAGAGCCGGAATCTTCGAAAATTGTAGGGCAGTCGCCGGCGCAATCATCAGCGGCGCAGCAGCGGTGTAATGACAACTTCCGGAAGCGATTAGCGTAACCGCGCATTCATGAAGCGATGCGGCCGTGGGATGAACTCGTTCATGTAAATTCGGCGCCACTGACATGCCCAGCGTTAACACGATCGCCGCGGCAAGAAGCAGGACAGTGGAGCCGCCAAACCAGCCCGATCGAATACGAAGCGCGCGGCACGGCATCGAGCGCGACTTTGCTTTCGAGCGATTTGTTTCGCAAGGATTTTCTATGCAGCGCCACTGCGGGGGCCGCCGTGCAGCATTGCCCCACACGACTGCGTTTTCCCCCACACCCACTCATGATTAGTTCGAACTCTTCAAAAGTCGTAGGCGACCGTGCCGTAGAAGCCGCGGCGTTGGCCGAACTGCGGCGCGCCCACACCAATCCCGCTGCCGTCGCGCAATTCGTAGATCGTGTCGAGAATGTTGACAACATCGAAACGGATTTTGACGGCAGTCTTCTCCGTGATCTTGATCCGGCGCTCCAAACTAACGTTGAACGTTTCGTAGGGATGATTCTTCATCGTGTTGGCAAAACCGCGCCGCAGTCCATTGCCGTAAAGTCCATCGATGGCCGCTCTCCAATCGTTCCACGTATAGGAGATCCCGGCGGAACCGGTGAAGCGTTGATCGTGGTCGAGGAAGACCCAGTTCTTTTTGATGTAGGCGAACTCATCCGGATCGAATAAAAATTGCGCCGAGCTGATGTTCGTGCCGCGCGCCCATTCGTAAGCCGCGTTCAAATAGGCGGAGAACGGACCCTTATCGTAGCTGGAAGTGAATTCGCCACCGTAGATTTCCCCGCGGTTATAGTTGAAGGACGAGAGAATAAGTGCCTGACCAAACTGGCCTTCGTCGAGCGTCGAATGTGAGCTTTTGTAAAAACCGTCCAGTCCTACATTGAACCCTTCCATGATCTTTTGCGTAACGCCCACATCGAAGTAATGCGCGCGCTCCGATGTCACGGGAGAATCTTTGGTAATGGTGGATTCGTTAGTCGTGCCGGTGAACTTGGCGATGGTACTCTCCGGAACAGCCTCTAAGGGCGGCGGGGTAAAGTAGCGCGCGTAGCCCGCGTGGAGCGTCGTCGAAGTCCGTGGCGTGTAAGCGATGTTGATGCGCGGGCTGAGCTGGTTTTCATCCACGAACGCATTCACAAAGTCGAGCCGCCCACCGAAATTAATCGTGAGCTGCTCGAACGGTTTCCATTCGTCCTGCAAATAGAAACCGTAAAAGTAGCCGTACTTGTCGTTGTTATCGACGATCCGCAGTGGCACGTCGCTGGTTTGATTGCCGTCGGCATCGACAGGGAAAACAAGCGTCGCGGTGCCGACATTGGCATATTGTTCGGTGAAAAGAAACCCACCGCGAATCGTGTGTTCGTCGTTCAGTTTGTAACTGGCGTCGAACTCCAGACCGTTTGACAGAATGGCCCGGTCAACACGCGACGCGACGCCGTTGAAGATGAGATCGCCAACGTTATCAGGCCGGAACAGAATTGAGCTGTAGCGGTTAAAGATGGAAGCCTGGAAGTTGAAGTCATCCACCTTCTTCTGATAGGTCAGAATCTCGTAGGCAGAATCTTCCGATTGGTTCTCGTCGAGCTTGGCGGAATCGAATGTCGACCTTCCATTAACCGTAAACGCAGATGTCTGACCCGGATTATTCGGAATCTGGAAGTCGCTATGGTTTCCGCTGATGAGAAGGACCAGCCGGCTGGTGTCGTCAAAGATGTAGGAGGAATATCCGAAGAGTTTGTACTGATCTGTGTCGTCGTGGATTGGGTCGCTGCTGCGAGTCGGATTCTCAATGCCGATGCCGTCGTGCAAATAGTTCGCTGTAACATAATAGCTGAGTTTCCCGGCAACGCCGCCGTACTCGAAACTTGGCATGATCGCGTCGAAACTTCCGCCATACACGGAGGCTTCGCCTTGCTGAAAGACGGCGCCGTTCTTCGTGTGAATGTCGATCACACCGGTCGTGCGAAAGCCGAATTGCGCCGGCAGCGCGCCGGTGATGAGCGAAATGTTATCGGCAAAACGCGTCTCGAGTTCCTGTCCAAATCCAGGAATGCTTTCCGGCAGGAGCACGTCATCGATGCGGTATTGCAAATTGGCGTGCTCGCCGCGGACGTGAAGCTGCCCGAAAGAATCCTGCGCGACCCCAGGAAAGCGCAAAATGGTTTGATTAAACGGCGCGTTTTCGCCTTGCGCTTGTGAGTCGAGACGGTCGGGCCCGACGGTGTAACGCGTCGCGCCGAGACTCGGGACGATCTGTTCACGCGAAATGTCGAGTTCCTGACTCGTGACGACAACTTGTTCAGCCGTCGCAGTGCCAGGCGTTGCTGAAGTGGATGGTGTGGGGCTCGGCGCAGCTGTGACAGCGTTTTGCGCCATGGCGGCGCCCGCCCCGAAAAGCAGCGCTGTGGCTGCGGTTAAAACTTTTTTCATTGGTAATTGTTTGGAAATTGAGTTTCAAAAATTGAAGCGTTCGATTGCCTAACGAATCCGTGAGGCAATACGGGAAGCGGCGTCTTGCACGAAGACCGTGCCGCGACTCAGGCGAAGTGAGACTCTAGCGCTCCGCGAGAACGCGGCTCAGTTGCGTGCTAACCGTGCGCGGGCGGCGCGTGCTCGAAAATGCGTGCGCCAAGAAACGGCGATTCGACCCACTGCGGAGTCAACGCCGGAATTTTGGAAAACTGAACGGAGGGAGCAGGAGCGCTGACCAATGGCGGATGAGCGGCATGATCGTAGTTGCCCGAGGCGATCATTGTCGCCGCGCAATTGTGCTCGACACGATTCGCGTCCTTGTGGATGCGCTGGTGCAATTGCGGGGAAGCACTCAGCGCGAGCGCCCAGAGAAATCCCGCGAAAACGGAAATCGCAATAAACGCGCGTCCGCGATTTGTTGAACGCGCCAACCTGCTCATTGCGCTGCGAGCTTGTTACGGCGCTGCGTATTACGCAAGAGATTTCTGCAAGATCGCGTCTCTGGGGAGCGCATGCGCCTCGCGTGCTGGCGATGACGCCCTCGTCATCGCGGACTTTTCCTGGTTGGGCAAATCTGTCGGGGTAGTTACGTCTGAGCCGCGAGGCGCGTGCGCTCCCCACTTCGGAAAGACTTGAAGCGCCAGAAAATTGATTGTTCCTCGCTTTGCAAGTGCCTATTCTGGCCTTCTTGTGGCCAGCTGAACGCCGATGAAATTTTCTGCATTTCCCTGCCGATATTGGGAGCAACCAGCAAAATGCAGCCCATTGTGAAATAGACCGCGAAATGCGGTCTAATCCTTAGTTAGGCCCCATACCCATGCCGCTTCGCAAGTTTGAGTCACTTCCTAAAGATCAATTCGCTTCCGATTGGGACGTGTTCTACGCCAATTATGGGACGACCGTGTATGCGGCGCAACTCTTGGAGGACGCCTTGGGGCTGTTGCTCGTCGCGTCGGAAGCTAATGGAATGTTATCGATTGATAGGGCGGCTTTAGGGATTGAGTCTGTTCTCGACCGTTGCATCGGCCACAACCTGAAAATCTTCGAAGACGCCGGGTTGTGGGACGCGAAGACAATGAAGCTGCTCAAAAAAGCAAATGCTCAGCGGAACCACCTAGTGCACCGCTTCATCCTAGACAATTTCACCGACATGATCAGTCCTATTGGCAGGGATTCCGTTAATGAGAAACTGTTTCGGATCTTCACGAACATTCGGCTGGCTCTTAGAATCGTCACACACTTCAAAAACTTCTTATTTGCGAAGATCGGTTATGATGAGGAATGGGCGCGCAAACAGCTTCAGGAGATGATAGGTCCTGTTACGGATTGCGATTTCATTCCTCCCGACAATCCTTATGATGACACCTAGGAAGGCGATGTAGCCAACCGCTGGCCGCCGCACTACCTCGTTTTGTTGTATGAAAATATCGCTATTGCAATTCACGCTGGCTCTCACCAGCGGTGACTGATCTTATTCTCGCTGGACATTATCGCATGCAAGTCACAGCTCAGCACAAAAAGTGGATCGCGGTCGGTTGCGCAGCGATCATCGCGCTCATGCTTGCGACCAACCCCGATCAAGCTGCGCATTTGAGGACGATCAAAGAGACTTCAGCTCTCACTTCCTCACAGCCTTACTCCGCAGCATCCGATTTCACGGGCGCGATGTCCTATAACAACTATTTTCTATTTTCCACGGTCACACTGGCAGATGCAATCGTGTCATGGGGGCCTTCGGAAAAGTTTATACGACGAATCGCATCTCAGACCCTTTCGGCATCAAAAAATAAGTCAGCCTTTCTGCGCGGAGACGGAAAACTATCGTATAATCGCGCCGAACACCTCTTATGGCTGATTTCTTTGCGTACCGAGAAAATGTGGGAACTGACCAAATTCCCCAATTCCAAGTTTCAATTATTCTTTCTAACTGCGGCGTTCTCGACGACGGCAGCAAGCGGGCGGTCGCAAGATGCATGACGGTGCGAGAACTTGACGAGCACGTAGACGCGTTAATTCAGTCGCTCGAAAAGGCGAGGAATGCTGCAAAGGGTATTCTTGAAGAAAATGAAGGCGAATTCTGATCGCGACAGAACGTCTAACAAATCGCTGCAATCAGCCGCTGGCCGTTGCGATGATCGGATTTGATTTTATGAAACGGTTCCCGATGTTTGCAACCCTCGCTCCCGCCAGCGGTAGCTCAACTCTTTCTCGTTAGACCTGACGAAAATGCCATTAGCTCAAGGTGCAGGAGATTCGACGGTGGATTCCGTCACCGCTCTATCGGCAGCTTCGATCAATCCTGCGCGGGTGCGCTACATCAAGCTCGGCAGCGGCGGTAGTTGGGAGCAGGAGTGTCTACAGAAAGGTATCATTCGCATCGGGTTCGGCGCAGCGGCCGGTGACAGATTCGTGATGTGTCAATCAGGGAAATGGGAGGAATTGGCGAAATCCTTCATTGCCGAAGGCAAGGACAAGGGAACGGCTAACCGCTTCACGAAGGAATTGCGGCTGTTTTTTGAAGACGATGGGACAACCCTCTGGATCACGTTCATGAAAGAGCGCCTCTACTGGGGCCTGCTCGAAAGCGCGCCGGCTGAACCACACGCGGACGGCGACGGCGTGTGGCGCCGAGTCAGGGGAGGTTGGCGAGACACAGACATTCATGCAAATCTCCCATTGAGGAAGGATCGGCTCTCAGGCGCCTTGACAAAGTTGGCCGCCTATCGCGGAACATCATGCGACGTCGATGTGGCCGAATACGTCGTTCGTCGAATCAACGGTCTGAAGATGCCAGCGGTGGAGCGCGCGCTTGCCGCTATGCAAGAGGTGCGCTCGTCTGCCTTAGCCTTGATTCGAATGCTCACGCCTCAAGACTTCGAACTGTTGGTCGATCTCGTGTTCACTACAAGTGGCTGGCGGCGTGTCGGTGTCGTCGGTCGAACGCAAGATACCCTCGACATTGATCTGCTCCTGCCGAGTACGGGCGAGCGCGCATTCGTGCAGGTGAAGTCTAAGACGACATCGATGGAACTTGCGGAGTACGTCGCCAAGCTTGGTGATCGCGCTGACCTTTACAGCCGCATGTTCTACGTTTACCACTCTGGCACTCCTTCGACACCAGATGACCGCCGCGTAACCCTCATCGGACCGGAGCACTTGGCGGACTTGGTGGTTGATGCTGGCCTGGCGGGATGGCTTATCGAGAAAGTATCTTGAAGAGTAACATCGCGAGGCTGGAAATCCGTTGTCCGAGGCGTTCCCCGAGGGCTGGCTCGCTTGGCTAAGACAGAAATCCAGTCAACGGACTGGTTGCGGCAGCGGTGCTGAGTCTTTCGGCCAACCCGATTTCGCGCGCTTCACGACCTGCTTCAATTGCTTTTCTGAATGCTTTGGCCATGCGAACAGGATCGGAGGCGATTGCGATAGCGGTGTTGACGAGCACCGCGTCGGCGCCTCGGCCGCCTGACTCGGCGCGCCGAGTCCTGCATCCACCACCACTGGTACCGTGGCCTGTTCGATAATGATCTCGATCTGTGGACGCGTTTCGATTCCGCGGTTACTGCCGATTGGCGAACCGAGTGGCATCACTGTGGCGGTGCCCACATCCTGCAATCGTTTCGCCAGCACGGGATCGGCGTTGATGTAGGGGAGAACTGTGAATCCTTCTTTCACCAGAATTTCGGCGGCCGCCAGCGTCTCGACCGGATCGGGAAGCAAATAGCGCGGATCGGGATGAATCTCGAGCTTGATCCATGTCGGTAAACCTGCGGCTGCGGCCAATCTCGCAAGTCGGACCGCTTCGGTCGCGTTGCGCGCGCCGCTGGTGTTCGGCAAAAGAAGAAAACGTTTCGGATCGATAAAATCGAGAATGTTCGCAAACGGATCGTGTTTGCCGGAAAGATCAGCGCGGCGCAGCGCCACGGTAACGAGCTCGGTCCCGCTGGCAATAAGCGCGTCGCGCATTAGCTCGTTCGACGCAAATTTCCCCGTGCCGACGATCAGACGCGACGTGAATTCGCGATCGGCGATCTTCAGTTTGGAAGGCTTGTCCGCCATTGTCAGACAATAAACGATTTCACGCGAACGTGCGAGTGTCGATCTCCGGGGAGCACCGGCTGCCAGCCTGTTGTTCGCGGCAGCTTGCCGCGAACTTGCTTGTGCGATTTTGAGTGTTTGCGTTGCTAAATGCATTCGGCCAGCGGCCGAATGCTACAGGCTAGCAGCCTGTGCTCCCCAGACGCAGAACGCGCCGCGCCACTTTCTGGTTGTACGAAGTAACTAATCACGCCACATTCTCCCTCGATGACCAAGTTCGATCTTCGCCGGAAAGATTGTGTGCAAGGCATGTCGCGGCTCCCGAATGAACATGTCGACCTTGTCGTAACCTCCCCGCCTTACAATCTCGGTATTCGTTACGGTAAATTTTCCGACCGACAGGATAGACAATCGTATTTGAAGTGGTGTCGAGAGTGGGCTTCACAGGTTCAAAGAATTCTCAAGCCGAGTGGCTCGTTTTTTCTTAACATCGGCTCCGCGCCATCCAACCCGATGCTGCCCCATGAAATCGTAATGGAATTGACGTTCGCCTCAGGCGGATTTGTTTTGCAGAACACAATTCACTGGATCAAATCGATCACCATCGAAGATCGACGTTGTAGCCGTCGCCCTGTGGGCGACCCGACACGCGCGCATGAAACACAACCGGGCGGCGCTTCCCACAGGGAAGCGGCTACAGCAGTTCGATCATATGGACATTTCAAGCCGATCAGTTCGAAACGATTCCTGAACGACTGCCATGAATATATCTTTCACTTCACAAAAACCGGTCGCGTTGAAATTGACCGTCTCGCACTTGGCGTTCCGTATCAGGACAAAAGCAATATTTCTCGCTGGTCGCACACGCGCGGAAGCGACCTGCGATGCAGAGGAAATACGTGGTTCATTCCTTACGAAACGATTCAAAGCCGCGCGAAAGAGCGACCGCATCCGGCTACGTTTCCGGTGCAACTGGCCGAATGGTGCGTCAAGCTGCATGGTCCCGCAGGGGCGGGACGCGTGCACACGATGCTTGATCCGTTTTTGGGGATCGGGAATTCAGCGCTCGCCGCGCAGCGCTGTAGCGTGAGAAAATTTATCGGGTTCGAGATTGACGAGACCTATCTCGCAGAAGCGCGGCAACGCCTTTCTTTGTAGGGGAAGCAGTCTGCTTCCCACGGGACGCCAGCGGCGTCCCCTACAGAAGAGTTCCGTCTTTCGGCGATTCGACCGCCTGAAATTTCTCGAGCGATTTGACGAGATTGCCCGGCAATGGCCGGACGCGATCGAAAATGCGCGCCGCCAGCGGTTTGGCCGTCGTGTAGCCTGCCGCGAACATCTCCAGACGCGCGTCGAGATTGTCGATGTAATGAAGCGCCATCGCTTCGGGCGTTTTCGGGCTGACGGGCGAACCAAATTCCGGCTCGCCATGGTGTGCACCAATCAAATGCAAAAGATGCAGGCGAACGTCCTCCGAAGCGGGCAGGAGGTCCTTCCACGCATTCGCATTCTCCGAGAAAATTTTTCGCCAGAGCGAATTCACGAGCTCCAGTCCGATGGAGATGTGGCCCATGAGCTCGCCGCGTTCATCGTAGCTCATGTTGAAGCCATTCTCGGGTAACTGGTTTTCCCAGAGCTTTCCGCAATCGTGAAAAAGAATGCCGGCGAGCAAAAGATCGAGATTCAGTTCGGGATACAACGGCACGATTCCTTTCGCCACGCGCATCATCTGCGCCGTGTGCTCGACCAGTCCACCGCGCCGCGCGTGATGGTAATTGCGGGCAGCCGCGGTGCGGCGAAAACGGTCGCCCCATTCGTTTAGGAACGCTTCGCACAAGGCGCGCAAACGAGGATCGACAATTGTCTGGACCGTTTGCGCAATGAATTCCCAATCCCCCTTCTGCCTAGCGCGCAAATCTGCAGGCCCCTGCAGCAATTCGTTTTTCTCCTGATCGGTGAGCGGACGGACCGTCCATTTGCGCGCTTCGAGTCCGTATTGCTGATGGCGGTGAAACTCGCCGGAGAGTTCGATGAAATTGTCCGTCGTGAGCGCGCTGCACGCCCTGTAGGCAGGATGATCGCTCCAGACACGCAGCGTCATGCGATCACATGCGTCAGCGAGAACAAGCTCGCAATACGGCTGCTGCTCGCGCGTCAGTTTTGGCGTTGCGCTCTCGACTTGCACATGCACCCGCGCAGGAACCGCCCCGTTCTGCGCCGCCCTCCGGATTTCTGTGAGTGTCAGCAGGTCCATTTTTTTAATCTAACACGAGTCGCAAGCTGCACTGTCGGAGGATAGACTTCCAGTCTGTCTCGGCGGACATGCTTCCAGCATGTCGAGCAATGCGGCAAGCTGGAAGCTTGCCAGCCGAGTCAGGCAAAGATGCCTGACCTCCAGCCGGCTTAATCTATCATCCTTTTTTCAAGACCGGCATACGCATCTACTCGGCGATCCCGCAGAAACGGCCAGTGCGTGCGATGTTCGTTGACACGATCCCATTCCACATCGGCCATCACAATCTCTTCCCGATCTACCGAACCTTTGGCGAGGATCTCGCCATCGGGGCCGCAAACAAAGCTTTGCCCCCAAAACTCAATTCCGTCCCCGCCGGCCGCGCCTTCGTGCCCGACGCGATTTGCCGCCGCCACGTAACATCCGTTCGCAATCGCGTGACTGCGCTGAATCGTTTCCCAGGCAGAATATTGCGCTGCACCGAATTCTTTTTTTTCGCTCGGATGCCAGCCGATCGCCGTTGGATAAAAAATAATTTCCGCACCGCGCAAGGCCGTCAGTCGCGCCGCTTCCG
>WNGB01014589.1_pt1 | contig 11865 bp, 12 predicted proteins | sample 5400681 | NCBI WGS metagenome assembly WNGB01 (sample SAMN13153367, study PRJNA577476) | soil metagenome | isolation source: 115 cm soil or saprolite under grassland replicate 2 | place: USA:California | collected 2016-06-15 | reverse complement strand
TGGCGATGGTGCGGGTCTTGGCCAGCCCGGGCACGCCCTCCAGCAGCAGATGCCCCCCCGCCAACAGGGCCACCAGCACCCGCTCCAGCATCCCCTCCTGCCCCACGATCACCCGCTTGATCTCAAACAACGCCGCCTCCAGGACGGCGGAGGGGTTGTCGGGATCGGCGATCGCGAGGCGGGGCGGGTCCTGATCGGGCATTCTCTGAACTCCTCGGTGCGATGAAGGACGGGTCAGGGGAGCCGGGCCGCCTTGCGTGCCCGCAGGGCGCCGGCCGCGGCGAGCAGCAGCAGCCCGGCGGCCGCGAAGGCGACCGTGACCTCGCGCTCCTCGAAGCGGAAGCCGATCCGGGAGCCGAGGTTCTCGTAGACGGCGTTGAGGTTGTCGCTGCTCGGCGCCGCGAAGAAGCGGCCGTTGCTGGTCTCGGCGATGCGGGCGAGGCTGTCGGGGTCCGGCGGGACCGGCTGCAGGCGGGTGCCGCCGAAGGGGTCGGGCCGCCGCAGCACCCCGTCGGCGGTGCCCAGCGCGATCGTGTAGACGGGCACCTGGAGCTGGCGGGCCCGCTCGGCCTGGACGAACGGGTCCCCGCCGGCCGAGTTGGCGCCGTCGGACAGCAGCAGCGTGACCGCCGGCAGGTTGGCGGTCCCCTGCGGTGCCGTGCCCCCGGAGCCGGGGGCGCCTGGCGCCGGCGTCCCCGGTGTCGTGGGCGTCGGCTGGGTCGCGCCGCCGGCGGCGGCGGCGCGCGCCGCCTCGATGGTGTCGAGCGCCTGCTCCAGCCCGTCGCCCATCGCGGTCCCGCCGTCGGCCGTCAGCGACGCCAGCCCGTCCCGCACGGCCGTGCGGTCGGTGGTCGGCTGCACCAGCGTCTGCGCCTGGCTGGCGAAGACCACCAGCCCGACCTGGAAGCGCTCGGGCAGCCGGTCGAGGAAGCGGCCGGCGGCCTCCCGCGCCGCCTCCAGCCGGGTCGGCTCGACGTCGTCGGCGTTCATCGACCCGGACACGTCCACCACCAGCATCACCGTGGCCTGCTCGCGGGGGACGGGGACCCGCGCCATCGGCTTGGCCGCCCCGAGCAGCATCGCGGTCAGCGCCAGCAGCAGCAGCGCGGCCGGCAGCCAGCGCCAGCGGCGATCCTGCGCGACCACCCCGGCGAGCACGTCGAGGGCCGGGTAGCGGACGGCGTAGCGGGCGCGGCGGCGGCTTGCCAGGACCAGGGCGAGAACGGTGAGCGGGACCAGAGGCAGCGCGAGCAGCGCCAGCGGGCTGTCAAAGGTCAATGGCCGCTCCCTGCTGCTCCCCGCGCGCTGTCCTCGCCCCCCGCGCCGACCACACTGGCCGACCGCGGGTAAGCGCACCGTCAAGATACCGGCCGCGCCGTCGTCCCGGCGACGAGGTACTCTTGACCCCACGATCGTCCGGTGGGGCGGAGCGAGCGGGAACTTTACCCATTGACCGGAGCATCGCGCTTCGGGTTCGGGCTCCCGACTTCCGGCTCCGCCCCACCGGACCCAACTCCCCAGGCCTGGCGCCGGCCGGCTTCCTCGCGTTCTCGCTGGACGCGTCGAAGCCGTAGGGTGGAGGAGAGGCCGTCCAAGGAGGATCGCTGATGGACCAGTGGGGATCCGCACCGCCGTCGGCATCGCTGCTCGCCGAGCCGGTGCTCATCGTCAGGCAGAAGCTCAAGCTGGTCGAGCTGCGCAACCGCTACGGGGTCTTCGACCGTCAAGGCCGCCAGATCGGCGCGGTGGAGCAGGTCACCCAGTCGCCGCTGGCGTTTCTCGCCCGGCTGTTCACCAGCTGGGACGTGACCCTGCCGATGATCCTGGAGATCCGCGGGCCGGCAGGCCCCGAGCTGCTGGTCACCAAGCCATGGTTCACCTGGCGCTGCCAGGTCAGCCGCGCCGACGGCGTCCCCCTCGGCCAGATCGTCAAGCAGATCCGCCTCGGCAAGGCCCGCTTCGCCCTGCTCGACCCGCGCGGCGCCCCGCTGGGCGAGGTGCGGGCCGAGAACTGGCGGGCCAAGGACTTCAGCGTCCGCGACGGCGGCGGCCAGCAGGTCGCCCGCGTCACCAAGAAGTGGGCGGGGCTGCGCGAGCTGTTCACCGACGCCGACACCTACGTGGTCGAGGTCAGCCCGGCCGCCGTCGACCCGCTGCGCAGCCTGGCCGTCGCCTCCTGCCTGGTGATCGACACGATCATGAAGCAGAAGGACACCGGCTGACCGAGGCGGTCACAGCCGCCGGCGGTAGGTCTGCACCGCCAGCGGCGCGAACACCGCCAGGATGCCCGCCGTCCACAGCAGGGACGCGGCCAGCGAGCCGCCGAGCGGCAGGCCCTGCAGCAGGCCGCGCGCGGCGTCCGACACCTGCGTCACCGGGTTGATCCGCACCCACGCCTGCAGCCAGCCGGGCAGCTCCGCGGTGGGCACGAACACGTTGCTGCCGAAGGTGAGCGGGAAGATCAGCATGAAGGCGAAGCCCTGCACGCTGCCAGGGCTGCGGGCCAGCATGCCGACCAACGCCGCGATCCAGCCGACCGCGAACGCGAACAGCATGATCAGCGCGCCTCCGCCCAGCACGGCGAGCGGGCTGCCGTGGGCGCGGAAGCCGAGGACCGCGCCGAAGCCGAACACCAGGACCAGGGAGCAGAGGTCCTTGACGAGGTCGCCGAGCAGGTGGCCGGTCAGCGGCGCCGAGCGGGCGATCGGCAGGCTGCGGAGCCGGTCGAAGATGCCGGTGCGCAGGTCGGAGTTGAGCGCCAGCGCGGTACCCATCGACGCGAACATCAGCGCCTGCACCGCGATACCAGGCAGCACGAACTGCAGATAGGCGTGCCAGTCGCCGGCGACCGCCTTGCCGAACAGGAACACGAACACCAGCACGAAGGTGATCGGCAGCAGCACCACGTCCAGCAGCTGGTCCGGCGAGTGCCGCAGCTTCAGCAGGCTGCGCCAGGCCAGCGTCAGGCCGTGGCGCGCCGCCCTGGTCGGGCTCATCGCTCCTCCTCCGGTTCCTCGGTGGGGTGGCCGGTCAGCGCCAGGAACACCTCGTCGAGGCTGGCCAGCCGCAGCCCCGCCTCGGTGACACCGATGCCGGCCGCCTCCAGCCGCTGCGCCACCGCCGCCAGCGCCCGGCTGCCGGCGAGGCTGCCGTCCACCGGCACCGACACCAGGCCGCCGTCGCCGCCGGCGGCCGGCGTCGCGCCGGTCACCTCCGCCATGATCGTGGCGACCGCGTCGAGCTGGCCGCGCTCGGCCGGGCGGACGTCGAGCGTCTGGCCGCCGACCTTGGCCTTCAGCGCGGCCGGGGTGCCGGTCTCGATCACCCGCCCCTGGTCGATCACGGCCAGCTCGGACGCCAGCTGGTCCGCCTCGTCCAGGTACTGGGTGGTGAGCAGCACGGCCGCGCCCTCGGCGACCAGGCCGCGCACCAGGTGCCAGACGTCGCCGCGGGCGCGCGGGTCCAGCCCGGTGGTCGGCTCGTCCAGGAACAGCACCCGCGGCCGGCCGATCAGGCTGGCCGCCAGGTCCAGCCGGCGGCGCATCCCGCCCGAGTAGGTGCTGACCGGCCGGCCGGCGGCGTCGACCAGGTCGAAGCGCTCCAGCAGCTCACCGGCGCGCCGCCTGGCCTCCGCGCGGGACAGCTCCAGCAGCCTGGCGACCAGCAGCAGGTTCTCGTGGCCGGTGAGCTCCTGGTCGACGGCGGCGTACTGGCCGGTGAGCCCGATCAGCGGGCGCACCCGATCCGGCTCGCGGACCACGTCGAAGCCTCCCACCCGGGCGCTGCCGCGGTCGGGCCGCAGCAGGGTGGCGAGGATCCGCACCGCGGTGGTCTTGCCGGCGCCGTTCGGCCCGAGCAGCCCGTAGACGACCCCTGGCTCGACCGCCAGGTCGATCCCGCGCAGCGCCCAGGTCGCCCCGAAGCGCTTCTGGAGCCCTTCGACCTGGATCGCCGGTCCGCCCGCGGCCGTTGGTCCGCTTGCTGTCCGCATCGGCCTTCTCCGCCTCCATCGATTCGTACCATGTACCATGATCGTATGGCGTACGATAGACGTACGCGGTACGATCCGTCAACCCCGAGGCGAGAGGTTGCGCAGTGGAAGAGGCAGGCCGTTCGCGGCCCCAGGATCGCTTCGACCTCGTGTGGGCGCGTCCGGAGCGGCCCCCGCGCGGGCGGGCGCGTGGCCTGAGCCGCCAGCAGATCGTGCGGGCCGCACTCCAGATCGCCGACCGCGAGGGCCTGGACGCCCTCACCATGCGGCGCGTCGCGCAGCGGCTCGGCGCCGGCACGATGTCGCTCTACTGGTACGTGCGCAGCAAGGACGAGCTGATCGAGCTGCTGCGCGACGAGGTCGCCGGCGAGCAGACGCTGCAGCGGGCCTCGGGGGACTGGCGGTCGGACCTGGCGAGGTTCGCGCGCGACACCCGCGCGTCCTACCTGCGCCACCCGTGGCTCGCGTCCGTGCTGGTGGGGCTGCCGCCGATCGGTCCCAACTCCCTCCGCCAGGACGAGCTGTCGCTGGAGATCGTGAGCGGCCTCGGCCTCGACTTCCGCACCCAGATGGCGATCCCCGCCGCCGTCCACTGCTTCGTCATCGGCTACGTCCTGCGGGAGCTCGACGAGCAGGAGGTCCAGCGCCGCACCGGCGCCAGCGAGCAGGAGTGGCGCGCGTCGGTCGCCCCCTACCTCGAGCAGGTCCTGGCCAGCGGCCGGTACCCGAACCTCCAGCGGGTCCTCGCCGTCGGCGGCGACCAGGCCGAGCAGGACGCCGACGAGACCTTCGAGCGCACTCTGGAGATCGTCCTGGACGGGATCGCCGCCCGGCTGCCGAAGCGGCGGCGCTGACCCGCCCCGGGGCGTCAGAGCCAGCCGCGGCCCTTGAAGACCAGGTACAGGGTGATGCTGGCCAGCAGCATCAGGGTCAGGGCGAAGGGGTAGCCGAAGACCCAGCCCAGCTCCGGCATGTGCTCGAAGTTCATGCCGTAGACGGTGCCGATGACGGTCGGCGCGAACAGGATGGCCGCCCAGGCGGAGACCTTCTTGATCTCCTCGTTCTGGGCGTAGCTGGCCTCGGTGAGGTTCTTGGTCTCCTCGCTCTGCGCCTGGCTGACCAGGGTGGCGTTGACGGTGAGGATGTCGGCGAGCATCTGCCGGAAGCCGTCGACGCGTTCGGCCACGATGGTCGCGTGGTCGGCGACGTCGCGCAGGTAGCGCTGCAGCTCCTCGTCGGTGCCGTACTTGTCGAACCCGGCCATCAGCCCCTCCAGCATGCCGAGCAGGGGCCGGGTGGCCCGCTGGAACTCGATCACCTCGCGGGACAGCTCGTAGATGCGCCGGGAGACCTTGGGGTGGCCGCCGAAGACCTCGGTCTCGATCTCGTCGATGTCGTTCTGCAGCCCGGCCACCACCGGGGCGTAGCCGTCGACCACGCTGTCGAGGATCGCGTACAGCACCGCCTCTGGGCCCAGCCGCAGCAGCTCCGGGTCGTCCTCCATGCGGCGGCGCACCGCGGCCAGGTCGGGGGCCTGGCTGTGCCGCACGGTCAGCACGAAGTTGGCGCCGACGAACAGGTGGATCTCGCCGAACTCGACCTCCTCGACCTCGTCCAGGTAGCGGGCGGCGCGCAGCACCACGAACAGGGTGTCGCCGTAGCGTTCCAGCTTGGCCCGCTGGTGGGCGACGATCGCGTCCTCCACCGACAGCTCGTGCAGCCTGAACTCCTCCGCGACGGCCAGCAGCTGGGTCTCGGCGGGCCGGTACAACCCGATCCACGCCATCGCGCCCGGCTGCTCCCGCAGCCGCCTGGAGGCCTCCGCCACGGTCGACGGGCTGTCCACCCGCCGGCCGTCCCGGTAGATGGCCGCCGCCACCATGCTCTGCTCCACCGGCGGGGCGTCGGGGACGGGCCGCGGCTCCATCGAGACCTCGGGGGCCGGCGGCTGCCGCCGGCCATCAGAGCTGCGCGTGACGCGCCGGTAGAGCGGCAGGACACGGGAACGCCGGTCGGCCATGGCAACCCCCAGGGAACGAGGACGTGGAGCAGGCGGAGAAGACGCCGGAACTGGAGCCGGGCGTCAGCAGGGACTCGGAGGCTGGCTGCTCGTCATCGGCGGCCTCACCTCCCTGTCCTCGACCTCGCTACGACCTCGCCATGGTATCGCAGGTCAGCCGACCGACCGCAGCCGCTGCCTGAGCGTCCTCGCCGCCGCCACCATGTTGCGGAGCGCGGCCATCACCTCGGGGTAGTCGCGCGTCTTCAGGCCGCAGTCGGGGTTGACCCACAGCCGGGCCGGCCCGACCGCCTCCATGGCCTCCTCCAGCAGCTCGGCGATCTCCTCCGGCGGCGGCACCCGTGGCGAGTGGATGTCGTAGACGCCGAGGCCGATCTCGCGCCCGTAGCCGGCCCGTTCCAGGTCCTGGACCAGCTCCATCCGCGAGCGGGCCGCCTCGATCGAGGTCACGTCCGCGTCCAGCCCGTCGATCGCGGGCAGGATCTCGCCGAACTCCGAGTAGCACATGTGGGTGTGGACCTGGGTTTCGTCGGCCACCCCGGCGGTGGCCAGGCGGAACGCCTCCACCGCCCAGGCCAGGTAGGCGTCGCGGCGCTCGCGGCGCAGCGGCAGGCCCTCCCGCAGGGCCGGCTCGTCGACCTGGATGACCCGGATCCCGGCCCGTTCCAGGTCGGCCAGCTCGTCCCGGATGGCCAGCGCGAGCTGGCGGGCGGTCATCTCGCGGGGCTGGTCGTCGCGCTCGAACGACCACTTGAGCATGGTGACCGGTCCGGTGAGCATCCCCTTGACCGGCCGCTGGCTGAGCGACTGGGCGTAGGTGAGCCACTCGACGGTCATCGGCGCGGGGCGCGCCACGTCGCCGTAGATGATCGGCGGGCGCACGTAGCGGGTGCCGTAGGACTGCACCCAGCCGTGCTCGGTGACCGCCACCCCGGCGAGCTGCTCGCCGAAGTACTGCACCATGTCGTTGCGCTCCGGCTCGCCGTGGACCAGCACGTCGAGGCCGAGCTCGTCCTGGAGCCGGATCACCCGGGTGATCTCCTCGCGCATGCGGGCCTGGTAGCCGGCCTCGTCGAGCTCGCCGCGGCGGCGGGCGGCGCGGGCCTTGCGCACCTCCCCGGTCTGCGGGAAGGAGCCGATCGTGGTGGTCGGCAGCGGCGGCAAGCCCAGCCGGGTGCGCTGCGCCTTCTCGCGAACCTCGTAGGGGCTGGCCCGGTGCAGGTCCGCCTCGCCGACGCCGGCCAGCCGCCGCTGCACGGCCTGGTCGCTGGTCCGGCCGGAGCGCCGCCGGCCCGCCAGCGCCCGGCGGTTGGCCGCCAGCTCCTCGGCGATCGCCTCGGTGCCCTCGGTGAGCCCGCGGGCCAGCGTGACCACCTCGGCGACCTTCTGGCGGGCGAACGCCAGCCAGGGCCGCACCTCCGGGTCGATCCCGGTCTCGGCCGCCAGGTCGATCGGGACGTGCTGCAGCGAGCAGGAGCTGGAGACGACCACCTCGCCGGCGAGCCCGAGCAGGGTGGCCAGCGTCGACAGGGACCGGTCCAGGTCGTTCACCCAGACGTTGCGGCCGTCCACCACCCCGGCCAGCAGCGTCTTGCCGCCGAGCCCGCCGGCCGCCGCCAGCGCTGCAAGCGTCCGCGACCCGCCCCTGGTGAGGTCGAGGCCGACCCCGTCGACCGGGGAGCGGGCGAGCACGCCAAGGGCGTCGCCCAGGTGGTCGAAGTAGGAGGCGACCAGCAGCTTCGGCCGCGCCCGGAGGGAGCCGAGCCGGTCGTAGGCGCGGGCGAGGGCGTCCAGCTCGGCCGGCGAGCGGTCCTGGACGAAGGCCGGCTCGTCGAGCTGGACCCACTCGGCCCCCGCCGCCTCCAGCTCGTCGAGCAGCTCGGCGTACACCTCCAGCAGCGGGTCGAGCAGGCTGAGGCGGTCGAACCCGGCCGGCGCCCCCGCGACCGCCTTGCCGAGCAGCAGGAAGGTCACCGGCCCGAGCAGCACCGGCCGGGTGGCGATCCCCAGCGAGCGCGCCTCGGCCAGCTCGGCCAGCGGCTTGGGCGCGGCCGCCAGCCGGAAGGTGGTGCCCGGGCCCAGCTCTGGCACCAGGTAGTGGTAGTTGGTGTCGAACCACTTGGTCATCTCCATGGCGGTGGCGTCAGCGCGTCCCCGCGCCATGGCGAAGTAGGTGTCCAGGTCGCCGCCGTCGCCGCCGTGCCGCTGCGGGACCGCGCCGACCAGCACGCAGGTGTCGAGCACCTGGTCGTAGAGGGAGAAGTGGTTGGAGGGGACCTGGTCGAGCCCGGCGTCGCGCAGGAACGTCCAGGTCTGGCGGCGCAACTCGCGCGCGGTCGCCTCCAGCTCCTCGGCCGGCACGCGGCCGGCCCAGTAGCCCTCGGTCGCGACCTTCAGCTCGCGCCGGTCGCCGATGCGGGGGAATCCGTGGATGGTCGAACTGGCCATGAGCGCCCTCCCTCGAGGCCTCGGACTGGCCGCGCGTCCGCGCGGGCGCTGGCAGGTCTTCGGGCTCGTGGGCGGGCCGGGCGTGGTCGGGCCACGCCAGGGTTCCTACTGGCCGTCGCTTCCCAAGACTGTCTGGCTCAGTGCTGGACCGAGAACCGCGGACGGCGACGCTCGGTGACGGCGTTCGTTCCCACTGACCGCTGCGGGGCAGCTCCGGAGTCGCACCGGATTCCCTCTTGCGACGCTCGAGACGGTTTCCCGTGAAACCACCGCGGGCGAACCAGCGCCCGGCAAGGATCGTCGTCCCGGCCGGATCCTGTCAACCACCCTGGGTCCCCGGCTCAGCCGCCGAACAGCTCGACTCGTGCCTGGTGACCTGGGGCGGCGGCCAAGCGCGCGTTGCAGGTGACCAGTGGCACGCCGAGGGCCTCGCTGAGCGCGACGAAGGTGGCGTCATAGGCCGTCAGGTTGTGGCGCAGTCCCCAGACGCGGTCGGCCAGCGGGTGGTGCGGGTAGCGGACGATGGTGAGGTCGGCGAAGTCGGTGCGCGCGTCGGCGGCGCGGTCCTCGGTCAGCCGGGCGGTGGTCACCAGCCTGCGCAGCGTGTGGAGCAACTCCACATCGAGCAGGTGCGGTGCGTGCAGGTCGCCGTCGGCGGCCAGGCGCGCGACCAGCCGATGGTCGGGTGGGCTGCCGACGAGCGCGTTGACGACCGCCGAGGTGTCGACGACCAGCATCCGCTACGGGCGGTCCCGGCCCGACCGGACAGCGGCCACGATGTCGGTGGTCCTCGCACCGCCGTGCCTGGCGCCGGCGCGGGCGAGCACATCGGAGACCGGCGGACGCTCCGCCACCCTGATCAGCTCGCCGAGCAGGTAGTCGGATAGCGACAGCCCGGCCGCCGCCGCCCGCGTGCGCAGCATGCGGTGCACCTCGTCTGGCACGTTGCGGATCTGGATCGTCCGGGCCATGCTCCGAGCCTACACCCAAGTTGCATGTCTTTCACCCAAACTGGGGGCAACCCTAGGAGCCAACCCGCCGGGCGCCGTGAAGCCTGACACTCAAGAACCCTACGCTGGACCCCAGGGCTCCTACCGCCCATTCAATGACAGGAGTTACGCAGTCGGGCGGAGGTGAGCTGGGCAGGCCTTCAGGGGCGTTGGTCGTGGCAGCGACCAGGGAGGAAGCGCGTCACGCGTGCCTGCGTCGGCCGCGCGTCCAGCAGGATCAGGCCGGTCACATACGAGGCGATCAGGCTCGCGGTGGTCGGGCTGCCGACGGTGGCGAGGCCGAGTGGTGTTATCGAAATGACTGGGCGGCCACCAGGTTGCGCTTCCGCTCGTAGAGTCGGACGGCCTCGGCGCGGACCGGTTGGGCCTCGTCGTGGCGACCGGCCGCCAGCAGGATCTCCGCAAGCCCGACGAGGAGGCTCGCCCGGAGGTTGAGCATGTCGTCCGGGACCAACTTGATCGCCTCGCGGGCGAACCGCTCGGCCACCCGGTGGTCCCTGCTCCCCAGAAGGACACGGGCCCGGGCCGCACCAGCCAGCGCCTGCGCCGTCACGCTCTCGGCAGGCGCCTGATCCGCCGCAAGCGTCGCCGCACTGGCGGCTTCGTCGGAGGCTCCCCGCCTGGAGAGCAGGAGCGACAGCTCCGCGGCGATCAGGGAGGCTTGCTCGCGGTCTCCGACCATCAGGGCGACGTCGAGTGCCGGCCGGAGCGTACGCTCGGCAGCTTCTGGGTTCCCGGCCAGGACTTCCACCTCTGCCGTGCGCAGCCCGACGAACAGGCGTGGCCGGGGGAGGCGGAGGCGCTCCCGGAGGCCTTGAAGTGACCCATGGCGGCGAGCACACCGATGTGCTCCAGGCCCCCCGCGTCGACGAGCTCCTCGCAGGCCTGGAGGCCCGCCGGGACGGGCGTGGGGCCAGCCAGGAGAGCGAAGACGATCCACCACGGCGCGCCCAACAGCTCGCGGAGGTCGCCGGACCGGTGGGCGTGAACCAGGCCGCGGCGGGCGGTCTCCTCGAGCTGGCGAATGCGACCGGCCCGCAGGTGGACCGACGACAGGATGTAATGGGCTTGGGACATCCTCACCTGGTCGCCCTCGTCGCGGTGAATGTAGGCCTGCTCGAGGTGCCGGCCGATGAGCTCCTCGAGCTCCCCGGACCCGCTCTCCTGCCTCGCGTTCCAGCCAGTCCGCGAACCGTTCGTGGAGCTCGGAGCGATCCTGGTGGGTGAGGCTGCCGTACGCGGCCAGCTGAATGAGGACGTGGCGGAAGCGGAATGCCTTCGACGGCGGGGTGGGGCCGCGGACGGGGTGTGACGAGCTCCTTGGCCTCCAGGGCCTTGAGGTGCCGGTCAACGAACGGGATGGCCTGGTGGGCGACCAGTGCCGTCACCGCCTCTGCCGAGAAGTCGAGCCCGATGACCGATGCACAGTGCAGCAGGTCCTGTTCGGCGGGTCCGAGCCGATCCAGTCGGGCGGTTAGCAGCGCCTGCACGGTCGGCGGGATCCGGAGCTCGAGGTCGTCCCGAAGCGCCGCGAGTAACTGCTCGAGGAACAGCGGGTTTCCCTGGGCCGTCTCGACCACACGCGTCACTGCCTCGGGCGGCAGCGCCCGGCCGAAGCGCCGGCTGGTGAGCAGGCGCTCGCTGTCGCCAGGGTCGAGTGGTGCCAGCGGCACGGTCACGGCGGCGTCGAGCTCCTGTACCCAGCTCGTGCGCCGCTCGCGGAATTCGGGTCGGGCCAGGCACAGCAGCACAAGCGGCTGGTGCGTCGAGGCTGCGAGGTTCTCCAGCAGGTCGAGCAGGGTGGGCTGCGCCCAGTGGATGTCCTCGACGATGATCACCAGCGGCTTTCGCCGGGCAACGGCCTCGAACAGCCTCCGCACTGCGCCGAACAGCGCGCTCGGATCTCCGGGCTGGTCGACCATGCCCACCGCGCCGGCAACCTCGGCGGCGGTGGAGGAGGGGTCGGGGTCGTCGGTGAGCAGCTCGGTCAGGCCCTCCAGCCGTGACCCGTTGGTGAGCTCCCGGAGGATCTCGCGCAGCGGCCAGAACGTGATCCCGTCGCCATACGGGGGGCAGTGTCCCGTGACCACCCGAGCTGCGGGCTTGACGCTCGTGGCGAACTCCCTTGCCAAGCGCGACTTGCCGACGCCGGCCTCGCCGATGACGGTAACAAGCGTCGCGCCCAAGATGCTGTACTTCGCGCTCCACACCAGCGAGGACGGCTCCGAAGCCACCACCGCCCAGGTCCACGCCGACGCCGAGAACTTCGGCTACCACATGAGCTTGGTCGAGGACCACGTCCGCGCGGCCCACGAGTACCTCGACTCCTCAAACACGGCGATCAGGATCTTCGGCTCCCCGACCGCAGAGATCCTCGACCAGATGCGCCAGCTCGC
>WNGB01025525.1_pt1 | contig 11866 bp, 9 predicted proteins | sample 5400681 | NCBI WGS metagenome assembly WNGB01 (sample SAMN13153367, study PRJNA577476) | soil metagenome | isolation source: 115 cm soil or saprolite under grassland replicate 2 | place: USA:California | collected 2016-06-15 | reverse complement strand
ATCGGGATGAGTTACACATAGAGTGAAGTCCGTCGAGGGTCAACAATTATTTCGCTTTTGGTGAATAGTGCCGGGGCATCCACACAAAGCGTTACGGAATGCCTCATATTCGCCTTATGCGGCGCCAATGAATTTCCACTTCAATTGCGGGGAAATGGTGGGTCTGTTGCAGGGGAAGCGGGCGGCGACAGTTTCGCTGGGCGTCATCATGGCCATCACGGCCACGCTGGCGCATGCGGACGACATGGCCGAGATGATCTCGCGCTACCGGCGCGAGCACGGCCTGTCCACCGTCAAGACCGACCCGCAGCTCACGGCGGTTGCCGAGCGGCAGGCCAAGGCGATGGCCGCCTCCGGCATCATGGATCACAGCGTGGCTGGCTCGTTCGGCTCTCGGCTCTCCAGCGTGAATGCGAACAGGGCCGCTGAAAACATCGCGGCCGGTACGAAGACCTGGGCGGAGACGTTCCGCATGTGGCAGAACTCGCCAGGCCACAACGCGAACCTGCTGCAAGCGCGGGCCGATAGTGTCGGCGTTGCGGTCGCTCGCAATGAGCAGACCCGTTACAAAATCTTCTGGGCGATGGTGATCGCGGAAAAGGCGCCCAAGGAAAAAGAGATTAGGGTCGCCGCGCAGTCGAAGGGGAAAGAGCCCAAGGTCGCGGTGCAGAAGAAAACTGTGGAGCGTCGCGAGAGCACTGGGAGCTCTGACAGTCCACTCAGCATGGTCAAGAATTTCGTCTGCAAATATCTTTGCCAATAGCATGTGTCGCTCGTTCGCGCTGGCCGCCGCAATCTCCTGCAGCTTGTAGACACAAAGCAGACGTCAAGGCCCCAGAAGGCATCTCGAAGACGCACTGCGCTTACCCAAGCGCGCGACTGAGGCACACCTAAACCTTGGTCTAGGTCGGCTCGCCCTTCACCGGGACCATCGAGAAGATTCAATTCGATGTGACGGCGGGGACCGTAGGCGGCCGCTGACGAAGGCGTGACGAAGTGTCCTTCTGCCAATGGCCGGCCCCAGTGCGAAGTGCCGACATGCGCCAGCAACGTCGGCCCACAGGGAATTGCGACGTGATGTGCTCGCCCTGAGCTTTACCGAATTGAACCAAAGCCGTCATTCGCAAGCTGGGGCCCCACGCGGATTCCTTGCATATGGCCCGGCGAAGGCCAGCCTAGACCTAAGTCGAACTGTCCCCTCCTTTCGTGCAATGCAGCGCTCGAAGGTTCGCGGATAACCTCCTTCGGTCCGGATGGATGCCGATTGTGTCGTTCGAGGATGGAGGAAATCATGAGCTGGAAGAACGATCACGAGAAGACCGAGATAGAGGAGGGCACGATCAATCGGCGCAGCATTCTGCTCGGCGGCACGACGCTCGCCGCCACTTCTGCGCTGAGCGCAGGGGCGTCGATCCGGGTGACGCAGGCACAGCAGTTACCCGCGCAGCCTGCACCATCTGGGCGCAAGCCAAACATCCTCGTCATCTTCGGCGACGACATCGGCCAGACCAACATCAGCGCCTATTCGTTGGGCATCATGGGCTACAGGACGCCCAACATCGATCGCATCGCCCGCGAGGGCATGATTTTCACCGATTATTACGCCGAGCAGAGTTGCACGGCGGGACGCTCAAGCTTCATCACCGGCCAGGCGACGCTGCGCACCGGGCTGTCTAAGGTGGGCGTTCCGGGCGTGACGGTTGGCCTGCAAGCGAGAGACGGGACGATGGCCGAGCTGCTCAAGCCGCTCGGCTATGCCACCGGCCAATTCGGCAAGAACCACCTCGGAGACCGCAACGAGTATCTCCCGACGGTGCACGGCTTCGATGAGTTCTACGGCAATCTTTATCACCTCAATGCGGAAGAGGATCCGGAGAACCGCTTTTATCCGAGCGACCCTATGTTCCGGCAGCGATTCGGCCCACGCGGCGTGCTGCGCTGCAAGGCGTCGGATCGCGATGACCCGACCGAGCATCCGCGCTGGGGCCGGGTCGGCAAGCAGACCGTCGAAGACACCGGACCGCTCACCAGGAAGCGCATGGAGACGATCGACGACGAAACTTCGGCCGCTGCCATCGATTTCATGCAACGTCAGGTGCGGGCGAACTCGCCATTCTTCTGCTGGTTCAACTCCACCCGCATGCATTTCCGGACGCATGTGCGGGAATCCCACCGCGATAAGCCAGGTCTGAAATCGCGAACCGAATACGCCGATGGCATGATCGAGCACGATGCGACGATCGGTACGATTCTCAAGGCCGTGGACGATCTCGGCATCACCAACGATACCATCGTCCTCTACACGACCGACAATGGGCCGCATCAAAGTCACTGGCCGGATGCCGGCACGAGCCCGTTCCGCAGCGAAAAGAACACCAACTGGGAAGGCGCCTTTCGGGTGCCCTGTCTGATCCGCTGGCCAGGACGGATTCAAGGCGGCTCAGTCTCGAATGAGCTGATAAGCGGGCTCGACTGGCTGCCGACACTGTTGGCGGCAGCCGGCGATCCGGACATCAAGGACAAGCTCCTCAAGGGCCACCAGGCCGGCGCCAAGACCTTCAAGGTGCATCTCGACGGCTACAACCAGCTTCCGTACCTCACGGGCCAGCAGGACGGCAGCGCGCGCAAGCAGTTCTTCTACATCAACGACGACGGCGATCTCGTCGCTATGCGCTACGAGAACTGGAAGGTCGTCTTCGAGGAGCAGCGCGTGCCGGGCACGATGCGAATCTGGGCCGAACCGTTCACCAAGCTGCGTGCCCCGAAACTCTTCGATCTACGGTCAGACCCCTACGAGCGCGCAGACATCACATCGAACACTTACTACGACTGGCTCACGTCGGACGGAGCAGGTGTCCTCGTGTCAGGCCCAGCCGTCGTTGGCCAATTCCTCGCGACGTTCAAGGAGTATCCGCCGAGCCAGCGACCGTCGAGCTTCAGCATTGACCAGATCATGGAGAAGATGCAGCAGAGCTTCGAGACAGTCGGCGGTAAATGATGCACGCCCGTTCAGCAGTTTGTGAGAAGGTCAGGGAGTAAATGTCATGCGAAAGTACACGACCCTGGGTATCGCGGCGTTTGTTGCGGGCAGCGCATTGATCGGCGGCTTCATCATCACGGCCAACGCCCAGGAGCGAGGCACACCGAGCGTGTTGCCGCGGCCTGACTTCCATTTCCCCGGCAACGTCGGGCGCACCTATCTCGACTCCGATCCGGGGCAGTTCCCGCAGCCGGTGCAGGCGCCCAAGGGCGCGCCCAACATCGTTCTGATACTGATCGACGACGCGGGCTTTGGCCAATTCAGCACCTTCGGCGGCGGCGTCCCGTCGCCGACCATGGATACCCTCGCGGCCGAGGGTCTGCGTTTCAACACCTTCCACACAACGGCGTTGTGCAGCCCGACGCGCGCTGCCCTGATCACCGGCCGCAACCACCACTCCGCGGCCACTGGTGTCATTGGGGAAGCGGCCACCGGATATGACGGCTACACCACCGTATTGCCGCGCAGCACCGGGACGGTCGGTGAGGTCCTTCGGCAGAACGGGTACATGACGGCGTGGATCGGCAAAAACCATAACACGCCGACGTGGGAGGCGAGCGCCGCCGGCCCATTTGACCGCTGGGCCAACGGTCTCGGCTTCGACTACTTCTATGGATTCAACGCCGGCGACATGAACCACTGGAATCCAGTGCTCTATGAAAACCGCAACTTGGTCCCTGCCTCGACTGACCCCAACTATCATTTGACAGTCGACATCGCCGATCACGCCATCTCGTGGGTGCGTAAGGTCAAGAGCATCTCGCCCGATCGGCCGTTCCTGCTCTATGTCGCGCCTGGCGCAACGCACTCCCCACACCATGCCCCGCAGGACTGGATCGACAAGTTCAAAGGCAAGTTCGACATGGGCTGGGACAAGTATCGCGAGGAGACGATCGAGCGGCAGAAACGGCTCGGCGTCATTCCGGCGAATACGAAGCTTACCGAGCGATCGCAAGGCCTGCCAGCGTGGGATTCGCTCAACGCCGACCAGAAGCGGCTCTACTCGCGGATGATGGAAGTGTTCGCCGCCTATGGGGCGCAGTGCGACTACGAAATGGGCCGTATCATCGGCGCCGTGAAGCAATTGCCCGACGCCGAGAACACCATCTTCATCTACATCGCCGGCGACAATGGCTCCAGTGCTGAAGGCGGCATCGAAGGCTCGGTCAACGAGAACCTGTTCTTCAACGGCATCACGGAGAAGTGGGAAGACAATCTGAAGGTCATCGACGAGCTGGGCGGACCGAAACACTTCAACCACTTCCCATCCGCCTGGGCACATGCGGTGGACACGCCGTTCCAGTGGACGAAGCAGATCGCGAGCCATTTCGGTGGCACGCGCAACCCGATGATCATCTCCTGGCCGACCCGCATCAAGGACCGCGGCGGGTTACGCCAGCAGTTCATGCATGTCATCGACATTGTCCCGACACTCTACGAGGTGATTGGAATCACTCCGCCAACGGAGCTCAACGGCGTCCCGCAGAAGCCGATCGAGGGCATCAGCTTCGCCTACACGTTCGACGATGCGCAGGCCAAGGGCCGGCACACGACGCAATACTTTGAGCTGGGGGCGAACCGGGGCCTCTACCACGACGGCTGGATGGCGTCGGCGATTTCGTTCCCACCCTGGCAACCGATCCGCACGGGGTTTGATCCCGACAAACAGAAATGGGAGCTCTACAAGGTCGATCAAGATTTCTCGCAGGCCGATGATCTTGCGGCCGCGAATCCGCAAAAGCTCCGAGAACTGCAAGACCTTTGGTGGGCGGAGGCGGCCAGGTACAATGTCCTCCCGCTCGACTGGCGGGCCGTCGAACGACTGAATGCCGAAGCGATGGGCCGGCCGAGTCTCACTGGCGACCGTAAGTCGTTCACCTACTACCCCGGACAGATAGCGCTACCCAACGAGGCCTCGCCGCGCATCCTGAACAAGTCGTGGACTCTGACCGCCGACATCGAAGTGCCGGAGTCCGGCGTCGAGGGCATGATCGCAACGCACGGCGGGTTGGTCGGCGGGTATGGCCTCTACGTCCGTGAGGGCAAGCCGACCTTCGTCTATAACTACCTTGCGTTAGAACGTTACACCGTCGCGGGCACGGCGCCACTGCCCAAAGGCAAAGTGGAGCTCAAGGTCGATTTTGCCTACAGCGGTCAACCTGGCGAGGCCGGAAAAGGCGCGACTGTGACCATGATGGTCAACGGCACAAAGGTTGCCGAGGGCCAGCTTCCAAAGACCATCCCGATTCAGATCTCGCTTGGCGAAGGATTCGACGTCGGCATGGACGTCGGCTCGGCCGTCGATTTCACCTACAAGCTGCCATTCAAGTTTACTGGAAAGATCGAAAAGGTCGCGATCGACCTGAAGGGCGACAGCACCGTCGGGGGTCGGTAAGCCGGCGCTTCGATCGCTGGCTCCTCGTTCGGGCCATCGTTGGTGCCAGGCGTTGCGCCCTGCCGCGACCCGATCCTCAATGGCAATCCACGCAAGCGGCGCTGTGCTTGGCGCGCCACTTCGGTCCGGGACCGCGCATGTAGTGCCGTTCAGGCCGGTAGGGATCGAACAGAGCCTTGAACGTGAGGACGAACTCGGCGCAGGCGGTGGCGATCGCGTCGAGACAGCTATCCTGCGTCACGCTTCTCCTGTTCAGCCGGGCCATGACATATCTCCCGTCGCACTTGTTTCATTAACGCCCGTCTATGCGACGCGCTCGTCGATTTTCTCCGCCGAGAACGACGCTGCCGGAGCGGAGGCGCGGAAGCCGGAGTGGGTCATGAATCCAACGACGATCACTCTGACAATGTGATAGGTCCCGCTGCTATTCCGGGTGGTCGAGATCTCGGGGCCGCGGACATACGCGATGGTGCCGTACACACAGGCGGTGAGGTCTTTCTCCTCGGCGTTGACGGCGTCGATCGCGCGCTGCGTATCGCCGTCAAAGATTGCGACGTAGCGTTCCATCTGCTTTTGCGTGTCGCAGAAAACACCGGTTTCGACTTCGATGTCTTGAGTCCACGTTGGGGCCGACATAACCGTCGACATCACCAATGACAGCGCTGCAACGCACAGCGCACGGTTCGGAATGCTTGCGAACATGGCCGTCTCCCTGCTTGTGCGACGATTGCGCCGATTAGGTTCCTGTTGATTGCGTCATCCGTTCGGGGACGGCCGGCCCGAGAGACCGACCGCCACCCGCTGCCGTGCCAGGGCTTACTCGCCCCGATCGCGCTGAAGCATGAAGCGGACCGTCGGATCCGGGTCCGAGCCGACGTACTTGCCGGTGATGTCGTACACATCGTGCCGGGGGTTGGTGCTTTTCTGCGCCAGCGCGCCCGAGGCGGTGCCGGCGATCAGAACGAGAGCAATGGCGGTCTTGGTCAACATGGTCATCTCCTGTCGAGGGGTCGCTCACACCTTGCTGGTGTGTGCCTGTATTTACTGCGCTCCAGTGCGTCGAGTGAATCAGCCGGGTGTATTGCTACCTTCGGCACAAAGACATTGCGCAGGCGCAGAAAAGCCCGTCAAATGGGGGTTTCTGGCATCTGCGCGCAGGCGTGCAGGAATGCTTTGGTCGCGGGACTGAAGTCTTTGCGAGCACCACGAAGGGGGGGCGGCGAGAATGCGCGAGCCGGATTGTCCGGCTCACTCTGGCTTGATGTTCGCCGCCCGCACCGCCGTGCGCCACTTCTCGGTTTCCTGGGCAATAAGCTGGGCAAAGTCTGCGGGCGAGCCCGGCAGTGCAGCCCCGCCCAGCTCAGCGAGACGTGCCTTCAGCTTCGGGTCGGCAAGCGCCGCGTTGATCTCGAGGTTCAGCTTGTCGACGATCGCAACAGGCGTACCCGCACGGAATTGATCCTGGTCGAGCGCGAGTTGCTCGGCACGCCTACGCCGAACGCCTTGCATTCACCGGTTTCTCCGCGACCAGGGGCAATATTTCCTCAACTGGTCGCGGGGTGCTGAACAAGAAGCCCTGCATCTCGGTGCAATCCATCTCCCGCAAGACATCCAATTGCTGCTTCAATTCCACGCCTTCGGCCGTCACGGCCATGTTCAGGCTGCGGGCAAGTCTGATTACCGATTCGACGATCTTGGGAGAATCGGAAGAGCTTAGGAGATCGCGGATGAATGACTGGTCAATCTTGATCTTGTCGAACGGGATCCCGCGTAGCTCATGCAGCATCTCAAGCGTCTTATCGTTTTTCTGCAACAGCACAGATTCGGTAATTTCCAGCTCAAGTCGTCCGGGCGAAAGCCCCGATGCCGCGAGCGAGCCGATGACGACCTGCAAGAGCGCCTGATTTCTAAATTGCGCCGGCGAGAGATTGACGGCAACCTTGATCTCACTCCGCCACTTTGCAGCGTCGGCGCAAGCCTGCCGCAGAACCCATTCACCGATCGGGATGATCAGGCCGGTTTCCTCGGCGACGGGAATGAAGTCTGCGGGCGATATCAACCCGCGCTCAGGGTGAAGCCAGCGTAAGAGGGCCTCGCAACAGCTGATCTCGTTGGTGCGAAGGTTGACGACGGGTTGATAGTGCAGCGCGAACTGGCGGCCTACAAGCGCCTTCCGCAGATCGACTTCCAGAGTGCGGCGCTTCTTCATGCGCGCATCCATCTCGGGTTGGAAATAGCGGAAGGTGCCGCGCCCGTCGGATTTTGCGCCATACAACGCCAGATCGGCGCTCTTCAACAGCTGATCGACATCGGTTCCGTCGGTCGGGGACAAAGCGATGCCGATGCTGAGGTCGATGACGACCTGGTGACCGTCGATATCGTAGCAGGTTTGCGTCACTGCCTCGCGAAGGCGCTGCGCCAGAGTGGCGGCATCCCTCGGGTGCTCCAACGGAGCCTGAACAACGGCGAACTCGTCACCGCCCAGTCTGGCGATCATGTCGCTCGGACGAAGACAGCTCCGTAGCTGGCCGGCAACGGCCTTGAGCAAGGTGTCGCCCGGGGAGTGGCCGAGCGTGTCGTTGATCCCTTTGAAATGGTCAAGATCCAGGTAGAGCACCGCGAGCTGAGCTCCACGTCCGGCATAGGTGAGCTCATGCTCGAGCCGCTCACGGAGCAATACGCGGTTGGGCAGGTCGGTGAGTGCGTCGTAATGCGCCAGATGGGCGATCCGTGCGGCCGCCTGCTTCTGCTCCGTGATGTCTTCCAGAACCCCCAACAGGTATCTCGACTTGCCATCCGGGTCGTGAATGATGAGACGTCGCGATGCAATCGTGCGCTTCACGCCGCTGGGAGTGCTGATCTCTCGTTCAGTGAACACGGGCTGGCCCGATTGCAGCAACTCGTCGTCACGGGCTGCGATCAGCTTGGCTTCCGAATTGGGAAAGACCTCGCTCGAGGTTTTTCCGATTATTTCGGCGCGGGGCATGCCCCAGAATTTCTCGCCCGCCCGATTGACCAGGACATATCGCCGGTCGCTGGCCTGCTTCACGAAGATGGTCGCCGGGACATTCTCGATGATCAGCTCCAAGAAGTGTCTGTTCCGATCGCGCTCTCGCTCAACGCGCCGCTGTTCGGTAATGTCTTCGAATGCGGCGACCCAGCCGCCCCCGGCCACAGGCTGGTCAATGACGCGCAGGGCGCGCCCGTCATAAGTCTCCATGATCCGCGTTGTCGGCTTCCCCGCGCGAACGGCCTCCATCACGCTGGCAAAGAACAGCTCGGCGTCTCCAGTGAAATGCCCTGAAGCCTTGCGGCGCTTCAAAAGCTCCAGCAAGGAAAGGCCTATGAGGGCCTCGGCTGAGAGCTCCATCATCTCGACGTAGCGCCTATTGAACAGAACAATCCGGGCCTCCGCATCGAACATGCATAGACCATGGCACATATTGTTGAGCGCCGAATCCAGCTGGAATTTTTGCTCGCGGATACGCATGTCCGCCTGCTGCTGCGCCTGCAACAAGCGGTGCCGTTCCGTGACATCCTCGTGTGTGGCCACCCAGCCGCCGCCGGTCATCGGACCGCTCACGACTTGGATCGATCGTCCATCGGGAAGCTCCGCTATGAGCGTGGCGGCCTTCCCCTGCGCAATCGCGGTTTCAAGGGCGGCGCAGTACTCTTCCACATCGCCGAGGAAGGTCCCGGCGTCCTTGCGATGACGAACAAGATCACGGACGTTCGATCCGGGCTTCGCCACATCCGGAGACAACCGGTACATCTCGATGTAGCGCCGATTGCAGACCACCATCCGCCCGGACGCATCGAACATCGCCAGGCCCTGGATGATGTTGTTGACCGCGGCGTCAAGCTGGCGGTTCGTGCTCTCCAGTCTGCCAAGCGTTTGGTCGAGTACTTTGAGTGGCAGCACACGCACGGCGAGGAACACGCCAAACCCGAGCAGAAAGCTCAGCAAACCAACCTGTCCGGTCTCCCACAGCAGGGTCCGGAGGCTTGCTTCGACTTCGACGCGGCCGACCACCGCTCCTCCCACGACGGTGGGGCTGGTCTGAACAATGACGGGTGAAGCCTGGGAGGCGCCTTCGTCGAGTACGAGCACACCGTCGGAATCGAAGACCCGCTTGCGCACAACGTCATTGTTGACGTTGTCCTGTTCGAGCAGTTCGGCGAGCCGCGCGCGTTGATATTGCCACAGCGTGTCGTGGCCGTAGATGTACTTTGCCAAATAGCGCGAGTTCAGATCGGCCTGAAAGTAGAGAACGCTGGCTAGATTCGAATAGCCTATGACGAAATATCCGATCGGCGCCGAAACGGTTGTTATGATCGCGACTGAAAGCCCGATCGCACTGACAACGGCTCGCAACGATCGCATGGCGCTTCTCACTTCGGGATCAAGACACTTCCCTTTGAGCGCAATACCGCTTGCCCGGCCGATGAGCGAAGGAAGGCAATGAATGTTTCCGCGTGTGGTGACGGCCTGGACGACATGATGAAATCCAGGCTCTTCGCGTATGGATACGATCCGCCTTCGAATGCTGCGAGCGACGGGTCGATTCCGTCGATCTTGACGACGCGCAAGGCCCGGCGTTCGCTGATGATCTGGGTGAGTGTGGAGGCACTCAGGGAGCCGGCCATTCGTTCCGCGAGATCTGCGTTGTCCTGATCAGTCGCCGCAAGGGGGATGTCAGGACGCTGCCGCGCGATCTCGATGGCCGCTGCCATGCCGGGAAACATGCCGCCAAGTGCGGCTGTGTCGCTGTCGCTTTTGGGGCGTAGGATGAGCCTGATCGATGAGCCATCCTCCCAGGTTGGTCGCAGCGACTTGAAGATATCGGCGATTTCGGAGCTCCGCAGACCATTGGGTTGAGGATGCGACGTGACCAGCACGAACGGCGTCCGGATGCTGAGAACCGTCCGCAGCCCTGCCGCTCGTTCCTGCTCGGTCAGCAAACGGCCCGACACCGCCACGTCAAGCACGCCGTCGGTCAGCGCCCGCAAGCCGCCGCTTGATCCCAAACTTGGAATGACCTTCAGCTGGACGGCCCCGCTGCCTTCGAATGCCTCGAAGAGGTCAGGCAGCAGCATTGTCGCCGCGCCGATGCCTCCCATCCGAAGTGTGTTGGCTGTCGCGACCTCGCCCGCGCTCAAGAGCGTTGCGGCGACAAGGCCGATGCAAGGCACAATCGTCGAAGGATTCATGCAAGGGCTTCCGGCTGCCATCCCGAAGCGAGCAACTTTGGTGCAATTCCCTTGAATCCAGGTGTAGAATTCGTGCCCGGCGGCCAATTCTCTTACAAATGGTAAAGAAACTCTGTTTGCGCTGCCGGCTACTTCGCCGGCTCAAGCAATTCTGCCGCCTGCTGCACGATCGGCTTCGGAGTCGCATAGGCCGCGGCGAGAAGCCTCTCGATTGCAGCCGCGTTGAGCGGCTCGATCTCGAGTTGCAGCTTCTCGGCCTCGGCGACGAACTCCGGGTCTTTCATGGTGAGATCGAAGGCGCGCCGCAGCGCGGCGACGCGCTCCGCAGGCACGCCCGGCGGTGCCGCGATCGGCCGGCCCGGCTCCTGCCGGATCAGGATGAGGGTCAGCACCTGCTTCTTGACTGGGTCGCTGACGAGATCGAGCGCCGCCGGCACGTCCGGAAGATCGGACAGCTTGTCGAGGCCCATCTGTACGATCACATTGAGGAGCTTTTCCTTGATCCAATGCGGGCGCGACGCCTTCATGGTCGACCACGACAGCCCGCAGATGCCTTCGGCTTCTCGGCGCTCGATCGACATCGTGAGCCCTGCGCCGGGGTCATAGCCGATGATCGGCTTGAATTTCGTGCCGATCAGGGCATTGAGCACGCGCGGCATGATTGCAGTGTTGGTCGGGGCCGCGGCTGCCGCCACAATCACCTCGCGCTCGCGCGCCTGCCCGATGGTCTTGATCGGGCTGAGGTGCCAGGTCGCGCACACGTTCTGCAGCTTGCCGATCGAGCCGATCCAGTTGAGCTTGAGCGCGTCGTAGCGCGCGCCCGGATGGCTGAACAGCGGGTCCATCGGCACGTTGTTGGGAAACGCCCCGATCGTTGCGCCGTCCTTGTCGACGGTGGTGTAGAGCGCGGCCGCTGCCGCAAGCCCCGACGCGGCGGGTTGATTGCGCGGAATGATCGACGGCTGGCCCGGGATATGCTTGCCGATATGCCGCGCCAGCGCGCGGTAGTAGGCGTCATAGCCGCCGCCCGCGCCGCCACCGATCAGCATGTTGATCTGCCGGCCTCGGTAGAATCCTTCGACCGATTGCGCGAAGGCGGGCGATTGGAAGTGCGCAGCGACACTGGCGCAAGCGATGATGAGTGTGATCTTGCGGCCAAGTCTCATGAAGCCAAGTCTCATGTAGCCAAGTCTCATGAAGCCAAGTCTCATGAACAAGTC
>WNGB01023040.1_pt1 | contig 11867 bp, 14 predicted proteins | sample 5400681 | NCBI WGS metagenome assembly WNGB01 (sample SAMN13153367, study PRJNA577476) | soil metagenome | isolation source: 115 cm soil or saprolite under grassland replicate 2 | place: USA:California | collected 2016-06-15 | reverse complement strand
GCCTTGCATCGCGCGCTGATGCAGGACCGCGGCGCCGTCGACGAGGCCAAGGTGCTCGAAGCGGCCACCGCGGCGGGGCTCGATGTCGACCGCCTGAAAGCGGAAGCGGAGGCCCCGGCGATCCAGGCGATGCTGGAGCGGAACCTCGATCTCGCCCGCGCGCTGCGAATCAATGGGACGCCGGGATTTGTTGTCGGCGACAAGGTCCTTGTCGGCGCCACTGACCTGAAGGGGCTGCAAACCCTGATCGGCAAGGCGAGAGACGGCCGATGAAGAGCCGGCATAAATGAAATGGAGGCGTTGAGCGCATGACCGAAATTTCGCATGGCGCCCTGATTGCCGCGTTCTCAGCAGGCACCATTTCATTCATGTCTCCCTGTGTGCTTCCACTCGTGCCCGCTTACGTCTCGTATATCGCCGACCAATCGATTGCGGTTCGAGCCATGCCGCGAACCACGAAATTGCAGTTGCGAACGATCGCGTTGAGCCTCTGTTTCGTTCTTGGGTTTTCAACGGTCTTCGTGATCCTCGGAGCAAGCGCGACGGCGCTCGGACAGTTGCTTATTTCGTACCGCTACGAACTGAACCTCGTGGGCGGCGCGATCGTGATCGGCTTTGGGCTCTTCGCTCTTGGCGTTCTGCGTCCCTCATGGCTCCAGCGCGACCTTCGCCTGCATGCCGCGCCTCCGCACGGGCGGCCGTTCGCCGCCTATCTCCTCGGAATGGCATTCGCATTCGGCTGGAGTCCCTGCATAGGCCCTATCCTCGGCGCCATCCTCACCGTGAGTGCGGCTTCGGCGACGGTCGCGAAGGGCGTGGCGCTGCTTGCAACCTATTCACTGGGGCTCGCCGTCCCATTCGTGGTCGCGGCGGCCTTCGCCGATGGCCTGTTGGCGAAGCTGAAATTGATCGGCCGAGTGGGTCGCGTTTTTCAGCGGTTTGCCGACGGTGTCATGATCCTCATGGGCGCCGCAATGGTCACCGGACGGCTCTCCGCGCTCTCATTTTGGCTCCTGGATACGTTCCCCGTGCTCGCGAGGGTAGGGTGAAATCCAAACGTGAAGCGCGCGATCACTTGGAGGTCTGCATGCCGTGGCAACATGCTGGGACAGTGGTTCTGATATGAAGGGGCTGCCTCAAGCACTGTCCCGATCATTCCTCCGCACTGGCGATCGATGCTGTGAAACCGCCTGGCCAGCTAGGCGTTATGGTACGGTCGAACTGCGCACACGATGGGAGGCGGTTCATGATGGATATGTCGAGCATGCCGATGGGCATGATGTGGGGCATGGGGCTTATCTGGCTTCTTGTCATCGTGTTTCTGGTGCTGGCGATAGCCGCGGCCTTAAAGTACCTCCGTACGTAATTGAGAGGCAGCCTCTGGCGTTGGTCTGGCTCCTGGGCCTGCGGGTCTATCTTGGAGTCATTCTCGTCGGCAACCTGGCCTGGGAATCCCTTCACCTGCCGCTCTATACGATTTGGACGGCAGGGACCCTGAGGGAGCAGGCCTTCGCCGCCGGCCATTGCACGCTCGGCGATCTCCTGATCGCTGTGAGCAGCCTGACACTTGCCCTCCTTCTCGTGGGCGATCACCGCTGGCCGCGGGAGCGCTTCTGGCCGACCGCAATCCTCACCATTGGCTTCGGCCTCCTCTACACGGTCTTCAGCGAATGGCTGAATGTCGTCGCGCGTGCGGCGTGGGCCTATTCCGACTGGATGCCGATCGTTTCGATTGCCGGCCTGGAAGTCGGTCTCTCGCCTCTGCTGCAGTGGATCGTGGTGCCGGGTGCCGCGTTTGCCGTCATGAGGTGGGTGACAACCAACCGGACCGATGGAGGTCGACCATGAACCGCATTCCTCTCGCCGCAATCGCGACTCTGGTGCTGACCGCCTTGCCCTACCGCACCATGGCGGAAGCCGGCGATCCCGCGCGCGGCGAGCGCGTGTATCGGAGCTGCGTGGCCTGCCATTCGCTGGAGCCTAACCGGAACATGACCGGCCCGAGCCTCGCGGAGGTTTGGAACCGCCAGGCCGCCGGCCTGCCGAGCTTCCCGCGCTACTCTGCCGCTCTCAAATCGGCCGGCATCATCTGGAACGACGACACGCTCGATGAATGGATCAAGGACCCGCAGCATTTCATTCCGGGAAATACGATGACTTTCCCGGGCATCAGGAATGCGCAGCAACGCGCCGACCTGCTCGCGTTTCTCAAGGACGCGACACAGCCGGGACGCGCGCCGCCTTCGACCGCGCAACGTGGCGATCAGATGGGCGGCATGATGGGAATGATGGGCGGCGGCCAAGTGCCGAACCTCAAGAAGCTCGATCCGGAGGATCGCGTGCAGTCGATCAATCATTGCGGGGACACCTACAAGGTCGCCACCGCGGATGGGAAAATTCGCGATTTCTGGGAGCGCAATTTGCGCTTCAAGACCGATGTCAGCGGCGACGGTCCGCAGAAGGGTGTGCCAGCGCTCGTGCCGGCCGGAATGATGGGTGACCGGGCCGACGTGATCTTCGCCTCGCCCGACGAGATCAGCGGGTTCATTTCACGCCAGTGCTGATTCCGGCGGGCACCGCTGTTTCGACCGGACGCCCCACACTCAGGATGGCATCGAAGAACAATTGGGGCCGACCCCACAGCGAGTTGAAGAAGATCGCGGTCACGCTGACCGCCATGGCGGCCATGGCCCATACCGGGTAGATCAAGCCGGTCGCGGCAATCGGGATGCCGATCCCGTTGAACATGAACGCCAGCGTCACGTTCTGCAGCATCTTGCCGTAGCTCGACCGGCTGATCTCGCGCGCCACTGGCAGGGCATCGACGCGGTTCGACAGGATGATGATGTCCGCCGACTCGATCGCGATGTCGGTGCCCCCGCCCATGGCGATGCCGACGTCCGCCTGCATCAACGCCGGAGCATCGTTGATGCCGTCGCCGACCATGGCGACGCGGCTTCCGTCCGCCTGGAGGTTGCGTACGATCCCGGCCTTGTCGGCGGGCAGCACGCCTGCATGAACCTCATCGAGCCCGAGCTCGTCGGCGATGCGTCGCGCCGCGCGCTCGTTGTCGCCGGTGACGAGGATCGGTCTAATGCCCATGTTGCGCAGGGTGGCGACCGCCTTGGCAGCATCCGGTCGGAGCGTGTCGCCGAGCGCCAAAGCACCCAGAGCACGGCCGTTGCGAGCTACCGTGATCACGGTCCGTCCGGCCTTTTCAAGCGACCCGATGCGCTCGACAAGAAGTGTCAGATCAACGCCACGTCCGGCCAAGAAGCGCGGGCTGCCGACGAGGATTTCGCCGCCGTCAATCTGCGCGACCACGCCTTTGCCCGGGATGGCTTCGAACGACTGGACGTCCGGCGGCACCGCACCGCGTTCGAACGCTGCCTTGACCACCGCCTGTGCCAGAGGATGTTCCGAAGAAGCCTCCGCCGCGGCGGCAAGCGCGAGGAGTTCGTTCTCCGCGCCATCGAGCGTCTCGATCTCGCGCACGACCGGGCGCCCCTCGGTGAGCGTGCCGGTCTTGTCGAGTACGATCTTGCTCACCAAACGGAAGCCCTGGAATGCCTCGCCGGTGCGCATCAGGATGCCCTGCTCGGCGGCCGCGCCGGCGCCGCGCACGATCGAGAGCGGGGCCGAGATGCCGACCGCGCACGGATAGCCCATCACCAACACGCTCAAACCGGCAAACACCGCGCGCTCGAGATCGACGTGGCCCGTCCCGAGCCATGAACCGATCACCCAGCCCACGACCGCCAGCGCCGCGACGATCAGCACCGTGGGCGTGTAGACGAGCAGCACGCGATCGACGAGGTGGAGGATGCCGGGCTTGAGCGCCCGCGCGTCCTCGACGTGTCGGATGACCTGATGGAGAAAACTGCCTTCGCCGGCCGCGGTCACCCTTACGACCATCGTGCCGGTGCCGTTGATCGAGCCGCCGATGACGGCGTCCCCCTCGATCTTTTCGACCGGCAACGGCTCGCCGGTGACGAGGGACTGGTCGACGCCGGAACGGCCGCTCACCACCGCGCCGTCGACCGGCACGCGCTCGCCGGGCCGGATGCGCACGAGATCGCCGGGGCGGACCTCCTCGATGGGCAGTTCCGCCTCGGCGCTGCCGCGCACGACGCGGGCGGTCTCCGGCTGCAGATCGAGCAGCTTCTTGACGGCCTGCGAACTGCGCGTCTTGACGATCAGCGACAGCCACTCCGAGAAAATGTGGTAGGTGGCGACCATGACGGAAACGGCGAAAAAGGCCGCGGTCGGATAGCCGGGCCGGTCGAGCACGAGGCCGAGAATGCCGCCTGCGATACCGGCGAAGGCACCGATCTCCAGCAGCACGTGCTGGTTCAGAATGCCGCGCCGCAGCGCCTGGAACGCCATGTGCAGGATATGCTGCGCGATGCCGAACACGAGCACGAACGCAAGCGCTTCCACGATCCAGGGCGTCGCCTGAGCGAACCAGCTCTGTTGCTTCAGGAAGAACAAGGCGATCGCCGCGGCGGTCAGCGCGGCGGTGCCATTGATTGCGGCCCATAACCCCTGCGCCCGCAGGACGAGAAAGACGAGGCCCAATAAGCTCAGGAAAACGACGCCGTGCAGCGCGACGGCCCCAATGCCTGTCGGATGCGCAATGAGGGCGATGGCGATCAGGCTGAACGCCGTCGCAACCAGAAAGCGCCGCCCTTCGCGGACGAGGTCCTGCTCCTCCTCTTCGAACGGGCGCATTTTGCGCGGGTCGGACACGGTGTAGCCGATCTCGCGCAGGATCTGCAGCAACGCCTCCGGGCGCGCGACGTTGGGGTCGTATTCGACCAGGGCCTGCTCGTGGGTGAGACTCACCGCCACCTTGTCGACGCCCGGCTGACGACCGAGCGCCTTCTCGATCGTGCCGGTGCAAAGCGAGCAGTGGAGGCCGCCGATGCGGGCGCGGATTCTCACCCGGTCAGGCCCGTTCGACGCCTCTTCCGTCCATGGCCGGAAACCGGATACGGTCGCTGTTGCGGTGTTCATACCAACCTCCTTCGCATGTCGATTTTCGGCCGATCCGACGAGCCCTGCGCTACAGGCCGGTTTTGGCGAGCACGGCAAATCCGATCGACCACAGACCGAGAGCGATCAACAGCAGACCCGTCCAGAACGGCAACCGTCGGGAAAGGTCCGCCAACCAATCGAGGGCGCGCCGCGCCGGTTCGAACAGCACGGCCGCAACAAGCGGCAAGGAAAGAGCGAAGCCGAAAAGCCCGAGCGACGTAAAGCCGGCCGCGAGCGTCGCTCCGGCAATGCCGTTCGCCGCTGCGGTCCCGAGCAAGGCGATGATCAGCGGCACGGCGCAAGCCGGGATATTGAGACCGAACAGGACGCCTAGGCCGGCCGACACTTGTGTGTCGGAAAGGCGGGCGAGACTGGGGCCGACGGAGACCATCAGAACACCGACTTTGCCCAGCACATAGAGCACGCCGATGCCCACATATATCGCTCCGAGCAAAATCCATCCGACCTTCTGGAAGCCGGCGAATGCCGCCCCGAAGAGGACGGCGAGAACGCCGAGTAGCCCAATGAAGACCGCGCGCGTGGCGGTGAACACGGCTACCTGGGCAAATTTCGCCGCGGCACTCTTGCCCTCCAGATACTTGATGAATACCAGCGTCGATCCGATCGAGCACGGCTCGACGAAGCCGATGAGACCGAGGCCAATCGGCAGCAAGACCAAGCTCGTCAGGGCGCCCGCTGTCATTTGCGGTCGACGACACGGAATCCCGGCTTCTCGATCGCCGCAACGAGCCGATCCTCTCCGGTAGTTTTGGAGTCATAGAGCACACGTGCCTCTCCGTCCTTGAACGAAACGGCGGCCGATTGGACGCCCGGCTCCATTTCGACCACTCTCTTTATTGTTTGCGCGCAGCCATCACAGCGCATGCCTTCAATTTTGAAGCTTGTCGTCTTCATCGGACGCTCCGTTTCAAACGGTCTTTGCCGGCAGAATGGGCTGGTTTTTCCGCGCGGCCGTTATCCCGGTGTTGTTGCGTCAGTGCCTCGATGATCGAACAGGCCGCAAGTGCACCACGGCCGGGGCAGGTCGCAATCAGCGTCTCGAGCGCGCCGCCGATTTCTTTGAGCTGCGCAATCTTCAGTCGCACCTCGTTGAGCTTGACCAGAGCTTGTTCGCGGAGATCCGAGCAATCGGTCAAAGGATCGGCGCGCAGCGCCAAGAGCTCGCGAATCTCGCGGAGCGAAAACCCGAGCTGCTGGCCTTTCTTGATGAAACGAATTCGCGCCACGAGCTCGTCGGAATAGCCTCGCACGCCTCTATCCGGTCTTGGAGGCTGCGCGATGAGATGCTGTCGCTCGTAAAAGCGGATCGTTTCCACGCCGACGCCGGCGGCTTCCGCGGCTTTGCTGATGGTTAGTGGTTTCATGCCGTGCCTCGCACAACCCCAATGTAAGGTCCGTACCGTGGTACGGGATCAAGGGGGGCGGCGAAATTTTTTTGGACGCCACGAACCTGGGCGGCAGACCCTACTCGCACGGCATCATCTCAGCCGTCGCTGATCGCCTCACTCGGCGTGCTTGACGCCCTCCAGGAACCGAATCCATTGCTCGGGCAAGCCATGTGCCCGGGCCCCGTCGCGCAGCAGAGTGAGATATCGCAGCGATGGGTTGCCGTCCCTGTCCCTGCCCTCGGCAATGTAGGTCACGATTTTGAGACGGCCTCCCTCTTTGTCCTCGGCGTCAGCCCAAAGATGACGATAGCGCGGACCGGGGACGCCTTCGGTGGAGTCGAGGCGAAGGAGGTCGCGGCGGGTAAGCTTGTAGAGCACGCCCCACACTTCCACGCTCGGGTCGGCACAGATATTGGCCGGCGCCGCCTTTCCGACCGGTCGACCCTCGAGATTGAACCGCAGTCGGTAGCCGCAAATGCAACCGGCCCGCCATTCGAGCGGGCGCATGCCACGCCGTTCGCGGAACGCGCTGTCATGCATGTTAGCGCCATACGCGAAGTACCAGACCTCATCCTCAGGCCGTCCCTCAACGCGGAGGCCGTAGAGCCGGTACCAAAGGCGCGAGAGCAGCCAGGAGCGCGCCACGGCCCGTCTGAGAAGGCGGCGTAGTCGTTGGATCATGTCACGGTCTTCTCAAAGTCACCCTGCCGCAATCGTCGCACCACGAGCCATTGCGATACCGCAGCACCAGCGCTTGCGGCGAACAGGGCGGGCATTCCCGCCAGGTTAATCACGGCTGCGCCAGCGAGCGGCAGGAGGGCCGCCGGAGCGACGATTGCATTGAAATAGCCGCTATAGGCCGGCCGTTCGTCGTCGGGCGATATTCCATGAGATAGCCGAGCTGCGCGATCGTGCCGCCATTGCCCGCAGCGCCGAGCAGGACGAACACCACTGCGAACCACGGCAGCGTCGCCTCGCTGTTTGCGATGCCGGAAGCGATCAGCGCCAGAGTCAAGAGCGGCGCCATCGCGCCCAGCACGGCCGCGGCCTCCAGAAGCTCGCGCTTGCCGAGGCGGTCGCCCCACCAGCCCCAGAGCGGATTCGACATGAGCGCGCCCGCCGTTTGGGCCGCAAGCAGTATCGCCACGGCCGATGCCGGCGTCTCCGCTGCCATGGCCTCGACCACGTAGAAGGGCAGCGCCATCGCCGCCGCGCCGTCCAGCCATCTCGCCTGGACGAACAGTCGAAAGCGCCGGTCGTGACGGAAGACTGAAACCCCCAGCGCCGCCCCGAGCAGCAGGACCAGGGCGTAGTCGGCAGGAAAGGCGAAGCCGCCGAGCAACCGCGAGGCGGCAGCGGCAACCGCCAGCGCGAGCAGGCCGCCCCCAAAGAATCGCAAAGCCAGCAGGCGGCTGCGCTGCGCCGACGGGATCGAGCGGGCGACGATGTCGTTGTAGGGCACCGCCACGATGCCGCCGATGAAGGCGTAGAGCGTCCACAGAACGAAGAAGCCCGCGATCGTCACTTGTGAAAAGTCGTGCGGCACCGCGAACAGCAGGATGCAGATGGCGGCGAGGCAGGCGACGCGTCCGAAGGCGCCGACCGAATAATAAGACAGCCTGCGCACGCGGCGCTGCGCGTGATAGGCCACGAACAGCTGCGGAAACAGCCAGCCATAGCGCGCGATCGCAGCTGCGGCACCGACGGCGAACGCGCTGCCGGTCAACGCATTGACCAGCGCGGCGACGATCGTGCCGGTATCGATCGCCGCCGCCCGCCCTGGAAGAAGATTCCGGCTGCCGCGATGCGGCGGAACCGCAGGCCCGAGTCAGCAGCCATCATCCGATCCTCTCCTGCCGGCTTGCAGATCGCCGATGGCAACGCCCTCGCGCCACAATGCGAACGCGCCAACGGCGGCGACGGTCATGAGGCTGGCGATCTGCACCACGAGGACCATAGCGAGCGCCTGCTCCTCGCTCACGCCGAACAGGCCGAGCGCGAAGATCGCACCGACGATGAACCCGCCAACGAACCACGCGAAATGTGTGAGGATCACGATGAAGCCGAGAAACACGATGAGAAAGAGATAGTCGAGCGGTCGCAACAGAACGCCGAACGCGAGACCCGCCCAGAGGAAGTGCGTCGCCGCAATCAGCTTGATGACAACGCTCGACAACACGATGGCGAGGCGTCGCCAAACCGCGCGCGGCCATATGATGCCGTCGGCGAACGAGATCAGTAGTCCCCGCGACCGGTCCAGCAACGAGGCCGGCAGGCGCGAGATCAGCCGCTGCAGCCGGCTCGCCGCATCGGTGATCCCCCGCTTGTAGATCACGAGCAGCCAGAGCAGCGCTATGAACAGCAGAAGGCTTGCAGCCGCCGCGACGCTGAGGCCGAGCCGCAAGTTGCCGGTGGGATCGGGAAAGACCGCCAACGTCAGGACGATCGCGACCAGAATCGCGAACACCATGCCGTCGATCAGCCGATCGATGGCGACTGTTGCAAGGACGGCGCTCATCCTGAGCCGTTCGAGGCGCGCCACCAGCCAAGACCGCAGCAGCGGGCTCACGCCGAACGGGATCAGGAGATTCCCCAAATAGCCGGCCATGATTGCGCCGAACAGACGCAGCGTGCCGACCGACTGCAGCGGATGCAGAATCTGCCGCCACTTCCACGCGCGCACCAGTTGCTCCAGCGCAATGGCTACCGGCACCAGCGCCAGATACTCGATACGTGCGTGAACCACCACGTCGCCGAATCGTCGGTAATCGATGCGCCAGAGCACGAAGGCGAGCAACGCCAACCCGATCGCGGCACCGCCCCACGACCACCAGCGGCGGTGCGATCGTTTCGCGCGAACCTCGCTCACTCGCGCTGCTTTGCTGGTGGGACGGAGCCATCCAGCAGCCTGCCGTCGCGGATGTGGATCACGCGATCAGCGAGCCCGGCAAGGTTTTCCGCGTGCGTCACCACGATCACCGTCCGCTCCCGCGATGTCTCTCGAAGCAGCTCATAGATGAGTTGGCCCGAGCGGGAGTCGAGATTGCCGGTGGGCTCGTCCGCGAGGACAAGCCGCGGTTCATTGGCAACGGCGCGGGCGATCGCCACGCGCTGCATCTCGCCGCCGCTCAGTTCGCGCGGGCGGTGCTTGAGCCGCTGCCCGAGCCGGAAGCGCTCCAGCAGCGCTTTCGCGCGCGCCAGCCTGTCCACCTTTGAGATGCCGTTGAACTCCATCGGCAGCGCGACATTCTCCAGCGCGGTCAGGTTCGGCACCAAGTTGAAGGTCTGAAACACGAACCCGACCGTCTGCCGCCGAAAGCGCGTCAAGTCCGCCTGCGACAGGCGATTCACCACTTGGCCGGCCACCATGACTTCGCCGCGCGTGGGCCGGTCCATCGCGCCGATCATGTGCAGGAGCGTCGACTTGCCGCTTCCGCTCGGACCTACGACGGCCACCATCCCCGTTTCTTGCACCGCTAAGTCGATATCGGCGATCGCGTAAATGGTCTCGGCCCCCTTGCGGTACGATTTCGAGACACCGCGAAGTTCGATGAGGGGCGGTGCGGCCGGCTTATTCATGCTTCATGGCCTCGAGGGGGGAGAGCTTGATCAGTTGCCATACCCCATAGGCACTGCCGACGGCGGCGGTCACCAGGGCGACCACGACAACGAAGGCGAGCACCGTGACCGAGACGTGGCTGCTGACGACGAGACTCTCGAACAACGGCTTGTATTGACTCGGCAGGAACGGGCCGATGCCGAGCGCGAACAGACGGCCGGTGATCGCCTCGCCCACGAACCGAAAGAAAAGGAGACCGATCAAACCGCCGATGAGGGTGAGCGCAACCGCTTCGGTGAGGAATTGGGTCGTGATGCCGCCGTTGCTTGCGCCGATCGCCTTGAGAGTGCCGATCTCGCGCGCCCGCTCGCGCACCTGCATGAGCAGGACGAAGAAGACCACCACGATCATGAGAAAGATCGCGAGCAGGCCGCCTAGCCGGGCAAGCTGCGTGACCGTCCGGCTGGTCGTTGCGGTGAAGACGGCAGCGCTTTTCGGCACCAGGATATCGGCTACGGCCCCGACGGTCTCCTTCAGGCGCTGCGCTACGGCCGCAACATTGTCCACGGAATCCACCCGCACAAACAGCCAGGAGATGCCCCGTTCCGTGCCGTAGATCGAGCGGAAGGTCTCGACCGGCATGAACAGCTGCAGGTCCCCGAACACATAGCCGCTGGCGTACATCCCTCCTCGGGCTTGATGCCCGCCCACTCGGCATAGCCCTGGCCGATGATCGCGACATCCTGCCCGGCGTCCTCCGGCGTGAAGTCCCGCCCGGCGATGATGCGCGGATTGCCCGCTTCGCCATGCGATTCGAGACGCTTCACCGCCGTTGGCGCGAGACCCACGTGCATGACGAAGTTGGGCGGCGTGATTGGCGCCATGGCGAGAAGGTAGGGTTCTACCTGCACCACGTGCTCGATTGCACGCACCTTCTCCGCGGAGTCCTCGGGCAATATGCGATCCTGCCCGATCATGTTCACGTGCCCCATCGAACCTCGCGCGCGGAGCTGGAGGACCGTGTTCACGTCGCGCGTCAGCACGCCGGTCTGCTGCCGGACCGCCTCGCCGATCGACTGCATGGCAAGCAGGAGGAAGAAGGGAATACCGATCAAGATCGCGATCAGCACGACCCGCACCTTGTTGCGCAGGAGGTTGCGCAGACCAAGCAAGACCATCCCCATTGGTCAAAAATTGAAACTGTAGAAAAGACGGTGAGTTGTCCATTCCCGGCGTAGCCTCGCCGGGTGGCGCTGGCTACGATTTTTTGGGCAATCAATCGCGAATCGGCTGGCGTGGAGGACGAATGGATTGGGCGCGCATCCTGGCCTTCGTCACGGGGATGGTGGACCAGGAGCTACTGGCGCGGAACGAATATCTGGCCGCCGAAAATCGGATCCTGAAGGCCCAGTTGAAAGGGCGGTTGAAGCTCTCGGATGCCGAGCGAGCGACGCTTGGCGAGATCGGTCATCGCCTGGGCCGCAAGGTTCTCGGCGAGGTGGCGAATGTAGCCCGACCGGACACCATCCTGGCCTGGTACCGCAAGCTGGTGGCCCGCAAATTCGATGGCTCGAAGGCCCGTCGAGGCCCCGGCCGGCCTCGGATCAGCCGAGAGGTCGAGCAGCTGATCGTTTGCATGGCCAAGGAGAACCGTGACTGGGGTTATGACCGGATTGCGGGGGCGTTGGCCAATCTGGGGTACAAGGTCTGCGATCAGACGGTCGGCAATGTCCTGCAACGCCATGCTTTGCCGCCCGCGCCCGAGCGCAAGCGCACGACCACCTGGCCGGCTTTCATTCGGATCCATCTGGCGCTGCTGGCGGGGACGGACTTCTTCACCGCGGAGGTGCTGACGCTACGCG
>WNGB01033586.1_pt1 | contig 11868 bp, 6 predicted proteins | sample 5400681 | NCBI WGS metagenome assembly WNGB01 (sample SAMN13153367, study PRJNA577476) | soil metagenome | isolation source: 115 cm soil or saprolite under grassland replicate 2 | place: USA:California | collected 2016-06-15 | reverse complement strand
AACATCGAGCCCGGCCACTTGGTCTTGTTCGGCAGCGCGAACGGCGCCACGCCGTTATCCTTCAGCGTCTGGACGACCTTCATCAGATCGTCGTAGGTCTTGGGCGGCGTCAGGTTGTACTTCTGGAAGATCGCCTTGTTGTAGAAGATCACCGCCAACGAGCTGTTCTCGACCGGCACGCCCCAGATCTTGCCGTCGAAGGTGATCGGCGTGAAGGCGGCGTCGACGAAGCGGCTCTTGTAGTTGTCCTTGGTCATGTACGGCGTCAGGTCGATCACCTGATTGGCCTTGACGTACTCGTTCAGCGGCCCGCCGCCCCAGGTCGGGAAGATGCACGGCGGGTTGCCGGCGCCCATGGCGACCTTGATCTTGGTCTTGTAGGGGTCGTTCTGGAGCGGGACCACCTCGACGTCGACGTTGGGGTTATCTGCCTTGAAGCGATCGACGGCCTGCTGGATCAGCTGCGGCCCGTCGCCGGTGGACTGGATGTGCCAGATCGAGATCGACTTCTTCTCGGCCGCGCCGCCGCCCGCCGCCGGAGCGGATGTCGCGCCGCCGCCGCCAGCGGCCGGAACCGATGTCGCCGCGCCGCCGCCACCCGAAGAGCCGGCCGGCGCGGATGAGCCGCAGCTGCTGATCAGAGCGAGAGCCAGGGCGAGGACCAGGGTGGTCAGCAGCGAGCGACTTCGCTGGTGTGCCAACATTCTCGTCAGCATGAGATACTCCTTTGTCGACAGACAGATGAAGACAGTGTGCCTCTGCACGATGTGGCGCCTCGACGTGGGGCAGAAATGCGGGTTTTGCCACGCGTAAGCCGCTAATCCTCCTTTCTGTGCTTTACAGATGCTCCAGTACAGGGATGTGGACGTTCGAATCGGGTTTGGGCTGCGACGGTTGGTTCTGTGGTTCCGCGGTTCCGCGGTTCTGTGGCCGTGGAACCGCAGAACCAGCCCATGACAACCAGAAACCCTTTTCTGGAAAGCTAGTATGTTACTCATGCGATCCAACCGCCTGGCACGACTCACGGATGATCAAGCGGGTCGGAACCTTGCAGAGCGGCGACCCCAGCTCCTCGCCCTGAAGCATGCTGACCAGCATTTTGGTCGCAAGATAGCCCATCTCCTGGATCGACTGATCGACCGTCGTGAGCTGGGGGTGCACCTGCGCCGCCTCGGGGAGGTTGTCGAACCCGACCAGCGACAGATCCTGTGGGATGCGCAGCCCAAGCTCCTGGGCCACGTCCATCACACCCAGCGCCGTCTTGTCGTTGGCCGCGAAGATCGCCGTCGGCCGATTGGGCCGGTCGAGCAGCTCCCGCGCGGCCGCGCGCCCGCGCTCCTGGGTGTAATCGCCGCCCTGCACCAGGTCGGGGTCGAACGGAATGCCGGCCGCGGCGAGGCCATCCTGATACCCCGCGAACCGGCGGGCCGCGCTCAGGGCATCCGGGCGCCCGCCGATGAAGCCGATCCGGCAATGCCCCAGGCCGATCAGGTACTCCATCGCGGCCATGGCGCCGACTCGGTTCCTGGCGATCACCGAGGGCACGTTGGTGCCGTCGCCCTGCGGGTCGATCACGACGATGCGCGATGCATCCGGGAAGGCCGGCGCCGACGGCGTGACCACGATGTTGCCTTCGGTCAGGCCGCCGCTGAGCAGCGCCACGTGCTCCTGCTCCCAGGAGGCCCGGCTGCTGAGCGGCCTGGTGCCGCTGGTGTAGATGATCAGGTCGTAGCCGAAGTCCCTGATCGCCCGGCCAATGCCCTTGATGACTTCGATGTGAAAGGTCTCGACGACGTCGGGCACCACCAGGCCGAGCACGTTGGTCTTGCGGCTGCGCATGCCTTTCGCAGCCAGGCTGGCGGTGTAGTTCAGCTCTTCGATCACCCGCCGCACGCTGTCGTAGGTCTCCGGAGCGACGTCGTCCTTGTTGTTCAGCACGCGCGATACCGTGGTGACCGACACGCCGGCTGCCCGCGCGACATCCTGGATTGTCGTGGCCGATCGCTTGGGGCGCATGAGAGATCTCCTAGTGCTGCAGAGGTTTCGGAAACGTTACCGGAAACGATTTCATTCTAGCATGGGTTTAGGAATTGTCAAGAGCCAATTGTGATTGAAGCGGAGTTACGTGGTGGGGCTCAATTGAGCACCGAACGGACTGTCAAAGCTTCTATGGTGGAGCGTTTTTCGCCCTGCAGGCGAAAAACGCTCCACCATAGGAAAAGAAAATCCGTTCTCTGTCTGTGGGTGCGGAGCTGTGCTACACACTATACAGCTCGCCGAACTTGCCGCGCAGGTAGGCCAGGTATGGCCCGGCCTGCACGCCGCCGCCGGCGATCCGCTGCAGAAGCTCGCTCGGGGTGAACTTGCGGCCGTGGACGTGCAGATTGCGGTGCAGCCAGCCCAGCAGCCCGCCGAACTCGCCGGCCGCGAACTGCGCATCGAGGTCGGGCAGCTCTGCCCGCGCGCGCTCGTAGAGCTGGGCCGAGATCACATTGCCGAGCGTGTAGGTCGGGAAGTAGCCGATCAGCCCGCCCGACCAATGCACATCCTGGAGCACGCCCAGGGCGTCGCTCGGCGGCGTGAGGCCGAGGTACTGCTGCATCAGCTCGTTCCAGGCGCCCGGCAGGTCGGCCACCGCCAGCGCGCCCTCCAGCAGCGCCAGCTCGAGCTCGAAGCGCAGCATCACGTGCAGGTTGTAGGTCAGCTCGTCGGCCTCGACGCGGATCAGCGAGGGCTGCGAGCGATTGATCGCCCGGTAGAACTGCTCGACGTCCACGCCGCCGAGCTGATCCGGGAAGGTCTCCTGCAGCAGCGGCAGGAAGTGCCGCCAGAAGGCGCGTCCGCGGCCGACCAGGTTTTCCCACATGCGCGACTGGGACTCGTGCATGCCCAGCGAGGCCCCGCGCGCCAGCGGGGTGCGCGCGAGCGCAGGGCTGGTACCCTGCTCGTAGAGCGCGTGGCCCATCTCGTGCAGTGTGCCGAACAGCGCCTCGTTGAGCTGATCGCGCGAGACGCGTGTGGTGATCCGCACGTCGGTGGCCGCGAACGAGGTGCAGAACGGGTGCGCCGAGAAGTCCTGCCGGCCGCGCTCGAAGTCGAAGCCGATCGCGCCGATGATTCGCTCGCCGGCGCGGATCTGGGCCGCCTCGTCGTAGCCGCGCTGGAGCAGCGCGTCGTCCACCGCATCCGGGCGGGCGGCCACAGCCCTGACCAGCGGCGCGAGCCCGGCGCGCAGCTCGGCGAACAGCGCGCGCACCTCGGCGGTGCGCAGGTCCGGCTCGTACAGGTCGAGCAGCGCGTCGTAGGGGTGATCGGCGTAGCCGAGGTGCTCGGCCTGGCGGCGCACCAGCGCGACGATCCGCTCCAGGTGCGGCTGGAACAGCGCAAAGTCCGACCTCTGGCGCGCCTCGGCCCAGGCCGCGCGCGCCGTTGAGCTGGCGCGGCTCAGCTCAGCCACGAAATCGGCCGGCAGCCGGCGCTCGCGCTCGTAGTCGCGGCGGGCCACCCGCACCAGGCTGGCGTCGTCGGAGTCATAGGGCAGCCGCTCAGCCGCCGGCGTCGCCGCGTCGAGCAGGCGGCCGGTCTCCGCGTCACAGAACAGCTCGTGGGCCAGCCGGCTGAGGGTCGCGAGCTGCTCGGCCCGCGCGCCAACCCCGCCGCGCGGCATGTAGGTCTGCTGGTCCCAGCTCAGCAGCGCCGCGGCCTTGCTCAGGTCGGCGACGTCGCCCAGGCGCGCCTTCAGCCGTGTGAGCGCATCGGTCATCTGTGTGTCCTCATCATCATGTGGCGTGCGGCAGTTCGCAGGAGCGGCACGGCGTATTATACCCTGTCCGTGACAAGCTGGAGAAGCGCAACGCTATATCGCCATGCCTTTGGACTCCGGCAGCCCTGCTGCCACCCGTCCATCCGAGTGCGCCCGCACCCCGGCCACGTAGCAACGACATCTCCTTGATGAACGCCGACGGCTCGAACCAGACCCGCCTGACCGGCAATCCCGACAATGATATGTATGCGGCATGGTCACCATAGGCGCGCTCGACGGCGCGAGCCCGCCGTGTAACGCAAGCTGCTTTCGATAGACAATATCAACAGGCACAGCATCCAATTGGCAGGCGACTGCGTACTATACAGTAAACAGAGTTGTTGCGCGGTCGCTTCCCAAATGCCGTCTTTGCTTTGTCCTTGCTTTACAGTCCATCCGTAGTGGGGGTCGGGGTGTGGGGGCGGGGCTGCGCCCCGCCCCCACACCCCGACCCCGAAACTTCGCTTAATGGAAGAAATGTCTAGCGGAAAGTATGAGGATATGACTGATCACAATCACACGCGCGAGGCCGCCACGCTGGCCGGCGGCTGCTTCTGGTGCCTGGAGGCGGTCTTCGACCAGCTCAAGGGCGTCGAGAGCGTCGAGTCGGGCTACTCGGGCGGCAAGGTTCGAAACCCCACCTATCGCCAGGTCTGCGACGGCACGACCGGCCACGCCGAGGTCGTGCAGGTGACGTTCGACCCGGCGGTGGTCTCATTCAAGGAGATCCTGGAGGTTTTCTTCACCATCCACGACCCGACCACGCTGAACCGCCAGGGCGCCGATATCGGCACGCAGTACCGCTCGGCGATCTTCTACCACACGCCCGAGCAGCGAGCTGTCGCCGAGCAGGTGATCGACGAGCTGAACCGCGCGCAGATCTGGGGCGCGCCGATCGTCAGCGAGGTGGCGCCGTTCCAGGAGTTCTACATCGCCGAGGACTACCACCAGGAGTACTTCGATCGCAACGGCTCGCAGCCCTACTGCCGCGCCGTGGTCGCGCCGAAGGTCGCCAAGTTCCGCAAGCAGTACCTCGGGAAGCTCAAGAAGTAGCGGAGTTATCAGTTATCAGTTGTCAGGACTGACAACTGATAACTGACAACTGATAACCGCTCTCGAAACAGCGACTCAATCCGCTTCAAACACTCCTTCAATAGTCGAGGATTCCTCCACCGAATCGGCCATCGCCGCGATCTCTTTGGCGAGCTGGCGCAGCGCGTCGCGCAGCTCGGGCGGGCTGCGCACGACCACCGGGCACCCCAGGCCGGCCAGGAAGTGGGCAAACCAGTCGAGCTCCTGGACATTGCAGCGCAGCACGACGCCGTCCTCGGCCTGCTCCAGCGTCGCCAGCGATGCCGGCACGCGCTGCTGCGCCTCGGCCATGCTAGCCTGGAGCAGCGCCTCGACCGCCCACGCGCCCGGCGAGGTCGCGAGCGAGCGCACGACAAATGCCAGGCAGTCGAAGTCCTCCGGCCGCGCGAAGCGCTGGTCGCACAGATCCGCCTGCTGAACCCGGTCGAGCCGGAACACGCGCATGCCCTGACGCAGGTGGCAGTAGCCGGCCGCGTACCAGCGCCCCGAGTAGTAGACCACGCCGTAGGTGTCGACCGCGCGCTCGGTCGCCTCGCCGCCCCACGAGCGGTAGGCGATCCGCACGCGCTGGCGCTGCTGAGCGGCTGTGCCGAACGTGACCACCACGGAGCTTGCCGGCGCCACATATGCCGCCGGCGCCTCGATCGTCAGCGCCGACTGGAGCGCCTGGACTTGCGCGCGCACTGCGTCGGGCAGCACGTGCTCGACCTTCGCCAGTGCGCCCTCGGTCGCCGGGGCTGCCGCGGTCAGCCCCAGCCGGCGGGCCGCCAGCAGTCCCAGCGTCAGCGCCACCGCCTCTTCCTCGGTGAACATGAGCGGGGGCAGCTTGAAGCCCGGCCGCAGACGGTAGGCGCCGTGCCGCCCGCGCTCGGCCTCGACCGGGATGCCAAGATCTTGCAGCAGCGTTATGTAATGTCGGATGGTGCGAGCGTTCACCTCCAGGCGCGCAGCTAGCTCCGGGCCGCTCAGACGCCCGTGCGCCTGGAGCAGCTCCAGCACCGTCAGGACGCGTGTCGTGGGGTGGTACATGCCTATGGTCGCTTATGCCGGCCCGGTGGTTCGCAGCAGCTCGTAGTAGGTGTTCTGCGGCTGCCAGAAGTTCACCTGGAAAGGTAGCGATCGCGCCAGGTCGATGGCCGCGTCGAGGCGCTGGAGACAGACCAGGTCGGACGGATGCGCGCGCAGCTGCTCGATCAGCCGCTCGATCGTCTGCGCCAGTGTGTAGCCGAGGCCGGCGTTGCTGTTGAGCGTGATGCCCACGCGCTGGGCATCCTCGATGATCGCCATGATTCGCGGCGGGTCGAGCTCGTCGCCCGCCAGGGCCTGGCGCAGACTCGCGCCGAGCGCGAACTCGGCGGCGACGGCGAAGTCCCGCGGCAGAGGCATGCCCAGGTCGGCGAGGAAGCGCAGCAGCGGTGTGTGGCGCTCGTAGATCTGGCGGTAGCTGGCCTCGGCCTCGGCGATCGGCGCCTCCAGGATCGGGCCGAGGATCTTGCGCTGCTCGTCGCGGAACAGCGACTTCAGCGAGTAGCTGAGCTGGCCGAACTGCTGGTTCAGCAGCCGCAGCACCTCCGACAGGTCGGCGCGGTCGAAGGCGTCGGCCACGCCCTTGATCAGCGCGCGGTAGCGCTTCTCGTCCTGGGTCGCCCGCACGCCGCCGATCAGGTTGTGGTCGCCGAAGTGCAGCACCCCGAAGCCCAGCAGCGCCGACTCGCCGGTGATTGCCGAGGTCACGCGCGCGCGCCCGACCGCCAGCCGCATCCGCCCCGACGCGCAGCTCTGATAGGCCTGCCGCTCGATCCGGTAGCAGTAGACCTGGGTCTGATCGGCGTACTCCTCGAACAGCGAGCTCATCGCGTAGTGCGCCGCGACCTTCGGCAGGTCGACCACCGCGGGTCTCACGAGCTGCTCGTAGACGCGGCGGCCGTTGCGATGGCTGTGGATGTTGCTGCCCGCCAGCTCGAGCATGTCCAGGAACTCCCGCAGCAGGTCGACGTCGAACAGCTCGTCGGCGAGCTGGATGACCCGCCCGGCGTACTGCAGGATCTGTACCGTCTCGATGCCGGAGATCTCGTCGAAGAACCAGCCGCAGCTCGTGTACATGAGCATCGCGTGGCGCTGCAGCTCCATGAGCTTCAGCACGGTCGCCTGGTCGGCCGCGGCGCCCCGCCCCGCGGCGTGGCGCTCCAGAAACGCGTCGATGCTCTCCGGCGAGCGGTCGAGCACGACCGCGATGTAGTCGTCGCGGGCGGCCCACGGGTCGCGCAGCAGCGCGCGGCCCTCGCGCTCGAAGCGCGGCGCGACGGCGTCGCGGAGCCAGTCGAGCGCGGCGCGCAGCGGGGCGCGCCAGGCCTGGCTCCAGCGCCGCAGCCCGCCCGAGTTGCAGCCGCAGTCGCTCCGCCAGCGCTCGATCCCGTGGAAGCAGCTCCAGGATGTGTTCTCGGCGATCTCGACCTCGTGGGTCGGCGGGTACAGCTCAAGAAACTCGCCGTAGTTGGTCAGGCGCGCAAGGTCGTTGCGCTCGATATAGGCGAGCGCGTAGGCCAGCGCCATGTCGCCGTGCCGGTGGTGGTGGCCGTAGGACTCGCCGTCGGTGGCGATGTGGGCGAGCTGCGGGTGCGTGCGCGACTCGGAGAACGCGCCCATCAGCCGGTTGGCCAGGTGCTCGCCGCGGTCGAGCAGGCCCTCGAACGCGACCGCCTGCGAGATCGGGCCGTCGTAGAAGAAGATCGCGATCTCGCGGCCCGACGGCAGCCGTACGGCATAGGGCATCGACGGGTCGATCCGCCCGTCGACGACGTCGATCCAGGGCCAGTCGTCGCCGGCGGCCTCGTCGTCGATCCGGCGCACGCGCCGGGCCTGGTACGGCGAGAGGATGGTGAAGCGAATCCCGTGCTCGGCCAGCAGATCGAGCGTCTCCAGGTCCACTGCGGTCTCGGGCAGCCACATGCCCTCGGGCTGGCGGCCGAAGCGATGCGCGAAGTCCTGGATCCCCCAGATTACCTGGGTGGCCCGGTCGCGCAGGCTGGACAGCGGCATGATCAGGTGGTTGTACGCCTGGGCGATCGCCGAGCCGTGGCCGGAGTAGCGCGCCCGGCTCTCGCGGTCGGCCGCCAGAATGGCCTGGTAGGCTTCGGGCTCCTGTGCCTCCAGCCACGCCAGCAGGGTCGGGCCAAAGTTAAAGCTGATCTGGCTGTAGTTGTTGACGATCGAGACGATCCGGCCCTGGCCGTCCAGGATGCGGGCTGCGGCGTTGGGCGCATAGCACTCGGCGGCGATCCGCGCGTTCCAGTCGTGGTATGGGTAGGCCGAGTCCTGCAGCTCGATCGCCTCGAGCCACGGGTTTTCGCGCGGCGGCTGGTAAAAATGGCCGTGGATGCAGATGTAGCGTTCCACCTCAACCCCCTCAACGTTAGCATGTTCGAACGTGCGAACGTTCCAACGTTTGAACGTTCGAACGCTCGTCGCTGGTCAGAAACACGATCCCCAGCGGGGGCAGCGTCAGGCTCAGCGAGCACGGGCGCCAGTGGTATGGGATGGGCTCGGCCGTCACGCCGCCATAGTTGCCCAGGCCGCTGCCCCAGTAGTCCACGGCGTCGCTGTTGAGCGCCTCACGCCACCAGCCGCCGCGCGGCACGCCGATCCGATAGTTGTAGCGCGGCGTGGGGGTGAAGTTGCACACGGCCAGCACGATTGTATCACTCGTCTCGGATTTGCGGATCAGGCTGACGACGCTCTGATCGGCGTCGTGGCAGTCGATCCACTCGAAGCCGGCCGGGCCGAAGTCCTGCTCGTGCAGCGCCGGCTCGCCGCGGTAGAGCCGGTTCAGATCGGCCACCCAGCGCAGCGCGCCGGCGTGCGAGGGCCACTCCAGCAGGTGCCAATCCAGGCTCGTCTCGTGGCTCCACTCGCGCCACTGCCCGAACTCGCCGCCCATGAACAGCAGCTTCTTGCCCGGCTGCGCGTACATGTAGCCCAGCAGCAGCCGCAGGTTCGCGAACTGCTGCCAGGGGTCGCCGGGCATCTTGCCGAGCAGCGAGCCTTTCATGTGCACGACCTCGTCGTGCGAGAGCGACAGGACAAAGTTCTCGGTCCAGGCGTACAGCATTCGGAAGGTCAGGTCGTTGTGCTGGTACTTGCGAAACAGCGGGTCGGTGGTCATGTAGACCAGCGTGTCGTGCATCCAGCCCATGTCCCACTTGAGCCCGAAGCCCAGCCCGCCGTCATCGATCGGGCGCGAGACCATCGGCCAGTCGGTCGACTCCTCGGCGATCGTCTGCACGTCGGGGTAGCTGGCGTAGATCGTCTCGTTGAGCTGGCGCAGGAAGGCGACCGCCTCGAGGTTCTCGCGCCCGCCATACTGGTTCGGCACCCACTCGCCGTCTTTCCGCGAGTAGTTGCGGTAGAGCATCGAGGCGACCGCGTCGACCCGCAGGCCGTCGGCGTGGTAGTGGTCGAGCCAGAACAGGGCGCTGCTGAGCAGGAAGGAGCGGACCTCGTGTCGCCCATAGTTGAAGATAAAGCTGCCCCAGTCGGGGTGAAAGCCCTCGCGCGGGTCGGCGTGCTCGTAGAGGTGCGAGCCGTCGAACAAGCTCAGCCCGTGCTGGTCGACCGGGAAGTGCGAGGGCACCCAGTCGAGGAGCACGCCGACGCCGCGCTGGTGCAGCAGGTCGATCAGGTACATCAGGTCCTGCGGCGTCCCGTAGCGGCTGGTCGGCGCGAAGTAGCCGGTGCTCTGGTAGCCCCAGGATCCGTAGAACGGGTGCTCCATCACCGGCAGCAGCTCGACGTGCGTGAAGCCGGCGGCCTGCACGTAGTCGGCCAGCAGCGGCGCCAGATCGCGGTAGCGGAGCGGGCGATCGCCGTCGCCGCGGCGCCACGAGCCGAGGTGGACCTCGTAGATCGCCATCGGCGCGTCGAGCGCGTTGCGCTCGCGCCGCCAAGCCATCCAGGCCTGGTCGCCCCATTCATACGACAGATCCCAGACGACCGAGGCGGTACATGGCGGCGCCTCGCCGAAGAACGCGAACGGGTCGGCCTTCTCCACCTGGTGGCCGCCCTGGCGCGCGGCGATCTGATACTTGTAGAGCGCGCCGTGGCCGACGCCGGGGACAAAGCCCTCCCACACGCCCGAGAGCCCGCGCGGGCGCAGGGTATCGCGGCCGAGCTGCCAGCCGTTGAAGTCGCCGATCACCGAGACCCGCTGGGCGTTGGGCGCCCAGACGGCAAAGAACGTGCCGGCCGTGTCGCCGACGGTCAGCGGGTGGGCGCCGAACGTGCGGTACAGCCGCGCGCCTGTCCCGGCGTTGAACCGCCCGAGGTCGTCGTCGGTCAGAAGCGTAATTTCGGACGTGCCCGGCAGCATTCGCGGCGCGGGCGTGCCGATCGAAGCCGGCCGCATAAGCGTCTCAAGTGGCGTCATATGTATAGTAGCCTCCTTGCGGTGGTATGCCAGTTGCTCGTGCCTGCGGCGCGCATCGCTCGGGTGTCTGCGTGCCGGCAGGCTCTGCGCCGATGGTGTTTGGGTGGCGGCCTGGGGTGTCGGCGATGGCTGGTCAGCTGTCGCCCATCAGTGCTTCGGCGCATAGAGAGAGCCTGTCAGCACGACACTGGCAGGCTCATCCATCGTTGGCGCTGGTTGTGCGCGATTGCTGTGGCGGGCCAAATCAGCGGTGCCCACGAGATGGCGCAGCGCATTTGTCGGCGCGGTTCATCTCTATCGCAGCTGCATAGTAGCATCCCTGATGGGAGGTGTCAAGGGTAGCATGGTATGATATCCCGCTATGAGTACGACAACCTCTCCTTCGGGCGAGCCGCTCTCCGGACGACTCGCTCCACTGGCGGCCCTGCGCTACCGTGACTTCCGGCTGCCCTGGCTCGGCCAGCTGGTCTCGACCGCCGGCTCGCAGATGCGGATCGTCGCCGTCAACGTGCAGATCTACGAGCTGGCGAAGGCCGGCGCGGCGATTGACCCGGCGCTGGCGCTCGGGCTGATCGGGCTGGCGCGCGCCGTGCCGCTGGTGCTGACGGCGCTGCTCAGCGGCCTGGTGGCCGACCGCGCCGACCGCCGGCTGCTGCTGCTGCTGACCTCGCTCGGCGCGCTGATCTCGTCGGCGGTGCTGGCGCTGGCGAGCGGCCTGGCCGCCGCGCCGCTCTGGCTGATCTACGCGATGGTGATCCTGGCCGCGGTCGCCGGCGCGTTCGAGATGCCGGCCCGCCAGGCGCTGATCCCCACCCTGGTGCCGGCCGAGTATCTGCCGAACGCGCTGAGCCTGAACGTGATCGTGTGGCAGCTTGCCACGATCGCCGGGCCGACGCTGGCCGGCATCCTGATCGCCTGGGGCGGCGTCGCGCCGGTCTATTGGATCGACGCGGCCTCGTTCCTGGCCGTGGTCGCCGCGGTCGTCCTGATGCGCATGCGCGCCGCGCCACGCCGGGCCGAGCCGGTCACACTGCACGCGGCGCTTGAGGGGCTGCGCTTCGTGTTTCGCAGCCCGCTGATCGCCTCGACGATGATCCTTGATTTTTTTGCAACGTTCTTCGGCGCGGCGATGACGCTGCTGCCACTGTTCGCGGACCAGGTGCTGCACGTCGGGCCAGTCGCGCTGGGCTGGCTGTACGCGGCGCCGGCGGTCGGCGCGGTGCTGGCGGCCGTAGCGCTGACGTCGATCAGAATCCGGCGCCAGGGGCCGGTGCTGCTCTGGTCGATCGCGATCTTCGGCGTCTGCACCGCGATCTTCGGCCTCTCGCGCTCGCTGCCGCTGATGCTTCTGGCCCTGGCCGGCACCGGCGCGTCGGACACGGTCAGCATGGTCATCCGCCAGACGATCCGCCAGCTGATGACGCCCGACGAGCTGCGCGGCCGCATGACCGCGGTCAATATGATCTTCTTCGCCGGCGGGCCCCAGATCGGCGAGCTGGAGTCCGGCGTCGTCGCCAGCCTGCTCGGCGGGCCGCTGGCGGTGTTCCTGGGT
>WNGB01011905.1_pt1 | contig 11868 bp, 11 predicted proteins | sample 5400681 | NCBI WGS metagenome assembly WNGB01 (sample SAMN13153367, study PRJNA577476) | soil metagenome | isolation source: 115 cm soil or saprolite under grassland replicate 2 | place: USA:California | collected 2016-06-15 | reverse complement strand
TGCCTCGGTGTGTCGTCTCAGTGAAGGTTGTTAACGTGCGGCCGCGGTGCCCTGGATGGTTACCGGCGAATCGATCCGCATACGGAGCACTGTGCCCTGCGGTAGCTGAACTTCCTTACCCTCGGTCGCGGCGATCGTGCCGCCGCCGCCAATCAGGATGCCCGCGAGGGCGCCCTTGAAGCCGCCGAGGATGCCGCCGATGATCGCGCCGACGCCGGCGCCAGCGGCCGTGCGGCCCGCCTCACCCTTGATTCCTTCGCCTTCAATCGCCTGCGTCACCGTGCCGCGCATCGGGTACGAGCGTCCGCTGACCGTGACCTGATCGAAGCTGACGGTCATCTTCGCGGTACGATTCGTCCGCGTGCCCGGTTCGACCGCGGTGACGACGCCGCGCACCACTGAGCCCGCGGGAATGGCGGTGCGCCCGTTGATATTCAAATCAACGAGAGTCGTACCTTCGAAGCGGTCTTCCACCTTCGCAATGCCCGAGTCGAGTGTGTTCGACAGCCGCACATCCATCTCGGTGCCGGCCGGGATCTCAATCGCTCCGCGCTGGTTCGCCGCCGTGGTGCCGGTCGTCCCGCGCGTCGTCGTCGTGGCCTGGCGTCCTGTGGAGGGCGCGGACGGCGCTACCGAGTACGCGCCGGTCGAATCGCCCCGCGCGCGCGTGCGCAGGTCTTCGATCTTGTCGCGAACATCGGTGTACTCGTACCGTGCGAAGCCCTGCGGATCCTTCCGCAGCTTGACCTTCAGGTAAATCACCTCGTCGCGAAGGTCGTCGAGCTCGCCCTGCAGCTGGACGGCGCGCGTGTTGTCGCGGCTGCGAAGCTGCGAGACGTCGTTGCCCGCCTGGTACACGTTGTCCTGCAGACGCTGAATGTCTGATTGCGTGACGCTCGAGCCCTGCTGCGCGGCGACTGGAGCCGCGAGACAGGCGACGAGCAAAGCCGCGAAAGCGGCGTTGAAAATCCTGCGAGGCATGCGGTGCGTCCTCCTCTGTTGAGAATACAAAAAACTATTCACCTGAGGTGGGTGCAATTGTCAGGCCGGCTAAAGCCGGCCTCCACAACGGTCGGGAGGCCGCCTTTAAGCGGCCCGAGCTAGTTGCGCCAAGGCATGAGGCGTTCTATCCAGCTGATCCGCGTGAGGTCGTTATAGATGACCGTCACCATGAGCATCATGAGGAGGACGAACCCCGCGAGCAGCATCTTTTCCTTGACCTGCATGCTGAAGTCGCGCCGCGCGATGCCCTCGAGCGCCATGATGAGGATGTGTCCGCCATCGAGCACCGGCACGGGCATGAGGTTGAGGAGTCCGAGGTTGAGGCTGATCGAGGCCATCAGGGAGAAGAGCGCGATCCATCCCGCCTGCGCCGACTCGCCCGAGAGCTGCGCAATCGCCACCGGCCCCATGAGTTGGCGCGGCGACGTATTACCCACAAACAGGCCGCCGAGCGTCCGGAAGATGAGGCGCGTCAGCTCGACGTTTCGCTCGACGCTGAGCTTTACCGCCTCGAACGGCCCCGGCTTGAAAGACTTGGTAGCCTCGCCAATCGTGATCCCGATGAGGCCTCGATCGCCGCGCTTCTCCGGCGTCACCGTGAAGTGCTGTTCCTGGCCGCCGCGCAGGATCGTCAGATCGATCGGCTTGCCTGCGTTCTTCGACGTGGCGTCCACGAGTTGCCGGCCAAAAGTCACCGCCTCGCCATTGACCGCCGCGACGACATCGCCCTTCTTGATGCCGGCCTTGTCGGCCGGATCGCCCGCGAGTACCGACCCCACCATCGGGTGCACGTCGGGCAAGACGCCGATGTCGCCCACTTCGTACTTCGTCTCGGAATTCGACCGCACGTCGACCGTGATCGTCTGGCCGTTGCGCAGGAGCGTAATCGGCACGACCCTGTCGGGACGCGTACCGATGGCGAGAAACAGCTTGTCCCATGACGGGACTTCGTCGCCGGCGACGGTCAGGATGCGGTCGCCACGCTGAATGCCGACCTTCTCCGCTGGTGACCCCGCCGCGACGGCGCCGACAATAGGCGGGTCGTCCTGGTACGCGGGCACGTCGGCTCCCTGCGCGAGGACGATGGCGGTGACGACGACCGCGAGAATGAGATTCATCACCGGTCCCATGATCAGAATCTGGAACCGCTCCCACTTTGTCTTCGACAGGAATTCGTCAGGCTTGCCCGTGCGCGGATCGTCGGGGTTTTCGCCGGCCATCTTCACGTAGCCGCCGAGCGGAACGGCGCTGATGCAGTACTCGGTGTCGCCCCGCTTGATTTTCAGGATCTTCGGACCGAAACCGAGAGAAAACGTGAGCACGCGAACGCCGAGCCTGCGGGCGGCAAGAAAGTGCCCGAGCTCGTGAATGAATACGAGGACGCCGAGAACAAAGAGAAATGCTAATACTGTCTGCAACAGGTGGACCTCAGACCGTCAATTCTAACCCGCGGGCCATTTGGCGGGCGTGATCGCGGGCCCACGCATCGGCGCTCCGAACCTCGTCCAGCGTCGACACCGCTTCCACGCGATGCGCGGCCATCGTTTTCTCTATGACGCGCGGAATGGCGGTAAAGCCGAGCTTCCCTTCAAGGAATAAATCGACAGCAATCTCGTTTGCTGCATTCAGCACCACGGGCAGCGTGCCGCCGGCTCGAAGCGCGCGGTAGGCCAGGCCCAGCGAGGGAAAGCGGTCGTGCGGAGGGGGGAGGAACTCGAGCTTCGCCGCCCGGGTGAGATCGAGCGACGGCAGGGCGGCGTCCCAGCGGTCGGGGTACGAGAACGCGTATTGAATCGGCAGCCGCATGTCGGTGACGCCAAGCTGCGCGATCACGGATCCGTCGATGAGCTCCACCATCGAATGGACGATCGACTGCGGATGAACTACGACGTCGATCTGATCGGCTGAGACGTCAAACAGCCAGTGCGCCTCGATCACCTCGAGGCCCTTGTTCATCAACGTCGCCGAGTCGATGGTGATCTTCCGGCCCATCTGCCAGGTCGGATGCTGCAGCGCCGCCTCCGGTCCCACGCGCTCGAGCTCCGCTGCGGATCGATCGCGGAACGGACCGCCGGACGCCGTGAGAATCAGCCGGCGCACCTCCGCGGGCCTGCGGCCGTGAAGGCACTGGTGAATCGCGTTGTGCTCGCTGTCGACCGGCAGCACCTCGACGCCTTTCCTCCGCGCCGCGGCCATCACGAGCTCGCCCGCCATCACCAGCACTTCCTTGTTGGCGAGCGCGATGGCCTTGCCAGCCGCGATGGCTGCGAGCACCGCTTCGAGACCCGCCGTCCCGGACGACGCGCAAAGGACGATGTCGACAGAGGGATGGGTGGCGACGGCAATCAACCCGTCGGTACCGGAGCCGATCACGCGCGGAACGTTCGCACAGGTTGACCTGAAGCGATCGATCGCTGCATCGGTCGCCATGGCGACGACCTCGGGGCAATACCGCGCCACCTGCTCGGCCAGCAGCGCCGCGTTGTCGCCGGCCGCGAGCGACACCACCTTCAGGCGCGTGGAATGGGAGTCGACGACCGACAACGCGCTGCGGCCGATCGAGCCGGTCGATCCGAGGATGGCGATTCGCTTCATGAGCGCAGGTACAGGTAGTAGGCCGGCACCGCGAAGAGCAGCGCGTCGATCCGGTCGAGCACTCCGCCGTGCCCGGGGATGAGCGAGGAGCTGTCCTTGAGGCTGGCGTCGCGCTTCAGGCGCGACTCGAACAAGTCGCCGCAGATGCCGAAGACGACGACCGTCAGGCCGAGCACCGCCATCGGGACCGGTGCGAGGCCCGGGAGCACGCGCGGGCCGGCGAGCGCCATGAAGAGCGTGCCGAAGACAAGGCCGCCGATCGCGCCCTCGATCGTCTTCTTCGGACTGATCGTCGGCGCGAGCGGACGGCGTCCGAACGTGCGGCCGCAATAGTACTGGGCGGTGTCGCTCAGGACCACAGTCGCGATCAGGAGCAGCGTCGCCTTCGATCCGTTGATCGCCTGCACGCTCACCAGCATCCCGAGCGGCATGCCGTTGTACCAAGCCGCGAAGCAGCCTGCGGCGGCCTGCTGGATCGTCACGCCGACGAAGAGCACCTGCATCACGAGCAGGGCAAACCCGGCAACCACGAGCGCAAGCAGCGTCTGCACATTCGGAAGCAGCATGTACCAGCAGGTCAGGGCCACGAGCAGCAGGACAGGCCCATTGGCAGACCGCCGGATCGAGGCCGATTTCACGATCCGCAGGTATTCGTGCGCCCCGAGGACGGCGACAAGCGACGCGAGCATGCGAAGACCGATGACGGGGAGGAAAAGAATTGCCGCGAGCGCCGCGGCGGCGAGGGCGACCCCGCTCAGGACCCGTGTCATGTCACATCCCAATCCCCAAAAAGCCAACTCCCAAGCGTTGGGGGTTGGGAATTTGGTCGTTGGGAGTTCTCATTGCGCCCCGATCACCGCCGGGGCTGGATTGATCCCGCCATACCGCCGCTCGCGCTTCTGGTACGCGAGCACGGCCTCGAGCAGGTGGCTCCTGCGGAAATCGGGCCACAGCGTTTCGGTCACGTAGATCTCCGCATACGCAATCTGCCACAGCAGGTAGTTGCTCACCCGCATCTCGCCGCTCGTGCGAATCAGCAGATCGGGATCCGGCTGTCCAGCCGTGTAGAGAAATCCGGCGAAGCGCTCCTCATCGAGATCCTCCGGACGCAGCCCCGACTCCATCGCGCGCCTGGCCGCATCGACGATCTCCGCGCGGCCGCCGTAGTTGAGCGCGATGTTGAACAGCATGCCCTGGTTCTTCGAGGTCCGCTCGATCGCGGTGGTGAGCTCTTCGCGCACGTCGCGGCCAAGCTCCTCCATGCGCCCGATGACGCGGAACCGGATGTCGTTGGAGAGCAGCGTATTGAGCTCGGAGCGCAGGTAGCGCTTGAGCAGCAGCATCAACGTGCTCACTTCAGCTGCGGGACGCTTCCAGTTTTCGATCGAGAACGCATACAACGTGAGGACGCGGAAACCGAGGCGGGCGGCGGTTTCGACCGTGTCGCGAACCGCATCGATGCCGGCCCGGTGGCCCTCGACGCGCGGCAGGTGGCGCTGCGCCGCCCAGCGGCCGTTGCCGTCCATGATGATGGCCACGTGCACCGGCAAGCGTTCAAAATTGACCTGGCGGGCGAGCGTCTCGTCGGGATGCCCCGATGGGATCGACGTCAGCACCTGCTCAAGCGGCACGTTCCATCGCCTCCACAGAATCGATTTCAATCATAGTCCACCCGGACCAGGAACAGCCCGTGCGGGGGGGCTGTCGGGCCCGCCTGCGCCCGGTTGCCGCCGGCCAGCAGCGCCGCCATCGATCCGGGCGCGCGCCACCCGCGGCCGATCTCGACGAGGGTGCCGACGATGGCTCTCACCATGTGGCGGAGGAAGCCGTCGCCACTGACTTCATACGCGATCCGCGGGCCGTCAAGGATCCGCGCCGCATCAAGCAGAAGGTCTGTCCGCCCCGCATCAAGCAGAATTTCTGACCGCGTGATCGTCCGTACGGTCCCGGACGTCTCGCTGCCGGTGCTTTGAAAGACCGCGAAGTCGTGCGTGCCGATCAGCGCAGCCGCCGCCTCGCGCATCGCGGCGACGTCGAGCGTCTCAGGCAGATGCCACGCGAACGCGCGGCCGAACGGGCTCGCCACGGGTGATGTCTCGAGAACGTATCGATAGGTCTTCGAACGCGCGCTGAACCGCGCGTGAAAACCGGCCGGGGCGTCCTCGACCGCCGCGACACGGACGTCAGTGGGCAGGCTCGCATTCAGCCCCTTCTGAATCGACGCGACGTCATGTTGGGATGTCATCGCTGCGCTGGCGACCTGGCCGAGCGCGTGGACGCCCGCATCCGTCCGCCCGGCGCCATGCACGGTCACCGGTGCGCCTTCGAAACGCGCGAGCGCCTGCTCGAGCAGGCCCTGGACCGATTCGCCCTCGGCCTGGCGCTGCCATCCGACGAGACGCGTGCCGTCGTAGGCGACGGTCAGTTTGATGATGCGCATGAAAAAGGCGGGTCCGAAAGGACCCGCCCTACGAAAACTCTACTCGATGCGGCGCGGACCTTCACGGTCCGCGTCGTACACGATTCTCCCGCCGACCATTGTTACCACAGGCCTGATGTCCTTGATCTGGTCCGCGGGAATCGTCAGGTAGTCGCGGTCGAGCACCAGCAGGTCCGCCAGTTTGCCCGGCTGGATCGAGCCTAGGTCGTTCTCGCGGAAGACGAAATAGGCGTTCTTGCGAGTGTGCGCGATCAACGCGTCTTCACGGCTGATCGTCTGCCGGATGACCTTCATGCCACCCGCCATCTTTCCAGTCACCGCAAAGTACAGCGTCGTGAACGGGAGGTACTGATTCGCCGCGGTTCCGTCGGTGCCAAATCCCCATGCGATGCCGCTGTCCTGGATCGCGGCGAGCGGCGGCATGTCCGACGCGCGGTCGCCAAATCCCTCGTGCATGATCGCGCCGTTGATGACGGCCCAGGGATGCACCGCCGCATACATGCCGAGCTTCTTCATGCGCACGATCTGCGGGGACGCGATTCCGTTCACATGCGCGAGCGCCCAGCGCAGGTTCCGAATCGGGTATTCCTTGTTCACCGCCTCGATCTGATCGAGGAACGCATCGATCGTCGTCGGCAGCTCGGCATGTACGTGCAGCGGCAGGCCGGCCTTCGCGATTTCCATGGCCATGCGGCGCCACTGCGTCAATTGCTCCGGCGTGGGACTCGATGCGAGCGCGAACATCGGATCGTGAAGCGGCGCGTACACGCTCTCGCCAAAAAACACATCGTCGATGTAGTCGTCGCCCTGAAACAGCTTCATCCGCGCGATCTGCGGAATCGATCGCTCCACTTCCTCGGGGCTTCCAGCCGCGGCGCCGCCGATGCAGAAGACGCGGAGATCGAGGCGCCCCCGTGCCTTCCATTTCTGGAAGATCTCGAGGACATCGGCGTTGCAGCCGGGGACGCCGAACGAGGTCAGGCCTGTGCGGCTCATGTCCTTGACCAGCGCCAGGCTGCTGGCCTCGAGCGTCTCTGGCGCGACCCGCGGAAGCCTCGCCTGCACCGGGCGCGTGGCCGCGATGTCTCCGCGAATCACTCCCGTCGGCCTCCCGCCCGCGTCGCGCACGATCGTGCCCTTGATGAAATCCGCCGGGTCGGGCTTTCCCGCCTCGATTCCGAAGGCGCTCAGCGCACGGCTATTGAGAAAGAACTGGTAGTACGACTCCTGCAGCGCCACCGGATTGTCCGGCGCGATCTGATCCAGTTCTTCACGCGTGAAGGGTTTCGGGTCGTCGGCAAACTGGGCGGTCGCCCAGCCGCCGATGTTGAACACCCACTGGCCCGAACCGACGGTGCGTGCCCGCGCGCGCAGCATCTCGATCGCCTGTTTCCGCGAATAGATGCCGTCCCATCGAAGCTCGAGCGCCCACGTGGTGGCCGCCCGCAGCAGGTGCATGTGGTTGTCGATCAGTCCGGGTGTCACGGACCGACCCTTCAGATCGATGCGCCGCGTATTCAGCCCGGCGAGCTTCGTGATCGCCTGGTTGGTTCCCACCGCAACGATCCGCTCGCCGCTGATGGCCACCGCCTGCGCGATGCTGAAGCGCTCGTCGACGGTGATGATCTTTCCGTTCGAAAGGATCAGATCAGGCGCCGGCGATTGCGCGACCACAACCGCGGTCGCGAGCGCCACGCCAAGACACGCCGTCATCGCAGTCCTGCCCGTCATGCGTTCCTTTCGAACCCTGGCACCCGGAACCGGGAACCCAGAAACTAGTTCACCGTGCCCGCCTCGATCAGCTGGTTGTAATACAAGCGGAGGAACGGCGTGAGCCGTCCCGGGGATTGGTAGCTCGCGAACCGCGGCGGCACCGTGAATTCCTTCTGGATCTGTTCGAGCGACTTGCCCGCCTGGATCATCTTCGCAACTTCGGCGCGCATGGCGATGAAGTAGTCGCGCTGCTCTTCCAGGTCCGCCGCTCCGCGGCCGACGTGTGGTGGACCATGGCCGGGCACATACGTTTCGACGGGCAGGTTGCGCCCGACGACCTTGTTCAGGATGTCGATCCAGCTCTGGACCTGCGCGAAGAACACGCCCGCCGCTTCCGCCTGGCCGGGATGGATCTCGTTGTTCAAAAGATCGCCCATGAACATCACGCGGCGCTGCGGGATGTACACGGTCAGATCGCCGTTGGTGTGGCCGTACCCCTCCGCGCGGGCGACGAACGTCAGGCCGCCGAAGTGAATCGACAGGATGTCGTCGAATCCCATCGTCGGCGGGAGGATTTCCGCATCTTTGTAATTGCCCACGCCCTTGGCCTTGCTCGCGTTGAATTCCTTCTGCTCGACCGGGAAGGAATTGATCTGGTTGCGCGTTGCGATGAAGAGCGGATGGTCGGCGCGGAAATGCCAGGCACCGGTGGAGTGGTCACCAGAGGCATGCGACGACAGCAGGTAGACGATTTTCTTGTCCGTCACCTTGCGAATCGCAGGCAGGTCGTCGTTACGGATGTCGGCGTCAAACACGAGCACGCCTTCAGGCGTCACGACAAAGCTGGAGTTGCTGCCCCCGCCCGTGAACGTGTAGACGTCGGGCGCTATCTGCACCATGTGCCGAACATCCTGGCCCTGGCCGGATAACGAACCTGAATACACCGTGACGCAGAGCAGCGCTGCCAGGGCAGCCATCGGCTTGACGAAGGGTTTCATGCGGCCTCCTTAGGTCGCCCGCGATCCTGGTTTGACGACGGGAAGGCCGGCAAGACAGAGCGGGCAGGATTCTGGCTCGTAGGTCGGCAGCGAGACCACCGCGAGCGCGTGATACGGCACGTCGATGCGCTGCTGTCCCCCGCTCCGATCGATGATCGATCCGGCGGCGACGACCTCGGCGCCCGCGGCTCGCGCCACATCGATCGTTTCCCTGGTCGAACCACCGGTGGTCACGACGTCCTCGATCACGAAGACCTTCTCGCCGGGCGACAGCGTAAACCCTCTGCGCAGCGCAAGCCTGCCGTCCTGCCGCTCCGCAAAGATGGCGCGCACGCCCAGCGCGCGGCCAACTTCCTGCCCGATCACGATCCCACCGAGGGCCGGTGACAGCACGGCCTGCACGCCAAGACCGCGAACGCGTTCGGCAAGCGCCGTGCCGCAGATCGCTGCCTCGCGCGGGTGCTGCAGCACGAGTGCGCACTGCAGGTAGCCTGAGCTGTGCAAGCCTGAGGTGAGGCGGAAGTGGCCCTCGAGGAGTGCGCCTGCGCCGCGAAAGCGATCGAGAATATCGTCAGGAGATACCGGTGCCATCGAAGGATCATGATACTTCCGCCGCCGCGAAACATCCCGCCGGTCATTGCCGTCCAACAAGCGTGGAGTTCTCAGGTATGCGTCACAGATTGGCAGCCGTCACGTACGTCTTCGCGATCGCCTTGATGATGACCGGCAACGCGTCGGCCCAGTCGACCCAGCCGCCGCCGGCGGTGCGAAGGCTCACCGTGGACGAGGCGGTACGAACGGCACTCGAGAGCAATCTCGGCGTGCAGGTCGCGCGCATCGATCCCCTCATCCAGGATCTCAGCGTCGCGCTCGCGCGCACCGCCTGGTCACCCACCTTCACCTCGACGCTGCAGACCACGAGCACCGACACACCCAACAACAGCTTCCTCTCGGGGGCGCTGGGATCGAAGACCAGCGACACTCGATTCACCACCAACGCGGGCGTCACCCAGGTGCTGCCGTGGGGCGGCGACTACAGCGTCGGATGGGACGGAGCCCGGTCGACGACAACCAATCTCTTCTCGAATTTTTCACCCCAGCTTCGCTCGTCGCTGTCGTTGAACTATCGCCAGCCGCTGCTGCGCGGGTTCAGCATCGACGCCAACCGGCAGCAGCTGCTCGTGAGCCGGAAAAATCGCGAGATCGCCGACGTCACGCTGCGCCAGGCGATCACCGCCACCTCCCGCGCGGTGAGGAACGCCTACTGGGATCTGGCGTACGCGATCGCGTCGCTCGCCGTGCAGCGCCAGTCGCTCGCCCTTGCGGAGACCTCGCTGCGGAATACCCGCGCACGCGTCGAGATCGGCACGACGCCCCCCATCGACGTCGTCGAGGCCGAAGCCGAAGTGTCGACGCGCGAGGAAGCGGTGATCGTCGCGGAGGCGCAAATCGAGACGGCGCAGGACACGCTGCGGGCGCTTGTCTACGACCCGTCGACACCCGGCTTCTGGACGACCCGGATTGAGCCCGCGGAGCTCCCGCCGTTCCAGGCCGCTCCGGTGGATGTGGATGCCGCGACCCGCACGGCGCTCGCGCGCCGCACCGATCTGCAGCAGACGAGGAAGACCCTCGAGGCGACCGACGTGAATCTCCGTTTCTTCCGCAACCAGGCGCTGCCGGACGTGACCGCGAGCTTCGACTACGGGCTGACCGGTCTTGGCGGAACGCAATTCGTCCGTGGCGCCGGCTTCCCCGGCCCGATCATCGGCCAGTCACAACGTGGGTTCGGCAGCGTGCTGCGGGATCTGTTTGCCAACGACTTTCCGAGCTGGACGGCGGCGCTCAACGTGAGCTATCCGATCGGCTCGAGCCAGCCGCAGGCCAGTCTGGCGCGCGCGCGACTGCAGTACAGCCAGGGACAGACGCAGCTGCGCAACCAGGAGCTCCAGGTCGTCACGCAGGTGCGCGAGGCCGGACGCCAGGTGCAGACCAACCAGAAGCGGGTCGAGACGACGCGCACGTCGCGGCAGCTGGCGGAACGCCGGCTCGATGCCGAGGAGCGGAAGTTCGCGGCGGGGACGTCGACGAGCTTTTTCGTGTTCCAGGCCCAGCGCGATCTCGCGCAAGCGCGGAACAACGAGCTTCGCTCGGTGCTCGATTACAACCGCTCCATCGTCGACTTCGAATCGGTCCAGGAGGCGCCTCTGAGGTAAGGCCTGTCCCGCCGAAGCCAGGGCGAAGGCGGACGCCACTCAGGTAAGATGCGGCCGGATGCCGAAGATTTCGGTCACCATCATCAGCCTCAACGAAGCCGAACATATCGCCGCCGCGATCGACAGCGCGGCGTGGGCCGACGAGATCGTGGTGGTCGACTGCGGAAGCCGCGACACGACGTTGGAGATCGCGCGCGCGAAGGGCGCCCGCGTCACCGAGCGCGCCTGGATCGGCTACGTCGATCAGAAGAACCACGCGGCAAGCCTGGCGTCGAACGACTGGATCTTTTCGCTCGACGCCGACGAGCGGATCACGCCCGCCCTGGCGAGCGAGATGCGGGCGCTGCTCGAGACCGATCCCCCACTCCACGGCTACCGGGCGCCGCGCGTGGCCTTTCACCTGGGCCGGTGGGTGCGCACCACCGATTTCTATCCCGACTTCCAGACCCGGCTCTACGATCGCCGGGCCGCGCGCTGGCGCGGCAAGTACGTCCACGAATCAGTGTCCGTCGATGGTCCGGTGGGCCGGCTCGAGCACGAGATCGAACACTATTCCTTTCGCGATCTCGAGGATCAGCTCACTCGCATCAACCACTACACCACGCTGGCCGCGCGGCAGATGTACGAGGCGGGCCGGCGCACAAACGCGCTGGAGCTGGCCATCCACCCGCCGGCTGCGTTTCTGCGCAACTACGTGCTGCGCCGAGGCATCCTCGACGGCACCGCCGGCCTCACCATTTCCATGGTGAATGCGTACTCGGTCTTTCTGAAATTTGCCAAGCTGTGGGAATTACAGGAAAGGCCCAAGACCCAAGATCCAAGATCCAAGGCCCAACGCTGATTGTGACGTGAGCTTTGTGACTTGAGCCTTGTCCCTTGCAAATGTTCTCCCTTCACATAGACACGG